>JABUBL010000019.1_pt1 | contig 29622 bp, 49 predicted proteins | sample 7240371 | NCBI WGS metagenome assembly JABUBL01 (sample SAMN07256343, study PRJNA390944) | subsurface metagenome | isolation source: Methane hydrate marine sediment | place: Pacific Ocean: Eastern North Pacific, ODP site 1244 | collected 2002
CCCCTTGATGTCTTGCCGGTCGCGGTGAGCATAGGGGCAGCGATGGGCGTGGTCGTATTTGCAGTTTGGGTGGGGAGCAGGCAGATGTGGGGGGACGCAACATCAACTTTGCTCGATCATGGAGCCCGTGATCTAACAATTGGAAATGTGGAAATCGTCGGGCATATGATGGAAATGAGGGAATTTACGGTACCTGATCTTATGCGTCGGGTGCGCGTATCAAGGGTTACGGTATGGCGGTTGGTTCAAAAAATGATCAGGCAAGGCCTCGTGCAGGAAACCGAAAAAATGGGGTTAACAGCGAACGGTCGGGGTGGTCGGGGCAAACCGAGTCGCGTTTACAGATACACTGGCGTTAAGGGTCCGCCGAAGGGAGAAACGGGGCCAGTAAGGTAAAGGTGATCTAGCTCGGAGGCGTCTTGATGGGAACTGCGCCCTCGGTCCTGATCAGTATCTTCCGCGAAGGCAGCACCGAGACGAACTGGTTATCCAAAAGTACTTTAGGTTATTCCCCAAAGCACGGCAAGTTTAATTATTGTGCAAAGCTATACCAACCTGTGGTGAGATGGGCGAGAAGTACGGGGTCTACTGGAAGGGCAAGCTGGTGGAGGGACCGTTCGACACCGAGGCGGAGGCTCAGACATTCATAAACATCAAGAGCACGGAGATGGAGCTCGGGGACTACACCCCATCGGAGCTGGAGAGGTTCTTGAAAATCGAGAAAATACCAGATCCCGCTGTTACTAGCGATGAGGGGCGTTGGTGGGAAGAGTTCCACGAAGTTGTTGAAGATCCTGAAAAAAGGGAAAAATTTAGTGAAAGAGTGAAGGAAATAGCCCGCAAACACAAACTGGAAGAGGAGGAGGACTTCTTAACAGAAATCCTGCAGATTCTAAGCGGCAAACACCCTTGGAAAATCAAGAGTTGGGATGAGTTTTGGAAATTTGTGGAAGACCAAGCTAAAGAAGGGGCGGAAGAGGAACGTGTAACATCAGGCCAAATCGGTGCCCCCCCACACGAGGATCGCAAGAGGGACATCCTGAAGCGGTGCCTGAGGGAAGCTGGTTACGGGGTCCGACCCCGAGACCAGTGAGAGGCAACCCCGACTGTCAGCTTTGAGCAAATTTTGCTAGAAATTTCACGAATTGCAAAAGTCTTTATTTTTTTAATTTCGATTATCGATTTTTCATGCTATTCTATTCTATTTTATATGGAGTAAAGCCGAACGCTTATACGTTCAAACGTCGAAGTTAAAGTGTGGAATGATGAAAAGGCGCAGAGATGCCAAGGGCAAAAAAATCCGAGTTACTGCAACGCTTGATCCTGATGTCGCCCCGGCGCTCGAGCGCTGGCGGGCCCAAAGGCGACCAATACCGAAGATAACGCAGGCCGTGAACGATTTACTTCGCAAATCCCTCGGGTTGAAAAAGAGGTGAGATGTGTGCAAAGGAAAGAAATTGAGGCCGCCAGGAAGTACGCCACATTGTTGAAGTGGGGTGGAGTGTTCACGATTGCACTCGGGGCAGTCATTTTAATCGGCAGTACATTGCTCCTAGGGATGGCAATGGGGAGGGTTGAGGCCCCATTCTTGGAGTACGTCATACCGACCGAGTTCGCCAAGGCAATAGCGGGGGTCGGCATTCTCTTTGGGTTGATTTTCGTCCTCGAGGGTGCAGTCACGATCTATTACGTTTTAAAAATCGAAAAGGTTCTAACATGATTTGGATGATGTTGTCGACCCTGCTAGTCGTGCTGGCGATCGGTGCTGTCGTGGTGCTGCTCATCGTATTAGCAACCGTTGGAATGTTAGGACTCCTAGCGCTTCGTGTCGTGAGGAAAATGCGCAAGGTCGTGGGGTGGTTTAGATAGCCGAGCTCGAAAAAGTAGAGATGGTAATCGCCAGGCTGAAGAAAAAAGCAGCCGAGGTAAAGGACTTGAGCAAAAAAGTGCTTGAGAAGGTGAGGTCGAGTTGAAAGTGGTTTTACTTTCCTTCGACCCCAGGGACGAGATTTTCGACGACATCGAGTCCCCTATGTGGATAAAGCGAGCGGTGAGATCCGAGAGGCATGAGTTCTGCGACTAAGCGCCGGCGGGGGCGGCCACCGCGCGCGCTCAAGGTTGCCCGGGAGCTCAGGGACACCGGGGCGTTCGTCCTGCTCGCTGGGATCCTCGTCGCTTTCGCGGGGGGCTCCGTGCTTTCATGGCTCGACCGTCTTGAACTCACCCAAGCCGGCCGCGGGATGTTGGAGATTATGGCTGTGCTTTTCCTGATTGCTGGGCTCGGCTGTGTTGGCCTCGGTGTTAAGGTCATCCGCAAGGCCATGAAGATTGTGAGGTTCTTAAAGGGGTGAAGTGATGAAGCTGGGTGGAGCACTCGGGATTTTGATATGCACGTCCCTCGCGGTGGGGATCCTCTCTTGTTTGGGCGGGTATCTTTTCGCGTATTCTGCAGCGTGTGATAGTTTAGATGGCATGGTCCAAGGGTATGCAGACGCGCTCGAGGGATATCCCGACATGCTCGATTATTTTGCTGATTTTTACCTCGCGTTGGGGTACTATGATGACGCAGAGGCGATGCGGGAAAAAGCGGCGGAACTGAGAGATGAGATATGGGAGATGCGGAGTTCGCTAACAGATGTCACGAGAGACGCGGCGAGAACGGCCCACGATTACGGCCTATATTTTCTTGTCGGGGCCTTGCTCTCCCTAGTCGGTGGTGCTGGCCTATTGGCTTGGAGGTGGCCTAAAAAATGAAGCGGGCCCGCCCCCGCCTCGGGTCGACTTGGCTCTCGAGGATGAGCTCGACCGACATGGTTGAGGCGAGCTGATGTGTACTTCAATTGAGGCTGAGTGGGCGAATCTCGGACGATGGATTGTGGCGCGGGTCGAGGCGCTCGCTCGGAGGAACGCGACCAAGGACGAATGGGAGAAGCTTGGACGAGAGATCGAGGCGCGTGCCAAAAAGCTCACGCGCCAGGCACCGGGGGTGAGGACCTGAATAAGGAAAACGTGGCAGGAGGCGCGATCCTTCTCGCGATCGGCCTATGCCTGTGCATGTTTGGCACCGCGTATGCTGCATGGTGGTTCGCGTGGGATAGCTCACTCCCACGGCTCGCGTGGATCGTCGCCGTACTCGGTATCCTCATAACGGCTGGTGGGATCTACACCTGCATCGCTGGAGCTCAAGAGCGAACCTGAGAGGCGGAGGTGTGATGGTGAAGAAATACTTGTTGAGCAAGGCCGACGCGGGAGAGATCGAACGCCAGCTCGATAACATACTGGGAATGGTCGGGAAATACTGCCAGCCGGAGCTTGGGCGGGCCGTGAGGAAAATCAGAAAGATAGTGAAAGACCGCGAGATGAACGTGCATTAACCAAGGAGGCGATGAGGATCGACATGGAGCCGCTAATCGCCGAGAACGGTCGGGTGGAGAGGGTACTTGTCTCCTCGGTCGGGGAAGTGGAGCAATCAATCCTCCACGGTGCCACCCCACCCGGCCCTCGACAGGTGTGAGCGATGGATAACCGAGAACAGCCTGAAAGGGCGCATGAAAATGGCGAAGGAGTGGTGATTTGAGATGGTCTATTTGGACGAGCTTGACGAGAAAATATTGAAGACGATGGTGAAGGGAGTCGGAGTGGGTGCAAGGCCGACCCTACTCGCCAAGGCGCTTTCGAAGACGAGAAGCACGGTAAATCTGAGGGTGGAGAACTTGGAGGAGAAGGGGGTCATCACCGGATACGTCCCCGAGGTCAACTATGAGAAGCTCGGCTACGAGATGGTCGGATACATGGGGATAATCTGCCCAGAGGATGTCGTTGGGAAGCTGGTGAAGGTCCTGAAGGGGGATGGGTCCGTGTCCGACATACGGGAGATAACCACCGGGATGTTCGACATCTTTGCCAAGTGCAAGTTCAGAAACCACCGCGAGATAAAGGATCTGCGCAAGCGCATCCTAGGGGTGGACGGAGTGAAGGATGTTGACATATGCCTCCTCGGCGCCTGCTATAAGGAGGAGTAAAATTTGGCGATGAGGCGGAAGTTACTATTCCTAATTCTGCTTATCATAGCTGTCGCCGATCCGTTAAGGTGAAAAAATGAAAAGGAAAACACTTGGGGTGCTGGCCGTATCGGTCTGTTTTGTGGCCCTTATAGCTGGTGTGCTTTTCCTTACAAGAAGTGAATCTTGCCCCTTTTCCATGCAAGTGATTCCTGAAAACACTATGAACTCTATTGCCGGGCAGAAATGCGTATTTCTAGTAGTTGTTGCGGACGAAGGGGAGGGAAGTGGCGAGGGGGAGGCTGTCAATATCTCGGCCACAGTCCCCGGTGCTGCGGTAACTGTCTATCCTCAGACGATAACTCCTGGACAAGTTGCTGAGGTAACTGTGGTCGCGCCGATTTGGTCAGTCCCAAGTGTGACGCTGACGGTAAATATCAAAGGGGAGCGAGGTGGACTTGCGCAAACAGAGATAAGTACCATTGTGGTGGAGATGGGAGAAGACGCGCTGAAGCCTCACGCCGCAGAAGTGCGTGACAGCTTTATCTCATGGCTTGCCGCCAATCACCCAGAGTTTGGCATCACAGGTGAAACCGAGTGGACCGGGACTATTGTAGTTCCGTATACATTTGAGGTATCCTACTACCTCTACTTCTCAGAAGATTGGGAAATGGGTGTACGTTGGCACGTGACAATAGTGCCAGACGATTGGGCAGAAATCTATCTCAGAAAGCGATTTACAGAAACTCAGCCGTCACATGCCTTCAAGATTGATTCGTATGAAACGTACAAGACGAAGGCATATCACGCCATCGACCCGCCGGAATCGGTGTGGCGCACCTTGTCTCAAGAAAACGGGGTAGTGCTGTGCACTACCCACATTTCTTTCTCCCCCAGATTTTATGAACTCGTCGAGGAATACGGAGGCGGGTGGGAGGATGAGAACGGACAGATTCATGGGAGATAGAAGTCCCCTCTGCTAGCGCTCTGCGAAATCGATGAAGATGACCCCCGTAAGTAGGTGACGACATGAGTAGTAGGCACTTTATCATTGAGGTCGAGGTCGGGAGTGGCTTCGCATTCAACATCGTTGAGGAGGTCGACGGTTTCTGGATCGACTACGACCCCGAGCAATTTGAACTCCATCTCGGCCTCAAGGGCTGGAGACCGCTCAAGAACGACTTGCGGTGGCTCGTGGGGCTGATAAAGAAGGTGATGAAGGACCTCGACATCCGAGCGCCGCGCCACTTCGCTCTAGAGCTCGTCCCCATCGGGATGCTAGGAGGCTGGGGAAACCCCTCGTGTTGCATGGACAAGCGGAGGGAGGTCATCTACCTTCGTCTCGCGGCCAACGTGGTTGAAGGGCACCTCGCTATTTTGTCCGAATATCAAGGGGAGTACATCTTTTACCACGAGCTCATGCACGCCAAGGACTGCCTAGAGGGTCGCTTTCCCTCGGCTGGCCTCTTCGAAGACAAGAACCCAGAGCTCGTGCTAATTGAATCGCTCTTCCACTTCTCCATCGAGGGGAGGCTCGAGAAATGGGACAAGCCCCATGAGCCGAGAGAGAAGACCATAGAGAACGAGTACCGTTGGGCGAGCGAACTACGCGGACTAAAGAAGACAATCACTAAGGAGTTCATCCGGGATCTCTGCGATAAGCTGTGGGGGAGAGAAGTAACCTTCCAAGAAGCCCGATCGCTGTCGAGGGACATGATGCGAGAGCCGAGCTACATTCGGATATGGGCCGAGGAGCATCACCCTAGAGGGGGAGATCTGCACTATCACATGGACACGAATCTGGGACAGAAGCGGGTGTTCAAGAGGTTTGAAAAGAAGCTAGTGGAAATGTTACCAGAGGGCTTTACAAAGAGATATTATTTCATAGGAACGGACGACATTGGAGTCATAGACAAGAAAGGCAGACAACACATGCACATCTACTACCGCCAGCGAAGGTTTCCTCACAACCTACACATCACCTTCCTACGGCCAACCTTCAGGCCAGTGTTCTTAGAGATGCTGCGGAAGTGCTTCCCCAAGGCTAAAATCACTTTGGAAGAACTGGAGGGAGCAAAGCCTAACTTCGATGGCCGCCGTTTCCCCCTCAAAACAGGAAGTGGGTAAATGGAAAACCTAGTCAGAACGTTAAGGTCCCATGGTAAGCGAATCTACCTTTCGCACGAGCCTTGGCAAGAAGTAGAAGCTAGGAACTTCGCTAAAGGATTAGAAGCCCACGGGTTTGAGGTGATAGCATCTGCTGATGTTCGGCCCGATATGGGATCGGTGGAGAGAGCTATAGCCGGTTGCAACGCTGTGGTGATCTACATGGAGAAATATCATAGCTGAAATTCGTGAGGAGCTGAGCGAGAGAGAATATGAGTAGAACCGAGGGCTACTGATTTTATTCGGGTAGATTCCATGACAGCAGCTCCCCGCTCGAGGAACCGCTGGCTCGATGCGTTCATCCTGCTCTGCTCGATGTCGTTCGCGCCCTACTTCTGGCTCATTGAGCAGATTCGCAAGCGGAGGCGACTCTGATGGTTCTAGGGAGCAAGATCGCCCCAGCCTAACTGTTTTATTGCACCCTATCCGACCACCCCCAAACCAAACCCTTAAATAGTAGTGTTGTCGTTGTTGTTATTGGTGGACAGATGAAGTGTGGAAATTGTGGCCGGCCATTACCTAAAGAAGACCAACCTGCCGTGCGGTGTCCGTCTTGTGAATACCTAAAATGTACCAAGTGCGGCTATTTTTGGAAACCCAGAAAAGATCATCCAAAGAGATGTCCCCGTTGTACCGCGTGGCTCATCCCAAGGCCAAACGAGAATCTGAAGGGTGGCAAATGAGCATTAAAAAAAAATCGAGGTGGAAAAATGTGGTTGAAAGAGAAGTTCAACGTGGGGGACAAGCATCACAGGCACACGGTTTGGGTGTTCGAGGAGGACGGCAGGGAGCTAGGCATAGACCAGGACCACAACATAGCCGACCTAGAGCAGTTCTACATCTTCGAGGGCGGCGAGGCTCACGGCGAGGGTTGCGAAACCGTTTGGTATCCGGGCCTTGAGGCCGCCAAGCTCGAGGTGGCCCGACTTTTCAACATAGGCAAGGGCAGGGCGACAGGACGGGACGCAGGGCTGTGCGATTGCTGCCAAAATCGCTATCCCCACAATAGCGCGGGCTGGAAGAAATACTCGCCGCTTGCTTGCTTAGATTTCAAGCGGGACCACGTGGCCTGAGTTACAGCCGCCCTAACAGTAGCTGTGCTGGGTGCCGGACTCGCCGAAACGGTAGTCGAGATTCCTCCCTTCACTGTGGAGGAAAAGAAGTTGTTCATGAGAAAACTCGAACACTTGCGCGTTGTCACTGAGAAGCGAATGGAGAAGGTAGCAGCATGAAGGAGATGGCAACAGGTAAAGTATCGATCGTCCTGCTCGTGCTTGCAGTGATAGCAATAGTCGCGGCCGCTCTAGTCTACCTCGAAGGGACCAAGCAGCCCGCCGAGGCTCCTGCTAACACCTTCGCGGCCTTCGTGGATGCGTTCAACGCTCGGGACACGGATGCAGCGTACGCACTCTTCTCAAGCGAGGTGAGGGTACAACACTCGAAGGTCGAGATGGAAGGCTTCCTCGAGGTGGCTCAAACCTTGGGCTCCAAGATAACAGGGTGGGAGGTTTTGAAAGAGAACACAGTCGATGATGTGTCAGTTCTCGAGATCCAGATAACATTCATCCCTGTCTTCGATAGCGGAGTTGAGAACGATCGGGTTCCGATGGTGTGGGAAGCCGGCGAGTGGCATATCGATGAGTGGCTCACAGAGTGGGAGATAGACTAGGGCAGACCGGGATGAGCGAAACAGGATGGTTGGTATGAAATTGAAAATCCTTAAGGAAGCACAGGCCGAGGTCAGTGAGGCCGAAATACAGAAGGAGTTTGAATCTAACTTGGGGCTCATAGAGGATAACCTTCAGTATGTGGACTCCGGCGTAAGGATAGGCAACGGGGTAATAGACACCTTAGCGGTCGATGAGGACCTACGGTCTGTAATCATAGAATTCAAAAAGCCCGATGCCTCTGAACGAGACGCGATGATTCAAGCACTAGACTATTACGTTTGGTGTGTGGAGAACATCGATTGGCTGGAGAAATACATCAGGAAATTCAAACCCTCGGTGTTACCCGCGGACAAAAAACTTTCGGATGAGGTCAGGATCATGGTGGTCGCTAAGGATTTTGAGGACAGGGTGAAAAGAATCGCCTTGGCCGTTGAACCCGAGGTCAAGCTGATTTCATACAACTTCTTTGAAAAAACCCCAGACGAAGTAGGTTTGGGATTCCGTGTAGTCGTGGATTCAAGCGAAGCTGGAATAAAACCAGTTGAGATACCCCCAACTATACCAGAGCATTTTGATAAAAGGCCCGAGCTACGTCCAGCTTTTGATGGGCTCGTGGCTCGAATCAAGGAATTAGTGGATCCAGAAATTGATGTGGAAAAGAGCAAAAACGTCAAATCGGCTAAATACAGCATCGTCTTCAAGCACAAAATCAATTATATGTATCTGAGTTTAAAACGCGATCACTTGAGATTAACCATTTTGGGCATAGCTTCTAAACCATCGAACGAGCGCATCATCGTTATTACAGCCGTTTGGGCACAAAAACAGAAGTGGGGTGAGGTAAAAATTTCTAAACCAGAAGACGTAGATGATGAGCTAATGACTTGGATCAAACATGCATACGATCGGGCGGTTTAACTCTTGGATGCAAGGAGGGCAAAAGGATCAGGGTCTTGAAAACAGGATGGTTGGCATGGAATTAAAAATCCTTAACGAGGGCGGAAAATTCCGAAACGCCATCAAAAAGGGCGGCAAATTGTTTCGCCCGACGAGAACCAGTCTTATGATCTTGCTTGCTTTTTTCGCACTATTCAGTTTGGGGGCAATAATAGGCGTATACTCCGCGCATTCGCTTCCCCTCGAGGAGGAGAATGTCATCATATTATCCAGATATTGGCATGTGGGTGAATATGATTACATCGCTGGACTCAAGCCTAATGAAATTTACGAAAATCGACCAACGCTGGGCCCCGGTGAGGGAGCTCTTTATCTTAACATAGTCGAGAACGTAGCAATCACTTTCCATTACACGTTTAGTTGCGATCGCCCGGCCAGCATCACGACCGAATATTCGGTGGGCATGAATCTGGAATCGCCGGAGAAATGGATAAAACATCTCCCAGTTGTCGCGGAAAACTCGGTCAGCTCCAGCGGGGGTAGGGTGGAGTTCTCGACTGAACTTTTCATCACCGTCCCATGGTTCGAGGGGCTAAGGGATGTAATCGACGACGAGACCGGGACCTCGTCATCTACCTACAACCTTAGGATTAAACCCGCGATCCATACGGTAGCTGAGACCGACGTGGGGACCATCGACGAATCCCTCGTCCCGGAGTTGGTGATAAGCTTCAAGTACGGGGCTGGGGAAGGCAGACAAATCGCGATGAGCGGCCTGGAGAATACCTTCTCGGGCACAATTCAGCAGACCAAAACGACTTATCATGGGGAAGTTTTGACCTACAGGCGCATTTTTTACGCGGTGTCCGCAGTGGCGTTCGTGGGCTTAATTTTCACAGCGTGGGGTTTTATGAGAACTAGGCCCGAGAGACCCGAGAAAGTAGTGGAGGAGATCATCGAGCCGTTCAAGGAAGCCATCATGGAGGTGGCGAAGGAACCGTCATATGAGGGGCAGAGGGCGACAATAGCGATGAAGTCCCTGGAGGACCTCGTCTCCCTGGCCGAGGGTTTGGGCAAGCCCGTCCTTTACTTGAGAAAACCTCCACGCATTCCGGGTGCGGAGCAGGTACACACCTTCTATGTGCTCGACGGCGTGACGATATATGAATACAGTTTCAAGTTGCCGGGCAAGTCAGATCCGAAAGCCTGAGATGATCGATTATGGTGAAGCGACATGTGATGTTGAGCCTGGACCATAACAACATCGAGTACCTGAAGAGCAAGCGCATCAACATCAGCGCGTACACGGACCGCTTCATCGTTTAAAAATAAACGGAGGTGGATAAATGAAAGAGCATGCTGTAATTTGGCTTGCTGGCATTGCACTGCTACTAGCAGTCATTTCACTCGGAGTGGCCGCTATTGCCATCAGCAGCATACCTGATATTCAAGTCGGAAAAGCTACGGTTGAAATACCGTCAAGTGGAGAATGTAAGGCACACGTCTTTTTTCAGGCTGAATTTCCAGAAAATCCTACATTTTCAGCAAGAACACCAGTCGTTATTGCCACGCCATGTTTTAGGAAAACAATCGGTGGCAAGCCCTTGCTTGTCTACGTGTTCGAAGTCGGATTCGTCACGCGAAACGGTTTCGATATATGGATAGCAGGGGAGCCAGGGACTATAGAAGTAGATTGGATTGCAATTTACTACTGAAACACTCGCCAAGGAACTCAAACGCGACCGCGAGCGACGCGCTCTACTTTCTCTTTAGGATGCGGTCGAGGTCGCCGTGCGTGAGGTACGCGATCACATCGGCATCGCTCAGCGAGGGGCCGCCCGACTTCTCGACGACCTCTTTTATCAAGGAAAAGGTTGAAAGTAGTTGAGGCCAGCGTGTGGGCGACACCGCCACCGCTTTTTGTCGGTGAGAGTTACCCTGCACGTTTGTTTTATTCACCATAATTAGAGCCGATTTTATGACAAATCGACAGCCTTATATGATTTGACGACCTCGACTTCATGGGAGGAGGAGGCAGTGGATTGAGGACCGAGGATTCTAGACGAAGCAGGTACGACATCATCTTTAAGATTTTATCCATTGCCCAGGAGGGTGTGAGGAAAACCTCGATCGTTTATCGTGCCAATTTAAACTTCAATAGGGTCAACAGGTACTTGGATTTGCTCATTCAAGATGGCATGATCACTACGGGCTCGGCGAAGTACAACACAACGGAAAAGGGGCTTGGGTTCCTGAAGGCGTATAAAAACTTGAAGAACCTAGCAAAGAACTTATAGGTGATGCCTATATTTCTCGGTCGGCAACATGAGAATTCGACGGCCCGAGTCGGTTATTTGCACGCCTTTTCTGATGAAGCCAGTCCGTGTGAGGAAATCTAGGATCTTCTCCACCTTCTCTTCCGACAAGTCGACCGCATCTGCGACCGCCTTGACATCGCGCAGCCTGCCCGCCTCCAAAAATTCCAAGACCTCATCGGCGACATCGGCGACCGTACGTCTGCCCGACGATGCTCGTCTACGCATCACCCTGCGCCGATCTGGTTTCCTTCCAGATTTCATCATGAATTCAATTGTGATGAAGGCATAATTAATCCTAGAGAAACCATAGTTCTGACCATAGGTTCGACCCATAGGTTCCTATCCTCTTTTCGTGATTCCTACGCACCTTCAAATGGTTCCGAGGAGGACTCGTGTCGTAACCTTGAGCACGTTAAACACGCAGGGTTCGGGGGACTAACAGGGAGCCCCCGTTAAAGGGAGGCAAGTGCCGACCTATGATAGCCCAAATGAAAAGGGAAAAGGTGGTTAAAAATGAAGAAAGCTATAGGAATGTTCGCTGCACTGATTCTGGCGTTGGGCATGAGTGGAATTGCATATGCTCACTGGAGCGAAACTTTGATCATCAGCGGCACGGTGAGCACAGGAAATGTGGATGTAGCATGGAGCGATGTGGGTAGCTGGGACACTGATGATTGGGTGTTAATAGATGGTGAGCTGACCGACATTAAGGACGTCAGTTCGATAGTTTGCAAGATAGATGTCGACGACCCGAACCTTTTGCACGTGACAGTTACAAATGCCTACCCGTGCATCGACTACTATAACGTTGTTGACATCCACTGCGTGGGATCAATACCTGTACACTTATACGGAGTCTCTATACCCTCTACGGATCCGGCTGTTCTAGTTGAAATATCGTACTATGAGGATCCCGCAGCTAAAATACCCATAGAATCTCTACCAGTACAGCTTCACTACTGCGAGCAAATATATGCACTAATTCACGTGCACCTTGTGCAGGACGAAGCACTCGAGGGCCAGACTTACACGTTTACCGCAGAAATCGTAGCAGACCAGTGGAACTACACACCTGGCACACCTAGTTAAAGCGACTGCCACCCAGCAATTTGACAGAGGGATGCAGATGCGGAACACAAAGCTATTAGCGTGGCCGATGGTTCTGATGCTCGGCCTACTCATGAGTGGCCTAGCGTATGCCCACTGGTCGGAGACTCTGTGGATCAGCGGAAGTGTTGCAACGGGAGAGCTTGACTGGGAATTCGTTTCCAACTCTTACATGTGCAAAGATACTGGGGATGACTGGACCTGTGACCCATACACAATGTTAGACGTCAGACCACTGGACAAGGACGTAGGCTCCACTACAGGAGTACTGTCGGATAGTGACGGAGATGAAGACCTCGACACTTTTACAGTAACAATCAATAATGCCTACCCATGCTACTACAATGAGATAAGCGTAAAAGTACACAACAATGGAACCATGGCACTTCACACTGGACAACCGGTAATCGTGTGGCTTGGTCAGGAAATTCCACTTCCAATAGGTAGCGTGCTCGTGCTCGAGGATGCCGACGGTAACGATATACTCGAGGTACGATGGATGGAACCCTTCGGAGATCAAATACACCCAAGCGAACACAGAGAAATCAGCTTTGACTTACATGTACTTCAGGAAGCAAAACAGAACAGTAGTTACACATTCACCATAAAAATGCCAGCAGTGAATTGGAACGCGCCATAGAAATAAAGGGGAAACGCCAAAAATCCCCTTTTTTATTTTTTTAAGAAGTCGGGAGTCAGGAAATAGGTCGTAAGAAAAATGCTGAACGGGAGTAATGGGGTTAGCAAGCAAATGGCGTTCGTCGTCTTAGCTTTGCTTCTATTCATTTATGCAATTTTAAACGTGTTTCATCCGGGAGGGTTAATGGCATACGTCTTCCCCTCCGCCTGTTGGGGCTTCCTAGCCATCGTGGCGCTGAAGGCCTGCGGCTTGGGGAGGATAAGATCATGGTTTAACGGGCGAGTAACAATCGCTGCATTAAGTGTGGCGATCTTCTTCATAATCATCCTCATTAATATCGGCCTTTTCGCGGGCTTTGGGAGGAGCGTCTTGTCGTTTGCCCCAACGGCTTTGATCCTCAATTCAATTCTCGTCCTATCGACCCTTCTGGGCATGGAGTTTTCCAGAGCGTACCTCATAAAAAGTTTCGGAAGGGGGAGACCATTCCTAACCATCGGGCTGGTAACCCTTCTATACTCATTCGTAACCATATCCACGTTTAGGCTTCTAGCGCTTAACGACCCCTTAGGATTGACCAAATTCCTAGGCATCAGCATCCTGCCGATCATCGCGGCAAACCTCCTAGCTTCTTACCTTGCTCTAATAGGCGGACCAGTAGCCTCTCTAGCCTACCGCGGCCCACTCATGGCATTCTGGTGGTTTTCACCCATCCTGCCGCATCTCTCGTGGGGCATCGAGGCCCTCTTGGGCGTGATGATCCCAGCCATGGGCTTCCTCTTGGTCAATCAATTCACCTCCCCATTCACCTTGAGGAGGGCAGGCATACCGACTGAACCCAAAGGATTCGGCAGGGACAAAAAATCTCCGCTACGGAGCTGGATGGCTGTATCTGTATTTGCCGTCCTGATGGTCTTTGTTTCAACCGGGCTTCTGGGAATTCAACCGACCACTGTGCTCAGCGGGAGCATGAGTCCGGCCATGGATACCGGGGACCTTGCAATCGTCCAGAAAGTGTCAGCCGATTCGATCGGGGTAGGAGACATCATCCAATACCAGCGGGATGGAACAATGGTCATCCATCGAGTTAACGAAGTTGCGCAGGGGGGAAGTGAGAAGCTTTTCGTGACAAAGGGTGACGCCAACAGCAATCCCGACATAGAACCCGTATTCCAAAGTCAAGTGAGGGGCAAGGTCGTTCTAACCATCCCAAAGTTGGGCTGGGCTGTGATAGCTGCTCAAAGTTTCGTCAGAAATGCTTGGTCATTCCTTTCGGCTAACGTCGCGCTAACAGCATTGGCAATCACCTCAGGAGCTAGCATCTTCTTCGGAATCCACTTGGGCAAAAATCGATCAGTCAGAAGATGGAGAGCCAAAAGTTGGAGGAAAAAGGGGCTGGATAGTCGGAGGTTCATGGCACCGCTTAGTTTAATATTGATAATGGTGGCCGCATCTGGGTTCGCTTACGCTCACTGGAGCCAGAGCCTTTACATAAGCGGCACCGTAACGACCGGCACATGGGATGAAAACATCGTGATAAAATCTTACAAAATCATCAGCCCGTATTATGACGAACATGTGGGGTGGCGAAATAAACTTGACCCCAAAAAGCACACGCTCCAAATCACGCCAGATGACGTGTTTGATAGTTGGTTCGCCTGGGTTGGATTAAAGCTCCATAACGAGCCGCCGACCAAACCGGCCAATGTATGGGCTCCTACTTATGAATTTGGGCCGAGTAGCGCCGAGGACAACTTCGAAATAGAGAGTTATTTTTACGGCCCTTACAGACATGGACAGGAAGTCCCCAAGGAGGTTTGGGCCCAAGTGGAAATGGAAAACCTTCCAGTTGAGCCTTGGAGTACTCCTCCAATACCTGCTGATCCAAGCGCGCGCATAGTCGTTTGGATATATCTGCACAGCACCGATAATCTCGGAGAGGTTCAGATAACAATCAGGTTTTAGAGTTCCAACTCCGCCGAAATCTTTAAATGCGAATATCTAAATATCTACAAGCGTGATGTGACATGATGGGAAAGAAGAAAAAAAAGGCTGAAGTCGATGAAGTAATCAAAAAGGGGAGCGATTTTGTGAAGACGAGCTTGGCACTAGGATACGATGTGTGGAAAAGGGCGAAGGTGAAAGCACTTGAGACGGGTTTGACCTTGGCTGAAATCACCGAGCGGGCACTACAGGATTACCTCAAGAAAGAGAAAAAAAAGGAGTAATGACTGGGTGGTAAAGGAGGGATCGAATGAAGAGGTCCCAATATGGCATGAACCAAAAAGGAAGTGGCCCATCGGTTATTGTGGCCATCCTAGCCGTGGTGATGGCCGTGTGCTTCGTGGCCACCCTCGTGATGTGGTTCCAATCTAGGGCCGAGATAGCCGATCTGGAAGTCGAGGTGGACTTGCTCAGGAGCGATCTCACAAGCCTGAATTCCACATATGCGAGCCTGCAGGCTGAACACAGTAGTTTGCAGACCGAGTACAACCATCTAAACTCCGACTACTACGAGCTGAAATCGAGCTATGATCAGTTGAAGTCGGACTACGAGGCACTTGATGCGTTGTACCAAGCTTTGCTCGAGGTCCCCCACGCCTACTACCCGACATGGGTTCCCTATCGCCCCAACACCCAATCCGAACTCCAAGACTTCCTCACGTACGAATTCACCCTGCCAACGGGCTACATGACAGGGGTATTCGACTGCTCCGAGTCTGCAGCGTACCTCGAGTGGGCACTGGAGCGTGCGGGGTTCGATGCTGAGATAGTCGTGGGGCCAGCACCTTGGGATCCATCTCTAGGCTACCACGCTTGGGTCATCGCGCACACCGACGACCCCTACCGAGTTGCCATCGAACCCACCGCACTCACTGGAGGACTCGTGAGCAAGTTAGCATACCTGTTCACGGGGAGAGCCCCAGGGGTGGTCTACAAGGGCGACGAGTACGCATCGGGCTACTACGATGAATGGGAGTACAAGTTCAAGAACGTCTACTGCGCGGTTGAGCACTACAGGGGTGCGGAAGAGTGGAACTGGTGGGCCGGGTACTGGGGATTCATTTAATGATGAGTCAAAGTTCCGCAAAAGTAGCTGAAGACCTTCTTAGGAGTTTGGTGAATGGCTCGGGCGGCATCAGAACCGCGTTGAGCGGAATATTGGCAGGGAGAGGAGAGGGTGGCGCCTCATCCTAAACATCCACGAGCGCGGCGTTGGCCTGTTCCCGGGATTACTCCTGCGATCGCCCAAGCCCGCCAAAAATTAGCTGAGATAGGTTCTGTTGCGATCGAATGAACGCCAAGCACCTAATCCTCACCCCCAGCGACTCCCTGGCCCGAAGGTTCGACCAAGGCTATGCCAAGTTCATGACCCGAATGAGGCGCAAGATGAAGAAGGGCAACCGAAGGCTGGCGATCTACTCGCTTCTTGCCCGTGCCGAGCGCGGCCTGGCGTTCGTAGTCGGGGCATCGGTGAGCTACTTCGGCTTCATCATTGTCATTCCGCTTGTGCTCTGCCTTTACCCGTTTATTGCCCTCGGCGATCCTTACACTTGGAGAAAAGTGTACGGTGAGCTCGCAAAAGGGGTCGGCTATAGGGCATCTTTCCTGCTCAACCTCGACATGCTCTACTGGTTCGCGATCGGGTGGATAGCTGGGTGGATTTTATAAAGAAACCCTCAAACAGCCCCAACTGCCAAATGCAGCCTTAGAATGCCTATTTTGCAGTAGGTTAGGGTGCTAAAATCTACTTTGTGATCTACTGATGACCTACTTGATTAATAAAAGCTATTGTATTTATTTCTAGGGTGGGAATACTACATAGAGGGAAAAAATGATGCCTATAAAAGATATTTATATTTGCATGGCACTCGAGGTCCCGAAAGAAAGAAAGGGAAAAATTGAAGGATTTTTAGCAAAGCTGTCCCCAAAAAATTTCACGCGAGTTAAGGAAGTGGAAAAAGTTGATGCAAACGAGTTTGGGATTACAACTCAAGATGGTAATGGGGCTTTTTTGCTCACTGGAGTAAACCACATTCACCTGATGACAAAAAGAGAAGTTTCACAAGAAACATTGGATAATTCAAATGCCACCTTGAACGAGATAATTACGCTTATGATAAGTGGCGTAGAGATAAAAAAAGTAAAGATTGCGGGATTTCTAAGCGCGACTTTCGAGATAGAAAAGAAGGCTAGCGAGATCTTTGAAAAATTAATACCAAAAGAAAGAGTAAGTGGAATACAAACAAAAATTGGAGCATCGATTAGAGGGATAAAATATCAAACAGATAGAAAGGATATCCCAACTTTTATGTTTGATTCTTCGAAAGAAGATAAATTGAGAATGATTTGCCGAGGAGATTTTAATGAAGATTTCTCAGTCAATTTTCTAAAAAATAGGATTGAGGCATTCCAAAATTATTTGGCATCAATAATTGATAAGGTGGAAAAATATGAAGATTGATGGAGAGCTGCGGCCAGAATACATTACCGACTTGAAGTTTATTCGTGGGCGTTTAGGGCTGGAACACGAACATGGACCTATTAAATATTATTGTCGTTTAATTTCAAAAAGAGAGGAAGAAAGACCTTGGTTTAGGATGAGGGCTGAGCGAGATTCTCAATATTACTATGATGTTTTACGCTGCCCATTTTGGTCAGAAGAAATATTTGGACCTGAACTAGAACCCTACATAACTTCTGCCGCCACTAGATTTTTGCACGAACATGAACGTCTTACAAATGTCCTGCCGAAGGTTAGGAAAACGATTATATCATGGTTGGAAAGTGAGGGCATTTCATATACATTCAACGTCGATATAGCAAGAGACATTGAAGCTCCAGAATGGGAAGCTCTAAAAATTCACATTGAAATTGGCAATAGAAACTACTCGGATATTCTAAACATATGGAGTCGAGTGTGCAAAGAAGTCTACAAGGAATTAGAGGTAGAAAATGCCAAGAAACTCTATATCGTTATGAGGAAGGCGAGAAGTTCTTAAAAATGGGGCGTCTTTGTGTGTTCGATCCAGATGATTTTTTGAACGTGGCCCGAAAAATCATAGGGTCCGATTATGAAAAAGTTGAGGCTGTAATGAGGACAGCAGTTAGTAGGGCATATTACTCATCTTTTCTTGCGTGCAAGCAATTCGCGATTAGTCAGGGGGAGATTAACTTAAAGCAGTATGATAGGGCGGATCATCCAAGACATGGGGAAGTGCATCGGGCTGTTCGAGATGCTTTAATGGAGGTAGATCGTAGTGATGCCGCTTCGTTTCTCTACGATCTTTCTAGCAGGCGGGTTGTGGCGGATTATAAAATACTCGAGACCGTCAATAAGAACGATGCAATAGAGGCTATTGAACTTTCTCTTAAAATCAAACAACAAATCCAATAATCTAGATTAACTAAAGATCTTGTCGATAACTAGATGCTATCGTTATCCTTAGGGATCTCTAAGCCCGATTAATCCGAAAAAGTCCCGAATTGCGCCACCCGAAATCAAGTCCCGATTATACAACAGAACCGAATTTATGTGCAAAGCCCCCTGAACCAGTCTTGCTCCTAAATCAGCTCCTACTTCAAACTCTCCTCTAGACCATTAATCCTTCTTCAGTTCGAAGTTAACTTTCATGTAAAGCGAATCTTCGCTAGGTGATGTTAATTTTACTCCTTTTTCATTGAGAAAGTATGCTATGTTAGTTTTATTGACTTTCTTCAAATCCTGTTCTCTCGCCCATTTAATACATTCTTGAACTAGTTTAGGTAACAATTCTTTCTCTTTTAGTCTGATATGTTCTAAAATTTTCCTTTCGACTGCTTTATCTACTTTTTCCAATTTGATTCGTATTTTTGTCTCTAAATCATACGTATTTTCTAAACCTTTTTCGGCCCAAAATGATGATTGGGCATCGACCAAAACCTTCTCATCTTCTAGTGCTTCTGGAAATTCTTTATTGATAAATTTTTCCATTTCGTCAGCCAGTTGTTCTTTCGACTTTTCTTGAATCTCGCTAGGTATTCCCTCCTCAATTTCTTCCTCAGCTTCTTCCTCAGTGGTCAACTCTCCGTATTCGTTCATCCAATCAGCAACTTTTGTATATCGATAAACCACAAAATCTTTAATCCAACCCACACTTATCTGCCCTATTTCGCCCAGATATTTTTCAAACTTCTGCAATTTTTTATTGTAATCTCTAATCCCTATTTTTTCTTCCTCACTCTCGGCAAGATTTTCACCTTTTAAACGATCATCGATAAATGATTTGTCGAAAATCATCGATTCAAAAATAACTGTTTTTATCCCCTCATGTTTTGCTATTTGAAGGAAGCTTTCCCATTCGTTTTCTTTGCCCCAAATTACTTCAACAGTCCCTTCAACAGTCCCTTTGCTTGGAAAGTTTCCATAGAACGCGCTAATTCCTTGTTGCTTTAGATAATCTTCTATCCGTTGCCGTAAATTTTCTAAATCTTCCATTCCAATCCCAGTTGCTTAATTTTTATCAAGCTCCCTTGCCGCTACTGCTTAATGACCGAGATATCTCTTTTGAGATTTTAGATAAATTTTCTAATAGTTCTGTTTGAATTTGATCTGATTCCTCTCGAATAGAAGAAATGGCCCCCTCAACGTTTGTACATTTTGTTTTAATAGTGTTGAATCTTTTTAACACACGTTCAGCAGCTTCCACATTCTCGCGGATTAATGCGACATTAATCCCAGGTACTTCAGCCACTTTTTCATAAAGAGCCCTAGTTTTTGCCCATTTGTACGCGATCGTTAGGATTTCCTCAAAAATTATGTCTGGATGCTTTTCCATTTGTAAAGCACAGACCAAATATTTGCTTTCGTACTCTTGAAACCATCCAATACCTTTAGGTAGAGACTCCACGAACTTGGCAACGAATACGCCGTACACTGCACCCCTATTCTCTACAGATTCCTTTATAGACTCGATGATTGCCGGAGTGCTCACATTGCTAACGTCTTTTGCTTCGAAAGTTATCTTATAATCAGGTATTTCTCCAAGTGTTATCACAAAATCTCCTTTTTTGCTGTGTTTTAGGAGTCCTGGCTCGTTTGTCGTTCGCTTAAGGATATCGCCTCTTTGTGTTTTTACAATATTACCTAAACACTCCTCACAAATATCTTCAAATTCGCGACCTTTTAGTGGAGTGACCTGAACCATTTCCTCGCGCTTTTCTTCTATCCCCAAGTCCTTTCTCAATTCAAATATGCGCTGTCTAAATTCCTCAGACAACATGTTCAACGGCGTGCCTTTCCTACCTGGATCAAAAATCTCTTTAATTATTTTTCCGTCCTCGCCGAAGTGATCTTCTATAACCTTCGAAATCTGCCCCTCCTGGCCAAAGAAATCTTCTATCAGTTGTGGTACTTTTCCTCTATCGCCGAAATACTCGTTTATAAGTTGAGCGACTTGACCTTCCTCACCAAAAACTTTCTCAATCCCAGTTTCAAACTCGTGTTGTAGTGCGTTAAATTGTTTTTCAATATAGTCTACCTTCTCTGTCGTGCTCATTGTTTTCAGAGCAGTAACCCCAAGTTTAACAGCGGTTTTAAACACAGGCACACGCTGCTCCTTGGGCACTCCTTGAAAATACGAAGCAACTTCTGGGTCATCGATGGTCAAATCTAGGATATGCAATGAATTGCGGTCTGTCTCAATTGAATTGCTCTCTGGTTTCTTGGATTTTTTAGCCATTGGTTACCATCTGATAGATTACATTTGGATTTAATAAAACTTTATGATTAATGACTAATACTTTAGGAGCAGACACCCGACTTTAGGAGCAAAAGTCACTTTAGGAGCAAAGCCTCTGCGCGGAGGTTCTTTATAAGGGGGAAAATTGCTAGGGTCACTTAAAAGGAAATTCCTTGCCCCTAATCGTCTATAAACTCTATAGAGAGCGCCGTTCTCCTTTTAGGGGTGGGAAAAACCTTAATAGCTCTGAGGTGCAATTTCTGATGGGGAAAAATTTGGGAGAATATCGAGAAGGAACGATTTCCTGGCAAATGCACTCATCCGAGTCAGCCCACCGAGCGCTTGAGCGTGAACTCAAGAAAGCCCAAGAACGCGAGCGGGCGCTGGCGAAGAAAGGCGAGGAAGAGTCCAAAGCCAGAGCGAAATTTAACGAGGAGCAAAGGTTGGCCGACGAGCGGAGCAAGGTAGAGTTGGCTGATCTACGTGTCGCTCAAGAGGAAGCTAGAGTGGTAGCCGATGCTCAAGAGCGCCGCCGACTCGCGTTAGTCACCTCTCCAGAAGGCAAGGCACAGGCTGAAGCCGCACGGCGCTCGATTGAATTCTTCGGAAACGAACCATCACGTCAGGTTATCGTAAGCGAGGAAGGGCAACCTAAAGCCAATCGAAAAGGAATCTTAGGGCTCGGGATTTTGGATATCTGAATGGCGGTAGCCACATGAAGCCTCCGAAGACCATCGCCCAATATCTCGAAAAGAAACTAAACCCGTAGTGCTAGTTAGTACTTTCCTATCATTTCACGACTGGGGGTAAAAATTTGGTCCAAGGCCCTCACGGTACCGTCCCCCTTTTTTTCCAGCTATAAACCTTGCAGTTGGATTTGATAAGTTTGTCCGTAGCACGTTTGATGATTATCTCAACCATGCTATCTACAATTGTGTCATTGAGTTCTAGATGCTTGTGCCTGAATACACGATGCATTTCGCCTAGTGTCTATGAATTACCTATGACAGCCTTTCAACCCAAGCCGATGAGGTATATCGGAACGGTTAAAACGGATTTGTACAACTCGATATCTCTCTTTATGTTATCGAATTTAGGTTCGCGTTCCAAGTCGGTTATCTGTACCAAGACATCCACCTTCTTTTCGATGTGTAACACTTGGGCTCTGAGGAAGTTCCGGTGCACCGCATCGATCAACGATCCCCTAGCGTCTATTTCGATAAGGATTCCTTTTTTATAAGCGTCATGTCTGTAGTGCGTCCCTTTTAGGAGCACTTTTTCTATATCCCACCCTTTCCCCGCCAGAAAACCTTGAAGTACTTTGGGAGTCGTACCACTTTTCACCGATTCTACCTTCTGTAAGGCTTCTTCAATTTCTAAAAGCAACTCCTTCTCCCTCAGGACATCATCAGCGCCTCTATAACTGTGAGTCCTCACCTCAACCATCCTTGTCACCATCTACTCGATGAGCTCGGCCTCGCTAATAGGTTCCCACTCGGTTCCAACGATCGAACCGAATACGTTGGTGAGCTCGATCCCATCGGTGGAGCGACAATGTTCATGCTCATCGTACTTTATTGAAACTCAAAGCTCTTGACAATTTCCCTCAACGTGCCACGAGCCACAAACGGTACCATTTATTAGCATGCAGAACGGTACCAATGACATCGATGATGGAAGAGGAAGAAAAGCGAGCGTCACGCGAAGCCAGGATAAGGATCGACCACCGCAGACTCGCGTGGGTAATCAAGGGCCTGAAGCTAGAACTCTTGGCGAACAAGGGCAGGGAGGATCCGGACCGGTACGATAAAATGAGCCTACTAAGTCGACTAGCTAGGTACGTTCGGCATGGAATAGTCGGCAGAGCCTCAGATTTATCTTATAGTTGGGCCAGGAGTTATAGCCCTAAGTCATCGAAAGACAGGAAAAAGCTCGAAGAGTGGGCCAAGATATTTTAAAAAACTCTAGTGAGTGCCTTCGGAACATTTATCGAAAACCTGATGAAAGCATCGAGAAAGTAATGTCAGAGACAGTCGCGCGACTTCAAGAAAGGAAGAGAAGGGAGGAGAAAGCCCAGAAGAAGAAAATGAAGCTGAAGAAGGCTGGAAAGCACAAGGAAAAATCTGGGCGTCCCCGAAAAAAGAGGTTGCTCGAGCTCGCCCGCGTGCGACCGCGGTCGCATGCACACGCAGGAGGTTCATCGTCGAGTAGCTCTCATCTGCCTGCCCGCAGGCACATGTGATGAACACCTCTCGGCAGCTATCATCGCTAACGCGTTAGCACGAGTCTCCCACACGGGGGTGGAGGATATCGTCTCGAGCGATATCAATTAGGCAGCATCGCGATGTAGGTCGACTACCGCAAAAGTCGTCTGCGCGATCGTAGGATGGGGAGAATACGCATGCGCATCGGAGGTTCCTCAGGCAATGGCTCTTCCCTAGGCATTTCAGTCTCAGTGTTGACTTCGTGCGTAGCTGGATCTGAACCCGCCTCCTCGATTTCACGTGCCTCGAGCTCGAGCTTGTCCTGCTTTGCTTTTTCGATTGCTGCGAACACCTTAGATACTTTCGTCGCCGCCATTTCTTCAACGATCAGCTCAGCCTGATTCATAGTAATGCGCGGTACTTGAGGCTTGGGCTGTGGTGGTAAAGTCTTGCGCTCCTCTTTCTTCTGCCAGCTCAACTCGCCGCGCTTCATTTTTTCAAGCACATTATCAGCCAGTTGGCCAAGTTCCTCCTGATCTTTCATGAGTTGCTCAATTCGATCGTCATGGTTTTTTCGCTCTCGTGCATCCGCCTCGAAAACAGATCTAATCCCGTTTTCGACTAGCCCTCCTGGTGCCTCAACCTTGACAATAACAGGTTGGGATGGGGCTGGGACGACCGGTTGAGGTGGTGGAGGTGCTGATGGATACGGCTGTTGAGGAGATAGCTGCTGAACCGGCCCGGCATAGGGTCGTTCTTTATAGATGCTCCCGCTTGGTTTTTCCTCGGTGATGGGCCGAGGGACTCCCCTTCTAGGCGATTTCATGGCTGCCCCAACACGTTCGTACCGTTGCTCGGGCAACGGAACACCAGCAGCCTCGCATAGCCCCCTCAGTCCGCTGTATTTTTCGTAAACCTCGGCTTTCCTGACCCCAGCTTTGACCAGCTGCCTGATGCTCGGAACTCGGCCTTCCCTCTGATAAACCCCCTGGATAGTTCTGACGGGATCCATAGTCTAGCCCTGCCATCTATATTTTGCTCTCGGAATATTAAGAACGTTCTGGACGTTCTGGAACGCTGGAACGTTCTAGAACGTTCCTCAGGAACGTGGAACGTTCCCAAGAACACGGAACGTTCTTATCCCGCACTCGTTGGGTCTCGCTACCCGTTCGGATCAGAGGAAGATTCTCACCGCCAAGCGGTAGCTCTCAAGAACGTTCTGAAACGTTCCAGTTGGGCCTTAGTGGGTGTACGTCAACCCCCTCCTCTGTGCTGGAGTAGCTGGCTTCAGTACTGGGGGGGCAGCACTCCAGTACTGGCGAGTATACTCGAGCGCTCAGTGGCCCAGTAGCTCAGTTACTCTTCCCCCTACCCCTGCCACTACCCTCAAGCATGACCCCCAAGTTAGGCTATTGCTGATGGTTTGATGGGTACTACGGCCCAGCACCTAGATGGGGCAGGTTAAGGGGTAAGCCCACTAAGGGTCGGCCCACCTTAGAAGATCGCCGGAGGGGTCTCTAAACTTGTGGGTTCTGGCTCGGCTTCCTCACTAGCGCCTTCTTCCTCGGGTGCCGAAGCTGAAAGAACTGGGAGAATTGGCTCACCGTACTCGGTGGATCGGTAAATCCTCTTCAAGGTGAACTCGCCGATGCATGGGTGCCGCTCGAGGAATTCTGTTACCAGCGCCCCAGTCCAACCGGCTAGCCCTTGGCGTTTGATCTCTTCGGCTTCCGTTGGCGTACATCCACGTCGGTATACCTTTCCCTTGGCATAGAGGGATTTCACATGTAGGATTCTCTTACTCTGCATCAGGTTCAGGTACTTGGAGGCTACCTCTACATCATGCACAGGGCAACTAGGGTCTTCGATAATTTCTTTCAGATTATATATCTTGAACTCCGGCCAGCTTTGAACATACCGCGCAAAGTCTTGGAATTGCCCAAGATTAACATGATCAACGGCATCCATCCATGTTTTTTCCCCATTCAATCTTGTTATCCAGCCAGCTGGCATGTCCTACCCAATCCGATTTTGGTCGGATTTAACTTATTAGTTTTTGGGTAGAATTTACCCAAGATAATTATGGTTACATGGGAGCAGAAGATCGACAAGTACGGCAAGATCTACATCCGTGAGGCGCTTAGGCGGGCTGGTTTTGAGAATGTAGTTCAGATCACCCCGAACTTGAAGACAGCCCTCATGCACACACCGGACGCATCTCCAAGACAAGTCGTCAATTCCTTGAAAGTCCTGATCCAGCATTTCGAACAAATGATCGACGAGAGAGAGGAGGCTACTAAAAAATGAATGCATCATCGCCGTTGACCGCGGCTCCGTCGGAACGACCGATTGAATCTACGGTTTTGAGCGCCTTAAAGCTTGTGATTCAACTTTCCAGCCAGCGGGACTCGGAAACGCCAGCGCTTGCTGAAGGCGGGGGGAACTGACCATGGCTGAAGATTTCGAGTCAATAGTCAAGCGAATTATTCAGCGCACGGGGATTGATCGCGACGAGCTCATGCAGCGCATCCGGCAGAAGCACGATCAACTCGCTGTGACCCTCACGGGCGCGGCAGAGATGGTCGGTAAGGAACTAGGGTCGGGAAACAAATTCAAACGGTATCGGAAGAAGCCCGTGATCATCCGAGCGATGCGAATGGAGAAGCGATTTACCGTGAGGACAAAAGAAGGCAAGATATACGGCAAGGCCGGCGACTACCTCGTAATTGGCGTTAAAGGCGAGAAGTATCCTGTCGACAAGGAGATTTTTGAGGAAACCTTCGAGGAGGTGGCATAGGCTTGCGGCTCCTCCCGAACGACCGGACAGTGCACGACTTCATATTCAAACAGCAAGACAAAGGAGCCACGCTGCGCGGCGCTTGCATGAAGCTGGGGATGACGATTAGCGATGCTAGGCACAGTTTTTGTCGGCTCGGAAAATCGGGCGAGATCTATCGCTCGAACGGGGTGTATAAATCGACAGCATGGAGAGAACACGTCAACCCAACACCGACGATAACCCGAGTGCAGGACGAGCTCATCGACAACGGACATAAGCTCCCACCTGAAATGGATGCGTTTTTGGAGGAGTACGTTGCTGCCCGCAACATTGGCATGACACCAGCGCAGGCGCGGAGGCTCGCTGAGCGGAGATATCGCAAAGAGGCGGGGGTCGGGTAATGGCCGAGAAACCGTTCTGTTGCAGATGTAAGGAGGATTTCCCAGTTGCCGAGGAGCCTGCGTTGTGGACGATGGGGCAAATGAGAAAATTGAAGAAAGCTCCGAAATGGATTAAAGAGAAGTTTAGGGGATGGATTGACAGCGAAATTCATGGGGAAGGATACCTTTGCGGTAATTGCTTTTTCGATTTAGAAGATGAGCGCGAGTCGAGGTGATGAAATGAAAACCTACCTCAGCCACGGCGGGGGGGTGAACTCGACCGTAAGGAGGAATCGCTGATGGGTGGACACTCGACTGGAACTTGCGAGAAGCACGGAACCGACATGATCGACGGACAATGCCAACTCTGCAACGCCGAGCGTCACCCCAACGATAATCCACAGGCGAGGGAGGGTGAAGATGATTGAGCAACCGCGCGGGGGACCCTCGTCAGTTTTCAACGGAGATATCTGCTTAATCTGCAGCAGGAGCCAGAGCGGATGAAGCTATCAAAGTGTCCTAAGTGTGGAGGGCTGATGCGCGAGGTCCGCGTAGGCGATCGAATCCAAGATGTCTGTGATAAGTGTGGTGATCGTCGATGGGTCGTGCGCCCGGAAAATCAAGTTGGCCCGGGTGTGCCTCACCTACTGGATCTTCGGAAAAGATTCCAGCCCTACTTGGAGAAAAGGGGAGTTTAGTATGTTTAGTATTACTAAAGTCAGAATTCCCGGGAGGGTACCCCCCCATGTCGAAGAATTTAGTATTAATAGGTTTTATCATACTAAATTGTTAGCAATACAACAATTTAGTAGGTTTTGTCATACTAAACTACGTGAATTTAATAGGTTTTATTATACTATACTAAATTCATTCATTCATTCATTCATTCATTCACTGGTGTCGAATAAAGTAATACTAAAACTACTAAATGTTGTCAACATTGTAAACTTAGTAAACATTGTTAATGTCGTGGGGGCAGTCTGATGGTTAAGCTGGGCCGCCCCCGCAAGTTTGAGGATCCGACGGTTGCCAGCATAAAGGGCGAAAAGGCAGTAATTGAAGCCGCTCGAGCGAAGGCCGAGGCAGACGGATCTAACTTGAACGAGATTACCAACGACTTCTGGGCTGCCTACGCTGTCCCAGACTCTCCCCATGATAAACTCAGGGCCGAAGTTGAGGAGCAGCGCCGGCTTGTTCACAGTGAAGAAATCAAGTTAGCTGCTCTCGAGCTCCGGCTGTCACAGAAGACCCAGGATATCCCTGAATCATATATCAGTTATTGGGTCCGCAAGCGGAGAAAAATGAACCAGGACGAGCGCCTCCAGTTCCTCGAAACTTCCGCCAAGAAGCTCAAGATCTCTCGTGATGAGCTAGGCAAGCGGTTAGACAAGCTCGCGGACGAGCTCGTCAAGGAACTAGGACGGAAGGCGGGGTAAAATGCAAAAAACAGAAATTTTTGAGCGACCTTGGCAGAAACAGTCTCAGAAGCAAGTTTGTCAGTATTGCGGGAAGCGGCACCGATCGGGCAGTCGCATCGGTTTGAAACATTCGAGCCCACTCTGCCAGCAATGCCAATATAAAGAGTGCTTTTTGGAAGAGTACACCCCGGGCGTGGGTTGGGGCTACGGTGGACACGCACCAGGCGAACACGGTTTCTGTTTCACTTATGAAAGGTACACGGCTGGTGAGATCTCTTTAGATAGAGAACTCACGCAATTGGAGATCGAAGAGCTTTTCGGGCTGAGTCAAAGCAGGGTATCAGAAATATTAGGAATGTCGGAAACCGACAAAATTAATATTTCCCAGATTCTCAGGGAGCGGTCTGAGGCCTCAACACCATCAGAGAACCCCCTATCCAAGCGGTGCCCGATCTGCGCCAGCGCATTGGAGTTCGACGGCGAGAGGACGGTGTGCCGCGCCTGTCCATATGTAGAAAGAGGAATCGCGGGCGGGTGGAGATCATGACTAGGCGAGAACGAATTCAGCAAAAACTGAAATCAGAGCTCAAACGCCTCAAGTCGGCCTTGGATATGGGTCACGAGCTGAAGGTCGAATGGTTGCCCAAGGATGTAAGGAACTCGCGTGGAAAGCAGCTCTCTGGCGAGGTCGTGGGTGACACCATCCACATCTACGACGAAGATGAGACCGCGGCCATGGCGACGCTAAGACATGAGTTCTTGGACTATGCCATCAGTCAGGCGATAGAGCCCTACAAGGAGGTGACGAACAGGCTCATCTCGATGATCAACGAAGACGCGTACAGGACAAAGGAAAAGCTCGTTGAACGCTTAAGCAGGCTCGTCGATTAGCTTGGCTTGATAGGAACTGTACCCTCGGTTCTGATTAGTATCTTCCGCGACGGCAGCACCGAGACGAACTGCCACCCCTCGGCTAGGTAGGCCTCCAGCTCGTCCTCCCCGATGATCTTCTGAGGGTCTGGATTTTCCCTGAGCTTCTTCATCTCATTCTCAAAAAGCACTGTCTTTTCATCACTCGCCAGTTCTCTCCCCAATTCCTTTTCCTTCGCGATTTTAACCTCCATGAGGTCAACCCCGAACACGTTCTTAACCATGCTTTTAATCGCCTCGTTCTTCGCCTCCCCAACGATACTACCAGGGGCGATATCCGTGTTGAGGCTCGGCTCGGCCTTCTTGAACTGCTCGCGAAGCTTATCTATTGTCGGCTTGTGCAGGTCACGGAGCCCGTCGTAGATCGCCACGAGCGAGTTCACCCCCGACTTGTGGGCGACCAAGTACTCCCTGAAGTCCGGGTCTATGTTAGACAGATTCGCCCTGAAGTACTTCCGTAGTCCGTATGGTCTATACCTGAATCTCTTGTCTTTTTTCTTCCAGCCAGCTCTCCGCATGGCCTCGACAATCGCTTGCTCGAAGCCGCGCACACCTATCTGCTCCCTCTTCTTCGACTTCAGGTTTATGAAGAGCGGCGTGCTGTCCTTGAACCTCTCGCCCCTTGCCTTCCTGTAATCGATCCACTCGCGGAGGTAGCCGACCCCCTGGGATGTGAGAAAGGCCACATGCCAAAGTCCGCCTGCCTTTGAGACTAGATGATAGATCGCCATCGGTGTTACTCTGGCCTCGAAGTCCTCCTTTATGCTCGAGTACGTGAGCTCGGAGGCGTCCTTGGGTCTCATCCCCCCGAACGCCATCGTCGAGTCCATGGCCTTTGTCTGCATTGAAGAGCAATCTAGGATTCTCTTGAGCTCCTCCTTCGTCGGGATTTTGTCCAGAAACTTGACCTGCTGCTTGATTGGGACCTTCTCGTCCACCTTGATCTTGCACACCCCGTTGTCGGCAAACCAGCTCTTCAAGGCGTACCAAGTCGTGGCCAAGTACTTGCCGGCGTACTTGCTGGTTTTGCCCTTCCCCTTGAGCGTCTGGATGTAGGAGATCATCTCCCTCGCGGCCCTCTCGGGGGTCCACTGCAGGGTTTCCTCCGGTGTCGTCTTTTTCCACTCCAGGAACCTGTGCAGAGTATTTACGTAAATGTTGGCTGAGTCCTCAGAGTTCATGGCGACCTTATCTCGCCACGATTTGACCAAGTTCCTTTTCGGCCTACTCTTCAACCCATCACCATTTTTCTATTGTCCGCCACCCCTAAATACTTTACGTATTGAAAATGATACCAAAGTTTAACTTTTAACATATTCCTAGTTTTCGCCTCGCTCAGACCCCATCGCAGCAAGCTGACACCCTCTTTTCATAGTAAACGTCACCTCTCCGAG
>JABUBL010000020.1_pt1 | contig 29603 bp, 26 predicted proteins | sample 7240371 | NCBI WGS metagenome assembly JABUBL01 (sample SAMN07256343, study PRJNA390944) | subsurface metagenome | isolation source: Methane hydrate marine sediment | place: Pacific Ocean: Eastern North Pacific, ODP site 1244 | collected 2002
CCACCCCAAATTCTTTGTATGGAATTGCGTGCCGTTCCATCCACACAATCAAGAGGAAATACTTTCAATTCGCAGCCCAACAAAGAGGGAGGTGAGTTTTTACTCAGGCATTCTTTCGGAGCTAAAGACATTAGTCAAACCAATTCATATTTTGGCGGTTGGGAGAAAAGCAGAACTTGGGTTAAAGCAAATTGGAGTTCGGCCCATTTATGTGAAACATCCCTCTCATGGCGGGGCGAGGGAATTCAGAACACGCTTGGCGAGGGTGTTGGCTAGGATGAAGTGGCAGTCAGAGGGAAGCGGCTAATTGGAGAGAAGGGGGATCAGACCAAAATTAATTATCCCTTCAAGCCAAAATTTTATTGATGAAGGCTCGAGCCCACGTGCGCATTAGCGGATATGTGACTGGTGTCTTCTTCCGCTACCACACCCGCGAGCTAGCGCAGCGGCTGGGCCTGCGGGGCTGGGTCCGGAACACGCCCGATGACCGGGTCGAGGCGGTGTTCGAGGGAGAAAAAGGGGCAGTAGAGCGCATGCTAGAATTCTGTCACCGCGGGCCCTCGGGGGCGCGGGTCACCGACGTCGAGATCAAATGGGAGCAACCCCGCGGGGAGTTCTCGGGCTTCGGAGTTCGATACGGGCGGTAACGATGGCGGTTCGATCACTCGCTGAAGTAATGGATGAAATGCGCCGGCGGTACAAGCGCCACCCCAAGCTCCGCCAGAAGTGGCGCGTGCTGGCGGGGAGCGACGAGTACGGCTTCAGCGACCTCTTCTTCTACGCACCGGGGCTGGGGGTCTGGCAGGTCAAGGGCGATTTAAAGAGCCCCTACGAGCTAGTCGGCGCGGGCGCGAAGGTTGCGGCGAGAAAGGTCGACGACGAGATCCGCGAGCTCATGGAACAAGGGACGCCCATGCCTTTTGGGCTGATCTCCCCCCACCCAAAGTTAAAGGACCGGGCGATCATCGCGGCGGGGCTGGGGCGGTACCAGGAAACGACCAAGCGCCTGAAGGAGCATTTCTCGAGCCGCGAGCGCAAGGTCGACGCCGAGCTCAGGCGAAAGATTGAGAAAATGCGGCGCGAGCTGGGCTTGGACATAGCCTACCTCTGACCCTATTCAGAAATAAGCACACTCGACATAATCAGTTTGGTTGAGATGTCGGGAAAATCCAATGTGTTCGATGCGCTGGCTAGGCCGATTCGAAAGCTGTTGGCCGAGCGAGGCTTCACTGAGCCCACCCTGCCGCAGAACGAGTCGATTCCAAAAATCCTCGAGGGCAAAAACGTCCTACTCATCGCCCCTGCTGGGACCGGAAAAACCGAGGCGGCCTTCCTCCCCGTGCTCCACCAGCTCCTTCTCTCCTCCACGCGCGAGCGGGGAATCAAGCTCGTTTACATCACCCCCCTTCGGGCACTCAACCGAGACATGCTCGAGCGGCTCGAGTGGTGGTGCCGTGCTCTAGACCTGCGGATATCGGTTCGCCACGGGGACACCGAGGCACGCGAGCGCCGAGCACAGGCCCTAATTTCACCCGATGTGTTGATCACGACCCCCGAGACGCTACAAATTTTTCTGATGGGGCGGAGGCTTAGCCAGCACCTGCGGAGCGTGCGGTGGGTAATAATTGATGAAGTCCACGAGCTCGCGGACAACAAGCGCGGGGCCCAGCTCTCTCTCACACTCGAGCGCCTGCGCAAGCTCCGCGGGAGTGAGTTCCAGCTCATCGGGCTCTCGGCCACGATTGGCTCTCCCCAGGAGGTCGCGCGGTTTCTCGTGGGGGTTGGGCGGCCGTGCGAGGTCGTCGACGTGAGTGTAGCGCGGGAGCTCAAGCTCGATGTTTTTTACCCAACACCGACCAAGCGTGACGAACGGCTTGCGTCGGAACTCTACACCTACCCCCCGGTCGCCGCCCGTTTGCGCGTGATGCGGAAGCTCATCGAGGACCACGGCTCCACGCTAGTTTTCACGAATACTCGCTCGACAGCTGAAATCTTGGCGAGCCGCTTCCGCATCTGGGACATTCGATTCCCCCTGAGCGTACACCACGGGTCACTTTCTAGCTTCACCCGGCTCCGGGCCGAGCGGGGGCTCAAGGGGGGCGAGCTCAAGGGAATCGTCTGCACCTCATCGATGGAGCTCGGGCTCGACATAGGGCGCATCGACCTCGTCGTCCAGTATAATTCCCCCCGCCAGGTGACCCGCCTGCTCCAGCGCGCGGGTCGTAGCGGCCATCGGATAGGCGGGGTGACCAAGGGGATAATCCTAGTCCAGGACCCCGACGATGCGATTGAGTCAATCGTGATCGCCGCCCGCTCCCACCAACGAGAGCTCGAGCCGGTGGTGGTCCCCGAGAAGCCATTCGACGTGCTCCTCCACGCGCTCGTTTCGATCACGGCGGTTCAACGCAGGGGAAGCGTCGATGAGGCGTTCGAGCTCTTCCGACGCGCTTATCCATTCAGAAATCTTGAGAGGGAGGACCTGCTCAAGGTGCTCGGGTTCGCGCAGAGCTTGGAGCGACGGCTGGTGTGGGTTTCCGAGGATGGGAAAGATTTTGCCCGCCCTCGATCGACGGAGCGGGTCTTCAACTACTATTTTTCGAACCTCTCGATGATCCCCGTGCTCCGGCAGTACCTGGTGATCGATGATGAACGGGGCCAACCGGTCGGGGTCCTCGATGAGTCTTTTGTCGCGGAGTACGGCGAGCCCGGGGTGAAGTTCGTGATCGGGGGGGAGCTCTGGCGCATCCTGCAGGTGTTCAAGGACAAGGTCTACGTGAAGCCCGACGAGGACCCGCTCGGGGCAATCCCGACCTGGATAGGCGAGGAGATTCCAGTGCCCTACTCGGTGGCCCAGGAGGTGGGGAAACTCCGGGCGCAGCTCGAGGAGTTCGTGCGTGCGGGCAAAAAGTTCGAGGAGGCGGCCGCGGAGCTCGCCAAACGCTACGGGGCGGACGAGGGGGTGATGCAGCTCGCGCTCGCCGACGCCCACCGGCAGGTCGAGGCAGCCCTGCCCCTGCCCACGGATCGACGCCTCACGGTGGAAAAAACCAAGGAGATTTGCGTGGTAAACGCCTGCTTTGGGACGCTCGTCAACCGAACGCTCGCCCGACTGCTCGCCTACAAAGCATCGGCCGAGCTCGGGGAGACGACCTCGACCTCCGTAGACTCCTACCGGATCCTGCTCCGCTCTGAAACGCTTGAACCGGAGGGCGTGATCGAGATTCTGCGCGGCGGGCTAAGCGCGGACCTCCAGCGAGATCTCCAGGAGATCATCAAGGAGAGCCGGTTCTTCCGGTGGCGGCTGGCGCAGGTAGCCCGACGGATGGGGGTGCTCGAGCGAGAGGCCGAGCTCACGAGCGCTGTTCTGGACAAGCTCATGCGCGCACTCAAGGGCACCCCGGTATTTGAGGAGACATTCAAGGAGGTCGTGCATAAGGACCTCGATTTGAAGCGTACGCTCGAGGTGCTTGAACGCATCCGCAGGGGTAAAATCGAACTCATCTCGTTGGGGGAGCGGGCCGAACCCACGCCCGTGTCGAGCTTTGCGTGGCGCCAGCGCTACCTCGCCCTCGAACCCGTGATGCCCGAGCGGCTCAAGTTGCTCGCGATAGCCTCGACTAAAGCGCGGCTGCTGAGCGAGGCCCGTACCTTTGCGTGCACCCAGTGCAAGCGCTACGTGGAGGAGCTCCAACTTCACGAACTCGATGAAGAACCGAAGTGTTCGCGCTGTGGGTCGACGATGCTGGGGATGGTCGAGGAGCCGGCTGAGGAGGTCCGGCGGGCGATCGAACTCTTGGAGCGGGGGAGGAAAAGCCCGATTTGGCGGGAGCTGCAGGAGAGCGCGAAGCTCATCGGTCAGTACGGAAAGCTCGCGGCGCTCGCACTGGTTGGTCGGGGAGTCACGCCATCAGCAGTGAGGGAGATATTGGCTAAGGAACAGAAGTTCTCTAGCAAGTTCCTAGAACTCCTACTTCGAAAGGAGCGGGAGGCGTTGTTCCGACGGTTCAGGTGGGCATAAGAAATGGGAAAATTAGAGCTCGGCTTGTATGACATAAAAAATCGCTTACAAGAGCCGCTACGCTACTCATTGGGAAAAACTCAAACCGACTTAATCGAGGAAATCTTGGAAGCCTTCCGCGGAAACGACATCGTCTTCCTTAAGGGAGCCGTGGGCAGCGGCAAATCGGTGGTCGGTCTTCGAACAATCCTCGAGTTTGGGAAAGGCGTTGTTTCGGTCCCAACGAAGGTGCTCTCGGACCAGTACGTTGCAAGCTACGAGAAAGAAAAGTATTTTATGAGGGCGGATGGCTCGGCAGCGAAAATAGACATTCTAAAGGGGCGCGCGAACTTTCGCTGCATGTACATGGCGGACAAGGGCTGGAAAATTTCATGCGCTGCTAGCACTCTGCCTTGCAGGAGACCCCTCAACAAGGAGGCCGGGGAGCGCAGGATCGATGCCCTGCAGGATTGCCCTCACTGGGGATTCATCTTCGCGAGCGGTTGGAGGGATTCGATAAAAAATGCCGAGGTAATGCCATACCAAGGGATAAAGGGGAATTGGCTCTGGTGCATGCGGGGTGAGTGTCCGTACTGGAAGCAATTTGGCGCGTATGTTTTTTCCGACGCTATCGTGATGAACTCCGCGAAGTGGGCGGCCGAGCTTAACATCGGGAGATTGCCGGAGGTTCCACTCACGGTTGTCGACGAAGCCGATGGATGGCTGGACTCGCTCGCTGTGAAGGTTTCCCTCACGCAAAAGGTGATGGAACGGGTTCTAGAGAAAATTGAGAGACTCTCCGGTGAACGGGAGGAGCTGGGGGATGAGGGAGAAACGCTGCATGATATGTGGTCGGGCGTCCTCGATGGTAGAGGTGACCCAATAGAGCTGGCGGGCCATCTGGCTGGGCTGCTCGATGAAATGGATGAAACCTCTGGAACTCTTTATTGGAAGCTGAGGTCGGTCTTGGAGCATAGGGATCACGCGGAGTGGGAACACGTGGAGAAAGGGATAGTTTACTTTGTCCCTGATCCAAAAATAGTTCTCCAGCGAATTCTCGAGGCAGTGGGCGGCAAGTGGCTTCTGATGAGCGCGACCGTCCAGGGCGAGGATGTTCTAAGGGAAGTATTTGGGATAGAGCCGACTTTTGTGGAAGGCGAGACGAGGTTTCCCGGAAAAATCATTCAGAGGAAGCTGGGGCAGGAGGAAACGGTCAATTACAGGAGGTGGGCCGACGATGGGTTCAGGCGAAGGTATTGGGACCTCCTGTCGAAAATGAGGCGCAGGGCCAAGCTTCCCAGCTTCGTGCCTGTGCACTCACTAAAGTACCTGCCCCCCAAGCTCAGGGAGGACATGCTGAGAAATAGTGTGGATGCTTATGAGCTCGGGAGGGCCCAGTTTTCGACCAAGATGGATCGTGGGGCAGACCTCAAGGGAAGGGGAAGTGTCATCCTCCTGAAATTTCCGTACCCGGAGCGCGGGGATCCTCTGTTGAAGGGGATGGAGCGCCGTCTAGGTCCTAGGGCTTTCTGGGCGTACTACCAAGATATGGCTGAGCGAGAGTTCGTCCAGCAGGTAGGTAGAGTGCTCCGTTCACCTAGTGATGTGGTCGAGTTCTGGAGCCCTGATGAAACGTGCCATAGAAAGCTGAAAAAGGTGTGGAAAGGTGTGGTTGAATCTTGATTTGCGGTTGAGCTATCTTCTTTTTTTTCTCATCCTTTTCTTCCGGGCGCGGCCAGTTTTCATTGCCCAGGGAGCCCACATCGCGCCCTCGATCGCGCCAACAACGAGAAGCGATACGAGTATGATCGCCAAGTTCCGGTAAATGCTAAAGTCTTCCGCGTAAAATACCAAAAACAATATGAAGAAAATCAGCCAGCCACAGCCCACCACAGTTGAAACCGCAGTCCTTAAGGCCAAGCCAGGCCGCTTCTTCCGAGCGCGGCCAGTTTTCTTATCTATCGTGATTCCCCAGGAAGCCCACATCGGACCGAGTATCGCACACATAACAAGAATCGATGCTAAAACAATCGCTAAATTATTGTAAACGCTAAAGTCTTCCGCGTAAAATACCAAAAACAATATGAAGAAAATCAGCCAGCCACAGCCCACCACAGTTGAAACCGCAACCCTTGGAGCCAATCCGGGCGGCTTCTTCCGGGCGCGGCCAGTTTTGATTCCCCAGTAAGCCCACATCGGACCACGTATCGCGCCCGTAACGAGAATCGATGCGAGTATAATCGCTAAATTCTCGTAAATGCTGAAGCCTTCAGCGTAAAATGCCACAAACAATATGAGGAAGATAAGCCAGCCAACGCCCACCACGATAGAAACTGCAACCTTTGCGGCCCCTCCGGGCGGCTTCTTCCGGGCGCGGCCAGTTTTGATTCCCCAGTAAGCCCACATCGGACCGAGTATCGCGTACATAACGAGAAGCGATGCGAATACAATGGCTAAATTCCAGTAAACGCTAAAGCCTTCCGCGTAAAATGCCAAAAACAATATGAGGAAGATAAGCCAGCCAACGCCAGCTACGATAGAAACTGCAACCTTTGCGGCCCCTCCGGGCGGCATTCCACCTTTCCAATCTTGTCTCCCTCTCATGGTTTGTCTCCTACCTTCAGGGAATCATTTTGAAACTAACATTTGAAACTATATAAAGATTAAGCTCAATCTCTAGCTCAATCTATGCTGTGTTGCATTATTTCGCCTTCAAGCTAAGCGTTCCACCAATCAGGGCCAATATTCCGCCGACGATGCAGACGTAAAAGCCATAGCCCCAATCTGGAAATATCTCGGGTATCCATCCCCCAAATAGAATGGCTCTCACATCAAAGTAGGCCATAGTTCCTCCAAAAATGGCAATCGCCCCGCCTATTGCGAGTAGGAAGCCTGCGAACCTTTTCCACTTCAGTAGCGCGAAACTTCCTAGGATTGCACTGATGCCGCCGATTAAAGTTAGGTAAGGGGAATAAGGGGAAGTTCTCCAAGTTCTCAAATCCCATCCAGACACACTAGGTGTTGTTGCTTCCCATCCACCCAAAATCATCCAGGGCAAAAAGACCCCGACCACCGCCAGAATACCACCGATTAGCCCGATGATCAAGAGCGTTTGCTTCTCCATTCTTTTCACTTTCAGCTAGTTGCGGACATTCAGTTTTAAAAACTTATTTTACTTCATTTTCCCCCGTTTCTTCCTCTTTCTCGGTTTCAACTTTCGGCTCGGCCTCAGCTTCGCTGGGTTTCTCTTCTTTTCCAAGCAGCAGCCCAAGCAGGGTCCGCTGGTCGATTTCGGCCCGCGCGCGCCATCCCACGTAGAGCAACCCCTCATCGTCCTCCGAGAGGTAGCCCCTGCGGATGAACCGGTCGATGGTCGACTCGATGCGCCAGCGCGGGAATTTCTCCTCAAGCATCCGCTCGACCTCCTTGAGGGGGACCTTTCCCCGCTTCGAGAGGATGTGGGCGAGAGCGACCGTGAGCATGGCCATGTCGTCGATCCGCCACCCGAAGGTCCGGACCTCGGTGAGTTTTGGGTGCCCGCGCAGGATCACGTAGTAGCGGTCGGATTCGGAGCTGGTCTCACCCTCGCTCACCCGCTTCACCTGCAGCCCGAGCTTCTCGAGCTCGGCGTCGAAGAGCTTCAGGATCTGCTCGTAGTCCCGCCCCAGGGCTCGCCTCAGCTCCCACGCCTTTGCCCCCGGCTGCATGTGGTGTTTATAAAATAGGAGCTGGGCAGCCCGTGCCAGCTTCTCGCGGAGCTCGACGATGTCCTCCCCCTCAGCCACGTGTGCACCCTCGATCAGCTTTCACCCGTTCTAACCTCACAGAAACCCTCCTCATTTTTGATGCAGACGTGCTTAATCCCCTCGGGGTCTATCGCGTTCAGGAAGGCAGGGTCGTGTGACACGACGATTACCTGATCCAGCTTGAGGGCACCCTCCCTCATCTCCTTAACGAGGTTGGCTAGGAGCTGCCCGAGCCTCTCCCTGTTCCTGTTGTCGACCCATATGGTTGGCTCGTCAAGTATCAGAACCCGTGGAACAGATGTTCTCCAGAGTAGGTTGAGGAATGCAACGCGGAACGCTATTGAAGCTAAGACTCTCTGGCCGTGGCTCGAGATTGTATTGAAGGGTATTTTCTCACCAGTTGCGCTTAACCGGACGAGCAGCGTTTCCGTGACAAGAGTTTTCTCGCCATCTTCTTCCACCTCCTCAACCCTGACAGCCAACTCAACCAGTGGTAGGTCTGGTCGTGGGTAGAGCAAAGGCCAAATCCATCTTAGGTTGTAATTAATCATGTCTTTGTACTCTATCAGAAGTTCGTGGAGGGATGCCTTCGCCGCCTCGCATGCCAATTTGATTTCATCACCAAAAGCACGCGTTACTTTATCCCTCCTTTCGGCTTCGGCGAGTCTACCATAGTAAAGTCCTGCATTCTTCTCGTTTTGTTCTATGAGTTTGATTTTAGGGCCGAATTCTCTTATCTTCGCCTCTATTTCCCGCAGATTTTTCTGAAGTTTTCCATTCCGAGTTTTCAGCTCTGTGGATCGTGCTTTTAACTTGGGCAAAAGCTTGGTTTCTCTTTTTAAAATTGTGATTTCCCGGTTTAGCCTGTCGATATCTTCGAATGTCTCTGCCAGTTGTATTTTTTCTCTAACTTCTTTTACCAACAGCCCCAGTTTCTCTTCTTTTTTCTTAATTGCTTCCTCTTTTTTAAGGAGCGAAGGTAGCCTCTTTCCCGCGAACTTTAAATCCCTTTCAGTCTGAGATAGCTTCTGCGTTAAATCGCCCAATTTTTTAAGAGCAGGTATTACTTTCTCCAGTAGAAAAACCAGCCCTTCAGCCTCTTTAGATTCGCTGGATTTTTGCTTGGTCGCGGCTTTAAGCCCTTTTACAAGCGCTGACTTTTCTCTTAAGATTCTTTCCCGTTGCTCTTTGGTGAGGCTTGTATCGCAAACAGGGCAGTTTGCTTTTGCTTTTTTAAGTATGTTAACATATTGGGTTTGGGTCCTCGCTTGGCTTTCTAAGCTGCCAATCTCTCTTTCGAGTATCCGACGGCCACTTTCTTGGGATTTTCTAAAGCGATCGGCATCCCTATCGCTTTTAAATTCAACCTTAATCCCCTTTTTCTCTAAAGCCTGAACGAGAGCGCGATACTCTTCAGAACACTTTTCGATTTTCGGCACGAGTTCATCTTTTTTTCTTGTTGCGCTCTTCACTATCCTTTTTTGCTCCATTACTTCCGCACTAGCACTTGTCAGTCTCGTTCTCAGGCTTTTGAGCTGGTCATCAATCTTCTTTTCCTTCGCCTTTAGCCAGTCGGATGTTTTTTTGGGTCTTACCTTCCCCTCCACTTCTCGCCTTTTTCTGTCAATTTGTTCCCCTGATTTCTTCAAGCCACCAACTTTTTGATTTAAACCTTCGATTCTGCCTTCAAGTTCATCATAGTTTTCCGCCAAAGTCGTGGCTTCGGATTCGAGTTTGGCCTTTTTCTTTTCTTCCGCGCTTCGCTTCCTTTCCAACCGTTCTCGCTGTTTCTCGTATTCCCTGGGCGGCAATAATTTTAGGTTCTCTATATCCTGCCTGACGCGTTTAATTTCTTCCTCGCATCTCTTGGACTCGTCGTCGAGCATCGAGGACGAACTTTTAGCGTTCGTGTAAATGCGCTGTAGGGCCTCAAATCTAAAAAGCTTGGAAAGCTTTGCCCCCACATCTTTAGGCGCCCCAACGGGCCAGAGAAGTTTCACGGGATCCTGTGTTTGAATCAGTATGTTTTCGAGTATCTCTTCAGTGGTTCCCAACCGACCCATGATAAACCGTTGCGCGTCACTCTGGCGGCGTGCGACTTCCAGCTCCCCAACTTTTTTCAATTCGGTCCCATCACACATAATCGAATGTCGAACAGTTGTTTCCTTTAAAAATTTTTTAATTGAATACTCTTTCCCATCTCTGCCTCTCACGACCAAAGTCGCCTCGAAAGGGCCCATATCTCTCGGTTCGAGGGTGCGGTACTCCTCGAACCTGTTAACATCGATCTTTCTGTGCAGGAGATTGAAGAGGATCAGCGTTACTATCGAGGACTTGCCGGTCGCGTTGTCGCCAAGAACTAAATTTATCCCGGGCGAAAATTTGATGGTATTGTTCTTGTCTCCGTAGCCTCTGAAATTCTTCATCTCAGCGGCTTTAATCAGACCCAACTCCAAGCACCCCGTTCAGTTTTTCCATGACTCTTTTCCTAGCCGCGGTGGGAGATTTGACCTCAGAAAAGATTTGGTAAAGCTCCTCCGGCGAGAAATGCCCACTTGGGAAGCCCAGCTGGCGGAGCTTTTGGCAGAATCGGTCGAGGGGAGCAGAAAGCACCGCGCCTGCCTCCACGGCACCACGTAGTTTTTCGAGACGTTCCAGTTCCTCCTCGGTATAGAGATCGCTGGGAATTATCATCTCTGACCAGTTGTGCACCTTGTCCTTGTACTTGCTGGCGATCCCTTCCAAATCCAGCTCCGCTCGACTAGCCCCGGAGGCTAGTTTTCCCGTTAAGTATACCTTAACGCGTGATTTCTTCTCCAATCCGTCGAGCGGGAGGCCATTCAATGTGTTCAGAATTTTATCTCTTGCCTGCTTTGCGGTCAAATTCTCACATGCAATCCTTCGGTGGAACACCTGCCTCGCTTTTTTGATTTCGAAGGATTTAAAGGCGATGCGATTCCCGGATGTGATTTCCATAAGGTGCACGTATTTTCCGCCCTCTTCTTGCGGGGATACGCTGGTCGCATTAGTGGTGCCGGGCACCAATATCTTGGTTTTAAGGGCCCCTCGTTTTTCAGCTTGGAGGGCCCCCTTGCCGTCAAGATGTGCTCTGTGGGCATGCCCCATCGCAACATAATCGATATTTTGGAAGGGGGCCAAATCCACGTACTCGGAAGCGGGCACGGTTCCTTCAACCGCATTATGGATGCACGAGATGTTGACGCAACCCGTTTTGTGGGGGATGCCGCACTTTGATACTGATTCGTTGATGTAGCCCTCGGGCCTGTGGCCTACACCCGTGAGCAAAACCCTAATCCTATCCTTTTTTATTATGACATGCCTCGACGCAAATTTGTTGTCAGGGTCCACATCTAGGTAGTTGACATACCCCGCCGATACAAGATGCTGAAAAGGCGGCGCAGGAGCTGGTCTTCCTATTGGGCGATCGTGTGTGCCATGAATCAGAAAAACTGGCACAGCGATGCTTACGTCCTCTGCCTCAAAATTGACCTTGCCTTCCAAAACATCTAGGTTGGGTCTTCGACCAGTAATAGTTGAACGGAGTATTTTAGTGGTCTTATCGTGAACCCACGGTTGGGGGTCGGTCCGATCATAGAAGTCCCCCGCATGAAGTATTACGTCCGCACCAGCGCCAACGAGGGTTTTTAGGGCCTCCTCAAAGGTCTCAAACGAATCCATCCGCAACTCTGGGTCTATCAAAGATGCGCCCAAATGTGTGTCCGAGAGAATGCCGATTTTCAAACTCATTTCTCCGTCTCCTTTTTCGACCGAAAAACTTTCTTGACCGATTTTCCCTCTTTTGCGAGAACTTCGTTCATGGCCTCTACAAATGCTTCCTTAATCGCGGGCTTAAGCGACTCGGCAAATATTCTCATCGTCTCCTTGAGTTCCTCTTCTCTTTGGGTTTCAAGAGCCTTCATCTTTTCTTCCAGTAAAATCTCAGGGATTTGAGGCCCAAGTTTTTTGGAAATCCCGCCGTAAAATCTATCTGGAACCCACTCCGATTCACTTCTTAAATCTACAGAATCTGGCAGTTCATCAATTTTTTTAAATATTTTTTCTCTGTTCAGGATGGGGCAATACTTATACTTGGATTTCTCGATTTCAGAACTTGCATTCTCTCTGATTTTTTCTTTGTCCACGTGAAAAATTCCCTTTTTATTAAATTTCCCCTCTGTAATCCCTATTTCCCTTCCACCGTACCTTTCAGACCACAGTCCCCTAACACCAATACCTCCAAATTCAAGCCACCTGCAAATACCATCACAGTCTTTATGTCTATCGTAATGACAAGTGATGGCACTCAGCTCCCCGTATCGCAGCTTCTTTCCGTCCACCTCCACCCGAGTTGTACTCCAACCTCCAGTCATTTGGATTAATTCGCAAAAATTCTCATCCAGCTCTGACTTGCTAACAGTCACGATGTGCCTATCCTCCTCCTGTTTATAACTTGGCATCGATTTGGCTAGCTCTATCGCATCCCCCAAGGAAGGGCTCTTGGTTTTTTCCGTGAAAATCAGCTTATACTCCAATGTTCTCCCCTCGCGCCTCCAGTTCCTTTAATCTCCTTTTTACCTCTTCAAGTTCCTTGACGGCTCCACGATATTGGGGATGCCAAGGTAGCCGACACAGTAGTTCAAGGGTTTTTTTCCTTTCTCTAAACCGCTCAATTTCTTTAGCCTCGTTCTTTTTTATCCTTCGTATCTGGGTATCGGTTTTGACAGCCGCACATACTTTATAAATTTCCACCAGCTCTCTGACTCTCCTTTTGTACTCCCCCTCATTTTTGTTTATTTCAACTTCCGCGAGATGAACGGCGACCCCCCGCCAGTACCATTCGCCCCGCTCTTTCCTTTTTCTAATCTCTTCGATGCCCTCCTGTCTCACAATCTTTAGTTTCCTGAACATCTGAGTGACGAACTCGTCATCTATTCTGTTGGTTACCGTTGGATCTAGAATTTCCTCATAGTCAGGTGAATCAACTGGGCAGGTCGTCTTAGTTTTCTTGTAAAGAAGCGTTTCGTATCCTTCATCGAGCCCACATAAGAGCTGGACTAATTTCTTTTTTTCCTCGGTGAAATAGGGGGTCAGTATATTCTTTAGTTTATCGATGCTTGCAACTGTGTTAAAAAGCAGACCGATCCCTATTTTTTGATCTTCTAGATATATGCGAATATGTGGGTGCTTGCTCTTACGCACCTTTTCTTTTACATCCTCTGGAGACATTAATTTGTCGATTTCTGGAGATGCTATCGGCAACCAATTCTCATCCGAAACAAGCCCCATTACCTGCTCGTCGGTCAGTTCTGGAATTATACTTTCATCGTTAATTGCCTGCTGGGCCAAACGGTACCATTTGATGTATTTCTTTTTTTGTTCAATGCCGACCATTTTTAATCCTTCTTATCCCTCTTTGGTTTTTTTCATATTACATTTTTCTACTTTAACCTCAACTCCGCGTCGCACGATTTTCCCACACAAAGCGCTCTAGCGAGTTGGTTGTACCTCACCATCCTTCTTCCAGCCACCCTTCCGCCTCCTTTGAAGCCACTCGCTGCGCGAGATTGCGATTGGGACCGAGAAAGTCACAACGCGCTCGAGCTCCCGTGGCTTGGCCAGCGGCTTCAGCAAAATTTCCTCCTCGAGGGGCTTGAGCTCCAGCGTGGCGTACCCGTAGCTGACGAGGAAGCTCACGAGCCAAGCCTGCGCGACGGTCTCCTCGAAGCTTCGTTTAGAGACGAAGTCCCAGTAAGAGAGCACACCCCGCTCCCCAGCCGCATCCTTGAGCTCTCGCCAAGTCCGGTCGAGCACGGCCGCGAAGTCCTCCTCGGTGATGATCCCGAGTCTTGCGAGCTCCCGGCGGCCGATTTCCCCAGTCAGCACCTCGGTCGTGTCGAGCCCCCGCCACCGCTCCTCTAGCGGGGGCAGGCTGGTCCAGTACCCCTGCGCCTCCTTGATCCCGTGGGGGGAGAGAGACTCCAGCTGCACGATGGGATGCCAAGCATGCGCTAGTACCCCCGCCAAATCCTTGGCCGGGAGCGCGTGGAGCTTGAGCATGATCAGCAGCGGGTCGAGGTAGAGCATCGACGACTTGTGCTTGATCCACTCCCCCTGCTGGAACACCACGTCCGCGAGCCCGAGTACGGCTTGGATGTCGAGGTAGAACTCTTCATGCTTTTGGAGCTTGGGCAGGAGCTCCCGAAGGCGGTCGAAGAACTCCCGGACCTCGACGTCGAATGGGTCGAGCCCGCGCTTCCGCACTGTGTCGCAGAGGTCGATTATCCGAAGCAGCGTTTCTTGGCGTTCGCCCGGCATCCTATGCAGCCACCTTCACCCGCGAGACCCCCGCGGTGTTCTGGACGGTGATCACGTTTGGGACCCCTTTTACGTTGATGAGCTGCCCTGGGGTGATCACGATGTATTGCGTCCCTTCGCCCTTCATGAACTCCACGATTCCCTGCAGGATCGCCTCCCGATTGCGAGGGTCCAAATGGGTTTCGAACTCATCCACCGCTCGGATGGGTGATTGGATTCGCTGCTGCAGTGCAAGCAGGAAGCACATCAGGGCGGTCGTGCGCTCCCCGCCGCTCTGGGTGTAAGCATTGAGCACTTGAGGCTCGGCCCCGCGGAACCCAACGCGAAGCTCTAGCCCCGCCTCGTCAATATCTTGGGCATTTGCCAGGTTGATGTCGCCGCTCGCGTTGACCCGCTTCAGGATTTCCTGGTAGTTGCCCCGGACTTCCTGCAGCAACTTGCTGATCTCGCCCGACCACTTTTGTTTCCTGAGCTCGAGTTCATCGAGTGCCCGCTGCCGGTTGGCCGCAGCCACCTCGGCTTTCGCCTCCAGCTCCTTTAGGGTGCCCTTGTAGCTGAGGTACATCCGCTCGACGTCGGGGGACACATCGGCGAGGCTCGCCAGCTGCATGTTTGTGAGCTTCAGGTCATCGAGGACCTCTTGGGGCTTTCGCTGGGTCTCGATCCGCTCTCCGACTTGGCGTGCATCCTGCTCAAGTCCCTCCAGCTCGCGGCGTGCTCGCCTGAGTTCGGACTGGGCACTCGAGATGTCCCGCTCGAACAACTCGCGGCGGAACCCGAGCACGGCGGTGTGGACGCGTGAGTTCACGTGGGCCCCCCTGGTTTTTTCCAGCTCCCCCTTGACCCCAACGAGTTCAGATTTAACCTCCTTCGATTTGGCATCTGCCTCCTTCATGCCTTCCCTCGCCCGCTCCAGCTCAGTACTTAGGTGCTCGAGCAACTCATCCAGGCCGGTCCCCACAGACGAGCGGAGGGCGGTGTTGAAACTTTCGATCAGTTTGACCCGCGCCTCGGTTTCGGCGTGGGCCCGCTCGTGGGTGATGAGTCGTTGGTAGGAAGCATCGAGCCCGAATTCCAGCTCCTTAAGCTTAGCTTCGAGCTCTTCCCCGCGCTTCGAGCTCTCGTTGAGTTCCCCCTCGATTTCTTGCAGTTCGGCCCGTAGCTTGTCGAGCTTTCCGCGGAGGTTCTCGACGGCCTCCTCCTGCCGGATGCACTTCGCCCACGCGTACTCGAGCTCGAGCTCGCGCTTACGCTCCCCAAGTTCGCGCTTGCGCTGGAATCGCCCGTACTCACCCTCCCAGTAGCGGAGCGTCTCTTGGGCTTTCTCGAGCAGGCTCCGGATCGACTCCTCCTCGCTGAGCGTGTGCGAAAGCTTCTCGCACGCCTCGAGGATTCGCTCCCGGTACTCCCGGATCCCCACCGCCTCCTCGACGAGCTTGAGCCGCTCGCGGGCATCTATTGCACCGAAAACATCGATCATGTTCTGGTGCATGATGATGATCATGTTGTCGGGGTTGATGGAAAGTCGCTTGAGCAGCCTGAGAACCTCACCTTTCATCACCATCCGGTTGTTGGCTTCGTGCCAGTAGGTCCCGTCGCGGTTGAGGTAGCGGGAGAGCACGAGGGTGTCTGAGTTTATGCTGGAGATTGGACGCTTTCCATCGTGGAAGGAGTTGTCGAAAACCACGCTAACCCGCCCGAGATCCTCCCCCCGGCGAATGAGGTCCCCGAGCCTCCGCGAGCGCTCGGTGTAGGTCTGCCCGAGGGCCACCGCCAGCCCCAACAGGATCGATGATTTCCCGGCGCCGTTTGGACCGCACACTAGGTTGAGCCCCGGCTTGAAGGGGATTCGGGCATATTGATAGCTCATGAAGTTTTCCAGGATTATCTCCCGGATTAAGGCGCTTTCGGGCATATGTATCATTTTTAAATTTAGGGCTTCAACTTTAAAGCCCTCCCGCATTTAAGTTTGGAAGGTGGCCTAAGTGGTGCTGGTAGCCAAAATATTCGAGGTCCGAGAGCCGCTTGAGCTGGGAGTGATAGCCCGGAAGCTCAAGGACTTCGGCGAGGAAGAGCCCTACGAGCGCGAGGGAAAGCGTGAGAAGCTCACGATGGAAATTTTGGACCTGAAGCTGGAGGGCGACTCGCTGGTGGGGATCTTCAGCAGGGACTTCGTGCTCAGCCGCTACTATAAACGTGGGCTGGTTGAAACCTTAGTGACAGAAGAGGTTCCATTTCAGATTAAGCGATCCAAAGGACGGACCTTTCTGGTGGTGCTAGCACCATCAAAAGCCCGCGGGGTAAAGAAACTACTAACGAACTACGTGGCGAACAAACTCAGCGAAATTCTCTTCATTAAAACAGGTGCAATAGTCGAGGTAAAAATCACTCATGAAATATTGAAGGAGCTCCACGAGTCCAATCCTCGAGCGACGAAGCTGATTTGGTTTGACAATGTGGACATACCAGATATAGAGAAACTTGCTTTAGCTGGTTCGGCCCTAGCGGACACCAAACTCTACCGGGAGTACTTAGAGCACGGGCGGCTGTGGTACATAGTGTTTGAAGTTATGAAACGAGGGCTAGTGGTAGGGATCACGAGGGACGTCGTAGTCACGCTTTTCAGTAAGGCGAGCGTTGATGAATTTATTAACTTTGTTTTAGAAGAAGTAATTCCAATAATCGAATAATGATTGTTGATTCAATCATTTTGATTTTTTTCTCGATTCACTTTCTATCTTGATCAGCTTTCCAAGCTGTTTGATATTTTCGAGTTTCTTTGGATGCATTATTTTTTGTCCTACTATCTTTATCCAATCCCAAACACTCTCCTTCAACACATGCAATGTATACATGTTTTTATTCAGTCGGCAGAACAGACCGTAAAACTTACGCAACTCGTGTTTCCTGTCTGACAGCCTGCAAGTTGTACTGATTCCGAATCTATTTAAAGTGTCGGCGATTCTCCTAAGCAATTCTAGGTTATCCTCACCCTGAGTCAGCTTTACTTCCACACATAATCTTTCTCTAACAAAATATGACACGCATCCATCTGCATCCCACAGCCCGGCCAAAAAGTGTCCGGGTTTAGCAGACAGCAAGAAATCCAATGTGTCATACCTTAGCTGGTTCTCTTGTTTTATCAACCTAGCTAAGTTTGAATTACTTAACCAAATTCTGAAGCTATGAGCTTCCTCGCGAGCAACGTTTCTCCCGGTTTTGAACTCTCTGTATTGTAAACCGATTTTTCCACCGTATCTCGATTTAATACGGTTCATTAGGGACAAGAGAGGATTGAGCAGTCCGAATTCAGTATTGCACAGCTCTATCATCATGCTCCCAATCCAACCGTCACCTATCGCAAAACCTATAAGATAACTCAAATCGTCGGTGGGGTATATTGAGGTTAGCCTGACTGGCATTTCATTTATCATATCTAATTTTGTTCCCTCCATCCACGGCCGAGAGACAAGCTTAGGTATATGGAAAGGTGCGATGGGTGGCCTAGGTTTAATCTTGAGTGCTCTTATCCATCTATTAATGGTCCTGTAATCTTTCCACAATTCGCGTGCTGTCTCTTCCATGCTCATACCTCGAACGTTATACAGCTCATTTATCATCTCCTCAAGTTGGTCCAGTGTAAGGGCGTCTACAGCCTCATCAAAGGTTCTTGCTTGCCTTACGATTGACAGCTGCGTTAGCGGTGGCGTGAGGAAGCGGGCGGAGCAAACGGATTCCACATTGACACCTCCGTGCGGCTCTCCTCTCTTACCCTTAAGCGGCTTTGGGGGAGAGAGGCCACCGAAAGTAATCTATAAGCAGAAAAAATCGCTCAAAATCGACTCGGAGACGGTGCTTTGGTCGCTATCAAAAAAGACCCCGCGAAAATAATCGGGCGGAATCAGTCAAAAAATGCGTGGTGACCTTGTTCAGCCGGGTCGGCGGGGTGGTTGCGTCGAGGATTTGCTTGGCCCGCGGAGGACTGGTGGGGCTATTGTAGTGCCAATAGAATCATAAAAAAAGCTTATATGTTTAGCACTACACATTAAACACGTATGGCATTCATCCGCGCGAAATACATCGGCGGCGAGTATTATTTCTACCTAGTCGAGAGCAGGCGCGAGGGGAAGCTGGTCTATCAGGACATCGTGAAATATTTGGGCAAGCGGGAGGACGCGAAAATATATGCCAGGGAGAAAGGGCTGAAGATGCCGGAGATAAAAAAAGCATTGGAAAAAAGTGAAAAAGCAATAGATAAACAAATCGCGAGAAAGAAGGCAACACTCGATTCGCTACGTCCCTTTCCGAAGGTTCTGGAGGACAGACTGAGGGAAGAACTAGTCATCCTGTGGACGTATCACTCAACCGCGATAGAGGGCAGCACCCTCTCCCTGAAGGAGACCGCCACCCTATTGGCGGAAGGCATCGTGGTGGGAAACAAACCTCTCACGGATTACCTCGCGGCGAGGGACCATCGGGATGCTATAAACCTAGTGTTCAAGTGGGTCGAGGAGGGTAAGAAGAATCTGACTGAAGCCGATCTGCTCGAGCTTCACCGGGCGACGATGAAAAATGTCATCGATATTTACCTCGGGGTTTACCGGCCGGTGCATGTCTATCTCCGCGGCTCCTCCTATACTCCCCCGCCGCCGGGTCAAGTCCCAAAACTCATGCGGAATTTCCTCCGAGAGCTCAACCTTAACCGGAAAAAACATGATCCTATAAAACTGGCTGCCCTCACCCACCTCGACTTCGAGTCAATTCACCCGTTCGTGGACGGGAACGGGAGAGTGGGGCGCCTGATCGCCAACTGGGTCCTCATGAAAAATGGCTATCCCTCCATCGTGATCACCAAGCGGGAGCGGGTGCGCTACTTTAGGATGCTGGAGGAGGCACAGACGAAGCTCGCCACCTACCGGATTGTGAGATTTTTCAGGAAAAAGGTCAATGACGCGCTGGACTTCTACCTCAAAAGGCTGAAGCCGAGTGTAGTGCCTAAACACTTGTGAAATTTTTAGATTTAGTTAGCACTACTGTAGTCGATCGCCGAAAACGCTTGAATCGTTCCAGTCATTCGGACAATCTTTGCTCGACCTGCTCCCGCCACATGCACATCTCGCAGTCCTCGCTCCGGGGCGGCGGGGTGGTTGCATCGATGATTTCCTTGGCCCGCGCAAGGGTGCTCAAGACCCTGCTCGAATCGACTGACGCGTGCACCGCGGTTATCTTGAACGGGAAGAGTCCATCTCTCAGGTCTCCGTGCTGAGGGGTGAAGTATAGCAGCACGCCTCCCGCCACGGGCTGGTACCCGTTCCGCTCCAGCAGGTAGGCGTACCCGTCGAGCTGCATCTGGTAGTAGTACGGGACCTCCTCGGGGGGCCTGCCCGTCTTGTAGTCGACCACGTGATATTTTCCGTCGGGGGTCTTCGCCAAAGCATCGAGCTTTCCCGCTACGGTGATTCCTGTGGCCGGGTCAGTTGCCCTCAGCGTTTGGCTGGCGTCCAGGAACGTGCCGCGAACGGGGAACCATTCAGGTAAATCCGAACCCCCGATGAACTGGCGCATGTACCCCTTGATTACGGAGTCCATCTGGGAGGTGATACGGGCGAAGATGGATGGGGGCGAACCCAACCGCTCGGCAATCCAGAAGCAGAGCGGGCAGTTGAGGGCCGATTGGAGGCTTGTAACGCTGATCGTGATGGGTTCGGCCATAAGGATCCCCACTAAATAAAACCGCCTTCAGTCAAAATCTTTTTCATTTCATTGAGAAATTTTTCCGCCCATTTGATTGCGTTTCTAGCATCCGTTTCGGATACAGCACCGGTGCTATCATAGATCGCAAGGTGCCTCTTCCTCCTCATCCTATCGAACGCAATGACAACATCCGTAAATTCTTTGCTCAAGAATGCCTCGACGAACTTTACCGCTGACACGTGCTGAGCCTCACCCGAGGGTCTATAGCCACAGGAGAACATCAATGCCCTCGCTGCCTGAAGCATGGAATTGTACGCGATGGAGAAAGCCCAGTCGTGATCATCCTTTAGAATTTTTGTGGCTGTTTTCAAATCCCTCTCGGCGAGTTTGAATGAGTCCTTGACCTTCCTCTTGTTCACCGGCAGGCTTTTTATCAGGCCCTCCCTTTCCAATTCCTTAAACTTCACTCGGCTCACCCACAAGCTGGATCTTCTTCTCCCTCAACACATTGCTGACGAATGGGTCCTTTTTCTTTACCCTTGACTCGAACTCCCTAGGGCTGAACAGCGTGTAGTTTATCTCCCTCGACAGCCGCTCCTCCAACTTTCTAATCAGGGGTATCAACTTCTTCTCATCGACCTCTCCGACGATCATGAGGTCTATATCGCTTTTCAACTGCTCCTCTCCCCTTGCGAACGAGCCATAAATAAAGGCAAGTTTCACCTCGCCGAGTCCAGACAAATTTTCTTTTATGACCTCGCCTAGCCCCTCCGTCTTCAGAAATATACTTTTTAGTTCCTCATAGATCGGCATTTTTTTATCCACCACGTAATACTTCAGGTTTCCCACCCTCTCGCTCTTCAGTAGACCTATGGACTCCAATTTCTGCAGTTCCCTTCGCACAGAGTTGATATTCCCGCCAGTTTTCCTCGCGAGCTCCCTGACGTATAATTTTCTATCTGGGCTAAGGAGGAACAGAGCCAAAATTTTGACCCTCGTTTTTGAGCCAATTATCGATTCGAGCATGAATACATAATGTATCCGATAGTATAAAAAAGTTACTCAATTGCCCACAAGTTCTTGGAACAGTTGAAGCAGTATCGAAGGCTAGAAGAGTGCACCAGTTTTGCTCGTCGAATTTGAGACAGGTTCATTTAAGTCCTTCGTACAATAGATAACAGGAATTTCTTATAATTCGTTGTAAGCAAAGGAATTTCCTGGCTTTTCTTATAATGCGTAGGAAGAAAAGCACGTCTTCGTAGTCAAATGCTGGAACGCATAGCACTGGAGGGGTTGTGGCCTCCCGAGCTCTTGGAGCAGTTCTCATTTGGTCGCTAGATTCCCTGGGGAAAAAATTACTCAAACTCGGGCAAAAGTTAAAGTTTTACATTCGCGCAATCCATTCGTTTCGAGGCAAGCAAATGACAAAGCTCACTTTTTACGGCGGCTTAGGCGAGGTCGGCGGCAACAAGATCCTGCTCGAGGACCGCGACACCCGCCTCTGGCTCGACTTCGGCCTCAGTTTCGGACAAAAGGGCGAATTCTACGGTGATTTCATGGGTCCCCGCTCGAAGGGGGGCATCCGGGACCTCCTCCGGATGGGGCTCATTCCCCGCCTCGACGGGATTTACAGGGACGACCTCGTGCACGTCCCGAAGATCGACAATGCACTCAGAGAGCTCGGCATCGAGGACACGTCCTACTGGACCCCGCAGCTCCAGAGCTACGGAGACGTGCTCAAGCGCGATGGGAAATCCTGGCTCACGGGGGTCCTCCTCACCCACGCCCACATCGACCACTGCGGCTACATCCCCTACCTCGACCCGCGGGTCCCGATCTACTGCTCCGAGGTCACGCTGCGGGTGCTGGAGACCATGGATGAGATAAGCTGGGATGAGTTCACCAAGGTCAAGCCTTGGAGGGCCGATCGCATCAAGAGAGGGGCTTTCCCAGGCAAACCAACGATAAAGAGAGGAAATGAGGTTGCCCGCGAGTTCAAGATTTTCACCCCGGGGGATATCCTCAAAATCGGGGGGCTGCGCGTCCAGACCTTCACCGTTGATCACTCGATTCTAGGGGCTGTGGCCTACCTGATCACGACCTCCGACGGCAAGCGCGTGCTCTACACGGGGGACTTCAGGTTCCACGGGCGACAGGCCGAGGCGACCAAGCGCTTCCAGGAGGCGGTCAAGGGGCTCGAGCCCGACGTGATGATATGTGAGGGGACGCGTGTGGACGAGACCGAGCCGGACTCCGAGGAGCGCGTCCAGGCCGAGTGTACCGAACTTGTCTCGAAGACCAAGGGGTTCGTCGGGGTTGATTTTGCGTGGAAGGACCTGACCCGCTTTGAAACTCTTCGGGAGGCTGCTCGGGCCAGCGGGAAGACGTTTGCGATCTCAGCCCGTACCGCTTACCTGCTCAACAAGCTGGGGCGCGGCGGGGAGGTGGAGAGCGACCCGAAAGTGAAGGTTTACGTCCCCCGGAAGGGCAGCATGTTATACTCCCTAGGCGACTACACCAGGTCGAAGTACATCGCGGGGTTCAGCTCCGACTGGGATAAAGGGGGCCCCGATACCCGACACCTCAAGGATGGGATACGGGCCTATCAGATCAAGGCCGACCCCTCGCGCTACCTCGTGTACCTCTCCTTCTGGGATTTCAACGAGCTCATCGACCTGCAGCCTCCGGAGGGGGGCCTCTTCGTCTCGGCCTCATCGGAGCCCTACGACGAGGAGGGGATGATCGAGGAGGAGCGGAAGAAGGCCTGGATGAAGCACTTCAAGCTCAACCCTCCCGGCCACGAACTGCTCCACGTACACGCCTCGGGGCACGTTTCCGGGGTCGAGCTCAAGGCTTTCGTGCGTGAGATTAAACCTAGGCAGATATTCCCGATACATACGGAGCACCCGGAGTTGTTCAAGGGATTAGCGGGCGAGGTGCACGAGCGGATCGAGCTCGAGAAGGCTTACGAGATTTGAAACTCGTAACGCGATGGGTTGGCATAGGCGATTTACACCAACCAGGCGTTCTTCCTGTTCCAAGTTTATCTGGCGTTTCAGTAATGGTTTCTACAGTAGCATTAGGTATGTTCTGCACACTAAAAAAGTCAATTCATTAAATAACTTCTTTTTCCCCACGCGCGAATCTATTCAAGTAGCTTTCTTGTGGTGTCTAACGTCCGCCCGCGCTTGGGCCCTCACACCTCGATTATCATCCGGCGCCTCGTTAGCAGCTTGATTATTGCCTTTTGCTTTGGCTCGATGTCCATCTCCCGCACCACATCCTTTGGCAGGTAGATGCCTAATCGCGCCCCGCCAAGAGTCGTTATCGTGCACTCGTACCCCCCAGGCACCCGCTCCTCAAGCACGCGCTCGATGATTCCGCTCGATCGGAGGTCGTACGCCTGATCGCTGCAATTCCTGCACCGCGTCCCCGTTAGGCCCGTTATCACCACGCGCTCCCCCGTTCGGTAGCTCTCGTAGACCAAGTCGTCAGCATAATCCATGGTCGGCTGGTTGCACACCGGGCAGATCCCGCCCCGCACCCTTTTCAGCGGGCTCTCCTTTCGCGCGTCAGCCTTTGCGAGCAGCCGGCGCACCTCCTCCATTTCCTCCTTTGTCACGACATGGATCTCTTCATCTCTAGGCCTTTCCATCTTCATTCCTCCTCTCCGAACGCGGTCACCACGACCACGAGTTCGCCGTTGATTTTTTGGACCTCGAACACGACTCTTATCACTCTTCCTTCCTCCGTCAGCTTCGACCACGTGACATATCTTCCCTCCACTTCTCGGTCTGGTTTCAGCGGTGTGCCGTAACGCAGCGCCACCAGAATCTCGTGCCTTCGTACGTCGTGACGCGGCCTTATGTGTTCCCATCTTATCATGACCTTTTCTTCATTCACGAGCTCGACGACGCGTCTGCGCAGCTCACGCATGTCCTCGAACTTCAACCTCATGTTTGTCGCTCCTCCCCTTATAGATTTGTATTTTCTTCGTTTTATTATCGTAAAAAATACGTCTTTCTCTTTTATCACTTGCCAGCACTTTTCCCGCCTAGGCTTTGGATGGAGGTCGTTTATAAGGAAACAATGAGCTGAGTTTTCGGGCCTAAACTACTCACAGTGAAATCATTTCCCGCAATCTTGAACAGGTCCGCCCTCGTCACGACCCCTGTCACACCGAGGAACCCCAAGTATCCATGCGGGATGGCCCTGCGCTTCGCCCGGATCACCCGGGTCCGCGCGGACAAATCACCCGGGGAGGCGGACACCCTCGGGCGGGTCAGGGAGATCTACGCGAAACAGGTGAAGACGCACCGCTAGGGTTTTCACACGTTTCGCTAGAGGATCGCGGGGGGTTTAAAAAGCAGTTTAACAGAAAGAAAATGAATTACATGAAAAACCTAAAACAGATATTTGAGCTCCTTTTAGGCAAAACAGACGCTCAAGGCCCGATTTATTTCAAAAGAGTTAGTTTAAGATCAATATTTCTTGCATTTATAATTTAGATCAAAAAGTTTATATATGATAAAAACAGATCTAATAGCGGGTTGGCTGCATCGATCGGTCAAGACCCGAATAAAAAAACAAGGAGGTGAAAAAATGAAGTTTGAAAATACGTTTCGGATAACCCAATGGGGATACGGAAAAGGAGCGGGCAAAAAACAACTTTACATGTTTTCAGTGCCAGTCGACATTGTAGCAGAAAAAGCGAAGATATTCACGAGAACCCCTAAAAGGAGGAATGGTTACCAACGGATATTAAAAGAAACACGTTTAGGAAGAGGAAAAACAGGAATAGCTGGATACATTTTAAACCAAATGGGGATATTTCCTACATCAGTTATGGTAAACGTGAGAAGGGAAGACGGCGCGCTGAAATTTGGCAAAAAGTATACACTTGGTGAAAACATGGAAGTTGGGGATCTTACTGTCCCTGACGATTTTACGTGGTATATAGTGGACGGACAACACAGGATAGAGGGTTTAAAAGAAGCGGCAAGGGAACAAGAAGAGCTCAAAGATTATCCACTACTTGTGACCATGACAAACGAAGACATCTTCTACGAAATGTTGATTTTCTACATGGTAAATGATAGACAAAAGTCTGTGCCTACGGATCTAGTATACCGAATTCTTCAAAGAGCCGTGTATGATCCAAAAGCACCGGAGTGGGCACGGCTAGTAATGGGAACGGGATCGGACAGAAGAAAAGCCATTGGCGCACAGGTAGTGGATCTTCTAAACCAAAAAGAAAGGTCTCCATTCAAGGGAAGGATACGAGAAGTCGGTGAAGTTGAAAAGCCAGAACACTTGGTGAAAGATGGCCAGTTGATACGGTATGTGTCGATTATCTTGAAAGAAAGCGCTTTCTCTGGCATGTATGATGGCGATGTCGCTGATATCTTGGCAAGTTACTGGACAGCCATAAAGAAGACCTATCCAAAATGTTTCAAGGATCGCGACGAGTACCTACTACTTGACACAATCGGATTATCCAGCCTCAACAGATTGTTTCCCACCATATACGGATATTGCGCGAAAGATGCAGATGTTTCTATGGAGAACATGGGGAAATATGTAAAATACCTGTTAGAAGAAACCAAAAACCACGACGATCCCGACTTTAGGGGTCCCATAACAGAAGAATGGTGGCATAGGGTAGAAGGCCGAGGAATCATACACGGAACTGGGGAAGGCCATTACGGATTAGTAGCTGAAAAACTTGCCAGAAAAATAGCCCTAGTTGTCCAGCGGCGAAAAGGGGGTACCCGATAATGCCAGACCATAGCACGCACTGCGAGCAAAGCTACAGAAAATACGGAAAAAGATTCAGTAAACTCCACGCATGGATGGATGCGCCGGTGAAGGGATTAGGTGGGGGGCACCGGATCTACAGGCACGACTTGAAGAGGACCCCCCACGAGGCAAGAGAACTCTTCGGCGAGTTTGCAGACCATGCTTGCATCGACCACATCTTGCTAGACAAGGAAAAAGGAGATCTCCCACCCACCTCCTCTGGTGTACTCCCATCACGGAAAAGTGTACTTGTAGAGTGAGGGAGGCATTATTGAGATGACCTCCCTTACTTTCTATGGCGGCAAATTTTTCTCTTATCAGCATTATTTCATCATCATAGCGAGGGGCGCAGGAGGAGTCGGCAGGTTTTACTTGTTGAACTTGAGGCGTGGCGCGGATTTTATTAAAGGGCGATCTATTTCCGCGCCACCAATCTAGATTTTTGTGAATAATCAATCTGGAAGAACTTCACAGCGAACTTTCTGTTTTTTTCTTCTTCGGCCTTGAACATCAAAGGTAACTCTAAATTACCATTTTCATTCGTTGCGATGTTGTCATCACGACGAACAGGTGGATGTAGCTGAAAGTTGGTAGATCTGGAACTTTGATTAAACCATCTCTCAACTACTTTACAAAAATTGCTATCGATAGCAGGGGTTACTACCCATACTCTAACGCGGACTCGTTTAGATTTCTTATCAACAGGGTCAAACAAAATATAGTAAATATTGGGTGAATTAAGAAAAGTATCTTTGGTTTTTCGCGATGGTAAATGGTGATTCCATCGAGGCACGTCGATGCCAGCAATACTTGAAGCCGTCTTAACTTCTGAATTATCTACCAGATCCTTTCCCTTTCCGCGCATACCCGTTCCTTTTATCCCGGTTAATACAGAAATGAGATGTTGGGCTATATATCCAGAATCGAGCTGTGCACTTTGACCTGTGATTTTAGCCCATCTTGAAAGCTTCTTTTGGCAGTCCAAGAATAAGCAATCAAGTAGTTTTGTTGCCATACGTGCTTGTTGACTTTTAGATAGATCGCGAGACTGCGCTGGCATGAGATTCACAAACCTAACCAAGTCTAGGTAGGTTTACTACGTTAAAACTCTGTATTTCGGTAATTGAGCTTTTCGTTTTAGTTTTTAACCTATATGTAAAACTATACTGCTAAAAAAGTCAAATAAGAGATATCCAGCTTTATTACAATCAAATTAATTGGATTGTTTTTTGTGTATCATGAAGCTGTTGTTTCGCTGACCATAAAGAAGTCAATGCCTTGCACGTTTCGCTGGCCAATTTCTTCGCGGCTTTGTTGCTAAGAATTGGTAATCTGATAGAACGGAGATCATAATTCTTTATTCGAGGCCGGGATGATGAGGTGCCGCAAACTAGGTACTTTGCTTGTTTTTTGACCACATCGGATCTAAGAAGCGCGTAAAGAAGATATTTATTTATGGGCTCTTCCCTCTTTTTCAGTTTGATGACATAAAATTCTGATGAAGCAATGCCTTCCCACCCTTTTATTTCAGGTACCATAGCCACTTTTCCTTTCCAAGGATACATTCTTGAAAAAAGAATGTCTCCAGGGGAGAAACGGATTTTCGGGCCTTTTATTTCTTTCCCGAACACTTCCTTGTAACTAACTATTTCCCCGGTCTGTTCAAGCACGTCTGGGATTTCAATATATCTAAAAAGGGTATTCGGAAATTTCTCTGGTGAAATTATAGGTGATAGCACGTCTGCAACATCGCTTATTTTTTTGGACCCATAACGTTTTATTAAATTTTTCGTAAAAAGTTTCCAAAAATAATATCTCGCATCAATGCGCTTGTTTTCTATATCTCGCCCTGCGATAAAAGCCGCTTTTGTTTCACCCACCTCATCCTTGAACCCGCGTTTTTCCTTGTACGCTTTTAGCAAAAGTGGCAAATCGTTTTTTTCGGTTCTTTTATATCGTTGTTTTCCAATATTGTAACCAATAAAATCGGCTTGCGCCACAAAGACTTTTGGCTGTTTCTCTTCTTTTGTTTGTTTTTTCTTAAGATAAAGTATGCATGTATTCGCAGGGGACTGCCCAAAAGGGATGAAAGCGCCAGGAGGTAGACTAATAACCCCTTCAATTGCGGTTTTACTTAACACATACTCCCTAACATCATGATAATTTGGAGTATTGAGAAATCCTTCAGGTAGGACTATTGCTAGTCTTCCTCCTTCTTTAAGTAGTGAAATACAAAGTTCCAGAAAGAGAACATCCGAGTCTTGAGAATTTCGCCCTTTGCCCAGATCAAATCTTTTTAGTATGTCTTCATCTTCGATAGGGAGATTAAATGGGGGATTTGTTATAACGACATCAAATTTGTTAAAATCAGTTCTCTCAAACATACGTAAGGAATCTCCAATCTTGATGTTGTCATATCCATCTCCGTGAATCACCAAATTGATTTTACAAAGAGTCGCTAACCGCGGATTTATATCGATTCCCCATAACCATTCATGAACAAGTCTGCGAAAGTATTGCCGTTTTTTATCGCTATCTAAATTAAACGCTTGGATCTTCTTGCTTACCGTAAGGAACGACTGTATAAGAAAACCTCCGCTCCCCACGGCAGGGTCAATTATTTTTTCGCCGACTTTTGGATTAATCATCTCAACCATAAAGCTTACTATTTCTGAAGGAGTGAAGAACTGGCCCAATTCACCCCTTAGGGTTCCACCAAGAAAAATTTCATACATGGGACCTTGGATATCCCCGCCTACTCCATACAGCCTGAAGGGTTCCAAGAGAGCCACGATCTTTTTTGCTGTAACCTCATTTTGGATATTAATTTTTTGATAGAGTTGGAGAGGTGGGAAAATTCCTGACAACTCCTGTTTTGCTTCTTCAAACAAGAGCCCTAATCCTTTCAAAGCACCCAGAGGTTCTAAATATGATAGTTTAAATCTATTTGGGCCCTTTTGAGTAAAAGCTCTTTTCTCTTCACTTAGTTTGCAAATAAGAATCTTGGTCATCTCATCAAAAGCTTGTTCTGAAAGTAAACCTTCATACTTGTTTAAGATGTTCGAACATTTGTCAAATATCCGCGTGAGATCTTCAACGCGAGTATGCATTAATTTGGTTTCGAACGAGAGTCTATTCTTCGTGGGTTCTTCTTGTCTTATCTCTTGCGGCACTTTACCTTGGGGGCTCATATCCTTCGCCTCAACTTCATTTTTTGTATGTTTAAACACCCCAATAAATTTTTCAATGCTTTCCTGCTCAAGTTTCACACATCTTCCTCCTCTTTTAACTTCAAGCGACTTTGGGGGAGAGAGGTCGGTGAAAGTAATTTATAAACTTTATAAACCTCAGAAAAATCGTCTAAACTTGTCTGTATCGGCCCCTTCTCCATATTTCCCGTCAAGCCTTTGCGCAGAGGTTCTTTATATGGGGGAAAATTTTCAAACTTTCACCACACGTCGCCTGCAGTACCCCCTCACGGGACAGGCCCCGCACCGCCCGCGCTTGCAGTACTCAAGCCTGAGCCTCACGAGCGCCGACTCGAAGGGCTCGAGGGCGCGAAGCCTGAGCCGCCTGCCGACCTCAAGCGCCAGCCTCGAGGGCTTCGGCCTAGCCTTCGGCCATATCCCCCGGAGCTCCCGAAGGAATATGTTCGTGGCGGTCGGTCCTATGCCCCTGAGCTCCTGGAGGAGTCGCTCGAGCTCCCGGGGGCCCGCAGCTTCCCTATGCAGGCGCTCGAGGTCCCCGTACCGCTGCTTGAGGCCCTTCGCCATCTCTAGGAGGTTGGTCGCGGTCGAGAAGTCGTAGCGCACGTAGCCCCCAGCGTCCAGCACCTCGACGAGCTTGTCCCACCCGGCCCGAAGCAGGGCGTCGGGCGTCGTCAGCCCCTCTGCATCGAAAAGCCGATAGGTCTTCCTCGCGATTTCCGACGAGATGCGCTTGGCGAAAAGCATCGATGCCAGGAACCACTTGAACCGGTCCCGGGGCTTTCGCAGGTCCAGGCCCAGCTCGCGCGAGTAGCTGGGGATCCG
>JABUBL010000021.1_pt1 | contig 29333 bp, 26 predicted proteins | sample 7240371 | NCBI WGS metagenome assembly JABUBL01 (sample SAMN07256343, study PRJNA390944) | subsurface metagenome | isolation source: Methane hydrate marine sediment | place: Pacific Ocean: Eastern North Pacific, ODP site 1244 | collected 2002
TGCGCGCCGCAGCCAGCCTTTCACAGGACTATATCAACCTCGCGGCCGCAGGCAGCACATCGGTTTCCTTCGGTTTTTCCTATCTCGACCCCGTAGCCCGTACGCTTGAGGAGCAGGGCTCCGCAACCCGGACAGAGGGTGTTTTGGCCTTCCACAAGGATCAGATTGCCGAGATAGACGTAAGGCAGGCGAGCGTGGGTTTGTTCATAGGCCCGCAGCATGGTCTTGACCGGTGTCGGAGGGACGTTGTAGGAGCCATGAGGAAAGAAACGCGAGATGTGCAAAGGGATGGTAGGATCAAGACCTTCTATGAACGATACTACCTCATCTATCTGATCCGGTGAGTCATTGACTTCAGGTATCAGGAGGTTGGTTACCTCTACGTGCACCCCTGCCTCATGCAGCATACGGATTGTTCGCAGGGTGCTTTCCTCATCGCCCTTCACCACCTTGCGGTAGAACTGCTCATCCCCTTTAAGGTCTATGTTTGCGGCGTCTAGATGAGACAGAAGAGCTTGAAGCGGTTCCTCGTCAATCGTTCCGTTGGTGACGATCACGTTGTATAGTCCGGCCTCATGCGCGGCCTTGCTTGCGTCCAGAAGATACTCATACCATACCAGTGGTTCGGTATATGTGTAGGCGATCCCCTTGGAGGCGTGCTCAAGCGCCATCTTGACAAGTTCCTCCGGGGTTGCCTGTCTGGAGCGTGTGCGATGTCGGGCGATCTCGGCGTTCTGACAGAACGGACAGGCAAGGTTGCAGCCGTTTGCCGCCACCGAAAGTATCGCCTCCCCTGGATGAAAGTGATACAGCGGCTTCTTTTCAATCGGATCAAGATGTGCGGCTACCAGTTCACCGTAGGTTTCGGCTACAAGCGTTCCTTTCACGTTACGCCGCACAAGGCAGAATCCGGTCTGGCCCTCCTTTAAGGTGCATTCATGGAAACACAGTTTGCAGCGAACTGTGTTATCCTTGAGCTTCTCGTAAAATAAAGCTTCTTTCATCTCTCCTTAAGCTCCGGGAATCCTTTGGTGGTTAATATGTTTTTATCTTCTAAAACAATCGAGCCCTCAAATCCCTCAAGCCCCTCAAGCAGGGTGATTCCTTCCTCGCCCAGCACGAATAGGGCTGTGGCCCAGGCATCTGCTTGAGTTGCTGTGGGTGCCAGAACGGTGGCAGAGATTACACCTCGAGCAGGCATCCCGGTCGCAGGATCAATTAGATGATGGTAGCGAATCCCCTCGACCTCGAAGTAGTTCTCGTAGTCTCCTGAGGTGGCGATAGCCCCTGAATCCACTCTTATTACGCCGATAGTCTCGTTCGGGTTAGCTGAGCGTGGGTGACGTATACCGATGCTCCATCTGGTTTTGGCTTTCGCAAACGTTTCAACAAACCAGCCTTCCCTGCGTTCGCCAAAGCAGAAGATGTCGCCTCCTGCGTCTACAAGGCCGGTCTTTACCCCTTCTCTCCTCAAGACCTCCACTGCCCTGTCCACCGCATATCCCTTAGCTATTCCTCCTAAATCCATACCCCAACCGGTTACTACGTAACCGGCCGGGGACCCCGCCCGTAACACCAGTAACACACCTTGCATCCGTTCCGGGTCGAATCTTACAGTGTCACCTTTAATCGTTACCAGCCGGTAGTCAACCAAAGCAAGCACCTCCTCTATCTCTTCCTCTGAAGGCATCTTTCGTTCGCATTCGGTTGAGTCGTAAAAACCCCAGAGCTCAAGCAAAGGGAAAACGGTTGGATCGAACGCTCCTCCGCTCTTTGCCGATACCTCAAGGGCTTCGTCTATCAATCCGGCCAGCTCAGCCGAGACAACCTCTCCCTTGTTATTTAAGCGCCAGACCCCGCTTTCCGGATCAAACACGCTCGTAAGACCCTCAACACGGTCGATCTCAGCGAACGCCGCCTCGAACTCTTCTTGAAGATCTCCCTGTCCCCATGCCTTGATGCGTACATAGGTGCCCAGGGCAAACCGCCCCTCCTCCAAGGCCTTCTCTCTGGCGCAACCGAGAAATCCCAGGATCAAAAAAGGCAAGGCTAATCGTCGCATACCTGATGATACACCCCTCTAGACCGCTGTCAACAATTCTTCTCGATCGATCGAACGCTGCTTGTCTTCCTACGAGTTTTCCATGTGAAGATTTATCTTTTTTCTGTTATGGACATAGCTTTTTGTATCACTATAACTTGACGGGCGTTGCAGGTCTGTTATACTTTATCTATTCAGGTTTGGCCTTTTGTATAACCGAAACCTCAATTTCGTTGGGAGGCTATCGGCTGAGGGTTGAGCCGCAAGCTCTTGTGATATCTAACTAAAATCGGATTCTGGCATGGAAATTGCTAGCCTTAAAGGAAAGGCCCAATCATCTAAGGAGGTGAAATTGGAGCCTAGACGTTCTGATTCCGGTTCTTTTAGCTCGGTGTATGAGGACGATAAGGTAGTCGAGCGTCTGTTTCACGCTTCCAGGATTTCCAGTGTAGCATCCAAGATAGGCTTCCAGAAGAGTCTTGACAAAGCATCAAACCTTCCTAGAATTGATAGAGTAGCATTCACCAGGGACTTCTAAAAGAGCACACACAAGTGATATGGGAGAGGGTGGGTTAGGAATGAGTTGAGTGTAAAACGTCAAACCAAGGAGGCGTGTAATGCGTAAGACCTTAGTTATCATTGTTCTTTTGGTGCTGGCTGCGGTCCCTATGTTCGGCCAGTGGCACCGGAGTGCAAGGCTCTCAGTAACAGACTCAATCTCCTATACAAGCCGAACCGGTGGCTGGGGGATAGGGGCCAGCGATGAGGACATCCACATCACGTGGTATGACAAAACCTTTTCCCCTTCCACCGTTCGTTACGGGCATTTTCCTATAGGATGTTGTCTCGAATCGTTAGCGTCGGGCATAGCGATAAACTCGGACTACGGCTGTGAGCCTGTTCTGTCTGCATCCGATACGAACGCCCACATTGACTGGTGTGTTGATTCTCTCTACTTCCGTGAGGTCGCCGGTATGGGAGTTAATCCTATCTTAGGGCACGGTTGGCCCGGCACATCGAACCTCTGTCCGGCCATAGCAGACGATGCTTCGGGCAACACCCACTGTGTCTTCAACTACTACGACGATTCTCGAGGGCTCTGTCTGGCATATCAGCGTCGTACGGCTGGAGGAGATTTCTCCGCACCGGTAGAGATAATTGGCCCTCCTTCTGGCTCTTACGCCGGCTTCTCGTACTACCCTTCTATCTGCATCGGCCCGGATGGCAATATACACGCGGCCTGGATCCAGCCCTGGAAAGGATACGGGACAAGCGCTGATGGTTCAAACTGGACCGTATCCGAGATACCGAACACCAACTGTAATCCTAACGTTGCCCCCTCGATCTGCTGCAGTAAATGGGGCACCATCTGCGTGCTTTATGCAAGCCAGAACGACGAGATCTATAGAGTTTTCAAAAGCGGTGGAATGTGGTACAATCTGGGAAGTCTGAGTAAAGCTGGCATGATCGCTGATGGTCCTTCGATATGTGCGGACACCTCAGGCGCTGTGTGGAGCGCCTGGCATGGGAGGTATCTTTCTGAAGAGGCGACCGCCGAGATCTACTGCGATGACCCCTATCAATCGCTGACATCCTATGACAGCTACGAATCTCGATACCCCAACGTAACCGCAGACCCCAACGGCAATATCCACATCATCTGGAGCGACAGCCGCGATGGCAACTTCGAGATCTACTACAACTGGCGCTTAGGCTACGGCCAAGGCCAGGGCCGTGATCTTGCGGTGACCTGTATCTTCCGTCCTGCGGGAAGAATCGAGAATCAGTTCATCGTATCCCCTAGTGCTAGAATCGGCAACTTCGGCGAAGCCCTGGACTCCTTCTACGCGAATTGCAAAATCACCGGTCCGGGATCCAATTACAGCAAAAACAGCGTGATGACCAAAATTATCCCTTCTGGTGATGATACCTTAATCGGATTCCCACCTTGGACACCTTCGGGTAACGTTGGTGATCGCTACCATGTCAAGGTCACGGTCTACATGTTGCCTGATAGTAACATCTATGACGACAATCCCTCAAACAACGTCTTTGTTGATTCCTGCATTATCCGGGGCGTTGCGGTCACGGCGACAACGATCCTTGAACCCCAGGAAGGCGATACGCTGGAACACCTTAAGCCTAACGCATACTTTACGAACACCGGAACCGAACCGGCGGCGAACTTCTACTGTCACTGCGATATCACCTCTGCCGGTTTTCACGGCGATGATTATGCGGACAGCGTACTCGTAGCGGGTAATCTTGCGGTCGACGACTCGATCTTTATCGGGTTTGACGACTACGGATGCGAGGAGAACCGTTCCTATGTTGCTACGTTCCATGCGACCAGCGCGACTGAAGATACGATATACTCCCCGCACATCCAGGTGCATTTCCACGGCCCCTATACAGGGGTTGCCGAATCGGCTGAGGTTCTGCGTATTGAGCTTGCAGGATCCAATCCTTTTGGGACGTTGCCCTGGATAAGTTACTCGATTGGGGTTCCCACAGAGGTTTCCATACGGGTCTACGATGTGAGCGGAAAGCTTGTCGAGATACTTTACGACGGGGAGCTATCGGGAAGAGGCACACTCCATTGGAACGAAAAGGACACCGAAGGCCGAATGATTGCCGACGGATTGTACTTTGTGCGCATCTTGACCCCTCAGTTCGACCGCACCCACAAGATTGTACTTGTGCGTTAGGGAAGATTTCTCAAACTGATGCAGAGCGGTCCAAAGGTCGTCCTGTTTTTGTGTTCCTTTTTCTGGTTGTGCGACCTCCAGGTTGACTTTCAACATCCAAGCTCTATACTTAACGCATGATAAAGAAAGCTCGTCTTTTTTTTATTATGGGGATGGCCTTAGGCTTGGGGTTTTCTTGTGATAGCGACCGTCCTCTGCGCGAAGCCATTGCCGAACAGACCTTCCGGATAGGATTTCTGGAAGGACTTATCTTTACCCTGTACGCGACCACTCATTTCCTTACCGGTACACTTACCGCGGCTGAGATTGATGTTGAGGCCGAGGCGATGAGTACCTGGGAGACCTCAGGGATTCCGTTCACAGCAGGGGTTTGCGATTCCCTGGGGGTTGTTCTTGACTCTGTTCTCGCAAACGGGCTCGTGGGGATTTACAGGATTGCTTTCTCGGTCGGCATACAGGAAGGGGAGCGTTATATCACGGAGAATGTTCTGGGGGATTCTGAAGAAGAACTGAGCGAGCAGGAACTGGCAAAAGCCGCATTCGAAGAACACCGACAGGACATTCTTTTTCTCATCGAGGGGATAGATCTGGAACGTAAACCGCCCATCCACGATACCCTCTGAGGGAACCCACACAGAAAAATCCTATCCTGTTGTTTTATCTGCCACGTCTCAAACGGACGTTTACGGATAGGGGGGTCTAGAAGATGTTGCGCAACGCGTCTATCTTGCCCAGTTCACCTTTGATGCTTGCATTGATCTCCTGGTAATCGACTCTGGTGTAGTCTTCAAGCATCTGCTTATAAAGCGCCTCTGCGCGATCGTATTGTCTGAGAAAAACCATACATCGTCCGGCTCCCAGCTTGGCGAATGGAACAAAGGTGGATTCAGGATACCTTTCGGGCAGCTTAAGGTAGCGATCCATAGCCTCCTCAAATCTCTGCACCTCCTCAAGACAGTTCCCCTGAGCATATAGAGCGGCACCTTTAAGGAAGGATTTTTTGACCTGGTAGCTCTTCTCGAACCCCTCAAACTCAGTCAAGGCCTCTTCGTACTTCCCCTGTATGAAGAGCGCTTGTCCCAGGTAGTAGTGGGCTTTTTTGCCTGGCTTGGTGCGTGGGTAGCGCATGATGAGGCTGCGTAGCGTGTCTTCGGCGGCTTCAGGGGATCTCCCGATGAGCTGTTGAGCGGTAAGAAGCGAAATGGCCGCTTCCTTGGGAGGTGCCTTTGAACCTCCGCCTACCCATCTTGAGATGAAGATAGAACCGACTACGATGATGCCTATGATCGCAATGGTCGTCACTATAGCCTGAAATGGGGCTTTTACGTAAAACTCATAGATCTTCTCGATCACGTTGGTGAAGGCGTCTTCCTGCTTGATGTGCTTATGTCCGCCCCTGAAGGGTGATTTTGATTTCTTTGCCATGAAACTCCTTTTCTTAACTACCCCTGGCGGGACTCGAACCCACGACCTACGGTTTAGGAAACCGTTGCTCTGTCCGTCTGAGCTACAGGGGCCTTTTCACCCCAAACGTCTGCCGCACAACCGTTTGGGGACCCCAGGGAATCGCACCCACGCCGATACTTAACACCCCACGTGGATGCTTCACTCGACGGGAGCGCGGGCGCCTCCACATGAGTACCCCGGAGGTTATTGAATTCTAATCAGGCTATGTGATTTGTCAACATCTCTTTCACCCAACAAATCCGCTTTGCGTCTTTGCGGGGACCCTTTAGTGCCCCTTTTGCCCCGGAGGGGTAAAAGATCGCAGGCTACTTATCTACCCGTAACACCCCCGCAACACCCGTAACACCGCCGTAACACCACCGCAACATCCCCTTTATTGGTTAGCTCCGAGGAGAATCTCAACCGGCAGACCCCACATGGTCATTATCTCGCAATCGAGGATTTGAAAGCCAGCGTCCTCAAGCGTCTCGCGGAGATAAATCGGCCGGCAGTCAACGTATGCTGGAAGGTGCCGGTGGGCCCATTCGTAGAGCCTCATCATGAGATTATCCTTGCCCTTCTTTGAGATCGCCACCACACAGATCCGTCCACCACGTCGCAGAAGCCTTTGGCATTCAGCTAGAACTATCGGAATCTGGGGTGTATCAAAAAGCTCAAGGGTAAAGGCCATGAATACCGCGTCGAAAGATTCTGAATCAAGGGGAAGCTTTGCGGCATCGCCGCGTTTAAGATGCACCCTTTCCGCAAGCCCGGACTTCCTTAGTCTTTCATGGCTGAGCCTGACCATCTCATCGGAGATGTCTATACCGTAGACCTTGCCCTTCTCACCAACCGCCTGAGCCAAGCTCACAAGCGCATGTCCTGTCCCGAACCCGATCTCAATGACCTTCTCGCCTTCTCTGACCGCAAGCTTTTTCAAGCCGATCTCTATAAACTTGCGCTCACTTCCTCCGGCCAAAAGATCGTAGAACCGGCTCATCCGGTTGTAGCTGGCGCGGGCCGATTCCTTTGATCGCGTAACGCGGCTGATTCGGTTTGGCATCTACTACTCTAATTCAACTTTAGGGAGTGTCAAGGGGGCTGGCCGACCTGACGCTTGTGCCCATGTCGGGTGCGCAGCGAGCGCCCTGGCGGAAACGTCGGCCCATGCGAACTTCATCTGATACCCGACGGCGATACAGGCGGGGCACCGGGGGAATAAACCGCAGATTGCACAGATTCACGGATTAGGTTTGGAGTGCAACAATCGTATTGTTGCGGCAATGACACGGTCATTGCACTCCATAGTTATCTAGCATGTAGGGAAATGGATGTTATCCTTTAGGAGGATAAGGGTCTTTTCCATAGGTGCGCTCTTCTTGGAACTTGCCGTTCTTTTTGTGGATCTTCAACTGAGAAGGTTTCTGCTTGCGGACGATCCTCGGCGCTTGTTTCAGGGCTTTCTCCTTGGTCGGGTATGTACGGGTTGCCTGCTTGGCCTTAGGTCGCTTTAACGCCCACCTGTTTTTGGTGAACTTAAGGTGATACACCTTGCGTTTGGGCATACGGCCTCCTTAATTTTCCCAAAGCATAGGGGGAGGAGCGGGGATTGTCAAGGCAGATCCAGTAGGCTAAGTCTTTAGTTTGTTCAGATCTACCTCAATTCCAGCTTCTTCTAATTCTTTGGCTAGTTCTAACTTCCATGCCCCCTTTGAATCCATTTCGATGTAGACCACGCCATGGTAATCCGAGGGGATTTCCACTTTACCTTTCTTTAGAAGACAGACTCTGCCTCGTCCTAGATGTCCAATAAAGTAGCCTAATTCGAATATTACATTTTGGCGAGCACGTTCCATAGATTCGTTAGGTTTATGCTTCAGATAGCCGACATCATCAGGGGTCAAAAGAACAACTGCGAACCCTACGTCAGAATATTTCTCTACTTTTTCTATAATAGTCTTCCCGACGGTTGGTTTTTCTCGAAGGATAATGGGGTTAAGCCCTAATTTTTCTAGGACTCTTGCGACACTCTCCCTGGGCGCCTCTTCATGACCATGAACAATAAAAATGTTTCTACTCAGATATCTATCTGATGTAGCATCCTTTTCGTCTTCAAGATAAACGCCAGGTTCCAGCTTCTCAGTAAATTCGGCAAATTCATTGATCAATTCTTCTGGGAAAGCAAGTGCTTCAAGAACTAATCGTTTGAAATTGCGACCTTGAGGTTTTGATATAAGGATTTCTCCATTTATAATTTTGATAATCTGTTCAACTGTATTCTCGAAGTTACAGTCGCCGCTGCAATTAAAAAAGATGACTTCTGCCCAACGTGATGGAATGTTATCACCTTCCAGTAAAAGTGGGATGATTGCTGTTTTTGAGTCAATTAAGCCAAATTGAATAGTCCAGCAAATTCTTTCTATTAAAGTAAAGGAAGAGGAATTGTGACTTTTAGTAGAAAAAAGCAAGATTGCGAAATCGGAATTCTTAATCGTATCTATTGTTTTCCTTGTTGTGAAAGGCGTTATTTGGGAAAAAAGTAAGGTGTCTAAGTTTCTTTCTTTCAATTCATTTGCCACCCGTATTGCTTTTGGTTCGTCATCCCATGCGTATCCAATAAAGACTGAAGGACTATGTCGTTCAATTTTCATCAAACAGAGTATAATTGGTATGATTTTAATGTCAAGATTAAAATTGGGTAGCTTCTTTTTACCCCACAAAATCGCTTCGCGCTTTTGCGGGGACCCCGAAACAATGTCTATCTTTTGACCATCCTTTTTTACCCCACAAATCTGCTTCGCAGTTACTCCGCGAGCGTCGTCATTTCATGTTGTGGGGACCCCGGGAATATGTCCAACTTTTGACCATCTTTTGGCTACCTTATGACCACCTTTTGACCAACTTTTTTACCCCAAACGTCCGCTACGCGTACGCCCGGGGACCCCAATGTATTGTCCACCTTTTGACCAACTTTTGTCTATCTTTTGACCACCTTTTGACCAACTTCAGGCACTAAAACCTGACAAGGAAAAGCGCCCTTGCGGGCGCTTTTTTCAAAAAGGAGGTTAGTTAGGGAATGGAGGCGGCGGGAATCGAACCCGCGTCCGAGATGGTCAACGGTCGAGGACTACATGGTTAGTCACAGTTTAAAGTCTCGTTCCTTCGCTGCCCCGTGACCGGCCACTAGGGAACCAGTCATCTAAGAAATCCACCTGGGGCCGATGACACTCCGCAGGCTTCGCCCGTCCTGATTATCCGCCGGAACTAGACCGAACGGGTCAAACCTAGAACCGACGCGGTCGCTAATTAAGCGACCAGTGCGTAGCTGTTATCAGCAGTTGTTTTTCCCCTCGCAGGATTTACAAGGTCACGAGGGACCCTTGCCATGCCCTCTTCCGCATCTACACCCCGTCGAAGCCGTTCGCCCCCGTTAAGCACCCCAATAGGACGCCACACGCCGTTGCTTCACTCAACGGGAGTACAAGCGCAACGCCGCAGGGACCACAGAGGGGGTCAGGGAGCTTCGATCGGGTGTCGGAAGGACACGCCTGGCTTTCCATAGAACAACATCTTATTATAGGCAAGTTACCGCAGGAGTCAAGGCCTGTTCTGCGCAATCTGTGGATTGTTTGGAGTGCAACAACCATGTTGTTGCAGCAATGACCGTGTGATTGCACTCCATATCTGTGAAATCTGCGGTTCATAACCCGATCACCATCCCGCCCTGCTCGCGGATGACCTCGCTTTCACCTTGCTTTAGCCGGGTCTTGGAGATCAAGCGCCCTTCTGTCTCCTTTGGCTTTATATATCGATTGAGCAGGACGTTCACGTCCGCTTTCTCATCCATCCTGTGGGATTCTGAGGTAAAAACCACGCGTCTCCTGTCCGTCTGGATTACGTAAAACGGTCTTTCGCGCATGGCCAGGTCATAGGAGATGGTGCAAGAAGATAGAATTAACCTACCAGCGTGTGGGAGAAGCGTTGTGCCTTCATCCTTCAAAACAGACCCTATCTCTTCGATGCGAAAACGAGTCTTTAACGAATCAAGACCGCTCAGGTCGCCTGCCTTATCTGAAAGGCAGAGTATCCAGTCGATCCGTCGAATCCCTCGGGACTCCAGGAAATCAGCAACACTCGGTTCGGCCCTTGAACCTGGGTTAAGAAGGATTGTGCGACCATCGGCTTGTAGCGCTGCCACATTGCCATGATAGGTGTCCAGAAGTGTAAGCCGGGGTCTTCTTGACCTCAACGCCCAGGGCCAGATCGCCAGGTTTGCGCCCAGGAGAAGCATCACGAGGGCGTAGACGAACCTTTTAGGTCTGATTTTTTCGGTATGAAAGATAAGAGCAGTAAGGAATATCGCAACCACCAATCCAATAGGCCAAGTTCCAGAGGATATTAAACTTCCAGGAAGAAGTTGAAGCAGTTTCTCAACTATCCACAAGAGCCCGAAGACCGCAAATCCAAGTATCTGTCCCAGGGGAAACCAGATTAAACTTAAAGCGAGAGCGACTAACCCAAGGGGCAAGACTAATGACACCAGGGGAATGACCGGTAGGTTGGCAATGATCGGCCCAAACGTTATGCGATGAAAGTGCGCTGCAAGGAACGGCATGGTGAAAAGTGTGGCAAATACTGAGAGCGCAAGCGGCAGGATGATCCATTTTACAAGCCAGGAGGGGATTTTTCCTTTGATCTTTTCGCGTGCAAGCATCTCTCTGGTTCCGGCAGCGGCCAGGATGATCCCGAACGCCGCGGCAAATGAAAGCTGGAAGCCAACTGAGAGGATGTCGGTCGGTCGAACCAGAAGTAAAATCAGAGCCGCGATTGCCAGGCTGTTTAGAGGCAAGATCTTGCGTTCGAAGGCAAACCCTGCGGCCACTGCCAGGCTCATCACCGACGCCCGGATGATGGATGCACGCGGTCCTACCAACGCGATGTAGAAACAAAGCAGAATGGCAAGCACTGGAGGGATCATCCACCGCGGGACGTGGAAGAATCGCAATAGCAAAAATAGAAACGCCACCAAAACCCCTACGTGCAGACCGGACACTGCCAGAAGGTGCAGGGTTCCGGTGCGGCGCATGTCAAGGTAGAGGTCTTCTGGAACTTTACTGCGCTCGCCCAAAAGGATCGCCGTATAGATTGCAGCCTCTTGGCCGAAGAGTTCACGGTTGCGTTGGATAAACGCTTCTCTTGTTTTGTTAAGCCAGGCCCTTAGACCCTCAGGCGGTGCGGTTTTTACAATCTCTCCAGCGGAAAACCTACCTATGACCCCTTCTCGGTTGAGTCTCTGGTTGCGATCAGGGATCCCGGGATTTCGGGGAAAGGCAAGTGGGAGCAGTTTGCCTTTGATCTTCAATCTGGTTCCAGATTCCTCATCCTTTGTAAGGTAGACAAGCACCCTGCGCCCCTGGAAAGCTTCGGGCGAATCTATCTTGAGGATTGAGTAGTCTCCGGTTTTGCCCACAACTTTAGCTTCGATCTCCACAGGTAGGCCGTATATCTCCTTGGGAACAGGGGAGGGAAGGGACGCGCGTCCATAGGAAACCGCAAGGAAGAGCAGGGTAAGGTAGAGGAACTTCTCAGATAAGAAGATCACCGCCGTTACACTCAAACCGGCCAGGATTACACCGATCCACCAGGGCCAGGGAAGCAAAAGCCCAAGGACTAGCCCTACGCCGATCAGGATCGCGCATCTAAGGGCCAGAAATCGCTTGCCGGTGAGGAGTGTCATAGGAAAGGATATTCATGATTGTGCAACAAGTCAATAGGTGGACTTATAGAAAGTCTTTTTTAACCCAGGGGTTGACAACTATCTCAAGGGGGTGTATATTTACGCAAGAGAGCTGAGTGAGTGTAGGTAACCAAACCAAGGAGAGAACGTGAAGAAGTCTTGCATAAACTTAGTCGTAGCCACCGTTGTGTTCATAGTCTACCTCGCAGGCTGCACCCGCAACGAGCCGCCGGTTATCGATAGCCTTGTGACCGACCCGGCCTCGGATACCCTGGTTACCGCAGGTGACACGGTCAAGATCATCTGCGAAGCCACCGATCCTGACGGAGACCTGTTGGCCTATGAGTTCGAAGCCGACGGTGGGACCATTGAAGGTCCTGAAGACTCTCCCGAGATCACCTGGATTGCACCTGACCACAGCGGCATCTTTGAAATCATCTGTACCGTATCCGACGGCGACACCCTGCATGAGGTCTCGGACACCCTCGCAATCGAGGTCCAGAACTACTTCCCGATGGCTGTAGGCAACCGGTGGTTTTACGAATCCAGATTGTTCACAGACACCATAAAGCTTGAGGTAACCGTTACCCATTCCAATGACTTAGGCGACGGTAGGATAGAATGGCATATAAAGCGCGACTTCGAGGCTTCAGCGGGGAACATTGCGGATGACACCTTCTCTTATTACACCGTGGTAGGTGATTCCGTTTTCTCTCACGAGGTTCTCTTCAATTTAAAGTACCTAGACTACCTTCCGCTCCTCATGCCTCTTTGGGTCACCAAAACCTGGAATGCTGACGAGGATATCGCAACAGGTACTGTAGAGGAGAAGGATACTGTAGGCACAGACGGAGGGATCTTCTTCAACTGTATGCGTATAGAGTTGCGAGACTTGGATAACGGTGAGCAAAACCGTACCCTCTGGGTTGCTCCAGACGTGGGCATTATCAAACAGATGGTTCCTCTATCATTCGGATCGATTGAGTTCTCGCTGGTTGAATACGAGGTGGAATAAGTCTGAAGAGTTCGAAGTAGAGAGTCTCCCCTTAAGGGACGCTTCGTATCGTTAATATAAAGGGGTGATTCAAGAAGGATAAAGGTGGATTACTCAAAGTAGTGGGGGAAATGTTTCTCTAAGATATCCTTAACCGCCTGGATGGCTTTCTGCCGATCATGGGCATCTACCCAGTGGATTTCGCCAAGGGTCTTGAAGAACGTCTCTTGCCTTTTGATAAAACCACGTATCTTTTTGAGGATCAATTGCTTTGCCTCAGCCAACGAGATATCGCCCTCGATGTAGTCGTATAGCTCACGGTAGCCGTAGGCGTTGAAGGGATACAGGTCCTTGGGGAAACCCATATCCCGCAGGCGTCTTACCTCCTCCACGAACCCTTGGGCCATCATCCGCTCAAGACGCTCTTGTTGCCTGCGGGTAAGCTCTGCTCTATCCAGCCTAAGACCCACGTAGAAGGGTCTTACCGGCGGGTCGGGCGGGGGTTCTGCTATCAGTTCGGAGTATGGTCTTCGGGCGGCAAGGCAGACCTCAAGCGCACGCAGCAGCCGCTGCCGGTCGTTGGGATGAAGACGCTCGGCGGTTACCGGGTCTTCGGCTTTAAGTTTTCTTGCAAGTGTAGGGGTGGGCAGGGTCTCAAGCTCCTCGCGGATTACAGGGTTGTGCGGCAGGTTGGCGTGAAGCGGCTCGAAGACGGCACGCAGATAGAATCCTGAACCCCCTACAGCCAGAGGTTTCTCAAGGTTCAAGAACAGTTCCCAGGCGTGGCGGGCGAACTCTCCTGCGGAGAGCTTGTGGTCAGGCGGGCAGAGATCCAGAAGGTGATGAGAGACCTGCTCGCGCATCGCCGGCGTTGGCTTGGCCGTGCCTATCTCCATAAGCTGATAACATTGCCGGGAGTCAACGGAAACGATCTCCCATCCGTAGCGGCGTGCAAGCTCGAACGCCACTCCACTCTTGCCAACACCTGTAGGGCCAAGGATTACCGGAATGAGTCTTGGATTCATCTAGATACGACCGAAGCGCTTGGACAGATCATCCATCGTAAACTTTATGACCGTTGGCCTGCCGTGCGGACAGAAGAAAGGTGTTTTGCAGCGGAAAAGCCGGTTGATCAACGATTCCATCTCAGCCTGTGAAAGAGTGCTTCCTGCTTTGATCGCGGCCTTGCATGCGATAAGCGCGGCCATCTTATCCCTGTTGCCCAGCTTTACCTCGCTGGTCTCTGCAAACTCGCGGAAAAGCTCGCGCAGATCTCGAGGTCCAATCTTTGAGTCGGCGGGCAGGGTTTCGACTATAACCTGATTCGGGCCGAAGACCTTGGCCTCGAAACCTAAGCCCTTGAGGTCATCCGCTATCTCCTCAAAGGTGGCGCACTCCTCCGGTGTAAGATTAACAATCAGTGGAAAGAGCAGGCGCTGTCTTGGACTGGCGCCTAGCCGCTCAAGCATCTCCTCGTAGAGGATGCGTTCATGCGCCGCATGCTGATCAACGATTATCAGACCCGAGGAGGTCTGTGCCAGTATGTAGAGGTTCTGCAGCTGCCAGAAGCCCGTGTGAGTTTCAGGATACCCCTTCACCTCAAGGGGCGCAGTGGATGTGGGAGTCTTTGGTATCGAGGAGGGAGGGGTTGATGGGGGAGAGGTAGGTATGGGAATCTGGCGCTCTATCTTCTCATCCGTGCGCAGGCTCGATGGACGGGTGGGAAATTTAAGGGTTTTGACCGCCTCCTTGTGAACCGCCTTGCGCACCGCCTGAGCAAGGAAGTCAAAGAGGAAACGCTCCTCCCGGTAACGAACCTCGATCTTGGTGGGATGGATATTTGCATCCAGCATCTCGGGCGGGGCCGTAAGTTTAAGGACAAAGAAAGGCGGTCTGTTAGAAGGCTGTGGACCGAAGCCTTCCATTATCGCCCGGTAGACAGCACGGTATAGAACCGGTCGGGAGTTGAAGAACGTGCGCTGCATACTGCGTAGCTCGTCTGTCTGATCAGGCCGCACGATAAAGCCTTCCACTTTGAGCAACCTGTGTTGTTCTGATACCCGGATCAACTCAACCCCCCTAAGAGCAGGGTAGACCTCGCGCACCCGCTCTATCCAGTCGCTTACCGGCTGGAACGAAAGCAGGGTCTCACGCTGGTTGGCTGCCTCGATGTGAATCTTATGATGCAGAAGCGCGTAGTCGCGTAACTTTTGGAGCACCAACCGGCGCTCGTATGGATCGCTTCGCAGGAAGGCGCGCCGGGCAGGGAGATTGAAAAACAGGTTTCGCACGCTGACGGTTGTTCCGGGCGTGCGGACGATCTCCTTACGCACGGTGACCTTCCCGGCCTTGATTTGCAAAAGCATCCCGCTTTCCGCCTCGGGGCGTTGGCTCTCGATTACCAGCTCGCTCACCTCAGCCATCGAGGCCAGGGCTTCACCCCGAAAACCATAGCCTTGAATACGTTCAAGATCACCCGCATCGGTCAGTTTGCTCGTGGCAAAGCGCTGAACCGCAAGCTGGAGTTCCTGAGCCGCAATCCCCTCGCCGTTGTCTGTTACACGGACAAGCGCCTTTCCGCCCCTCTCGATGTAGACCTCAATCATTGCGGCCCCTGCGTCGAGCGAGTTCTCCAAAAGCTCCTTCAGCACGGAGGCCGGGCGGATGATCACCTCGCCTGCAGCTATCTTGGCCGCGATTCGCGGAGGCAAGAGATGAATACCCACCCTGGATTCTAAAGGCCTTGCTCCGTATGTCAACATCGAAATCTTCCCGGCTGCCGCATATGAGATCGCCTCCGTTGGATGCGATCGGTCGGTCGCGATGAGTTACAGTAGCACAGGCTGGAGAGGAAGGCGGGTCGACCTAAAGGTCGGCCCCTACAACTCGGCTTCAGGCCTTTGCTGGGTCTTTGGTCACTACAGTCTATGCAGAATATGCATGGGCGACGCCTGCGTCGCCCATACAACTTTGGAGTTTGGAGTGGATTTTTAATGAGGCAATGTGCGTGCTTGACATCAGCCCGACTTTTCCTAGAATTAGATTCATGAGACGATTAATGAGCTTAGTGATTCTTCTGGTGATGTCGGGATCGCTTGGAGCCTTACCCAGCGACCTCCTCATGCCTGATCTTACCGGACTGTCCCTGGATTCAACCCGGGCACAGCTTGCTTCGCTTCTGGACTGCCCGGAGCCCGATTCATGCCCCCTTATTGTGCTGCCCGATTCCTTTTACACGGACAGTATTCCTGAAGGGCTTGTGGCCTGGCAGGAGCCGTTGCCGGATTCGGTGATCTCAGACACCGTCAAGGTGCGATTGGCAGCTTCCTTAACCATCGAGCTTCCAGATGTGCGTGGTATGCAATTCATGGAGGCGATGGCTTTGATTGAAAACTTGGGCTTGGAATTCTACCCTGTGAGGCAGATAGAAAATGAAGAATACCCTGTGGGGACCATTGCTAAAACCGTTCCTGAGCCGGGAAGTTTTGTTAAACGTAAAGATGTAATCGCTATTGTAACATCACTTGGAGTATCATCCCCTCCTACGCCAACAAAAACCTCCACTGGTGTTGAGATTCATCTCTACGAGCACCCGGAGTTTAAGATCTCCTCCATATCTGTGGTATCCGAGGACTCCACAGGATTCGAACTCGCCTTCAAGCTCCAGATACGCAACCCCTACAAGCATCCGATGACGGCTGAGAAGTTCAAGTTCGAACTCCAGGTCAACCGCGCTCGTCTGCTCAAAGATATCTACTCCGACGTATCCATACAGATCCCTGCCAAGGGCGTGGCTTACGGCAAGGTGAGGGTTCCTGTTTCCTATGCCGATATTCTTCCCTCAATTGCCGAGTTCTTGCTCTCTGAGGCTGAATACCGTCTTGTGGGTACCTTTGCTATAGTTGTGGAGAGCGGTTTCTCCCGCAGGGCCTTTGATGTAAAAAGGAAGTTTGATCTCTTTGCCTCAAATCCTGCGATCAAAAAGAACCTGGAGGTGATTGTTTCTCCACCAGAGACCCCGTAACATCCGTACCCGTAACACCCGTACCCATAACACATCCCACTAACACAAGGGGCTAACCGCGGAGTTGAGGAGTTGGAGGGCCTATCATTGGCTCCTATAGAGGCCTAACTTCCTCGGGAAGTTACGTTACCTTTACAGATTGACTTGCAGCCCTGAACGCTTATTATCCTGCAATGCGCAAGGAAGAGTTTTACTACCCGCTGCCGCTGGATCGAATCGCGCTTTATCCCAGCCAGCCTCGTGATGCCTGCCGCCTAATCGTTCTCCATCGAGATTCCGGCAGAATCGAGCACCGCATCTTCCGCGAGATCGTAGACTATCTTGACCCGGGTGACTGCCTTGTCCTTAACGATTCGAAGGTTCAGCCGGTTCGCTTCAGATTGAGACGTGCTACGGGCGGGGTGGTGGAGCTTCTTTTTACCAAGAGGATTGCAGAGGGTGTCTGGACAGCACTTGCGCGGCCCTCCAAACGGCCAAAGGTAGGGGAGAGGCTTATAGGTGAGAACGCAGAGGAGATCGTCGAGATAGAGGAGAAGAAGGCAGGCAAACTGACCCTCAAGCTGCTCATGGATGAATCTGAGTTGTTTAAGCGTCTGGCTCTTGCCCCATTGCCACTCTACATCCACCGTATTCCTGAGGAGCGTGACCTCCAGACCTACCAGACTGTCTTTGCGCGTGAGGGATTCTCGATCGCCGCCCCCACTGCAGGGCTTCACTTCACCGAGGAGCTTTTGAAACAACTTCAAGCAAAGGGGGTGGAAGTCGCGTTTATCCAATTGGATGTGGGAGAGGGAACGTTTCGGGCCATCAAGACTGAGAACGTGGAAGATCACAAGATGGGAGAAGAAAGCTACACGATCAGCGCTGAAGCTGCAGAAAAGATAAATCGTGCCGACCGGATTATAGCTGTGGGTACCACAGTCACGAGAACCCTCGAGTCCTTCCCTGGTCCTGAACCGATCAGACCTCATTCCGGTTCCACCGAGCTTTTTATCTATCCCGGGCATGAATTCAAACGGGTGGAGGGGTTCTTAACCAACTTTCACCAGCCCAGCTCTACACCATTGCTTCTGACCGCTGCGTTCACCGGCAAGGAACTTTTATTCAAGGCTTACGAGGAAGCGCTTGAGAAGGATTACCGCTTTCTCTCTTACGGTGATGCTGCCTTAATATTATGACCCGTAACGCACTACCATCATTGAGTCCAGATCTAATCCCCTCTCCCGTTGGGACGAAGTGCCCCCGCCTGCACCACCATCTGGTGTCGGGTAGAGGGCTAGGGTGAGGGAGGAGAAGTTGATAAGATTTAGGCTCAACGCAACCGACAGCAAAACAAAGGCACGTCAGGGAACGCTTGAACTTACCCACGGAAGCGTCGAGACTCCGGCGTTCATGGCCGTGGCCACCCAGGGAACGGTCAAGACATTTACACCCTGCGAGGTAGCAGAACTTGGCGGTCAGATACTTGTAGCCAACGCTTACCATCTTTACCTGCGGCTAGGGGTTGAGGTAATCCAGAAAGCCGGAGGCCTGAGCAAGTTCATGGGCTGGAACCGGCCCATACTTACCGATTCAGGTGGGTTTCAGATATACTCACTTACCGGCTTGGGCAGGATAACCGACGAAGGTGTGACATTTCAGTCCCACATAGACGGCTCACGCCACACATTTACCCCTGAAAAGGTCGTAGAAATACAAAGAGCGCTTGACAGCGATATCTGGATGGTTCTTGACCAGCCAATCGGTTATCCTGCCGAGCGTCCTCTCGCGGTTAGATCGCTCGAGCGGACAACCCTGTGGGCCAAGAGATCACTTGGGTGTGTTACGGGTGTTACGGGCAGGCTGTTCGGGATCGTGCAGGGTGCGACCTACGACGATCTGCGCGAACGCTCTGCTAAAGAGATCACTGCCCTGCCGTTTGCGGGTTTCGCTATAGGCGGCCTCTGCCTCGGCGAACCTCCTGAGTTGACCTACCGGATCATCGATAATGTAGAACCCATGCTGCCTAAGGACAGAATCCGCTACGTTATGGGTGCGGGCTATCCCGCAGATCTTTTACAGATGGTTGCAAGGGGTGCCGACCTCTTTGACTGCGTTCTTCCCACCCGCAACGGCAGAACAGGATCGGCGTTTACGAGAAAAGGACAGATCAACCTCCGTAACGCCTGCTACAAGGACGATCTTAGACCTATTGAGGAAGGCTGTGCCTGCCCTGCCTGTCAAAAGTATACACGGGCTTTTCTGCGGCACCTCTTTATGGCCGATGAGATACTCGGCCCCAGACTTCTATCCATCCACAACCTGCACCTTTTCCACACCCTGATGCGCGAGATGCGCGAAGCGATAGGACAGGGACGGTTTTCTGAGTATAGGAATCAAAGGCTAGAGTGGTTAAAGAGCGGTGCTGAGGAAGTGGCTGGATAACTGGCGCAGGGATCCAAGCCGGGATCCGCGACCGCCTGTCGTGAACTTCTTCACCTACGCCGCCATGATGATACTCTTCATCCAGGTTCAGGTGGTGGCAAAGCAGCAGACGGATAGCAACTTCCTTGTTGGTCTTGCAACCGCCGCCTATCATCTGCCTTACTTCCTGTTCGGGGTATTCTTCGGCCGTCTGGGTGACTTCATCCGCCGGCGCACGATCATCTTTACGGGCTGCATGACTGCAGCGTTGGGCTCCCTGCTTATAGGGTTGTTCATGGAAAGCTACTCTGTGCTTATGATCGGCAGGGCGTTGACCGGCATTGGTCTGGGTATGCTTCCGGGTGCGCTCTTTGCCTCGACCGTGGAACGTAAGGCATCGATCGGCATCTTCGCAGCCCTTGGCTCACTCGGCTGGACCGTTGGTTCATTCCTCGCCCCTGGGATCGGTCCACGTCCACTTGCCTTCTTTATCGCTGCCGGGATGGCTCTCCTGCCTGCCTTTCTGGGTTTCAGCTTCCGCGAGCTACCCAGCCGACCCCGGACAAGATTCCTCTCCTTCGAGGTCATCAAAAGGCACTGGCCGATCTTTTTAGGCTTCTTCCTGCGCCACACCGGTGCACTTTCGATCTGGGTCACGTTCACGCTCTTCCTGCGGCAGCGTGGGGTTTATGGGCCTCTGATCCCGGGGATAGCGATTCTCGATCTGATGGGATTGGTCTATGCACTTAATCCCCTGGGTCAGGTCTTCTTCATGCTTTTCATTGAAAGGCTGAAGCCGAAGATAACCCTGCCCCTGGGGTATATCTTATCCATCGTGGTTTTCTTAGGTTACGTGATTGCACCGAATCCATGGTTTTTCATCCCCCTGCAGATTATACTGGCCTTCTCTTGGGCGGCAGTATACCTTGGCTCGCTCGTCTACCTTTGCAGATCCTGTACAGAGGAGCGCTCCACGGTCTCAGGTGCGTTCAATGCGGTTATCGGACTTTGCGGGATAGCCGGTTCGTTTCTGGGAGGTGCTTTATCCACAGTAAGCTACGAGCTTTCCATGATTGTCGCCGCAGGCCTTGCATTTGCGGGCCTTGCGGTCGTCTTCTTCGGCGAGCGGAGATTGTTTTCATCATCCCACCCGGTTACTGCGTAACCGGGCGTTGATCCTCTCGATGAATCTTAAGAAAAGAACGTGTAGTGCGAACCTTTAGGTTCGCTAGATTATTGGCGAGGCTAATACCCTATGAGCGCATAAAGCGCTCAAGGGACACGCTGAGCATCGCAATACATGTTGGGTGGATTCCTAAAAGTATTTGAGGGGGAGCAACCACGCGGTCGTTGCACTCCAAATTGAATAGGGGAGAGGCTAGCGAAGGGAGGCCTCCACCCTCTTCGCAAAGCGTATGAGAAGGTAGGCCAAAACAAAAGCCGTCCCCGCACCTGCAAGTCCTCCTGTGATAAATCGTAAAAGGTTCGTGCTCTCCCAGGGGGTGATAAGCTGAAAGAGACCATCCACCAAGAGAGGGAAGAAGAGACCTAAAGAGAGAGGTAGCACCAAGCGAAGGAACCAACGACGCTGGATCCACTCCCTTATTGGCCGGATGAAGAATGCGGCTCCTGCTATAATCAGAAAGATGTAGGTGGCGAAACAGCGTATGCAGACCCCCAACTTGACAGAGCAGATAAACCAGGAGCGCTCATCGAGCTGGTGACATCCCAGATGATAGAAGCCGTAGAGAAGACGCGCGATCCCTGAAACCCCCAAGGTTTTAAGCAAAGGGGCAATCAGGATCCCCATCACAAGAAACGCCATCAAGCCAAGGAATACGCCCCAGGAGATAATGAAGATTCGATCCTCTTTGAAAACCTCGTGTGACACGACTGAATTTTGGCTGAAAAGATCGAGATGTCAAGCCTGGTTGATACGAGCGTTCATATCAGTTCAGTTGACAAACCTTCTGCTTTGCTTAGAATAGGCGCACAAACCTTAAACCAATAGGAGGAGTAACATGGCAGAAGTAAGTTTTCCCAGCGCAACCGAAGAACAGATCAACGAAGGCAAATCACTTGCCTGGCTTTCCTACTTGGGGATTCTTTTCTTGATCCCGTTGCTCGCCCACAAAGATAATCCGTTTTCCAAATACCATGCTCGTCAAGGAATGGTACTGTTCTTCGTCGAGGTTGCCTTAGGTATTGTCTGGGGAATACTGTATGCTATAGCATTGGCAATTGCCTTTGGTGTTGGTGGCGTCGGATTTTGTCTGGTTCTTGTGTGGATCATTATGGCTCTTGCCTACTTATTTGTGGGCATACTTGCACTTATCGGTCTTATACAGGCACTTTCGGGTAAGTTCTGGAAGATGCCGATCCTTGGCGACCTAGCCGAAAAGTGGTTCAAGGGTATGGTATAATCCGCTCCAGCTTCGGAACGTAAAACTCAAAGCCCCGGCCCCCGTAACACCCGTAACACAAGAGCCGGGGCTTTTTTGTTGACAAGCCTTGAGTTTTGGATAGAGTTCCATTTAAGGAGTAAAGATGCCGAAATTAAGCTTTCCTTACGCAAGCGGGGAAGAGATAAGGGAGGGGAGGCTCCTTGCATGGCTTTCCTACCCGGGCATCATTTTCGGGCTTCTGGGCCTTCTCTTCCTGGTGCCCATGTTTGCTCAAAAGGAAAATCCATTTACCCGGTATCACGCCAGGCAAGGTATGCTTCTGTTCCTGGCCTCGGTGCTCGTGACCGTATTCTTCTGGGTTGTATATGGGGTGATCCTGGTTCCGATAATTGCCCTGAGTCCTGTCGCCGGGATAGTAACCGCGATAACCGGTCTGGTGGTCATTACAGGCATAGGGATAACCATTTTCGTATTCGCAATAATAGGAACCGTAAAGGCGGCTTCAGGCGAATTCTACAGGATGCCTCTCATCGGAACCATGGCCGAGAGGTGGTTTCCCGATATGGTCCCCCAAACCTCTTCACAAATCCCAAGGAGGGATAAAATGTACTGCAGAAACTGCGGGAAAGAACTGCCCGCCGGCGCAGAGCTCTGCATAAGTTGCGGAGTAAGGCCGCTTAACGGCAATAAGTTCTGTCAGAACTGTGGGGCCAAGACCAGACCTGAACAGGAAGTGTGCCTTAAGTGCGGCACACTATTAAAAAGAGAGGAAAAACACGAACCCCTTGGGCGTAAGAATAAGCTGATCGCATTATTGTTGTGTTTATTCCTTGCTCCACTGGGGGTGCACCGCTACTACATGGGCCGCGTGGGTAGCGGAGTTGCCATGCTCCTGTTATACTTTTCAATTTTTGTATTTTTGTTTATGGGATCTATGCGGTCGTTCCCAGAACCTGTATGGATTGGGCTATTAGTTTTTGGAGCTTTCGCTTTAGTTGGATATATGGTTTGGTGGAGAATAGACCTCATATCCATAGCTACCGGGAAGATGAAAGATAAACAGGGCAGAGAACTTAGTCAGGTCAGATGATTTTGGCTCACACCGAGGATCTTTTGCGCAGCAGGCGTGTATCTCTTGACCGTACTCTTTTGCCGATAATAAGTATTACGTAAACTAAGGCGGGAAGGACGATATCCGGCAGGCCGGGGTGTATCCGGTGGGGTTTGCATCCCCTATCCCCTGGTTTTTTCTTGTTTTTCTTTTGGCTCGAGTCCTGTGCTCTATGATTCTGAACCGATGAACCCTTTCAATCTTCCAATCTTCTAATCTTCAATCTATGTGTGTGTTACGGGTGTTACGGGTGTTATTTCCTTGTGAGCGGAGCGTAAACTCCGAATAATTATGAGAATGCCCCGAAGGGGTGCGGGTGTTACGGGTTACGGGTGCAGTTCGTAGTTCGGGGCTTCCTTGGTTATGCGGACGTCGTGCGGGTGGCCCTCCTTCAGACCGGCACCGGAGATTTGCACAAAGCGCGCACGCTGTCTGAGCTGTGCGATGGTCTTTGCTCCCACATAGCCCAGACCGGACTTGGTTCCGCCAGCCAGCTGATAGATCTGCTCGCAAACACTGCCGCGATAAGGAACTATCCCCTCTATTCCTTCTGGAACAAATTTCGTGGCCTCTTCCTGGAAGTAACGATCTGCCGAGCCTTGCCTCATCGCGTCTATCGAGCCCATTGCGCGGTAGATCTTGAAGCGACGTCCCTCAAGAAGTATCGACTCTCCAGGGCTCTCGTCGGTTCCTGCAAACAGGTTCCCGATCATAACCGAGTCCGCGCCGACGGCTAAAGCTTTTACGATATCACCTGAGTAGCGTATGCCGCCGTCTGCAATAAGGGGTACCTTGGCCTGTTTGGTCTCGGCATAGCAGTTCATTATAGCTGTAAGCTGCGGTATTCCGATACCTGCAATGACACGTGTGGTGCATATCGAGCCAGGGCCTATCCCTACCTTTATGGCGTCTGGATCGAGCTTTAAGAGGTCCTTTGCCGCCTCGCTGGTGCCGATATTTCCTACCACGAGTTGCGCATTACTCATCTTTTTGCGTAACTTACAAGCCAAATCTAGAACCAACTTTGAGTGGGCATGGGCGGTATCGATCACGATGGCATCTACATCTGCTTCGATTAAAGCCTCTACCCTATCGAGGGAATCTCGCGAAACCCCTACTGCAGCGGCGCAGCGTAATCTGCCGCGTTCATCAACCGTAGCGTCCGGGTGCTCAAGCTTCTTCTGGATGTCCTTCGCGGTCACGAGACCTGCAAGCCGGCCTTTATTATCCACTATTAAGAGCTTTTCGACCTTTGCACGCTTGAGGATCTCACGTGCCTTGTTGATGCTGGTCCCCTTCTTGGCTGTGATGAGATTCTGACTGGTCATCACGTTCTCAACCGGGAGCGAGAGGTTGTCCTCAAACATGATGTCGCGGGTAGTAATAATTCCCAGCACCTTACGCTCAGCATCAATCACCGGGAAGCCGCCGCAGTGGTAGCGTTCCATAAGTGCCCTTATCTCGCGCAGCGACGTATCGGGCGAGACGGTGAAGGGATCCTCGATAATCCAGCTCTCGGCACGTTTGACTCCTCTTACCTCGTTGGCCTGACGCTCGATGCTCATATTCTTGTGGATAACGCCGATTCCACCCTGGTGGGCAAGGGTGATGGCCATGGCCGATTCTGTAACCGTATCCATTGCGGCACTTACAAGCGGAAGTTTAAGTGTTATCTTCTTTGAGAATCGGGTGGTCAGGTTGACCTCGCGTGGCAGCACCTCGGAGCGACGCGGCTGCAGAAGCACATCGTCGAATGTAAGCCCTTCCTGGATTTTGGAACCGGCCATCTGCTCCCCCTTAGCCTTCCAGTAAGGCGTCTAGTTTTTCCGCCAGGATCGCTTTGGGAACGGCTCCTATGCTGCGATCGCGGGCCTGGCCTTGCTTGAAGAATACAACGGTGGGGATGCTCATAATCTGGTGATTCTGCGCGAGTTCTCGCGCCTCGTCCACATTGATCCTTACTACTTTAGCCCGGCCTTCGTAATTGGCGGAAAGCTCTGCCAAGACCGGTTCCAGAATGAGACAGGGCTGACACCATGCTGCCCAGAAATCAACGATGACCGGAACCTCGGCCTGGAGCACCTCTTTCTTGAACTCCTCGGCGGTCTTTACCTCTATCATCGGTTCTCCTTTTCGAATGATACGGAGATTTGGTTGAAAGTCAAATTGCATTGCCTCATTAAAATCCATTCGAAATCGATTCGTTGCCTCACGTAAGTTGTAGGGGCGACGCATACCCTATGAGATGTCAAGCATCTCAAGGGGCAGGCTCTGCGTCGCCCTTACTGTAGTAACCAAAGACTGTGCCAAAACCAACAGATGAGCGGACACACCTCTATCCAAAAGAAATCAAATTTGCCTACTGGACAAGCTTCAAAAATTGCCTATAATAAAGCTAAAGGACGATTATTTACGTCCAAGTTTAAACATTGGCTGGAGGAAATCATGAAAAGGATGTGGAGTGTTCTAGGAGCAGGGCTAATTCTGGCAGGTCTATCCTGCTCCTGGTTCTCAGGGCCGAAGCACGAAATAATAGTAGAGTATGAGGATCTTCCCTTTGATTATGCCTTTGTTTTTTCGCCTCGGTGGACCAGAGATGGCAGTAGTATATATTTCATCGCGGGGGGGCGCGTGCGAAGGCGCTGTTTTCAGTTACGATCTGAGCACCGAATCAATAGAGCAGATTACTCCCTTGAGAGAAATGTACGGTTGGGGACTGGCAGTATCTCATATTTCCGACAAGATCGCTTACGAAACCTGGGAGTGGGATTTGGTAGAAGACACCGAATTGTCTATCATCCATCTAAGCGATCTCCAGGGTAACCAATTGGATTCTTTCGTGTTGTACGGTTATGCGATAAGGCAGATGCGATTTTCCGAATCGAGCGATACCCTGCTCTATATAACGGTTCGTCCGGACATGGTTCTGAGACTTAATCTGAACACCGGTGGGTCTCCGGATACGCTTCTCTACGCTGGATTTAACTTCGACCTTTTCCCTCAAGACAGCGCGTTCCTTATGTTAGATACTATCTTCTCTTTGACTTCCGGGAATCGGACCGGAGCCAACCTGAACGGATACTATCCCTATGCCAATAGTAGCATCAATCCGCAAAACCCAAATTTCGTCGCTCTAGCAGGGGTTATTGATACAACTACCTGGGAAAACCATTCCTGGCAGAACGAAACAGAAAAATATATCGCTGTTGTGGATATTACCACGGGAACAGGGTTTGAGATACCTGCCTGTCCCGAAGACAAAAGGGGGCGGGATTACCGGAAGCTGCATTCGTGTGATTTTTCTCCTGACGGCAACTCGATTGTATATCTTATAGATTCGTATCAGGATTACTCCTCCCGAACCGAGATAGGATTGATAACCAACGTGTTTGATGATTGAAAATAAACAAGGAGGTAAAGTACAGAAACAACAACCTAAAGAATGAGTAAACTCATAAACTCAAGAGGAGAAGAAATGAAAATTTCAAAACCTTTTCTTATCGGACTGGTAATAATCATCTGTTTTGGCACAATATTCGCCGCAGACGTGGATAAGGAACTACTGGTCCGTTTCAAAACATCAACTGCCAGCTTCCCTTCTGCTCAAGTAGACAGTTGTGATGTAGATAGTCTTGATGTACCTGATACGGTCATAACCATCCTGAACTCGGTGAACGCCAGATACTTGATGGAGTTTGCGGACTGGTTTAGTATCGAGGATACCCTACTGACTACCCCTTACGGTGATACCGCATACTTCCCTGATCTCACAGCTGTATTCAAGATAGGATTCGATAGCGACAGTGCCCGGACCGAAGCAATGGATGATATCGACTCTTTGCTCGACGACGTTCTCTGGGTATCCAAAAACTGTTACGGTGAATACTTTTCATATTACCCCTACGAAGAAGAATCCTTCAGCAACCAATGGAACATGTATAACACCAACGGTCATGACATAAAGGCCAAAGATGCTTGGGAGTACAGCCTAGGTTATTCCGGCCCCAAATTAGGGATTTCAGATGGTAAAGTATACAATCATGTCGAGTTCGGAGATCGCCTCAGTTACGATAGCTGGACAGGGAGTTCTCAGATCCCATCGCGAGATCATGGGACCCATGTGGCGGGAATAGCCGGAGCAGGCATTCATAATTATCAGGTAGCGGGTGTTGCACCTTTTGCCAAACTGAGGAGTTCGACAATAGAAGAAGAGGTGGATTACCCCGACAACTACGAAATCACTCTGGACGGGGCTGTATGGAGCATATACCAATTGGCAAGCTGGGGTAACAGAGCTATCAATACCAGTTGGGGATTTCCCGAATACGAAGCACTTATACATGAAGCCTGTCAATCAGCCTGGGATGCTGGTGCTTTGATTGTATCCTAGGGAGCACAAACCGGTGTAGACTCTTATCCTTCCCCGAATCGCTTCCGCAATATAGCTATGACGGTGTCTGCCCTTAACAAAAGCGGAAGTCCAGCGAGCTACGTAATAGCAAAACCTTATACTAATGTGGCTGCTCCTGGCGGTGACGATTATGGAGAAACCGAGATATATTCGACGATTGACGGTGGAGAATACGACTGGATGAGTGGTACTTCAATGGCAGCCCCACATGCCACGGGCCTTGCAGGTTTGATGCTGGATCTTAACCCGGATTTAAAACCCTACATTCAACGTTGAAGTGCAACACATAGGTTAGCGACTTCGAGGGGTGTTTTGAAACCCAGGCACTTCCTGGGCCTGTCGTTTAGCCTTGATTCTATCAATCTGATCTCCTCGTCACTGATTATAGCGAAGTCGGTCTTCTTTGGCAAGTATTGCCTTACCAGTCCGTTGGTATGCTCATTGGTTCCTCTCTGCCACGAAGAGTAAGGTTCGCAGAAGAAGCACCGGATGTCTGTTTCTTTAGAGATTTCTTCATGCCCGGCATTCTCGGTGCCATTGTCGAAGGTGATAGTATGCCTGGAGTCTCTGGGGAAACACAGCAGGCGGCTGATGATAGCTTGAGATGTCAGAATAGAAGTCTTAGCCTCCAACCTCTCAAGTTGAACCAACCGGCTCCGGCGTTCCACCATGGATAACACAGCTGCCTTGCTCCGGCGTGAGATCAAGGTGTCGGCCTCCCAGTCCCCAAACCTGGCTCTGGTCTCGACTTCAAATGGTCTTTGCTCTATCCCTATCCTCCCTGTTATCTTAAGCTTATGTTTGTCCGGAGCCGCCCCCTTACGCTTGCGTCTCTTGTGAGAACGCCGTAGACAGCTTATAAGCTCTCCTCGGTTGGGAGTGGAAGGATGGTAGACGTATTGATAGATAGCCTCGTGGCTGATAGATAAATCAGGATGATCTATCTTTATCCTGCCCGCTATCTGCTCCGGCGAGGAGTCTTGGCTGAGCTTGGACACCACGTAATCCCTGATCTTATCACTCTTCAAACGCATCCTGCGGCTTGCGTTCGATCGACGTCTATCCGCACGCTCCTGGGCGTGATGATCAAGGTAACTCGCGTGGACAGGTAACCTGTTGCGCCGTAGCTCCCGCGAAATACTTGAAGGACTACGAGATAAAACTCGTGCCATCTCTCGTATGGATCGCTCAGCTCTACGCATCGTATCTATACCCTATGAGCGCATAAAGCGCTCAAGGGGCACGCTGTCACCTCCCGTTCCTTCAGTCCAAGATGTCGGTATCTTTTGTGCATACATCCTCAGGATAACGAAATCCCTCTCGCTTTCCAAGGTGTTGCACTTCATTATTGAACCCACGAACCTTATGATATCGCTTGGATCATGAGACTTTCTGCCACCGATGTAACAGCATCACCTGCTGGTTCCGGTTGGGATCAGTATACCGGCTACGGCCGCATAAATGCCAAAAAAGCGTGCGAATGGGTAATCCCTCCTTACTACCTCGATCGCAGGTCTTGGGGTGCTGGGTATCTTCATCTAGTCAATGAGGATTGGGAGGTTACCTTTTCCAATCCCCCGCATCCCAATGAAGACAAATACCCGGCAGATGACTACAGAGTCGATCGATATCAACTTGCGGTGGTTCATACTCCTCCTGAGGATCCCCTTCCAGATTATCCTGCTCCTCCCATTGCGTGGTTGAATGTAGTTGGAATGGATAATGACACAAAAGAAGATCTAGTTCGTTCACAAGATATTGGCACTGTCTATCTCACCACCTATTTTTACAAGTTGAAGAAAAGAAAGTGGTTGGGTATCTATTGGAATATCAAAGAAGTATGGGCTCCTTGCAATCCTTACGACTTTACGCCCTTTAAGTCTGTGGTGATTTACAAGGAGATCCACGAGTATGACGGTAAGAATGGATTCGAGGACAACGATGAGCCCAGTTACATCAACATGCCCTGGTCCTACATAAACAGCTCCCGAGAAGGTGTAAGGTATCCCATAGGACGACGCGTGAAAGCTTCAGATGAAGGGATCACCGGACA
>JABUBL010000022.1_pt1 | contig 28968 bp, 32 predicted proteins | sample 7240371 | NCBI WGS metagenome assembly JABUBL01 (sample SAMN07256343, study PRJNA390944) | subsurface metagenome | isolation source: Methane hydrate marine sediment | place: Pacific Ocean: Eastern North Pacific, ODP site 1244 | collected 2002
TTCCTTAAATATTCTTGGTTTTCTTCTATCCATTTTCACTCCTTTTTACTCTCCACTTTTATAAAAGTGCGGGGTTTACTGATGTTGTCTGAGATAAGCTATCCTATCATTTGCACTCTTCTTTACTTGACCGTTTGTTGAGACCTGAATCAATCTCTGGTATGCATCTATTGCATCGTTGTATCTCTTTTGTTTTTCATAGAAAACTGCAAGCTTTGCAAGACCTTTTACCTGATAGGGGTTATCTACAAGGGAAAGAGCCTTAAGTCTCAAATATGACTGGATTGCATCCGCTTCCTTACCAAGGCTCTGATAGCACTCTCCCATTAGTTCATATAACTGTGCTGACTCTTTTGCACTCGTTGGCGTAATAGTTTCAAAAATAGTTAGTGCCTTCGCAAAATCGGATTTTTCCATGAAGACAATCCCCGCCTGAATCTTTGCCATAACAGATTTTTCACCGCTTCCCTCTTCCCCAAACTGTTGCAAAATCATAGCAGCCTTCTCAGATTTTCCCATCTTTTTGTAACATAATGCTAAGTTATATCGTGCACTCGATGCAAAACCGCTTTCACCGTAATCATCTTTAATTGACTTGAATGTCTCAGCTGCCTCTTTATAACTATGCATCTTGAAATATGCCATACCCATGCTAAACTTAACCTGCGGAATCATCTGGTTGTCACAAAAATAACTAAGAAACTTCTCCGCCTCTGTAATAACACTTCTGTAATCTTCCTTTTTCTTATAGCATTCAACGATGTTAGCCTGCGCGTCAGGTGCAATTTCGCTTTCTGGGAAATCTATAACAACCTTTCTGAACTCTTCAATCGCCTTGTCATAATCCTGCTTTTCGTATGACTCTATGCCAAGATTAAACTGTGCCTCTGCAGCAAGCTCGCTCGCCTGAAACTTCTCAATAAATTCCTTCATCTTTTCTGGATCCTGAAAACCCCTTCTATAGTATGACCGTTCAAGACCTATTGTGGCATCAAGAGCAAGTTTATCATCAGGATACAATTTCACAAATTTATCATATTCCCTAATAGCATTTTCATCATCATTTTTATTATAGTATGAGTTTGCAATCTCAAGTTGTGCCTGCTTGGCAAGAGGAGATTCCGGATAATCATTGATAACAAGTTTATAATATGTAACTGCATCATCATATTTTAGTGCTCTGAAATAGGTGCCTCCAATCTCAAAAGCAGCATTTGCAGCAATGGGCTGTTCTACATACTGTCGCAGCACATTCTCCCAGGTCTTTATTGCCCTGGCATAATATTCAAGGTGGTAATAGCATTTCCCTGCGTAGAAAAGCGCTTTTGCACTTAATGGGTCTTCAGGGATTGTTCTTTGAAGGGCCTCGAATGCATCAAGCGCCTTCATAAATTCCTGGGAGTTAAAATGTGCAACTCCAATTCCAAACTGCGCACTCTTTACAGCAGATGTATCTGTATGGTAACTCGAAATTACCCTCTGAAGGTTCTCAATTGCGATGTTGTTTCTGTTTTCATGAATCAAATTCCATCCAAACCCTGTTAATGCTGCTGCTATAGTTATTGGTTCACTATATTTATCGACAATCTCTTGATACAATGGCTTGGATTTTTCGTAAATGGCTTTATAGTAATAGGCATCAGCAAGATAGAAAATTCCTCTCGCATACCAGTTACCTTCCTTTCTGAATGGAATCCTTTTAAGAAGCGGGTTTCCAATAGCAATGCTCATCTCATAGTTTGCAAGATGGTTATACGTTCTCAAAAGCATTGCGAATGAAGCATCAATGAGTTGAGAACGTTCATAGTAGCTAACAATATGCTTAAAGTGGTCGAGAGCTTCTTCATATCTACCTGCAAGGAAAAGGTTTGAACCTGCAAGGTAATCTCCAAATCCTGCAAAATCACCTGTCCTATAAAGAGTTGACAACTGCTTGAAGACTATAAGGGCTTGTGTGGAATCACCCCTTAATGTATATGTCCTCCCAAGTCGTAAGCTCGCAAGTGCAGAAATCCTCTGATTTGGATAACTTGATGATACCCTCTGAAATGCCTTTATTGCCTCTTCATAATTTTCAAGTTCTAAGTAACTCTGCCCTAAAACATAGTTGCTGTGAGAAGCAAGGAACCTATCCTTGTGTCTTAGGAGTGGTCTTAAGTATTCAATTGTTGTCAGATAATCCTCTTGATTGTGATAACAAACTGCAAGTTTGAATTTAGCATAATCCTTGAGTTCGCTTCTTGGGTATTTCGTTAAGAAAATATCATACCTATAAAGTGCACCTTTAAAATCACCAGAGAAGTAAAGAACATCACCCATTCCGTAGTAAGCAAATTTTGCAAGGTCACTTTGCGGATAAAGTTTTATCAATTCCTTATATGATTGTAATGCTTTAAGATACCTTTTTAGTGCAAAATAGGCTTTTGCTCTGTAGAAGAGTCCTTCCTTTGTATCTATATCCACGAGTTTTTCAACCGCGCTATTATAATCCCCTTTTCCAAAAAGGAGTATTCCTTCTGCCATCAAGGTTTTCTTCGCATATTTATAACCAGGATACTCAGCTGCAAGTTTTGTGAAGATATACTCCTCTGCCTTCTTCCAGTCTTTCAAGGCAATGAAGCACAACCCGATGCCGTACAATGCTTCGGGTGCAAGGTATGTGTCCTTATTGCGTTTATACGTCTTTTTAAAAACCTTAATAGCATCATCATACTTCATCAGGTTGTAAAGGCATTCTCCCACTCTGAACTGTGCTTCCGGTCCAATCTGTTTGTGCTTAACCAGGGTATTGTATCTCTTTAGTGCGAGTTCCCAGTCCTGCTCCTCAAATAACTGTTCTGCCAGCTTAAAATCACCACTATAGTCCCTGACAGAACCCTGAACACAAATAGAACCGATTAGGACTGAGAGAATTAGAATTCTATATAACAACTTCATTTTATACACCTCTTCATTTATTATTTACTTCCCTTTTTCTTCTTCCTTCTCTTCTACCTCACCTTTTTTCTACTCCGACTTTTTCTCAATGATTTCTTCCCCCTCTTTCTCCTCTTCTTTCTCCTCCTCAAGCGGTGGTGCACCTTCTTCTTCCTTCTCTTCTAAAACACCACCTTTTTCTTGGATAATCACAGTTCCCTCTGGACCAAGGGTGCGTAACCGAGCAAGGTGTCCATAGGAAAAGAGTGTATTTCCAGATTCCTCAATAACTAAAAATTCATAAAAATACTTTCCATCCTCAACGAGATTTCCTGTATCATCCCTTCCATCCCAGTAAAGCCTTGCAGGTGGGTCACTCCAAGCATTATATAGCCTTACTATTTCACCCCTGCCATTTTTCACACGCAGCTGCCATCTTTTGATTGGCGCCCTCGTTGCTACATTCAGTTCCATCCATACAATATTATCTCCTCCACCTGCAAGAGGTGAAAAAATTGACCTTGAAGGTTTAACCTTCGCCCTGAAACCACCAAAATTAAATACAAGAGAGACTGTATGGGTAGGTGGTATAAGTCCTGTGGACTGAAAGTGGCTACTGAATGCATAATCAACCCCAACCGCCCAAGGTCCTGCCTCTTTTCTTACACCCAAACCAGCATTTAATTGATTGACATCAGCACCTGCCCTCAGGATAAGTGGCCACCAGGGCCTATATTCAACTCCTTCATAGAAGCGTGGAGACTGGTATTCACTCCATCCAATGTCAGAAGTTATAATCAACCTTCTTTCAAGCAACTTTGCAGCGATACCAGCCCTCAGTGTGAGTGGATAAATGTCCCTTTCAGATTTCATTAAAATGCTCGGTTTAACAGCGTTCTGAATATTGATTCCAACTGAGACGGGTTTATCAGGTAGAATTAAGAATCCTATATCTGCACCATGACCAATGGCTCCCCAGTGGGATATTTTGTGGTATATCATCTTGTAATTAATCCCGCATGAGATATATTTCCCGAACTGTTTGGACATCGTAAGAAGCCAGGCAAACTCATACTCACTGAATTTCCCATTGAAAATATTGCTCGCTGTTCTATCCTCTATATCAGGTGTTCTTACCATCATGAAAGAGGTGCCAAATGTGCCAAAGATACTTGTAGGATGTGCATAACTGATGTATTCAAATGTTGTACCCTCAAAGAGTATACCATGCTGCAATATAATCTCTTTCGGGTCAAGTTGGTCTAATCCCCCAGGATTGAAATAACCTGCATTTGCATCATTTGCAAGACCAGTGAATGCTCTCCCCATACCAATTACCCTTGCACTTACTCCATACTCAAGGAATGCTCCAGGCAACCCCCCATCATCCCACTCTATTGCATAACAGGCAATTGAAAAAAGAATAATAAAAAACAATGAAAACTTTAGTATCTTCATCCTTCTCTCCTTTTATCTATTTTACAACTGCAATCCATCTTCTGTAAACATGTACTGTTTCAGTTCTTTCGGTTGCCCTGATTGCTAAAAGATATGCACCGTTTGCAACCATTTTACCTCTATTATTCTTTCCATTCCATGTCAAGTAATTATAACCCACTCTCCCACTTCTTTTCCATGTCTTGACAAGATTTCCAAACCTATCATAAATTGAGATATTAACATCACAAGCTATCGAAAGGTAATAAGAGATTGTTGTATGTTTGTGATCACTACCGAATGGATTGGGATAGTTTACAACCGGTTCTTCAGGGGTTATGGTTGGAATTACATGTATAAGGTTAGTAGAACCAGGGGATGTTTGTTCATTATCATCAGAAACTATGATGTGAATATCTTCCACAATACCTGTTGTATATCTAACATATATATTCTTAACTCCACCAATAAGTTGCGTAGAATCGGGTGAAATTATTCCACTACCATCCGTATCTAATTGCACCCAGTGAGTAGCACCACTGATAGTATCACCATTTGCATCAACATAAGCAATGTGAATTTGGAAAGACTGATTTGAAAGAACGGTATCCTCATCTGATACCACTATATATCGACTTCCAACAATTTGAACAGGGACATTATAGGAAGGACTAATAGAGAAATTAGTAGTATCTGTTGCTTGAAGTGGTATAATTATACCACCCTGGTTGCACACGATAGAGAGAGTAGCAACACCATTTGTTAATATTCCCGTTACCGGGTTAATGGGATAACCCATTACCCTTACTACATCATTAGGAGCAGAAGAAACCGTATTCCAAAAGTCATCAACAGCTCGAACTGAGACATTAAACGGAATTCCTGCTGTTTGGTCTGATGGACTACCACTTGCTCCAGGGAATTGCGAGACATTTGTTGTTGTATCACCAGGTAACAACGTTTGTCCCGGGGCAGTGAGAAGAAGTTTTGTGAAATTACCCGGGAGAATCCTAATTCTCGAACTCCTATCGGATTCAAGAATAGAAGTGTCCTGAGTAATCTCATCAACAAAAATTGTGCAGGCATCCATAGCACTTCTTAATCTTACAGTAAGGTCAATATTACCTGCAGAAAGCATTGTGTCTGGAGGAAAAATGGGAAACAGATTGTTCGAAGAAAGGCGGATAGTGTCCTGTCCGGCTCCCACAGGATTCCACCAGTAATCTGTAACAGAAATATTCACAGTAAAGCTAACATTTGCTGTTTCAACGTAAAGCATATCTTGTCTTCCTCTTGAAGGAAGGTAGCCAGGCTGTGCTATCTGACCTGGAAGAAGTATTCTTAACCGTTCTGGAGAATTTGGTCCTACAATAATCTGGGGGCTTAGATTTGTATCAGCATAGCCAAACTGTGTACAATTAATATAAAGACTATCAGAAGCCATAAAAATGCTAACATACCCGCCCCAACCTCCATTATTAAAAATAATCATTACTGTGGGTTGCATAGGATTATATCCCGGGTCCGGTCTAATACTTAACTCTCCTGCACCACTGAAAGTAGGATTACTGGTACAAATAATGTGGATGTAAAAACTATCACCTGCAGTAACATTTGAAGGGATCGAGTCGAATACAAATATCTCCTGAGCATTTAGTATAATTGGAAAAAGGAAAAAAAATAGCATTAGAACTAGGAATGATTTTTTCATAGATTTCCTCCTTTCATGTAAAAAATAATTTTATCATCATATCAAGAAATGTCAAGAAAAAATCTATTAAAAATATATTCCGGACTTGTCATAGGGAGTTGAACTTTGGCAGTCCGGCTGTCTATATCTAATAGACCCGCAACTTTGCGACACCTAATTACTCAGGTTGTGCCTTTTTCAAAGTCAATATATTTTACTTGTATTATTCAAATTTGTCAAGAAAAAAAACGTGAAATCGCACATATTAATATTAAGCATAAAAAGATGATGTGTTCCTATAGCATCCACTTTAAAGCCTTCATTCCTCGAGATGTAGTTATTACATTGTATCCATCGTAAGCATCTATGCGAAAATAAACCAAAGGTTATAGTATCGTCAACAATGAAATCTTTTTATTTTTCCCTCCTTCCTATTCTTTTTTATTATTTTTATCTGCAAGAACTATGCCAGAGGATAACTTTTTTTATCTTGAAACTTAGGAAAATAACCCTTCCATCGTATGTAAAAAAGCAGAACAATGTGCACAATATTTTGACATACGTAAATTGAAATTAAAAAAGGAGAATATTTATGTAGGGTTTATCCTCGTCAAAAAGTTTTCTGGAGTAAATCAAATCAGTTATGTATTTTCGTCCCAAAAAGTAGGAAATTCTTGAAAGCAAAATTTTTGTGTAATTCTTGGTCTCTCATCATAAGACACTTTTGATACTTGTCAGTTTCTCTACATGAGCTTTTTCCTGTTCGATAATATTCTTAACTATATCCCTTCCTTTCTCACTAATGAATTCAAGCAGTCCATAATAGAAAAGAAGGGTTTCCTTTTCAAAACCAATAGCAAACTCAATAACTTCCTGAACATTTGTTGAATCCTTTATTTTATCTGCCTCTGCAGTAAAGTTCGTAAGGAATTTGGAGTCAGTAAAGGTTCCCATATATGCCTTGAACTCCTCATAATCTCCGAAGATTGTTTCACCTGTCTCTTTGACTATATCATAGAGTTTACTGAAATCCTCAATATGTTTTGCTTCCTCATTTGCAAGATAGGTAAAAAGTGACTTTACACTTTCTACTTCTGCTTTTTCGGCATGAGAAGTATAGAATTTTTCTCCATTTTCCTCTGTTCTGATTGCCATCTCAATTATCTCTGGACCTGAAAAGACTAAACTCATTTCATCCTCCTTTCTTTTTATTTCAACAATTTAAGAGAGGTTTACATACAATATTAAAACTAATTTTCCACTTACAATTTCCACAGTATTATTATTTGGATGTAATTTTCAGTTTGAGTGATTATATACTTGTTTTTTTAGAAAGCCATATCAGGTTTCCAAGCCTTCCACACCTTACCTACCAAGTCTGGACCTGGTTTTAATGTAACCTTACCTGGTTCCCAACCAGAAGGTGTAGCCTCACCTGTTTTCCTTACATGCTGGAATGCTTTAATCTGACGAATAAGTTCGGAAACATTTCGCCCTACTGAAGGTGTGAGTATTTCCATTGCCTGGATCACGCCGTCCGGGTCAATTAGAAAACGACCACGTATGTTTACACCTGCTGCTTCATCATAGACACCATAGACCCTTCCGATACGTCCACCTGCATCCGATAACATCGGAAATTTCACTCCACCCTCTACCATCTTTGAAAGTTCCTGCTCCTGCCATATTTTGTGTGTAAAACGGCTGTCTACACTCATTGATAATACCTCTACACCAAGGGATTTTAGTTCCTTGTATTTGGCGGCAACTACCGTCAGCTCCGTCGGTCAAACAAATGTAAAATCACCCGGGTAGAAACATAGAACAACCCATTTTCCTTTATACTCAGAAAGTTTGATGTTTTTGAATTCACCGTCAATAAATGCATTTGCCTCAAAGTCTGGAGCAGGTTTTCCAACTTTTGCAATTATCTTGAATCCCTCCTTTAATTTTTGCGTTTCTTGAGGAGAAGGCTTTTCTTCAGGTATACCTAAAGGTCCTCCTGCAGGCTCCACACATGAATCTTTTGCCTCTGCCATATTGTTTTCCTCCTTTGTTATAAAAGTATTGCAGTATAATTCTCTATTTCCCTTAAAATTTAGTGTATTATAGTTACACAATCAAAATGCTCTATTTTAAAAATGTTCAACAGTACTTATGCCCCAATATGAGTCATTGGCCATACCGTATCATAATCTTCGTACTTGTCAAGAGTGTCCTTTTCAATTTCAAGTAATCCGTAATGTCCCATCTCCATTGTTGCAAGATAAACCAGAGTTCTTTTAATTGCAGAATCATTTTTAAATTCCTCAGAAAGTGAATTGTAAAAATCATACGCTGCTTTTTCTGCCTGCATTGCACTCAAGAATACTTCACTAACAGGACCATCTGTCTTTATTTCCGGCAGTGGTACAGAAATTTTCTCAGGCAAAATTATAGCCTTACCCTTAAAGGTCTTTTTGTAAACTGATTCAACAAAGATCCTGTGTTTCGCTTCCTCTCCAGCAAGAAATTTTAGTTTATCTTTAAGAAAAGCATTCTTGAACTTATCGCTCAAGTTTACATAAACCTTCTCACTCTCAACCTCACTTTTAATCGCAGCAAGTAGTAAGTCTTCCAAACTGTATATACTTAAATCCATATTGGTTTCCTCCTTAAACTCAAATTATGTTTTTTCTTTCAACGCGTATTTCCATAAGCTTCCCCCTGCTTCTTTCACAGTTTTTCAGCTCTTCATCACTCGGTAAATATTTTATATTTATGCTCTGAACTGGTATCTCCCACCCAAGTTCCTGCATAATCTTTTCTATTTCACCACCGTAAAATTTCTGATGTCCCAATCTATACCCCCAACCCAATAGATGACCTTTTTAATTTCTTCTGAACCCATGTTTTAGTCCTCCTTTTCGAAATCGTCTTTTCCAACTCCGCATACAGGACAAACCCAGTCATCAGGTAATTCTTCAAATGTGGTCCCAGGTTTTATCCCTGAATCAGGATCTCCTTTTTCAGGATCATAAATATACCCGCAAACTTTACATACGTATCTTCCCATTTTCTTTCCCTCCTCTTGACTACCTTCACCAATATAAGTTGGTGCAGTTTTTGGAGCCTTTCCCTTTTTTACTGTGTGATAGTAGGCATAAGTCATCGGTTCTTTATCATTAAGAATATCTGCTTCAACCACCTTCCCAAAAAATACAGTGTGTGTTTTAACGTCTGCACTGCTCATCACTTCAGCCTCCAAGAAACCTATAGAATTATCAAGAACCACAGGGGCACCTGTTACGCCAACCTTATATTTTGTTTCCTTAAATTTATCTACTTCCCTCCCTGATTTAAAGCCAAAAAGCCCGATAAACTTCATTGGACTATTTTGGGACAGAATTGAGACCGTAAAGACATTACTCTCTTTTATAAACTCGTGTGTTAGATTTTCTTTGTTTATACATACAGCTACAACAGGTGGTTCTGAACAAACTTGAAAAACAGTATTTGCGATCTGTCCATTGAATTTCTTTCCCTTTTTAGAGCTAATAATATATAGACCATAGGATATTTTGTGTAAAGCCTTGTGGTTCATTTGTAACCTTCCTTATTTTATCAATTACCAGCACACTTCCTGAGTAATTGTACGAGATAATATTTTGATTAACTCTAATTCTTACTCATATTAGTTATTCCCTTAGTGGTTTCTCCTCAGCTCTTTAGCCATTGTCTTTATCTCTATTAGATCCTGTTTCATTGCGCTCCAGCCATACCAGAGCGCATAATCAGGGTTGGCGTGAAATGTTCCCTGGAATGTTCTCATCCTGTGCTTGAAAAACATTATGAAGAGCTTCTGTTCTATCATGGTTGGCGCATCATGAAATGCGAGCAAATCAGGAAACTTATAAGCATAGAACTTTGATTTTTTTATAATCTCATTCTTATATAAATCTGCAACAGTAACAATTGCTTCTGACATCAGGCGATCAGCTTCCTTGATCATTTGGTCGCCTTTCTCAAGTTCTGCTTGCGCAAAATTTATTGAGTGACATTGATTGCAGGTCTTCATCATCTTATCTCGCTCTTTTTGCCAATCTTCTTGCGTAAGCCGAGCAACATCTGCTGTTTTCACTACATCAAGCCTGGCAGTTGGATTCCCAAGAGGATCAAGCACTCCGAGCCCTTGAAGAATGGTGATACGGTCTTCTGCCCACTGTTTGTCTTCTGGCATCGGAAGTCGCACAGCAAGAAATCCCCAAGCAGTCTTTACAGCGTGATTGCCTTTTTGCATATGGCAGGTCTGACACGTAGGTGCGGCGACTGTTTCAGGAAGCGTTTTATTCTGTTTCAACAAATATCGAACACCATGTTTTGATGAGGAGTACATCTCCCATTGTGGATGGTCAAAACCCATATGACATGTCTGGCATGCCTGTGGCTGTCGAGCTTCATTAATAGAGAAAATATGCCTTGTATGACACGCATCGCACGAAGCAACTCCAAATCCTGCACCATCCTTTTTCAACTCTTTTATTTCCCCCTCGGTCTTTAACCCGATTTTATGGCAGCCCCCACACCCTTTCATCCCTTCCATCAATGCCATGGGCTGCCAGTGCGCTGTTGGCATTGCCTTCATTGCAACCCATGCTGCAGCATGTTTTCCGCTCTTGAATTGTTCCACCTTCTCCTCATGGCACATTGCACATGTCACAGGAGTGGGAATCCGAACCTCAGAGACATCTTGAGCTGAGTTATGCTTATCTCCGTGGCATTCTGAGCAGTTAATCCCATTTTGGCTATGCTTACTCAGTTGCCAGTCGGAGACAATCCTGGGTGTGGTCTTTTTATGACAATCAACACATTCCTTTGCCGTAAGACCGGATACAACAAACAGGCATACAAAAATAATGAATATCTTTCTCGCAACCATAAAACACCTCCAGATCTTTAGTTTAGCGAAATATACACCTTAAACAGATTATCGAGGATATCTCTATGATTGTCATTTTTTGTAACCGACTTTATTTCCATTTCTTCTATTGGTCTCGGTTCACTATTAATAATCATCCCGCTCGTTACTGTTGGTTTGATGATTGAAATTACGGTTTTATTTCCTTTCTTCTTTTGACTCTCTATATCTATTCATATATGCAAATTTTTCAAGCGGCAAACGTTCAGGCCTATTTTTCTCCCATTCTATCTGCTTATCAGACAGCACAGAACTTATCTTTTTAGAATGTTTACCAACTATGACAAGTGTGATTAGACGCATTCCTTCAGGGATTCCCAAAATTTCCTTTGCCTTATCCTCATCATATCCTGCAATAGGATGTGCAACCTGTCCCAATTCAGTCGCCCTCAGAATCATTAAGGCTGTCGCCATACCAATGTCAAACAGATAGTATTCCCTTTCCTTTATAACACAATCAAACTCCTTTTTGCTAAATACAGCAATAATCATCGATGCATACTGGGTCCATTCATTTCCTTCAGACATTGCAGAGAAAAGTTGTTCAAGCACATCCTTATCATAGACAAATACAAATCTCCAAGGCTGCTTATTGAAACAGGACGCTGACAGGCTGGCAGATTTTGCAAGGTCAGCAACAAGTTCTTCAGTTATCTTAACGGGTTCAAGTGAACGATAAGCCCTTCTTTCTTCTATTGCTTCTTTGACATCCATACAGACCCCCTAAACCTTTTTGTCTATCGTGATTTAAGAAAATCAATTATCTCATTTATATCTGGCAACTCTTTAATCTTGTATGCTTTATAATAAATAATATTTTGAGCTTCATCCATAATTATATTTGCTCTTCCAGAAAATCCAAATTTATCGATAAAATTCCCATAAAGCTTCGCAACATCTCCATGTGGCCAAAAATCTGATAGGAGTCGGGTACTATTTATTCCGAGATTCTCAGTCCAGGCTTTTTTTGATGGAACAGTGTCAACGCTAATTCCAAGAGTTATGGTATTCAATGAGTCAAATGTTTCTTTATTCTCTTCCAGTGATTGCATCTGTTTAGCACATATGTCAGTCCATGCTAAAGGATGGAAAGAGAGGAGTATCTTCTTACCGCTGAACTGCGATAAAGTACATTCCTCCCCATTCTGGTCCTTTAATGTGAAATCTATCGATTTATCGCCTACTTTGATCTTTTTTTCGTGTTTCAAAATTTTCACCTCCGTTTATCCTCAATATTTCGCATCCATTCGAAATTCTGCAACATCAAACCAGAATCCAGATTTGGTTAAGTAATCAAACTGTGCTTTAAGCAGGTCATAGTGGTATTCCTCTTCCTCTATTATTTTTGTAAATATCTTTTTTGCCATAGGATCTTTTACTTCTCCTGCAGCTTTTTTATACAATTCAATACCTTTCCTTTCGCTTTCCATACCTATCCTCAAAGCATCGATATCACTTTGATTTACTTCCACTTTTTTGTTTGTTCTTCCTTCAAATATTGGAACCTTTCCAACATTGGGAGATCCTTGAGCCAGTTCTTTCCACTGATCTGTTCCTATAAGTGTGTCAAACATTTTTTGAAAGGTATGTAGATGACCTATTTCATCCCTTGCAAGGGACTCAAACATTTTCTTGCCAAGTTGATTCTCGGTTTTCTTTACACATTCTTCATAAAAGCGACGCCCATCCTTTTCCATCTGGATTGCAATTTTTATGGCTTCCACTACAGCTGGACTTATTTTACTCATTGTTCCCCCAAATTATTAATTTTACAGAAAAAGGTAGCAGAGCGAAAGGTGTTTTTACTTCACTTCTTTTTGCTCTTATAGTCTTCTATTGCCTTATGAAGTGCATCAGCAGCAAGATTAGAACAGTGCATTTTCTGAGGAGGCAAACCATCAAGCTCGGTTGCAACATCACTTCGTGTTATTTCTAAAGCTTTATCAACATGCATTCCCTTTGCCATTTCTGTTACCATACTGCTTGTTGCAATTGCTGAACCGCAACCGAAAGTCTTAAATTTTATATCGGTTATAATATCATCCTTTACCTTGATGTACATCTCCATCAGGTCACCGCAAACAGGGTTTCCCACTTTTCCATAACCATCAGGATTTTCGATTTCGCCAACATTCTTTGGCTTCATGAAATGCTCCATAACTTTCTTACTGTATCCTATCTGTGCCATAGTTCTATCCTCTCCCTGTTTAAAGGGGTGAAAGTCCTCGTAACCTTTCAACCGTTTCTTTTACAGCTTTTGTTATTTTGGGAATTTGCTCAATGCTGTTTGAGTGTCCCAGGGTTAAAACCATTGAACCATGTGCTTCTTCATGTTTTAGACCTATGGCAAGTAGTACATGTGAGGGTTCAAGTGTTTTTGATGAACATGCTGAGCCAGTTGACACTTGTATATTGTACATATCCATATTCAAAAGAATACTCTCACCTTCTATTCGGCTGAAACGAAAACTTGCATGGTGGGGAAGTCTTTGAGTTGGATGACCAGTGAGAAATGATTCGTCTATCCTCAATACCTCAATGATTAGTTTATCCCTGATTTTGCCGAGTCGTTCGCTTTCCTGAGCTATCTCATTTTTTGCAATCCTTGCTGCCTCACCCATTCCTGCAATCCCAAATAGGTTTTCCGTCCCTGACCTGAGTCCACGTTCCTGTCCGCCTCCCGGCAGAACAGATTGAAGTTTTACACCCTTCTTAATATACAATGCTCCCGTACCTTGAGGTCCATAGATATCATTCGATGAGAGAGTCAAAAGGTCTATTCTATCATTCTGTACATCGATAGGAATTCGACCAGCTGCTGCTGTTGCATCAACATGTAGATAACCCCCTTTTTTATGAACTATCTCGCTTATCTCTCTAATTGGTTCAATTGTGCCAATCTCATTATTTGCATACATTACCGAGGTTACAACTGCTTCCTTAGTTAAACTTCTTTCGAGTTCATCGAGATTTAAAATCCCTGTTGAATCAACTGAAATAGTATTAAATTCGTAGCCATTTTTCTGTAACTCTTTCATTGGATTGAGAACAGAAATGTGTTCTATTGAGCTAGCTGTGAGTTTTTTACCTTTTTTAATATTTCTTAATGCTGTTCCCTTAATGGCAAGGTTGTTAGATTCTGTTGCACCGCTGGTGAAAACTATACAATTCTCACTCTCTGCGTTTATAAGCTTCGCTACTTTTTCTCTCGCTTCTTCGATAACCTTCTTCCCTGCTAATCCGAAAGAGTACAGTGCAGAAGCGTTTCCAACCCCATTTTTTAGAAATCCTTCTGCAAATTTCAGTATCCTTGTGTCAACAGGAAGCCACGCTGCATGATCCAAATATATATTTTCCATTTCTTAAAAATTCAGGATTGCATCTGCTTCGAGAGCAAGGTCATTCAATGTTGCTGCCCCAACTATTTTTGTTTCAGGGATAAAATCACCTCTATCAATCCCAAGTAGTTGGGTGCTCTGTTCACATACATACAACTTAACACCAGCTTTTATTGCCTGATCCATAACTTCTTTTAACGAAGGAAAACTCCCCATCTTTATTTTCTCTGCCTCGCCGTTTTTTACACCCATAACCCCCTTTATCACAAAGTAGATTGTAGTTTCAACACCCATGGCAGCAGCTGTCGTTGCCAGTATAAAAGGCGCATACAATCTTTCAGGTGTATCAATTCCGCTTGTTTGAACATAGAGTATCTTTTTCATTTTTATATACTCACTTTTGCTTTTTTATAAAAAAGGTCATCACTGAGCCGACCTTCTCAAATTTAAGAATCTCCTGTCCCACCCTCTTTGCCCATCGTATAATATCTTCTTCTGCAGCAGGATCATCAGCCTCAACCTTCAACACCTGTCCCACTTCGAGCTTATCAATTTCTTCTTTTGTCATTGCTATAGGCATTGGGCAATAGTAACCCACACAATCCAGTTCTGCATCCGGTGCAATATCTTCGTGACTCATTTTTCTGACCTCCTCTATGCTACTGAGAACGAGCTGTGGAATTGCATGACTGTATCTCTCTGCAAAACCTTTCACATCAGGTATTCATCCAATTCCACGTCTCGCTTTCTGAAGATTCAAACCAATCTGACGTATGCTTTAGATAGTGGTAGGCATTCTGCAGAGCGGTAAAATGATTAACTTCTTCCTGCTCCAATGCCTTGAAAAATGCTGTTTCTACCGAAGCTTTACTCTCTTTGGCAAACCTTCCATACATGGTGATCGATTCCTGCTCAAGATGCATTGCGTGTTCATAAGCCTCGGTAATATCAAGATCCCACGTAGAACGGTCCTCCTTTGAAAACTTCTCAAAAACATTTCGGACAACCTTTTCCAATTCACTCCTCGGTATTGATACTTTCGTTGGCTCCGAAGGGCTCACTTCAAATAGTTCGCGAATCCGTCTCATATGGTCAAGCTCCTGGTCAGCAAGCGTCGAGAAGAGGCTTTCTGTCAATGGGTTTTTTGCCTGTGAAAGCGCTTGCTTGTAGTGGTCATATCCCTTCTGTTCAAGCCCAAGAGCAGCCTGCAAAGCCTCGTTAAGTCCAGGGTTATTACTCACTAAGTACCTCCTTATATGCCACCTTAGATCATCGTTAATCTTTCAGCTCATCCATTCAATTTGCCTTTGGATCTACGTAATCAGCAATTCCTCACAAAGGTTTTCATGTTGTCCACAGCCCATGCACACTACAATATTCACGAGCCGTTATTTCTTCCGCTTCTATAGCGAAAATTGCCTCTGGAACATCTCCAGGTTTGAGGAACTGACGATAAGTTTTTCCATCCACAATTATCTCTATCCACTCTATATAGTGTTTCTCCTCCATAGGATGTTGAATAGAGCCTACCTTTACAAAAAAACCTTTTTCTGTTTTTTCTACCACTGGAAGATGCTTCTCTTTCCCCTCTTCCTCTATCTTCTCATCGAAGAGTACCATAGGTTGGTCACAACAGACAAGTTCCCCTACACCTTCATGAAGAACCTCTATAATGTTTCCACAAATATTGCATTTATAGACCTGTAGTTTCTTTGTCATTTTTACCTCCTGTTATATTTTTTGTTTAAACACTTTCAAGGACGTTTCATCTCCAGAAATTCCAAGGAACACTTTCCCAATATCTTATTAACCTCCACTTGCTTCTGGGACAGTTGGAGGAGCGAATACTCTTTGAGCAAGTTCACGGTCAATCATAAATAACCCACCTGCAGATTTGCCTGCGAGTTTGAGTTTTTGAACAACTTCATCAGCAGAAGCCTCCTCTTCAACCTGCTCAGTTACAAACCACTGTAGAAAATTGTTTGTAGCGTGGTCACCTTCTGAAATTGATAGGTCAACGAGACTATTGATCAAACTGGTAACCTTCTGCTCGTGTCTATATACATGTTCAAATGCTGCTAATGGTGAATTCCATTCACTTTGTGGTGGGTCAATTTCCGATAGAATTACCTTACCTCCACGCTCGAGGATAAAATTATAGAACTTCATTGCATGTGATAGTTCTTCCTGAGCCTGAACCTTCATCCAGTTTGCGAAACCTTTTAGGTTAATCGAGTTGAAATAAGCAGACATTGAAAGGTAAAGGTATGAAGAGTAGAGTTCTGCGTTTAATTGCTTGTTTAATGCTTGCTGCATTTTCTTTTTAATCATAACACCTTCTCCTTTATTGAAACCTCATATTACATAGATTACTACCTTCAAGTGGCTCTTTGTGTTTAAGAATAGATAAGTATGTTCTTTTTTCTAATCTAATACTCTCACAGTTCAATGATTTTTTAGACAGGTAATCATACTTGATTTAGCTATCTAATAAGGTTCACAAAACAATTCGTAGTAGCTTTGAGGATGAGCACAAGCAGGACATTCCTTTGGAGCTTCGTTCCCTTCATGTATGTACCCGCAATTACGACATTTCCACTTAACAACTTTGTCTTTCTTAAATACTTTACCTTCCTCAATGTTCTTAAGAAGGGCTAAATATCTTGCTTCATGCGCTTTTTCAGCTTCCGCGATAGATCTAAAAACGGCAGCAATTTCAACAAATCCTTCTTCTTTTGCGATTTTTGCAAATTCAGGATACATTTGAGTCCACTCGTAATGCTCACCAGCTGCTGCTGCTTTAAGATTGGCTTTTGTATCTCCAATTACACCTGCAGGAAATGAACTAGAAACTTCTACTTCTCCACCCTGCAAAAATTTGAACTCCCGTTCTGCATGTTCTTTCTCGTTATCAGCAGTCTCCAGAAATATAGCAGCTATCTGTTCGTATCCCTCTTTTCTTGCCTTACTGGCAAAATAGGTATATCGGTTCCTTGCCTGTGACTCTCCTGCAAAAGCTGTCAGGAGATTCTTCTCGGTTTTGCTTCCCTTTAACGCCATGATCACCTCCTTTATTTATACAGAAACAACTTCTTTTACCTCGGGGACTTCTTCCTTTAACACCCTCTCTATACCTGCTTTCAGTGTCATCTGGCTCATTGGACATCCTGAGCAGGCACCAATCAATTTTACCTTAACCACACCATCTTCTGTCACTTCTACCAATTCAACATTCCCACCATCTGCCTGTAGGGATGGTCTGATCTTCTCTAATGCTGCTTCTACCTTTTCTTTCATTTTCCCTCCTTTAGATCCATTTAATTAATTCTATCAAGCAAAATTGCCATTATGAGTATTACAATAATCTTGTCGATTCATTTGGTCTTGGCACTTTGACAACAAGAAAACGTAATATGTTTTCACTTCCATTAAACCAGCAATGTGGTATTTTAGCAGGACTTTCAATCAGCATATCGGTTCCAACTTCCTTCTTTTCGTCACCTATTTCAACTACTCCTCGACCTTCAAGTACATAGAAGATTACATCGACAGGGGTCAGATGACACTTCATAACTTCTCCCGGCTTCAATGTTATATGAACTACCTGAGCATTTTCCGCGTCATAGATTTTTCTTGTATCAACCCCATGAGGATTATGCGTAACCTCAGCTTCTTTCACATCTGTTATTTTCATTGCTATTACCCCCTATAACTTTCTTATCATTTCTTTAGGATGTTTTTGATATCCTCTTCTGGACTGCCTATAAGTTTTAAATCATAGTTTTCCTTAAGTACCTTCAGAATGTCCTCATTAACCCAGGCAGGGAGTATGGGTCCGAGATAGATACCTTTTATACCGAGTGCGAGAAGGCTCCAGAGTATGGCTACAGCCTTCTGCTCCGTCCAGCTCAACATTAAGGTTAGTGGAAGTTCGTTTACTCCAACCCCGAAGAGTTCGGAAAGAGCAGAGGCAATTTCAATAGCGACAATCGCATCATTACACTGTCCCAAATCAATAAGCCTTGGGATACCTTCTATATCTCCAAGCTCCAAATCGTTGATTCTGAATTTACCACAAGCAAGTGTAAGAACAACCGTATCTTCTGGCAGGAGTTTCACAAATTCGGTGTAGTATTCCGCTTTCTTATTTCGAGAATCACATCCCCCTACAAGGAAGAAGTGTTTGATTTTCCCATTTTCCACTAACTCTTTGATCTTGTCTGCTAAAGAAAGAACCACTGATTTGGAGAATCCCGTTGTAAGAGTAACATCACCGGACTTCTCTTCGAGCTCAGGTAACGATTTTGCCATTTCAATGACAGGAGTGAAGTCGTATCCATCAATGTGTTTCACACCGGGTAATCTTACAGGACCAGCTGTGAACATTCTATCTCTGTATTCTTCCTTTGGAATAAGGGCACAGTTAGATGTTGCAAGAATTGCTCCAGGAAATTCTGTAAACAGTTTTTTTTGGTCGAACCATGCTTTCCCGAGATTACCTGCCAGGTGCTTATACTTATTCAGACCGGGATAACCATGTGCAGGCAGCATTTCCGAATGAGTATAGACATTTATCCCTGTCCCCTCTGTCTGCTTGAGCAATTCCTCGAGCGCCTTCAATCCATGGCCTGTAACAATAATTCCATGCCCTTTTACAGTACCTGTTTGAACCTTAGTAGGCTCGGGCTCACCATATGTCTTAATATGTGCTTCCTTTAAAAGTTTCATTGTCTTTAGATTCATTTCTCCGGCTTCAATGGCAAGCTTAACAAGACTTTCTGCATCAAAGTTTACATTTGTAAATGTTGTATAGAATGCTTTTTCCAAAAATCCATCTATCTCAGAATCAGTGTATCCTAGTTCTCTCGCGTGGTAGAGATATGCACTCATTCCTTTTATTGCGTATATAAGGTTGTCCTGTAGCCGCGCTACTGTAGGTTCTTTTCCACATACACCTTTAACGGTGCATCCTGTTCCCTTTGCAGTCTGGGAACATTGATAACAAAACATTTCCAATCTTTCCATCCTACTCCTCCTTTTTTATTTTTTATCCCCATTTATCCCCAGGGTAACTTCTCTAAAGGAAATATTTTTCCCTGAAGCCTCAATTGCATTTTTTACTATTTTTATAAGACCAAAACAGCAGGGTACTTCCATATGTACCACCAAAACACTCTTTGAAATATTTAACTTAAAAATCTCAGTGAGCTTTGCCTGATAGAATTCTGCATCATCAAGTTTAGGGCAGCAAATAACCAGAACTCTATCCCTCAACAAATCCTGATGAAAATCTGCATATGCAAATGGAACACAATCTGCTGAAATAAGCAGGTTCGCATGCTTAAGAAACGGTGCGTGTGGAGGAACAAGCATAAGTTGAACAGGCCAGGATGTGAGTTCGGATGGAATTTTGACTTTTTTTGCTTCATCTTTTTTCTTACTTTCAAGGAATTGAACCATGGTTCCAGGACATCCGCATGGCAGGGGTTCTTTTCGCTTCACCTTTTTCATATGTTCCCCTGCAGCCTTTTCATCAAACACCTCAACCACTTTCTCTTCTATAGTAATTGCTCCCTCAGGACATTCACCGAGACAGGCTCCCAGTCCATCGCAGTATTTCTCGCTTACCAGGCACGCTTTGCCATCAATAATTTGTAGAGCACCTTCAGCGCAGGCAGGGACACATAGACCACATCCATTACATTTTTTCTTATCAATATGTATGATTTTTCTTTTTATTTTACTCATCTCTTCCTCTCACTATATGGATTCTCATGACTTACTTTTATCATCTCGCTCCTTCTCCAAACACTCGGAACAGACTCCGTAAATGTATGCCTGTACTTCCTCAACTCTGTGTTCTCTAATTAATTTATTATTTGTTATTGGACAACCATCAATATCCACGTCCAATATCCTTCCACAACTCCGACAGAGAAGATGATGGTGCCGCCAGGTAATGGGATCATAGCAAGCTCTGTCTCCTCTAATATGCAACTCCTGAATCTCTCCCATCTCTTTTAGTAATTGCAGGGTCGAATATACAGTTGCTGGAGAAATGGAGGGATATTTCTTCTTTATAGCTTGATATATCGTATCCACACAAGGATGGTTACTGCTCTTTATCAGAAATTCAATCACCGCCATTCTTTGTGGTGTTAACGTAACTCCTCGCTGCTTCAATCTCTCAATCATCTGTTTCATGTCTTCTCTTTTATTCATCTTATAATCACTATTACTTTGTAATTAATATAACATTAAAATCGTTATTTGTCAAGTAAAAAATGAAAAAAATAAAAATTTGGCTGATAATAGACCTAAAGAGGAGGGCTAAAAAAAACTTGACAAATGGGAAATTTGTTATTATATTATACCATATACTGGTATAGTGTATAATAAGGAGATTCAATGATTAATGATAAGGTAAAGAAACAAACAATTGCAAGATTAAGAAAGATTGAGGGACAGGTTAAAGGTATTCAGAAAATGATTGAGAAGAGGAGATACTGTATCGATGTTGTAATGCAGATAGAAGCAGCTGAATCCGCACTTCACGGTGTAGCAGAAATCATCTTAAAAAATCACCTTGAGACATGTGTACTTAAAGCATTCAGGTCCAAAGATTTGGATGAGAGAATGCAAAAAGTGAATGAACTCATTGATTTATATAGAAAAGTTCACTCACGCTAACGAAAGGAGGTGATCTTATGGAAAAGGATCCAACCTGTGGAATGGAGGTTGATCCAGCAACAGCGCAAAAGTCTAAATATAAAGAGAAAACGTACTACTTTTGTTGTCCAACTTGTAAGGAGGTTTTTGACAAAGAGCCGGAAAAATATGTGAAAGAAGAGTCTGGAGGCTCGAGCTGTTGCAGCGGATAACTTAAGAGATTTCTGAGGAATTCAGAATCTCAATAATCAGAGGTCTCTGAAAAACAATTCAGGGACCTCTAAATGTAAAGGAAATATAGAATGGAGAAGGTAAAGGACCCTGTTTGCGGTATGCTGATAGATAAAGATGCTGCTCAGGGTAAATACCATTATAAAGGTAAGAATTATTATTTCTGTAATATAAGTTGCTATGAGAAGTTCAGAAAGGAACCAGAGAAATATTTGAAGAAAAAAGAAGCGTCTGAAGATTCTGTTGGTACCCAACCGCAGTTTTTTCTGCAGAAAGAGTCGGCGAAACTCAAGATAGGAGGGATGACCTGTACTGCCTGTGCAGCCACAATAGAGAAGACATTGAAAAAGAAACAGGGTGTAGTCACTGCAAATGTAAATTTTGCCACTGAGGAGGCTACTGTATCATACATACCAGGGAAAATCGATATGAAGGGTTTGATGAAAGCCGTTGAGGATTCCGGGTATAGTGTTATCAAAGAAAAAGAAGAAAGTGAAATAAAAGAAGCGCAGGCTGCAAAAAAAAGACTGACTATTGCGTGGATTATAACCCTTCCTATCGTTGTTCTAATGATATTAAAGATGATATTCGGGATTGAAATCCCTTTTTATCACTATCTTGAACTCGTTTTATCTGCAATTGTACTCACTTTCCCAGGTTTGCCAACCTACAGAAGTGCACTGAAGTCAATATTCCATAAGAGTGCAAATATGGATGTTTTGATTATGATGGGAACATCTGCCTCATTTCTAACCGGTATACTCAGGATTTTTGGTTTTTCAATTGAAAGTTTTGCAGGTGTGGGGGCAATGATTATGGCTTTCCATCTCACTGGAAGGTATATAGAGTCCGCTGCAAAAGGGAGGGCATCAAGTGCAATAAGGAAACTTCTTGAACTCGGGGCAAAAACCGCTAAAATACTCGAAGATGGCGAGGAAAAAGAGGTTTCCGTTGAAGATGTAAAAGTAGGTGACATTATGATTGTGAGACCGGGAGAAAAAATACCAACAGATGGTGAGCTCATAGAAGGTGAAAGTACAGTGGACGAGTCTATGGCAACAGGAGAGTCAATGCCTGTTAAGAAAAAGCCTGGAGATTCAGTGATTGGAGCGACACTAAACCAGATGGGGCTAATAAAGGTAAGAGCAACAAAAATCGGCAAAGATACATTTCTTTCACAGGTAATTAAACTTGTGGAAGAATGCCAAGGCACAAAGGTTCCTATCCAGAAATTTGCAGATAGGGTTACTTTCTATTTTGTCCCCTCTGTAATAGGTATTGCTATTCTCACTTTCTTGCTCTGGATATTCTTTCCCCAGATATTTACATCCATAGCTGAATGGGCATCGGGTTTCCTCCCCTGGGTGAACCTTCAGATCTCTACTGTCTCACTTGCTCTTTTTGCCATGGTTGCTGTCCTTGTAATTGCCTGCCCCTGTGCCTTAGGGCTTGCAACCCCGACCGCACTAATGGTGGGTTCTGGAATGGGTGCACAGCATGGTATTCTTTTCAGATCAGGTGAAGCAATACAGACAATTAAAGAGGTTAAAACCATAGTTTTCGATAAAACAGGAACCATTACAAAGGGTAAGCCTGAGTTAACGGATTCTATTCCCTTAAACGGGTATACGAACAATGAACTTCTGAAATATGCAGCCTCTCTTGAGAAAGGTTCAGAACATCCGATAGCCAGAGCTATTCTTGAGAAGGCAGCTTTAGAAAACATTAAACTCGAGGACCCAATAAATTTTGAAGCAGTTTCAGGTATGGGGATAAGAGGAACAGTTGATGGAAAGAAAATACTCGTTGGAAATGAAGGTTTAATGAATTTAGAGGGAATGAGTTTAGGTACAATAGAAAGTGCAAAAGAAGAACTTCAAAACGAAGCCAAGACTGTAATCATTCTGGCAATTGATAAAAAGATTGCCGGACTACTTGCAGTCGCGGATTCCCTTAAGGAAGATGCTGTCGATTCCATTCAGACATTAAAAGAAATGGGATTCAGGACGCTTATGCTAACAGGAGACAACGAAAAAACTGCACAAGCAATTGCAAATAAAGTAGGTATTGATGAGGTGCTTTCCAATGTTCTTCCTCAGGACAAACAGAAGCTGATTGAAAAATTACAGGAGGAACAAATGGTTGCTATGGTCGGGGATGGTATAAACGATGCTCCTGCACTTACACAGGCAAATGTTGGTATCGCGATTGGGACAGGAACGGATATAGCTATTGAGGCTTCGGATATTACACTTGTAAAGGGCGATATCTCTTCAGTGGTAAAAGCTATAAAACTTTCACTTGCTACATTCAGGAAAATAAAAGAGAACCTTTTCTGGGCATTCTTTTACAATATTATTGCCATTCCTATCGCGATACTTGGACTTCTTCATCCGCTTATAGCAGAGGCTTCTATGGCATTTTCGTCAATTAATGTTGTAACAAACTCTCTGCGGTTAAGAAGATTAAAACTTTAATACTTAACATAATTGGTTAAGGCCCTTAAAAAGTCCATAGTCGAGATTGCTTTAGGAACAATAATCTTCTGTATTGCTTTGGTGTTCAGAAATTTTTTTCTCGTCAACCTATTCCTCTTTTTGGTCAGTTACTTAATCATAGGGAGGAGTATAGTATGGAAGGCTATTAGGAATATTATTCATGGGAAGGTCTTTGACGAAAACTTTCTTTTAACTGTGGCTACAGGGGGTGCATTTGCAATAAAGGCATTCCCCGAGGCAGTAGCAGTAATGCTTTTCTTCAGGGTTGGAGAGCTTTTTGAGGAAATGGCAGTAAACCGCTCAAAGAGGTCCATCAAATCGCTCCTGGATATAAGAGCGGATTATGCAAACGTAAGAATAGATGGTAAAATTAAGAAGATTCGGCCTGAAGAAATTAAGATAGGCAGCCTGATTATAGTAAAACCGGGTGAGAAGATACCATTAGATGGCACTATAGAAGAAGGGGAATCGATGGTGGACACATCTGCTTTAACAGGTGAATCCCGACCAAAAATGCTAAAAAAGGGTGATACTATTCTTTCTGGAATGATAAACACGACGGGTGTTTTAACCATTTATATAACAAAAAAATTTGGCGAGTCGACTGTCTCAAAGATAATTAATTTAGTGGAAAAAGCCATCAGTAAGAAAGCACCAACTGAAAGGCTTATTACTAGATTTGCACGGTTTTATACACCTGCGGTGGTTATTCTTGCCTTCTCTCTTGCTATAGGCCCAGTTATCCTCTCCAGGATACCTTTCTTCACTCCTTTTTTCTCACACGAAGAGAGCTTTTCAGTATGGATATACAGGGCTTTAATATTTCTGGTAATTGCATGCCCCTGTGCCTTGGTTATCTCCATACCACTCGGATTTTTCGGAGGCATAGGCGCTGCTTCAAGGAGAGGAATACTCGTAAAAGGTTCCAATTACTTAGAGGGATTAAGCAATCTCCACACAGTGATTTTTGATAAAACCGGTACATTGACAAAGGGTCTCTTCAAGGTTACCAATGTGGTTTCCTGTAATGGGTTTTCAAAGGACGAACTTCTGAGACTAGCTGCTGAGGTAGAGGTACATTCTAACCACCCTATTGCGAAATCCATATCTGAGGCTTATGGCAAAGAGGTTGATGAAAATTGCGTTGAGGATTACGAAGAGATACCCGGATACGGCGTAAGAGCGAAGGTTGATGGAAGAAGCATTTTGGCAGGTAATGATAAATTGCTCCATAAAGAAAATATCGCTCATGACACCTGTTACGTTGAGGGAACAGTAGTTCACATTGTCGTCGATAATATGTACGGGGGATATATTGTCATATCTGACGAGATAAAAGAGGATGCCAGTACCACAATTGAAAATTTACGAAGGGATGGAATTAAAAAACAGATTATTGTCACTGGTGACAGCAAGGTAATTGCCCAGTCTGTCTCCGAAAAACTGCGAATGGATGGCTTTTTTGCAGAATTGTTGCCACATGAAAAGGTAGAGGTAGTTGAGAAATTAGTAGAAAATAAAACCCATAAAAATGAAAGAATAGCATTTATTGGGGATGGAATAAACGACGCACCTGTTTTAGCCCGTTCAGATATTGGCATTGCTATGGGTGCTTTAGGTTCAGATGCTGCCATTGAGGCGGCGGACGTTGTGTTGATGACAGATGAACTAATCAAAATCCATGAAGCTATACTAATTGCACGAAGAACGAAGGTGATTGTCTGGCAGAATATTGTCTTAGCGCTGGGAATAAAGTCAGCGTTTTTGTTCCTTGGAGCAATTGGATTTGTTGCAATATGGGAAGCAGTATTTGCTGATGCAGGAGTTGCCCTTCTTGCAATCCTTAACGCATCAAGGACAATCGGGTATCGGATGAAGTAATGAAGAAATCCGAACACCAATGACAAATGGCGAATAAATAATTACAAAATTTGATATTTTAGAACCGCTATTTTTTTATCTTTCGGATTTTGGATTTTCTGTTCTTTATTCCCCTTTGAAAAATTCTCTTGCATAGATTTTCATTAAGCTGTAAGTATCTCCATCTTTTTTAAGAAGAATCCCTATATCAAATTCATACATTAAATCGTATGTCCTTCCATAGACAAAAAGAGTGCTATCTGAAAAGGCACAATGCCAGGTTTTTATATCTTCAAGTCGAAGCTTTGATTTTGGATTATGAATTTCATCCTTAATTTTGTTTAAGAGAAGAGGATAGTTTTCTTCAACTCCATCCTTTATTTTACCAATATCATCGAAAGACTTAATCTCAATTTCTGAAAGGTATGGTTCACCATTCGAAGCAACTGTCCCCCTTACTACTATTAGACTCGTTTCAGAATTATATGAGAAGCTGTCTTTAAGGGGGACATAGAATAACCCGGAATCATTAAATGTCCTTAAGAACGAAACGAACTTCCCCTTTACATAAATACCTTTTATATCAACCAGCACATCCTTCTTGAGAGTTTCCAATCCGTTACGTCCATTTACTCCGTAGTATGGAAGTTTTTGAAAATAAAGTGGGAAATCTTCTGTTTCAAGATATTTTAGGGGATTACTTAAATCCTCATCAGGCTTTTCACAGAATAGAAATAGAAAAAGGATGATAATTAAAAAATATTTCATATAAAAGCGTGTAGGGCATTCAATTGAACGCCCCTACATTTAAACAACGTATCATCCTGTTATTCTATCTTTATGAGTTTTTTTACAATCTCCAACCCTCTGCCAGTTCTTGCCACACAGAAATAGACTCCAGCTGGAACTGGTTTGTTCTCATTATTTCTTCCATCCCAGTTTACTATCCTATATGTTTTTTCACCCTTTGATTCAATTCTCCTCACCCTTTGACCTACAATATTATAAATTGATATGTCAACCTTCTGGTTTTTTACAGCAGAGAAGAAAATCCCGGTAGAACTCTTAAAAGGATTCGGATAGATTTTGAAGATGGTGGGTTCTATATCTTTCGATTCTTCGATCCTGACTGCTGCATCTTCAATATTTCCTGTTCTCTTTGGGTTGCATCTAAACATATTCCAGTACGCTTCATACCCTCTCGCTTCCTTGTAATCTATGGCTGAGAGACCGTTAATATTACCAAAGAAGATTTCAAGATCACCGTCATTATCAATATCCTCTACTGCGGGTGTTGTTGGCGAACCTGCTGTTGGGAGAGGGAAAATATCAAATGTATCACCATTTCCTTCGAATACAAAGAGTTCGCCACCATCGGCAATTACAATGACTTCAGGAGCATTATCATTATTTAAATCTGAGAATACAACCTGTGATCTAACCTTACTTCCAAGATCAATAGGCCATCCAGCTAATGGTGCTCCTGTATGATGGTATGCATAAACAAAGCAGTCATCAGAGCCAAAGAAAATTTCTAAATCGTTATCGCCATCTACATTAGCAAAGGATGGTGAACTTCTAACATCACCTCCAGTTCCTACTTTCCAGTCAAGTGTACCGTCACTATTAATAACGTAAAGTGTATCATTTGTTGAGCCAATTACTATCTTAACACCGGTTCCATCAAGGTTAGCAATCGAAGGAGCATCCCAAATATTCCCACCCGTGTGGAAAGGCCAACCAGTAAGGATTGTGCCATCAGGTGAAACTGCATAGACATTCCCTCCGTATGTTGCCACAATAATCTCCTTCGTATAATCACCGTTTATGTCTCCCACAGCACAACCAGCAGTAATCATACTTGCATCGGGAAGGGATAGAGGGAAATTGGCATTAAAAGGAGTTCCATCTGATTTCAGGACATAAAGCTTCTTATCAAAACTCCCAACGATAATCTCAAGTTTATTGTCGTTATCAAGGTCGGAAAGAGCAGGTGTTGCTATAACCGGTCCTCCTGTTGTAACACTCCAGCTTAAGTTTCCAAGCCTGTCAACGAGATAAATATTATTATTAAACCCTGCAAATGCAATATCAATTACTCCATCATTATCCACATCACCAACAGCAGGTGAAGCCCAGAGTTTGTTCGAGACATGGTAAGGAAAGGTAGAAAAATCTTCTCCTCTATAGTTCTTTACAAAAAGGTTTCCTCCCTCAGAACCGTAAATCACCTCTCCAATGTAATCGTTGTTCAAATCCACAACTGCAGGAGAAGTCTTCACCTGCTCTGATTGGACAGGCCACCCAGACTGCATCCATCCAAATTCCATATCGAATTCGAGTTCTATCCAGTATGAGCCACTACTTCCAACAGCAGTAACATAAAGGGTCATTGCGACAGGGTCAAGAGAACCACCCTCCACGCCAAGCACTTCAAAAGGATCTGATGCATTATCCTTTGACTGCCCATCCACAATTGTGCCATAGTCTCCTGTAGAATCTATGATTGAAATCCTCGGGTCGTTGCACCGTAAGACTGCATCCACAAACTGCGCATCATCCCATCCCTGTACATTCTCTATAGTAACAATAATCTTCCCCTGTTCTCCTGGATTGAGAACTCCATCACCGTCACCACCTATTGAATCATTTACCATGTAGCTTACAAAGATGAGATATGGATATCCTGCTGGAACCATGGTCAACCAGGCAGCACCCTGTTCTATATCGCATTCGCCCCATGCTATCCTGAAGTAACCATCCTCGCCCCAGTTAGGACCCCAGCTATTCTTACATATCCAGCAGGAATCAGCGTCGTTCCAACCGACGAGCGTTACAGCATGATATCCTGAAATACCACCCCAGACATGTCTATAAACACCACCCGTGTAAGAATTGAAATCTTCATAAACAGTAAAAGAGACCGCAATAGGACCGTTCTGAACAACATCCTTTATACCCCATACATAGGGGTAAGCCCAACCCCACTGGTTTGCTTTCCTTTTGGTAAACATATATCTTCCACATCTTTCAGAACAGGGAATGTTATCGTTTGCCTGATATGGGAAGCAGGCTTCTTCAGAAACACCAATATATTTTAGCGTATTCATTGCTGGTTCAATGTTCCAGCCGGAACATGACCCACCATTGCAAGACATAAGTTCCTGTTCGGACATACCCGTTGAAAGGTTTTCACAACCTGCATCGATATTCATCACAGCTTCCATTGGGCCAAGTACAGAAAAACAGACACAGGAACCACAGGCCCCCTGATCCCGTATCGGTGTTATATAATTCACTCCATTGTAATTCCTCCAATCGAGTGATTCGGGATATGTTCTACTCGGTGTAAAAACAGGTCCCATTTACTGT
>JABUBL010000023.1_pt1 | contig 28084 bp, 30 predicted proteins | sample 7240371 | NCBI WGS metagenome assembly JABUBL01 (sample SAMN07256343, study PRJNA390944) | subsurface metagenome | isolation source: Methane hydrate marine sediment | place: Pacific Ocean: Eastern North Pacific, ODP site 1244 | collected 2002
AAGGATGGATATACGACCCCAACGCAAACGTCGAGAATAGTGACAGTATAACGGTACCATAGCGGCATAAAAAACGGCAATGGGGGCAAAACGCAACCCCGCCCCCTTATCTTTTATTTTTTTGGAACTTAGGCACAATAAGATTCTGCAATGAGAATAAGAGAAAAGTCGTTTAAAAAACCAATTTAGGTTCACAGGCCCATCCAAGCTTCTTAGGAGGTCTAAAAACGCAGCCAAAATTTCGAGACTCTCTTCTTCGATTTCACGAATTTTTTATCGCGGCCCCAAACCTTGTAGCGCTTTTCACCATTTTTTAACTAAAAAATACTATATATAGTAAAAAAATCCGGAATAAAGCTTTTTTTAGTCATAAACCTTTTATACAGTGGCAAAATGAATAAGAGTGCAAAAATAAGGAGGTGAAAAGTATGAAATGGGCTGGACTAATTTTGACCGCAATGTTTGTTACGGCAGTTATTGGTGTACTAGAAGCTGTTGAGCCAGTATCCGCCAATCCTGGAAGTATAGTCTGGAATTTTGAGTGTCACACGCACGACCACCCGGACTTAACTAGCTTAACCGATAATCAAATTCGCTGGCAGATGGAGGTTGTGAACGCCGCTTTCACAGCGCACGGTTTGGCCACTCCACAACACCACGCTTATCCAGGCGGAGCTCATGACGAAAGAGTCGAAGGAATAATTGCTGAGTATCGACTCAGTGGCAGAATGGTATGGGGCTTTATGAGTACATATCCCATAAACGACTGGTATGAACTGAAGGGTGCTCAATTAAAGAAATCCACTCCATTGGGCAAAATCCAAGGATGGATAGACGACTGTGTGGAAGATAATGCGCTGTTGGTTATATTGGGCCACGATGTGAAAGCAAACCCCAGCATTTATGGTTGCACGCCAGAAAAGCTTACACAATCGCTGGACTACGCTCTTGAAAAACAGAACGCCGGCTTGTTGGAGATTGTGACTATAGCGGAGGCATACGACTACTGGAGCACTGCCGAGCAAGGCAAAGCAATGGTGGTCTTCACTTTCGATGACTGCTGGAAGACCGACTATGACAACGTGTACCCGATTTTCAAAGAACGCGGTGTGGCCGGTACAAGCTACATCATCACTGGCGCCATGGAAAATGAGAATTGGGACGACACAGCAGACCGTTTGACTTGGGCAATGGTAGAAGAAATGAGCGCGGATAACACGCCGCCGGTGATATCGAACGTGGCTTCTTCGGACATCACGGGTTCAAGCGCAAAGATCACTTGGAACACGGATGAACTCAGCGATAGTGTGGTCAATTATGGGAAAACTACGGCTCTGGGAAGCACGGAATCAGATAATACAATGGTCAAGAACCACTCCATAATCCTCACAGATCTTTCCGAAAACACCACATATTATTATGAGGTGCAGTCAACGGACCCGAGTTCAAACACCGCAGTCGATGACAACAACGGATCGTACTACACGTTCACCACCACGGTAACCGACACGACTCCCCCAGCGGCCCCGACGGGACTCACTGCCACTGCGGTGAGCCACTCGCGGATTGACCTCGACTGGAACAACAACACCGAGGAAGACCTGGACCATTACAACGTTTACCGGAGCACGACGAGCGGCTTCAATTGCGATAACAGCACGTTCTTGGATGAGGCGACAGTGAGCGATTATCCGGACACGAGCGTCGATGATAACACCACCTATTACTACAAAGTGACAGCGGTCGACACGAGCAACAATGAGTCGGATCCTTCAAACGAGGCGAACGCCACGACACCTGAAGCCCCGGCTGGACCTACCATGCATGTTCTTAGGATCGACATGGAACTTCTCCATCAAGGGCAAAGCTACCAAGGCAAGGCGATAGTGTACATCGTAGACGAAAACGACAACGCGGTTCCGAGTGCCACTGTGTACGGTCACTGGGAAGGGATATCTCCCTCAGGAACTCAAGATAAAGACACGGATGCCGAGGGAGCAGCACCTTTCTGGTCTGGTAAAGAGAGAAATCCCCCGAGCGGGAGTGTCTTCAAATTCGTCGTGGACAACGTCGCGAAAGAAGGATGGACATACGACCCGGGCTCAAACGTCGAGACGGAAGATAATGTGGTAGTACCATAGCAGCATGAAAACACGGCAATGGGGGCAAAACGTTATACTGCCCCCATAATATTCTTTTTTTGATTGTTCCTTAAGGGGGTCGATTTTACCCTATTCGTATATTAAAAGCGTATAAGGAGTACAAAACTAGGTTAAAACTCCTAGCCGAAAACTAAAGATAACGTTGCTTTCCTGCCTCTCCCGCACGAAGCGCAGCATGGGCGGCGGCTATTCTCGCGACCGGAATTCGGAAGGGCGAGCAGGACACATAATTCAAACCAAGTTCGTGACAGAATTTTATCGATTCGGGATCCCCCCCATGTTCGCCGCATATCCCTATCTCCAGCTCTGATCTCCTACCTCGGCCCAGTTCCACACCAATTCGCATGAGCTTTCCCACGCCTTTCCTGTCCAACGTCTGGAATGGGTCGACATCGAGTATCCCCTGTTCGATGTACTTAAACATGAACTTTCCCTCGGCGTCATCTCGTGAGTAAGCGTAAGTCATCTGCGTCAAATCATTGGTCCCAAAAGAGAAGAACTCAGCGTACTCCGCGATCTCGTCAGCCGTGAGGGCGGCGCGAGGCACCTCTATCATGGTACCGAACTTGTAAGACACATCGACCCCGTGCTTCGACATCACCTCGCGCGCTACCTGTTCGAGTTGCTCGCGCACTACCTTGAGCTCGTTGACGTGCCCAACGAGGGGGATCATGATCTCCGGTCTTGGGTCGTGGCCTTCACGCTTGAGTTCACATGCCGCCTCGAATATCGCCCGCACTTGCATCTCATTAATATCGGGGCGGGTTATCCCAAGCCTGCATCCTCGGAGCCCCATCATCGGGTTGGCCTCCCGCATTGCCTCAACCCGCTTCAGAAGTTTCTCCGCGGCTTCAAGTTCAGCGGGTTTCTCCCTGCTCATCCGCCTCATAATCACCTCTTCCAGCAGCTCCTCGTACTTGGGCAGAAACTCGTGCAGGGGCGGATCGAGAAGCCTTATCACCACAGGCAGGCCATTCATCTCCTTCAAAATCCCCTTGAAGTCGCCCTTTTGAATCTCGAGCAATTTTTTGAGGGCACCCTTACGCTCTTCCTCTGTCTCGGCGAGTATCATTTGGTGGACGAGCGGCAGCCTCTTCTCCTCGAAGAACATGTGCTCGGTCCGGCACAATCCTATCCCCTGAGCCCCAAGCTCTCTTGCTCGTTTAGCATCCTGCGGGTAGTCGGCGTTCGCCCAGTTCTGCAGTCGTTTGAACTCATCAGCCAAAGAGAGAAGTTTTTCGAACTCGACGGACATTTGCGGCTCTATTAACGGTGCCTCGCCCAGTATGACCTCGCCAGTCGAGCCGTTTATTGTGATCGTATCTCCTTCTTTAACTGTTACTCCACCTACCTCGAACGACCGCTTATTCAGGTCTATCTTGATGGATTCGCAACCGACTACTGCGGGTTTTCCCATTCCCCTCGTTACCACTGCCGCGTGGCTTGTCATCCCCCCTCTAGATGTGAGAACTCCCTGCGAGGCGATTATTCCCCCCACATCGTCTGGACTTGTTTCTGGCCGGACGAGGATGACCTTTTCCTTTTTTTCACCCATCTCCTTGGCCCGCTCGGAATCGAACACGACTTTCCCAACCGCAGCGCCCGGACTAGCGTTAAGACCTTTTGCGATTATTTGACCCTTGGCCTTCGGATCTACCTGTTTATGCAACATTTGCTCAATTTGTTTAGGCTCAATCCTCAGAACAGCTTCCTTTTGAGTTATCAATCCCTCCTCTGCCATCTCAACCGCTATCTTGACTGCGGATTGGGCAGTTCTTTTCCCAGCCCGCGTCTGAAGCATGTAGAACTTACCTTGCTCGACTGTGAACTCAACGTCCTGCATCTCGTGGTAATGTTGCTCGAGCTTTCCCGCGATGTCGATAAGCTGCTGGTATAGCTGTGGGGATTTTTCCTCAAGTTCTGCAATCTTAAGGGGAGTCCGAACCCCAGCTACAACATCTTCTCCTTGGGCGTTGAACAGGAATTCGCCGAAGAGCGCCTTCTTGCCAGTTGCGGGATTGCGGGTAAACGCAACTCCTGTTCCAGAGTCGGGCCCCATGTTCCCAAAAACCATGGTAACAACGTTGACTGCGGTATACAGATCATGAGGTATTTTGTAGAACTCGCGGTACTCTTTTGCTCGCTTTGTGTTCCACGATTTGAAAACGGCGCTTATCGCCCCTCTGAGCTGTTCATATGGGTCATTCGGAAATTCCTCGCCTTTTTCCTCCTTTATTATTTGCTTGAATTGCCTGACTATTTCCTTCAGGTCTTCGGCTTTCAAGTCGGTGTCTAGCTTGGCCCCAACTTTGTGCTTGTGTCCATCAAATGCCTCCTCAAACTTTTTACCGTCGATCCCGAGCACGATCTTGCCGAACATCTGGATGAATCTGCGGTAGGCGTCGTAGGCGAACCGCTCGTTTTTTGTCCCTTTTGCCAGCCCCTCAACGCTCTCATCGTTAAGCCCGAGGTTGAGGATAGTGTCCATCATGCCCGGCATCGAGAGCATCGAGCCAGAGCGAATGGAAACGAGCAGGGGGTTATTTAGGTCGCCGAAGTGTTTGCCCGTGAGTTTTTCAAGTTTCTGCATGGCGGCTCCAACTTCGTTCATTAGCTCACCCGGCAACTTGCCCCCGCTTTCGTAATAGCGCCTGCAGACCTCGGTGGTGATCACAAAACCGGGGGGTACGGGTAGTCCAAGTTGTACCATCGTGCAGAGGCCGGCACCCTTGCCCCCAAGCAGCTTTTTATTCGAGCCGTCCCCCTCGTCGAAGAAATATAGGTTCTTTGCCATGAGCGCGCCTCACCGTTCAACACAGGAAGCATTGCTTTTATCCTTTTTGGGACACCACTATAGAAGGGTTGCGCATGGAATGGCTCACACCAGTCAAACCCGGTTTTGGAGGTTTCGATGAGCCTTATGAGCGGGCTAATGTGGTGTTCGTAGGGGTGCCCCTTGATATTACTTCAAGCTATCGCTCGGGTTACCGCTTCGGCCCAGCCAGGATTCGGGAGGCGTCGGCAAACCTTGAAACATACCTGATGGCGGCTGGGCTGGATGTCTTCGAGCGGCTCAACATCTCCGACCTCGGCGACCTGGAAGTTACGCCCACAGACCTGAAGGCGACGGGAGAGCGAATCCTACGAACGGTCCAAAGGATAAAAGGGGACGAAAAGATGCCCGTCCTGCTGGGGGGCGAGCACACCCTGACTTACTTCGCTGCCCAAGCTTTCGACGATGTGTTCGTGGTGCAACTAGATGCCCACTGCGACCTGCGCGACGAGTACTTGGGCGATAAAATCTGCCACGCGACGGTCATGCGGCGGGTGCTGGATTTCCTGCCTCCCGAGCGCTTGGTGCAGGCCGGAGTTCGCTCCTGCTCAAAAGAGGAAGCAGAATTCGCGCGCGAGGCAAAGATACTCGCTTATAGTTCCGAGCAGGTCATCGACGACGCATCCCGGATAATCGCGGAGGTGCGCAAGCTCGTCGGCAAGGCGCGCGTTTACCTCACCATCGATTTAGATGTCCTCGATCCAGCCTTCGCCCCCGGAGTTGCGACGCCCGAGCCTGGTGGGCCTTCGACGGTTGAAATTTCGCGATTGGTTCGTGAGCTTGGAAAACTCAATATATGTGCTTTTGATGTGGTAGAATTGGTTCCACCGCACGACGATGGCACCGCGGCCTTTGCAGCAGCGAAAATTATTTACGAGTTGTTGGCGGCGATTGCCAGTTCATCCAAGTAGTTTCTGTCCCCGCTCCACGACGATTCTAGACGGCATGGGCAGCTTCAAACTTGCGCGGCGAAGCGCTTCCTTGGCGACGAGCGCAAACTCCTCCGTTATCCGCACGCTCATAATCTTTTGCCCCGAGCTAACCCTTGCAGCAGTGCCGATTGGTCTGCCGAATGATCGGGCCATACCATCGGAGATTCGGTCAGCTCCCGCCCCGGTTGCCATGGGGTTCTCGCGCAGAATTTGGTGGGGGTAGACGCGGAGCTTGAAATGGTAATTGTCCTTGCCGGCCTTGACCTCGAGCAGACGGTTTACGGCGATGCGAGCGGCTTCCAGCGCGTTGTGCCTTATCTGTCCGGTCTCCTGCGAAATTAGGGACATCTCGACTGGGAAGTCGCCCTTAGGGTTGCCCATGTCGAAGAATGTAACACGTATCCCGGGGACTCCCTTAACGTACTCCCGGCGGGTGTAGGCCGGACCACTGAAGTAGCGGTAGGTTCGCGCGGGTCGAATCGGCATGTGAATCACTCTTAATAAGGTTTAAATCCTCCTATCTTAATATAACTGCTACCCAAAATTATGGTAGGCGTGCAAATGTCATACATGATAATTGTCGGAGGGGGCCAGACTGGCTCCAAACTGTCCAAGCGGCTGTCCGATCGAGGACACAACGTGGTGTTAATAGAGAAGGACGAGAAGCGGGCCCACGAGCTAGCAGCCGAGCTGGACGTGCTCGTCATTCAAGGCAACGGCGCCGACATAGACGCGCTGAAGGATTCAGGCGTCGATAAGGCCGATGTGCTGATTGCGCTCACCCAGCACGATGAGGTCAACCTCATGGCGTGCGAGCTGGGCAAGAAGATGGGCGTCCGGAGAGTAATCGCCCGCGTCAACGATGAGAAGCACGCCAAGATGTTTGAGGAGCTCGGAGTCGACATCGCGGTCAGTTTAGTGAGTGCCGCGGTGATGCTCTTCGAGAAGGCTGTGACCGGTTCCGGGGTCTACGGGCTGCTGGGAATAGGCGGCGGCAAGGGCGAGGTCGTGGAGGTCACGGTCGGCACAAGCTCGAAGTCGGTCGGGAAGTTCATCAAGGAAATAACCATGTCAAAAGGCTGCACGTTCGCAATGATAACCCGGGGTGATGAGCTCATTCCCCCGCGGGGTGACACCCAGATCCAAGTGGGAGACCTCGTCACGGTCGTGGGCAAACCCGACGCTGTTTTGAAGGTCACCCGCTATCTGCGCGGTGAATAGGATTTTGAAGCGTGGAGTTCGACTATATCTTTGTCCCGAAGTGCATACTCCCGGGGCACCTGTTGTCCTGGAAAGCGCGTCGACCCCCACACTCGAGCAAACTCCAGCTCTCGCGCGAAATCTTTATGCACCGCGCTCGCTACGTCGAAGACCGTCGAACCCTTTGGCAGTACCAGCGGGCGCTTTGCCTGCTCCTTGTCAGGGCGTTTAGTGTAAATGCGGATGAGGTCGAGATTTTCAAAAATCGCTCGTTTTAGCCCCTCTCCAGCCTCTTGGACGGCAATCGTCTGAAAGCGGCCTCCGAACTCGCGTTCTAGTAGTTTGAATTTTTCCTTGAGATCGAGAGGGCCGCATTTTGTGAGGAGGATGAAGGCACGGCGATAGACCAAGGATTCGTCGAGCGATTCTTCGAGTTCCTCATCCGTCACCGGTTCGTCTATGGTCACGAGCGCGTTGTGGATGCGGTGTTCCTGCAAAATACGTTTGAGCTCCGCCTCGCCGCCCTTAAACATACCTGCCCCCCGAACTTCAATTCCTCCCGTAATCCTGCGCTGGACGCTGAGCTTGGGGGGTCGCTGGTTGAGCTTGATACCGGCCGCCTCAAGCTCGTTAATCAGAATTCGAACCTGCTCAACCAGTTTCGTTGAGGCATCGACCACTAAAGCGATGACATCCGCGTTTCGAGCGATGCTGAGCGGCTGTGCACCAAGCCCTTTGCCGAGACTCGAGCCCTCTATTACAGCTGGAACCTCCACAAGCTGTATTTGAACATCCTCAAATTGCATCATTCCCGGCACCGGGTGCTGAGTGGTGAATGGATAAATACCGATTTTTGGGCGGGCGGCCGTGAGCCGGTGCAGCACCGTTGACTTCCCAGAGTTCGGTGCCCCAACGAGCGCGACCTGAGCGGCGCCTTCCTTCCTAACGGCAAAACTTGGGCCACCTCTCCTGACCCGACGCGCCTGTTTCGCCTGCAGCTCTTGGCGGAGTTTGGCTAGGCGCCGCTTGAGCATCTTCAGGAGCTTCTCGGTCCCCTTGTGTTTCGGGGCGAGGCGGATGAGTTCCTCGGTTGCCAAGATCTTCTCATCTATGGTTCGTGCTTGCTGGTAGCGTGCCTCAGCCTTGAAGTACTCGGGTGTGAGATTCGCTGGCATCTCGTCGCCAAATTCTATTGGGGTGGTCCAACAATATGAATATCGGGGGGGAAGCCTGCAGCAAAAGCCAACCGGCGCTAGTGCTGAAGAGTGGTAAAGGGATCGAACCTCTTCATTTTTTGAGTCGTAGTTCCAAGTTGGAAATATCTCCACTTTTGGAAAAATCCTTAAATAGACAGGCGCCTCAGCTAAAGAACGGCGGGGATAGAAGCCCACGGAGGCGGCCAAACCGGAGTCTAAGGACAACGGGGAGCCGTGTAAACACCCAGGCAAAAAACTGGGGAAGGACGCGGATAAGCTTCGTGGAAGAACGAGGCAAGGCAACGACTGCGGGAGAAAGATCCTAACGCGAAAAAGTGGCGAGCAAGTGAAGTGGTCGAGATTCACAAACTCGTTGAAGGAGTAGTGGAAGGGTCGAAATCCCCGCCATTTGTTTTTAAGGATTAAACAGGTGCCGCGAGTACTTTAAAACTCTTTTCACCCCAAGCGAGCGAAGCAGTTCGGGAGCCTTGCGCAGGAGAGCTCTGAAGAGTTTGTTGTGGTGGTCAAAGTCGAAATTTTTTAGCACCAGCATTTGCACGTCCTTTCTCTCTAGAAGTTCGAATATTAAATTCAGGTCCCTATCTGACATCCGTTCAAAAACTTTGCGCGCGCGAATTCCCAGCTCAAACTCGCGCCCAAATTTCTTCATTACAGCCTGTTCATACGCACGCAGTTTTTTGGCTGTGGGCTCACCCTCGAGGGCTTCCGCTGCTACTTCTGCCGCAAGCTGAGCGCACGAGAGTCCAGTATAGATGCCACCACCCGTGAGGGGCTTGACATGACCAGCAGCGTCGCCTACTAGCATCACATGGTCGGCGTAGATCTTTCTAGTCAGCGGTTCGGGGATGAGCCCAGCGCCTAGGTTGAAGATTTTACTGGATTGAATCTTGGTGGATGCTGTTGGACATGTCTTTATAAAAGAGAGAAGCTTATCAAGGGCATCACCTTGGGAAGTGCCGAGCCCCACGCGGCAGAGATCGCCGGCCTGAATCAGCCAAGCAAAGAAGCCCGACGCGAACGAACTGCCGAAGTAAAGCTCAGCGGTATCGGCTCGGACTTCCGCAAAGGTTTCGAGCTGAGCGCATTTAAAGTAGCGTACAGTTTTCAGTAACCCCACATCCCGCGCTACAATCGAAGCTGGACCATCCGCGCCAATCACCAAACGCGTCTCGACCTCGGTTCCGCGCGCGCCCTTGAGCTTCACCACAGGCCTGCGCCCGAGTTTGAGCCCCACGCATCTCGTCCTTAAGAGCATGGTAGCTCCAGCCTTCACGGCTTTCCTCGCTAGTTCCCGGTCGAAGGCGGCACGGTCGATCACGAATGCCTCCACCTTGCCACGAGTTATCTCAACGGGCCTGTTCGATGGGGGATAAAAAACGGCGCGACGAAGCTTCCCGAGTACCCATTTTCTCGGCTTGATGTTCAACTCCCGGAGACCACCTGTCCCCACTACGCCAGCACAGCAGGCGGGATTCCCGACTTCACCGTGTTCTTCCACAATTACAACTTCAAAACCACGTTTGGCAAGTGCCTCGCCGACAAAACATCCCGCAGGTCCGCCGCCGACCACAGCAATATCTGCTCGCACTCCAGCACCTTACAACTTTTTATGCGGCGACTAGATAACCCTAACGAGTGATTAGATGCTAGATGTGGTCGCATACGTGCTTTTCGGACTGTTTCTCCTGATGGTGCCAGGTTTCCTCTTCACGCTCGTGCTCTACCCACGTAAGGAGAGCCTCGATTTCTGGCAGCGCATGGGGGTCAGCTTAGGCCTAGGTGTGCTCGTGCTCATCTACCTCGGTTTCGTGCTCGCTCAGCCAAGTTTGAAAATGCTCACCTTGGCACCATTCGTGCTTGCAGTGTTTGGCGTATGCCTGCTTTTTGCGCTCATAGCGTACTGGCGCGGGGGTCTGGATGTGGCAATAATTTATGCGCGTGCATTGAGGCGAAAGATAAGCAGACTGCAGCGACCAAAACCCAAGCCAGTTCCACCCGAGGAAAAACCAATCCCGCCCAAGCTGCCACCTCCACCCGAAGAGCTGCCAACTCCACCTGAGGGGAAACCAGCTCCTCCACCCGAAGAGCGGCCAGCCCCACCCGAAGAACAACCTGCTCAACCGCCCCAACCACCCGAGGAGAAGCGAGAAAGTGGCGAAAGTGTTTAAGTACAAGCAGGTCATCGTCGTTCGAGCCGACCTTGAGATGAGTCCGGGAAAACTCGCGACGCAGGTTGCACATGGCGCGGTTGTTGCTTTTGAACGAGCACGCAAAAAACACCGAGAATGGGCAGAAGCTTGGTTGAACGAGGGGCAGAAAAAGGTGGTGGTTAAAGTGGCGAGCGAGCAGGAGTTACGAAGGCTGCAAAAGCGCGCAGAGGAGCTTGGCATTCCCGCTGAGCTGATCCAGGATGCCGGGTTGACCGAGTTACCCCCAAGTACGACGACGGTACTCGCAATCGGCCCAGCGCTAAACGAGGTTGTTGACCCGCTTACGAGCAACCTACCTCTCCTTTAGGTGAAGAGATGAAGCTGAGCGATGTTGGCGAAAGATCACTGGTCGAGCTTGCCCGCAAAATTTGCAAGCGTGGAGCCCGCGTCAGGGTAGGCATAGGCGATGATGCAGCTGTGCTAGATTTGGATAGTCGCAATTGTGCAGTCGTGACAACTGATATGCTTGTCGCAAGCAGGCATTTCCCACCGGGTACCTCACCCGAGCAGATGGGCCGCAGGGCGGTCGTGGTCAACCTGAGCGACCTAGCAGCGATGGGCGCGAAACCTTTGGGGCTGATTTTCTCGGTGGGCCTGCCGAGGAGGCTTAAGGTAAAATTTGTCGAGCGGCTCGTGCGGGGCATGGATGTGGCCGCGCGCGAACACGGCACTTACGTTATCGGCGGGGACTTGAGCGAAAGTAAAGAGGTGGTCATATCAGGGACAGCCTTTGGTGTCGCCCACAAGCGGGAGCTCCTGACGCGTTCTGGGGCGAAGGTGGGTGATCTCATTGCGGTGACGGGCAGACTCGGAGCAGCCGCGGCGGGTTTGAAACTCCTGCTCAAGCGGCTCCCTGCCAAGAGCTATCGTGCGCTGGTCAGAGCTCAACTCGAACCAGTTGCACATGTGCGAGAAGGTAGAGCTTTGACACGAAGTGGCTTCGTCACCTCAGCGATAGATGTGACCGATGGGCTTGCGACTAACCTCCGGCAGCTGGCCCGAGAGAGCAAAGTCAAGCTCATCGTCAATCGGGCCAATGTGCCTGAACACCCGCTCGTCAGAAAATTTGCCGCTCGGTATGGTTTTGGTGTTGATGATTTCGTGCTCTTTGGCGGGGAAGATTTTGAATTGCTCTTCACGGTCCGCCCGCGAGGCTGGAAAAAAGTTCGGCTGACGCTCAAGCGCATGGGCACAACGGCAACCATGATTGGATGTGTAGCCAAGGGCAAGGGAGTTTTTATTCAGGCGAAAGGAAAGACACGAGCTTTGCCAGATCGCGGTTACGAGCATTTCCGATGAGTAAAAATATGCCTGACGATTTGCGGGCTGGCAAATACATTCTTGCTTAGATTAGTTTCACCCGTAATTCCAAAACATCCTAATAAAATATTGCCAATCAAAATGATGCCAATAATCGAGATGCCGAGTATAGTTAAGATTTTTTTATTCATCATGATTTACCTACCCTTTTCACAATTTAACTAGTTCATACCTGCAATATCTCGCCTATACTTCCAGTTTGAGGGAAAAACCGTGCCCCCGCAACCCTCATAACTCTTTCTCACCTTGTATTTTTGGGGTTGAAGTTGAATCTCCACGCGACCATCGACGGGCTGAGCTTCCAGGAGAAAAAAGTCCTGCTTGCTCTCCAAGAGCTTGGCGGGAGGGCTGGAATCTCAGACCTCGCTGTACACGCCGGCCTTGACCAGTCCACTATAATGCGGGCTGTGCTCGCCCTATCCGAACATGGCCTGCTAGGGGTGCGGGAGAAAAAGTTCTCGAAAGCCGTTCTCCTTCCAGAAGGTCTAGAATACGCGCATGATGGATTGCCCGAGCGAAAGACGCTTGTGGCTTTAGCCAGCAGCGGCCCGGAAGCCGTCAACGAGGTAGCTGCCCACGCCAACCTGAGTGAGGAACGAAATCAGATTGCTCTCGTGTGGCTCAAGCGCAAGGGCTGGGCCGAATTTACCAAGAGGGATGAAAAGACCGTGCTAGCCATGACCGAAAGCGGCAGCGAGGCACTCTCCCAGAAGTCAGCCGACGAAAAGCTGCTCGATTTGCTAGCAGCCCAAGCGCGCAACGTAGACGAGTTGCCTGCCGATATGAAAGAACCGCTTCGCACTTTGGTGGAGCGGAAGCTGGTTAAAGTTGAGGAGGAAACATGGCGCGAGCTGGAGCTGTCCGACCTAGGAAATCAGGCGCTGAAACTAGGCATCAAACTTGTCGAAGAGGTAAGCGAGCTTAGCCACGAGTTGCTCACTAGCGGGCGCTGGCGAGAGGCAAAGTTCAGGCGCTACGATGTGGTAGCCCCGGTGACCCCGGCTCATCCAGGAAAGGTTCATCCCCAGCAACAGGTCATCGACGAGCTCCGCGAGATATTGCTCGAGATGGGGTTCGTCGAGATCAAAAGTAACATGGTCGAGTCAGAGTTCTGGAATTTCGATGCCCTCTTTCAAGCTCAAGACCATCCCGCTCGCGAAATCCACGACAGCCTCTCGCTCTCGAAGCCGGAGCGGACTAAATTGCCATCGCCTGCTTTGGTCAAACGGGTGGCAGCGGCGCACGAGCGCGGCGTTGCAGGGTCGACAGGCTGGGGTTACAAATTCAGCGTCGACATCAGTCAAAGGCCAATACTGTGCTCGCAGACTACCGCCGCGACCGTTCGCTACTTGGCTTCACATCCGGAGCCGCCGGCCAAGGTGTTCTGCATCGACCGCGTGTACCGCCATGAAAAAATCGACTATAAACATCTCGCCGAATTCTACCAAGCCGAGGGGATAGTGATGGACCCCAAGCTCACGCTGCGCGACATGCTCGGGTACCTCAAACAGATCATGCTCAAGCTGGGGTTCTCGAAAATAAGGTTCAGGCCGGGATATTTCCCCTACACCGAGCCATCGGTAGAAGCGGATGTGTACTTCCCCGAAAAGCGTGAGTGGCTTGAGGTTTTGGGCGCAGGAATGTTCAGGCCTGAGTTACTCCACCCGCTAGGCGTCAAACATCCCGTCCTCGCCTGGGGGATTGGATTCTCGCGTCTGGCCATGATTCGGCTGGGCATCGAAGATATTCGAAACCTCTTCAACAACGATCTCGAATGGCTTCGCACGAGGAGGATGATTTAGATGCCTTCGATCACCGTCAACTACCGCGACCTCTGCAAGCTGGTTGGCAAGCGAATTGAGTCTACGCAACTCTGTGAGCGTTTGGGTATGTTGGGAATAGAAACCGAGGCCGCCGGCGACGAGCTCAAGCTTGAAATTACTCACAACCGCCCGGACCTGCTCAGCCCTGAAGGGGTAGCACGGGCACTTAGGGGCTTTTTAGGTGTGGAGACGGGATTACCTCTTTACAAGCTGAGCGCGTCTGGAGTGACGGTTGAGGTCGACCGGAGCGTTAAGGCCATCAGACCCTTTATCGCGGCTGGCGTCGTGACAAACGTGAAGCTGACCGATGAAATCGTGGCATCGCTTATGCAGGTCCAAGAGAAGCTTCACGCCTCACTGTGTAGAAATCGGCGCAGGGGCTCGATAGGCGTCTACGACCTCGACACAGTCAAGCCTCCCGTGCGCTACACCACCACGCTGCCCGATGGCATCCGCTTCGTCCCGCTGGAATTCGCCCGGGAGCTCACGCCAGCTCAAATCCTGCGCGAACACCCGAAGGGCATCGAGTATGGATCGATCATGCAGGGGCGGCCCCGCTACCCACTGCTAATCGACTCCCGAGGTGTGGTGCTTTCCATGCCTCCAATCATCAACAGTGAAGAAACACGCGTCACGAGCAACACAAAACGACTCTTCATTGATGTCACGGGCGAGGACGAGCGCGTGGCGAACCAATCCCTAACGATCTTGATGACCGGACTGGCGGAGCGAGGTTTTGGGATTCAGTCGGTCGCGGTTAAGTACCCGAGTAGACGCGTTCGAACGCCCGACCTCCGCCCCATCCGACACCGCCTGAGTACGCGCGCCACAAACGAGTTCATAGGCCTCAACCTGAAATCGAAGGGAATCGCCAAGATTGCGAAACACATGCGCTACGGCGTTGCAGGCATCAAAGGTGAAACCCTGACGCTACTGGCCCCGCCCTATCGAGGCGACCTAATGCACGAGGTTGACCTCATCGAAGATATAGCCATCGGCTACGGCTACGACCGGCTCAAGCCCACGTTGCCCAAGGTGGTGACCACGGGCGAGCGGGCATCGGTCGAACGACTCAGCGAGCGGGCCAGACGAGTTTTGACGGGGCTGGGATTCATGGAGGTCATGACTTACACTCTCACCAACCCGCACATGAATTTCGAGCTCATGCGTGTGGAGGGCGAGGCCGCGGAGATCGCGAATCCGGTGTCGGAGGAGTACACAATCATCAGGAACTCGCTACTCCCCTGCTTGCTCTCGGTGCTGCGAGCGAACCGACGCAACCCGCTACCTCAGCTGGTGTTTGAGGTTGGTGATGTCGTTGTGCTGGATGAGAGTATTGAAACGAGTGCGCGAAATGTGCGCCGTGCCGCAGCAATGGTGATAGGTGAAGGAGCGGGGTTCACCCAAATCAAAGCCGTTGCGGAGGCCTTGCTCCGAGAGTTAGGCATCGCCCATGAGGTCCGCCCTATCGAGCACCCCAGCTTCTTAGAGGGTCGAGCGGCAGAGTTCGTCTCTGATGGCGAGAGTTTGGGCATAGCTGGCGAGATTCATCCAGAGGTCATCCTAGGATTCGAGCTTGGTCACCCGATCGCGGCGTTTGAGCTTGAGTTAAAAAAGTAAAGCTTTTACTCCACAAAAAACCAACTTTAAACTGCGATGAAGGAACAATCCGCGGGAATCGAGAGCTGGCGTGATCTATGAGCGTCGGTGCATCACTGCGGGAACACTGGAGCAACCCGTCGGCAATCGTGCCAAAATTGGGTCCTCGTCCGAGCAATTGGCGGGAACACCTAGTGATGATTTCGAGACAACCCTGGCGCGGAACACGGCGGACGGCCTCCGAGAAAACCCGCCATCGAGGGTTAGCGGGTGAAGGACGTCGAAAAGACAGCCTATGAAGTCCGCTGTTAGTTGTGTCGGGGACATCGGGGGCCAATTTCGTTCATCATCGCGAATGTGTGTTAAAAAGAAACTAAATTCAAGTTTTAAATGAGCAGCAAACGAACTCCGGGTTTTTCCCTTTCCAACACGAGCTCTATCATTGCAGGTACTTCCCAATCCTTGAATGGCCACCTTCTGTAGTCCCTGCCTGTATTTGTAACGCTAAAAAAGGGCATTCACAAAATCCGAGGATAAACTTAAATTTGCTGAAATTCGGTTAACTCTAGGGGGTGGTATAGTAAGTGGCGAGAAAAAGAACAAAACATGCTAATAAAAAGGCGAGGCCTCGGAGGAAAGCTCCAAGCGTGGGGCTTGAAACGTTGGCTGGTGGGGGTGAAGGACTTTTATCTGAAATTCTGACAGGCGCACTGCCCACCGAGAGCAAACCAGCTGCAAAGCTTGCAGAGAAGCCTGCTCCGTCTACGGCAGTAATCAGAGAAACGGCGCCCAAAGTTGGAAAAGTGGTTGATAGCTACGGTCATACCGAAATAGTATCTATCGCGGGGGAAACCCTGCCGATGTACAGGTTGAAATTGCCGGAGCTGACGAAACAGGAATTAAAGTTACTCAATATTGCAAAAGAGAAAGCGATAGAGGAAGTTAGGATCGACCCGGACAAAATCCCCGACCCGGCTGAACGTCGGAACACCATCATGCGTGAGGTTTTAAAAATACTCGAACGCGAGAGCAAGGGGATGTACCTCTCACCGGGAAGGCTAAAGCACTTAGGAGAAGCCGCCGTGCGGGACATGATCGGTTATGGCCAACTCGACCCTATAATCGCGGATGACCAACTTGAGGACATATTGGTGACGGCGGTGGGCAAGCCCGTTTACGTCTACCATCGAAAACACGGAATGTGCTCCACGAACGTGGTCTTTGAGAGTGAGGAATCAATCAAGTATCTCATAGACAAAATGGCGCGCGTCGTGGGCAGGCGGATAGACCAGCAGACGCCTTTGCTCGACGCACGGTTGCCCGACGGAAGCCGAGTGAACGCGACCATACCGCCGGTCTCTCTTGATGGACCGACTATCTCAATAAGAAAGTTCCGCAAGGACCCGCTTACGATAATCGACATCCTAAACTTAGGCACCCTCTCAACAGATTTCGCGGCGTTCCTCTGGCTGGTCGTGGACGGATTTGGCATCAAGCCCGCAAACATTCTATTCGCGGGGGGAACGGGCTGTGGAAAGACGACCACCCTCAACGCCGCCATCACTCTCGTTCCCGAACGGGAGCGCATCCTCTCGATCGAGGACACCGCCGAGCTTCAACTTTCCCACAAACACTGGGTTAGACTTGAGACGCGCCCGCCAAACGTCGAAGGGCGCGGAGAGGTCACGATGAATGATCTGGTTAAAAATGCACTCCGGATGAGGCCGGACCGCATGATCATAGGAGAAGTTCGAGGTCCTGAAGCACAGACGATGTTCACCGCGATGAACACCGGCCATGATGGTTGTTGTGGCACCCTGCACTCGAACAGCGCGGTCGAGACGATTTCCCGCCTGACTGAGCCCCCGATGGCTGTGGCCCCAATAATGATCCCTGCCCTCGATATCATCGTGATGCAACAACGCATCTACCACCGCCAGAAGGGACAGATTCGAAGGGTCACCGAGGTCTCCGAGGTTACTGGTTTGGAGGGCGGCAAACCCCAGCTCAGCCGCATCTTCAAGTGGAATCCCCGCACGGACGTGGTCGAGCCGACTGGTGTCCCAAGCAAGATCAAGCGCACGATAGCCGAGTTTAGCGGGATGAGTGGGAGCGAGATTGAGATCGAGATCGAGAAGCGTGCAGCAGTACTTGAGTGGATGAAACATCAGGGCATGCGAAACATCTTCGAGGTGAGTGGAGTCATCCAAAATTACTACCGAGACCCAGCGGAGACGCTAAAACGCGTGCGGGCTGAGAAGGGCGCCAAGCGTCGTTAGTGGTTTCATGCCAAAGAAAAAAGTTAAAAAGCCGGGGTCGGTGAAGCGATTTTTCTCTACAGTTGGCGGCGGTGTGATAAAAACAGGCGCAGCAGCACAGCGTGTGGGTGAGGCCGTCAAGGTTACGAAGGGGCCTAAAGCTCCGGAAAAGACTGATGAGGTTGCCCGAAGGCTGCGCGAACTAAAACGACTCGAGACCTTGCGTGGGGAAGAGCTCGCTGCAGAGCGTAAGCTGATGGATGATAAAAAATGGGAGGCGCGCGTGGAGTTAAAGAGATCGCTATCGGAACGCCTCTCCGAAATCTTCTATTCCCCCCTCAAGCGCCCGGCGCAGCGATTGGCTAAGTTCTTCAAGGGGTTGGATGGGGACCTCTACAAGGCTAACATCAGGATTGCTCCTGCGCATTACGTGGCACTCATGATCGGGGTGAGCCTCATCGTGAGTGTCTTTGCATTCGTCCTTATGCTCCTGTTTTTGCCCATTTTATTTGCCCTGGTGGGTGGGGTGTTTGCGTTCCTGCTCGCACTGATTTTCAGTAGAACTCAGCCCAAGCGTAAGGCTAAGGCGCGCGTAGTTGGGGTAAATCGCGTGATCCCGTACGCTATGCGGCACATGGCGACGCAGCTTTCATCTGGCATAGGCCTCCCAGAAACGATTACTTCAGTCAGTCGGGCTGATTATGACGCTCTCTCGGAGGAGTTTGACAGGGTCATCCGTGACATGCATACAGGGATGAGCACGGAAGAGGCACTAACGACGATGACCCAGCGGGTGGACTCCGAGCCGCTCCGTCGAGCAGTTCGCCAGATTCAGCGCACCTTACGGACGGGCGGCGACTTGGCTGGCATCCTCCACACGTTGGCCGATGAAACAGCTTTCGAGATGCGCATGAAACTACGAGATTACACCCAATCACTCAACATGCTCACGATGATCTACATGTTCGCCTCCGCGGTAATCCCGGCCATGCTTCTGGTTATGATAGCAGTTGGTGGCCGAATGGGCGGGATGATGTTTACTTCAACGAGTGCGGCAGTCCTCTTTCTGATTATCATCCCATTCATGTTGTTATACTTCGTTGTGATGATCAAACGCTTCGAGCCGAGGTTATGAAGATGGGGTTGGTTAAAAAAATGACGGCGTTTGCGAAGCGCGTGTTTCCAGAGAAATTCCTGCACAACCTCGACCTCAGGCTGGAGTCAACGAAAATCTCACTCGCTGCTGAGGAATACGTGGGCGTGACTCTCCTAGCGACGATACTCGTGGGTGTGGTAGCGGGTTTCATAGGCATGCTCCTGCAGTTCCCCCTTCCAGCACCTCTGCTCGCGATCCTCGTAGCCGTAGCCACCTTTCCAGCGCTGACGATTGGGGTGCCCTATTATCTGGCCCAGCGTAGGGCTGCTGAGCTGGAGAAAGCATTACCAGATGCCCTCCGTCAGATGGCGAGCACTCTGCGGGCTGGGATGGGGATAGATGCGGCGATGGATGATCTCGTGAAGTCGAAGTATGGCGTGCTCTCGGATGAGTTCAACAGGGTAGTGACTGAAATCCGCCGGGGAAGGACACTTGATAGCGCCCTCTTGGCTCTAGCGCGGAGGTCTAATTCGCCCCTCTACGAAAGGGCCTTTCACCTGATTGTCGAGGGAATCGAGCGCGGCGCGGCACTCGCCAGCGTGCTCGACTCAGTCTCCACGGACATCAAGGAGGTGCACGCGATCCAGCGTGAGAGGCAGGCAGCCACCATGCAGCAAGTGCTCTTCCTGCTTGTCGTGGCCCTCTTTGCAGTTCCCTTCATAGTCGGCCTCACTGTGGCGGTGAGCGGAATTCAGATAGGTAGGGGCCCAGCGGCAGGTGCAGGCCTGCCAGCAGAGATGAGTACGATCGCCATGGCGTACATAGTGATCCAAGCGCTCATCTGCTCGCTCGCGGTTGGAGTGATTCGCTACGGCAAGATGTTAAAAGGTCTAACTTTCGCCGTGCCCTTTATGATAGTCTCGGCAATCGTCTTCTATGTTGCCCAGAATATCATTGGAGGCATTGCGCCAGTTTAGCGTTCCATGCCGAGCTCCTGTAGGTCCTTATAGATTGTATCGCGCGAAACGCCGAAGCTCTTGGCTACTTGTACAAGGTTGATCGCTTTCGAGTCATTGCCGAGTAATCGAAGTACCACCGCTAGGCGTTCTCTACGTTCCCCCAAACTGAGCTTCCCAACTTTTTTAGGCACTTCCTCATTCACCGCAACGATGAGCGTAGCGTAGGTGCGCTTTGGTAAAGGAGGGGTGATGAACTTCAGGTAAAACCCGACAATCTCCCCTCGCAGTTTCGCTAACCGTGCATTTATTTTCTCTTGGGCGCGACGAAGGGCAACCGCCTCACTACCGCCGACTTCATTCACCCAAAGGATGCATTTCGACCTGACATCACTTTCGTCTATCACCAAGGCTATGCGCGCAATCCCCCCAGTCAAACCTGAGCTGACGCGCACCTCCATTCGGGTTATGCATCCCTGCATTTTCGCAAGCTTCTCGTTAAGTTCAGTTGCGGCTCGCTTGAGAGCCTGTTGCACGTTTGTAGCTCGCCGGACGCAGCTCAGAACTTGCAAGTTTATCAAAATAAGTTGGACGGTAGGTGTTTTTAAGGTTTGTCTACAAAAATGTCGACTTTTACTCAGAAATGTGGGGGCATCTTTATAACCCCAATTTAAGAAGATTCCCATAAAGAGGTGAAAAAAATGAGGTTGTCTAAAAAGGGTCAAGGCGCTACCGAATACCTGTTGATGCTTGCTGCAGTGTTGGTCATCGTTGCAATTGCAGTTTACTACGTTACAGCGGGAGGGGCAGCTAAACCAAATATACAGTTAACCGCAGTAGTTGATGGTACAAGCATCAAATTGGTAGCTACAGGTGGAACTGATACATGCCCGGCTAATGATTGGAAATATGCTGTTTATTTAGAAAACGAGAGCCCCACATGGGATGATGGAACTGCCACGCTGTCTTCTACAACAGATATGGTTTTGGGGAGTAATCTCGAAGCGGGAACAACATACAAGGTGAGGGTGCAGCATATACCAACAGGGCAGTACTTCGTTGATACGACCAAAACAATAGCGTAACAGTAGCGTCTTAAAAGTTAAAGTTTTTTCCTTTTTTTCTTTTTTTATTTTTAGATATTTAGTACATAAATCGGGAAAATGGTTAAATTTAACATCTATGAATGCCAATATTTTTATTGGTGGCAAAGTGGAAGAACGTTCACAAGGGGCAACCGAGTACTTGTTGATGTTAGGGGCCGTGCTGGTACTCGTAGCCGGCATAGTTGCTTCTATCTTCCTCACCTCTCAAACCTTAGGTTCAAACGTTAGCGGCCAAATCGATAACGTAATGGAGAACGTCGTCATCCCAAGCCTCGTTGGGACACTTTTCTAAACAGGGGCCTAATAGGTAAGTGAATCAATCAAAAGAAAAGGGGCATACTTGTAGAGTGGATGGGTTTTCTTGAGCCGTTCACGTGTGAAGCTTTCCGCATTTTGAGTATTTCATCGATGTTGTGGATTACTTGGACTTCCCCAAGATCGCTTTTACCTTTGCCCCTCGGAGCCCCAGCATCGGTCGCTCCACGCTGATTTTTACCAAGTCCCCTTTCTTGATTTTGGCGAAGCTCTCCACCACGTACAGGCCCGACTTCACGTTGCTGCAGATGTCGTAGCTTACTCTGACCACCGCCCGCTTGCCCCGAAACTCTTCAACCGTGCCGTAGGTGAAATTCCGGCCGTACTTGAGCCTGAATGCCGCAAATGCCACGAACACGAATCCCATCGCTGCCAACGGAGGAATGAGTGCCAAGTGGAGTGCCTCGATTGAGAACTCGATAGGGGAGTGTCGGAGTGCCAGCACAAAGACCCAGGCGATGGCCACACACATGATCACGAAGCTCCGGTAGGCGGGATAGTCTCGCTTGAATGCATGCTTGAGCTGGGTTGCCGTCAAGTAGACTAAGTAAGCGCTCAGCGCAAGAAGCAGGGGGGTGAAGATAAAAATTTCTGCAGGCAACAACGCGATGTAAATTACCGCAGCCACGAAGAGCGAGAGGATCGCCAGCTGCGCCTTGAGCATCACGTACTCGGGCCATCCCGCGTGGCGCCGCTCGAAGAATCCTTGGAGCACAGGGGGAATTCCTAGTTTGGGTTTTGGTGTGGCCTTTTTCTTTACTTGTGCTCTGCGCCTAAACTTGCTCGGCAATTTCTCCACGCTCAAGACCGCATCGCCAACCTTGCGGAAGAAATCGGCCCACCTGGAGCTCTTGCGCGCCATTCTTTATCACCCTTTTGAGATTAATCCTCCTCTTTCTCACCTTAGCTCCACTATCGTAAAGTACCGCACGGCACCTCTTGGGTCCCTGACGTAGACAGGGACCTCAGTGTTTTCTCCGTATGTGGCGGGCCCAATATCCACGAGTAATCCAGTAGCTGCTCGATAGTTGTCAGCGAGCTTACTAAGCGTGATGTCGGCATTATCGATTAGCAGGCTCTCATCCCACAAATCCTCGACCACGCGCTCGATATCCTTCCCGATATAAAACACCTTGTCAGCGGAGGCCTGCAGCGCGGTCGCTTCTCCACCCATCTCGATGATTGTAAAGCAGGAGGCCGCCAGCAGCATAGCCGGTAACACGAGCAGGAGCGCGATTCCGCTCAGCACGAATCCACGTTGGTCCCGCTTCAGTTTCATATTCCCGGCCCCCGCCACACGTAGAGGGTGATGGAATCAAATATGTTCTCAGGTGGGACGCCCCTAACGTACGTCCTGAAGTAGTAGTCGTGGAGCCCTTTGCCGCCCACCTCCCAACTCCCGCCGCTATCGCCACTCTTCCAGACGTGCCCTTCCAGATATATATCGCTTGGCTTGTACTCAGCCCACTTGTACTTGCCCCCGTCCCCGACGTCCTCTGGCTCATGCAGAACGATGGAGTAATAGACGCCGGCAGTTACTGAAGCCGGTGAGGTGAAGGTAAACTCATATTCCTGACCCGTCTCGGAAGTGACGTCGCTCGTGGTCATACTGGCTAAGACGGTGCTCCCCGGTGGGTCGTCGGCTCCAGCACAATCCCTGATCTCGATAGTTAACACTCCTGGGTTTTTCTCTTTCTTTAGGTAGAGGGCAACCTTAGTGAGTGCCCCCGTCAGACCAGCAACAAAGGTTTGAGCTTGCCACTTCTTGTCTTGAATCTCGTGCCACTCACCCTCCGAGCGGTTGGGGTTGTCTTGGTCGAGCTGGTGGAGGAACGCTGAAACACGGGCTGCAACGGCGATATCTTCGGCTTTTATAAAATTGCTATACCACTCAGCGTGATTCTCAACGCTCGGGTAAACATTATCTAGCCGAGGATTACTTTCGTTTCCTATTAGAAACCTAAACTGTACTTCACCCGGCAAGATTTTTCGTAGCTCATTTTCGGCAAGTTCCTCAGCCAAAGAGTTTTCCCCTTCAACGAGCAAGTTTATGATGTTGTCTAGCGTGCCCGAAAGCTGCATCACCTCGAGCGCATCGTTGGCATGACGTTCCAAGCGCAGGTATCCGTGCTGCCCGTAGATGAGCTCAGGGCTGCTCACGTGAACTACCCCTGCCATCACAATCATCACAACTAGCATCGCCAGCGTCGCGTCGAGGCTGAATATGAATCCTCTTTGGTCCCTTCCAAAACTCATGACCCTACCTCCATAGCTTCACCTCGAGTGTCGCAGGCTTGAGGGCCAATGCCAACATGGCGTTTTCAGGTTGCGAGCATGCGGGAACCGCCACAAGGTAAATTATCGCCCATGTGTTTGGCCTGCCCTCGGAAACTACTATTATCGTGTTGTATGCGTTCTCCACAAGATATTCATCCATCCCCCCGTGCTCATCCGGCCAGAAGTCTCCCTCCGGCTGATAAGGTGGATTAAATTTGTATGTGGGTGGGGGAAAAGGAGTTGGTATGTTTATATAAATCTCTACAGGGAGGCCTGCTTTCCCGATCGTCAAAAGAATTACGTACCAATCAAATGCTTGGAGTTCTCCGGAACCTATCCAAAAATTATCCGTGCCAAAAACTGTTCGCCCTCCGTTCTCATTCCAAAGCTGTCCACTAGAGTACCTGTTCTCCCCATAATTTGCGATTACGAAGCGTCTCACCACGGCAACTTCTAGAGAGTTCTCTGAACTTGAATTCTCGGTTTCATCCCTCGGCCAGATGCGCCACATCTCATCACCGCTCTCGTTAAATATCGCGATCTCAAATTTCTCAGACCCGCCGAAGAGCCCCTTTACCGCCTGCACCGCGTCTTCCCAAGCTGGATTATCCCAATTGTCCAATATGCGTGAGAGCCCTCCAAACTTTCCGAATGAGATATGGTTGGTGGGTCCGAGGCTCAACCCAGGGGTTTCGACTGTCAGCACGTTCTTCTCCCAATTTTCTTGCATACCCCGAGTCTTCACGAGCACGTCTGCAGCATCATTTGCCGTGCGCTCGAGCGAATACCGGAGCGAGTATTCCTCGGCCTGCCTGCGCGCCTGCTCGAGCGCCAGCCCGGAGTAGCTCACCACGAGCACCGTCAGGGTCAGCGCAAAGAACATGTCGAGAGTGAAAATTTGTCCTCGTTCTTTCATTTGGTCACCCTCGTTACCTCCACCGCCACATCGTAGGTGTAATATCTAGTCTTGACATTTTCCGCAGTTTCTGGAAGGAAACCGACGATGGCATTGTAAACGTGCTTGAGTGCCCCCATCCTGATGTTGTCTGAGATGGCCGGGTTATCCGGTGGTGGCCCGCCCCTCACCGTGACATGAACCGTTATAATGCCCGAGTCGAAGTCGAGCTGTTCGATATCAATTGCACACCCGTACTCGATGTCCAAGGCGGCAATTTCATTTTCCGCTCCAGCACGAACTGCCGACATCACGACTGCCGTCTCGTTGTTTCCAGCACCCGAATATAGGAGCGATGCAACCGCCACGAGGATTGCCCCGACGAGAATCAACATCTCCGCGCTGGATTGGCCCCTCATGCTTTCGTGACCTCCACGTTGTCGCCCACCCAATGCACCAGAATTGTATTTTCCAAATCTTCCTGCCCCAACACGAAATTCTCAACGTTTTTGCAGACGACCACCACACTGACAGCCCCCCAAGCCGAATTTTCCACTAAGATCTGCCGCGTGGTATTGTCGAAACTAATTTGGTAAAAGTAGCTTCCAATTTTAGAAGGCATGTCCACGCAGAGCTCGAAGTTCGACCCATTCGCATACACTGTGTTTATCGTCGCAGCGAGCTTTTCACCGACACTTCTGGCCTCCAACCTAGCGCCCATCAGTCCGGCGGCTTGATTTCGCCCTTCGTAAATGTTTAAAAATGATGCTGAAACCATCAGGAGAAGCATCACCGCGAACACCGCGTCAATCGAGAAAAATCCTCGCTCGCGAAGTCCCATCGTCAGCCCTCCACCGGCTTAATGTTTATTGTGATTTTGTAGTTGTCCTGGGTGAAACTATTGTTGGCACTCGACCACTCGACAATTGCCGTGTAGGTTCCAGCCGAGAGGTTTTGTAGGGAACCGTCAAACCCGTACCTGAGATTACTTTGAACATTTTTGGTTCCGCTCGAGATCTCTAGGCTGATCGTGAGCTTGTTCTCCGTGAGCTGCAAGTCCCAGCTGCGGTCCATGGGGAAACTCACGCTTTTCACCGCCCCCTTTCCATTGCTGTACACGGAGTTTATCGCCCCGGCGATCGCATCGGCGGCGGATCTAGCTTGGGAAAGATATAAGGTATCTCTTCCAGCATCCCGCGCAGGGTTTATCATCTGCCCGAACGTGACCGTAGCGAATATCACCAACACGACCGAAAAAATGAGCAAATATTCGACGGCCGATTGCCCTCGCATCTTCAAGCCACCTCGATATCTGAGATTACAATGTACCTCAGGCCACCCTTGTACTCGTACGTGAAAGTCGTCCGATGTAGACCCGAGCTAACCTTGAAGTTTTCATCTCCAACGATCACACGGTTTTCATTATTCTCGCTCGGCAGAAGGGTCTCGAGCAGTATGATGGCCTCGCGTTTGTTGTCCCACTCGCCGTTTCCATCTAGGTCAAGCCAGATTTGGACATCCATGCGATTGTCGGGGGCGACATCGTTATCGGTGGTGTCTATCCCATCGACGTTCACATCCGCGTATATTTTTACTACCCCTCTCGGCAGCCGGTACTCAACCGTCTGCTTTGAACCAACGCCTGCGGCATAAACAGTGTTGAGAGCATTTGCTATCGCGCCCGCGGCCTCGCGCGCATCCGCAAGCTTTGAGACCGTCTCGGCGTCGGCGCGCGCTTGATTGTACATCGGCATGGTAATCGTGGCGAGGATTATAAGCAATCCCGAGATCACGACGATAAACTCGACGCTAAGCTGACCTCTCACTTTGACCACGTTGAAAATTTTGCCGCGTCAGTATTAACTTTTCTCTTGGCGTTGCTCAAAAATCACGAAATCGGCTAGTTTTGCTTGGGTGGCTCGATTAAACAGCAGATTTTAAGTTATTCGGGCAAATGAATATCGGGTTCCATGGCACGCATTATAGTATTTGCATCCGGTAAAGGTGGAACCGGGAAGACCACCGTGGTTGCAAACTTAGGCACGGCGCTCGCACAACTCGGTAAAAAGACAATTGCCCTAGACGCCGATGTGACCATGGCGAACTTGGGGCTGATACTCGGTCTAGAAGGAAAAAAAATAACATTGCACGAGGTGCTCTCAGGTAAGAAAAAGGCCAAGCAAGCGGTTTACAATGGCCCAGCTGGCCTGAAGGTAGTGCCATGCGGGATGTCGTTGAACGGAGTCCAAAAAGTCAAACTCGAGCGGTTGAAAAAAGCGGTATTGGGCCTCGCCGCTAATGTAGATTTCTTGCTCGTTGACAGCCCATCCGGGATGGGGCACGATTCGATAACCGCGCTGGCCGTTGCTCAAGAGGCCATCTTTGTGATAACTCCAAATTTTGCCTCTGTTTTAGAAGCCATGAAGATAAAACGTGTTGCGGAACGCCTTCATGTAAAATCACCTGAGTTGATAATTAACCGCGCAAGCGGGGAGCGCACAGATCTTCCTCAAAAGGAAATAGAGTCCATCTTGGAGTTGCCCGTGCTCGGGGTTATTCCTGAAGATATTGAAGTCAAGCACGCAATAGCTCTCGGTGAAGCTGTGGTCGTGCGTTCGTCAAAAGCACCAGCCGCGAAAGCGTTCAAAAAATTGGCCGCAACACTTCTCAATCAGAAGCCGCGCATGGCGTGAGTGGTGAAGCCAAAGCATAAACTCTGTGGGTATCCATGTCCAAGTTCCAAAGGATAGTTTTCCTTGCGACGCGGTTCGATAAACTTTAAATTTAGGCAGACGACGATAAGTTATGCCAAAAAAGCACTCACAGGTTAAAAGCGCGGCGACAATAAAGCGGGATCTGGAGATAACAGAGCGAGAACTCCGTCACATCACAGAGTTTCAGTGGATTTACGCAAAACGGATGTTAAGATTTGGGTTTGCTTCCTGGATCTTCGGGTTGCTCTTGTTTCTCCTAATCTTGGTCGTCCGTGGTTTAGAATTTCTAGGCAGATTGTCCCTGGCGTACCCCCTCTTAATAATCGCTATCGCGGTACCGGTTTTGATAACGGCCTTCTCCGTGCGCAGGTTTAACGCGAAAATCAAGCGTTTTGAGCGCATCCGAAAGCTGCTGCTGACAGAGTATGAGACGGCAATCCTGAAGCGTGCCAGCGCCCTCATTAAGAAAAAGTGATCATGCAGTGGACTTTCTGGTTCTCATTTCCACTAGCTTTTTGGCTAATGCTTTGATAGCCTTCGAAGCAGGTGACTTTGGGCTTGCGTCGACCGCGATTTTTCCTAAGTTGAAAGCTTTCTTGATGTTTACATCCTCAGGCACCTCCGCGAGCACTGGTAAGTTGAGTAGATGCCCGATCTCCAGGCTTGTGAGTTCAAACTCCTCTTGAAGTACGCGATTGATGACGACGCCGATGGGCTTCAAACCAAAAAAATCCGCTATCAGGCGAGTCTTCATCATGTCTGAAGCTGCCGCAATTTCGGGGAGAGTGATTAACAACACTTCCTGTCCCGCACGGAGCGCCGCAACAGTTTCGCGCCGCAACCCTCCGGGAGCATCAATGAGCAGAAACTCTGTCTTTGTCGGCAGTTCTTTCAACACCTCCGGTAAACGGTTGGGCAATGCCTTTTTCACTTGATCGAGCGTGACCCCAGCGGGTATTATTTTTAGACCAGAGGGACCTCGGTAGATGACATCGCTCAGTGGAATCTTGCCGGCGAGCACATCATTCAGGGTATAAGGTACCTTCTCGAGTTTGAACATCGCCCCGAGATTTGGGGTCGTCAAACTGGCGTCCAATACCACGGTCGTTTTACCCATTTTGGCTATCGCGAGGCCAAGATTTGCCGTTAGAGTGCTACGCCCGACGCCCCC
>JABUBL010000024.1_pt1 | contig 27558 bp, 28 predicted proteins | sample 7240371 | NCBI WGS metagenome assembly JABUBL01 (sample SAMN07256343, study PRJNA390944) | subsurface metagenome | isolation source: Methane hydrate marine sediment | place: Pacific Ocean: Eastern North Pacific, ODP site 1244 | collected 2002
GGATGCCGGGGGAAGCCTTGGCTGCTTGTCAGTCATCGGCGTAAAAGGCAGCGCCGATAAGCCCGGGACCGGTATGAACGCCCATTACCGGGGTAAAGTCCTTGACATAAATTTCGACGCAATTGAATTCCTGAGAGATGCGCTGCTTCAGACTTTCCGCCTCCTCCAGGACGTTGGCGTGCAATACAATGACATGTATTGGGCTGTTTGCTCCCGTCCTCTGCCTCATTATCTCCAGCAGACGCTCCATGCCCCGCCGCTTTGTCCTCACCACCGTAATTGGGCGTGCCTTGCCGTTGGAAACGGTGAGCAGGGGCTTGATCTGAAGCCGGGAGCCAGCCCAAGCAGCAATCGCAGGCACGCGACCATGCTTGGCCAAATAGGTCAGGGTATCTATCACGGCCAAGAAGTGCGCCCTCGGTATCATGTCCCGGGTGACCTTGATAACCTCATCCAGGCTCTGCCCGGCGGCGGCAGCCCGAGCCGCTGCCAGGGTGATAAGACCTTGTGACCCGGCTGCGGTGCGGCTATCGATCACCTCTACCGGGGTGTGGGGCAGTTCCTCTTTTGCCATCTCCCTAGCCTGCGTCGCCGATTGGTGAACCATGGTCAGCTCGGCAGCGATGGTGATGCAAACGATGCTCTCTACCCTCTGGCTCAGCTCGCGGAAGGCTTCAAGATAGACCCCTGGTGAGGGGGCTGAGGTGGTGGGAATCTTGCCTTCCTTGAGCAGTCGGTAAACCTCGCTCGGGGTTATATCCACGTCATCCTGATAGACCCGGTCTTCGAAGATGATGTTTATTGGCACGAGCACGATGCCATACTCCTCCACCAGCTCCCTGGGGAGGCAGGCGATGGTATCGGTAATAATGCCAACTTTAGCCATGGGAGGTCTCCCTTAGTCTGCGTAAAAGGCAAGGCCGATAAGACCGGGACCGGTATGAACGCCCATTACTGGGGTAAAATCCTTGACATAAATTTCGACGCAATTGAATTCCTGGGAGATGCGCTGCTTCAGGCTTTCCGCCTCTTTCAGGACGTTGGCGTGCAATACGATGACGTGTATCGGGCTGTTTGATCCCGTCCTGTGCTGCATTATCTCCAGCAGCCGCTCCAGCCCCCGCGCCTTGGTTCTAACAGCGGTTAGAGGGGCTGGCTTGCCCTGGGAAAGAGTGAGGATTGGCTTAACCTTAAGGACGTCGCCGGCCCAGGCGGCAACCTTGGGGATGCGGCCACCTCTGGCCAAATAGACCAGGGTATCCACGAGACCAATCATGTGCACCCGCTGCATCATGTCCTTTATAACCTTGACAACCTCATCCAAGCTCTGCCCGGCGGCGGCAGCCCGAGCTGCTGCCAGGGTGACAAGCCCAAGCGCCCCGGCTGCGCTGCGACAATCGATCACCTCTATTGCAGTGTGGGGCAGCTCTTCTTTAGCCATCTCCTTAGCCTGCGTCGCCGATTGAAAAGCCATGGTCAGCTCAGTGGGCATAGAAATGCAAACAATGCTCTCCGCCCTTTGGCTTAGCTCGCGGAAGGCTTCAAGATAGGAGCCCGGTGAGGGGGCTGAGGTGCTGGGGATCTTCTCTTCCTGCTCCAGCATCTGGTAAACCTCACTGGCAGTTATATCCACCTCATCCCGATAGACCCTATCTTCAAAGATAAGGCTCATTGGCACTATCTTGATGCCGTATTCTTCCACCAGCTCCCTAGGGAGGCAAGCAGTAGTATCGGTAACAATTGCCACTTTGCTCATCGGGGATGAGACCTTGATTCTTGGGTTCGCTCCGCTCAGAGGCTCTCCGGCTGCATGATGGAGTTCACAGCCCTGGAGAAGCCCCTCCACTCTGTCACCTTCTCCTCAAGGGCGTGCTGACCCTGCTCGGTTATATGGTAGTACCTCCTCTCCTGACCCGTTGCCAGCCGCTCCCACCGGCCTATAATCAATCCCCTCTCCTCCAATCGGTGCAGCGCGGGATAGAGGGTGCCCTCTCTAAAGGTGAAATAGCCCTTGCTTCTCCTCTCCAGCTCTTTGATTATCTGATAGCCATACATTGGCTGTCGGGTGATCAGGGAGAGAAGCAAGGGCTCTGTGCTCCCTTTCAATAGCTCGCGACCATACCTCATAGCAGGATACCTCGTAATACTATGCAAATATAACATAGTACTAAAGTACCTGTCAAACCTCTACATTCTCACCTTCAGCCAAATCCTGGGGGAACTTTATTCTGGTTTCATGCTCGCGCAGGGCGAGGCGCAGGTGGGCTAAATCGATGGTGGAGCACTCAATGTATATCGGGCGTCTGCCGATCTCGTTCGGACTATGAGCATCCGAGCCCTGGATGCAGGCATATTTTTTGGGGAAGTGAGGCATCAACCCCTCCCGCCAAAGCTCTCTTTGGGTGGGGATGGTGATCTCCAGGGCGCTGAGGTGGTTGCTACTATGGATTCTCTTTTTGACCTCAGTAGGCTCATCGGAGGCGAGAAAGCCCTTCGGCCGCCTGTCGGCATGGGCAGCGATAGCGATTCCGCCGCTCTCCTCCATCCGCCAAAACACCTCGTCAAGCCAGAGGCCAGTCTCACAGAAGCCTTGCCCCCGCTCCTCCTCAGCGAAGCCAAGAAGCTCTATTAGGCGATGCAATATCTCAACCGGAGTATTGCCATCGAAGATGGCAAGGGCATGACCTCCCCTGGCTGATATCTCCACGCCGGGGAAAATATATAACCCCTTCTCCCTCGATATCTCCCTCACCCTTTCAATGGACTCAGCGCTGTTGTGATCAGTGATGGCTATGGCATCGAGACCGGCGGCGATGGCGGCATCGACGATCTCCTCCAGTGAGGTCTTGATGTTGGCCTCAGGCACCACGTGATCTACATAGCACGAGGATACAGGGGTGTGAACATGTAAATCGATCTTCTTATACATTTATATGATACGCGCGATGATTAGCAAAATGATGATAGCTATCATGGGGGTGATATCGATCATGCCAATTCTGGGGATTAGGCGGCGCAAGGGGAACAGGAAGGGCTCGGTAACATAATCAAGGAAAGCTACTATCGGGTTACGGCGAGAGACGGGAAACCAGGTGAGAATAGCACGGATAAAGATGAGAAGGGCAAGCGCCTGACACAAAAAACCGATAAACTCGCGGAAGACGCTCATTTACCCCCCAAGATTTTTGCTTTCTCATAGGCGGCAACAACGGCACGATCGATGAGGTCTCTGAGCCCACCCTCCTCTAGCTGGAGCAAAGCCTCTTCCGTTGTCCCCCCCGGGGATGTGACCATCTTTCTCAGCTCCGCGGGCTGTTTTCCTGTCGCCTGGACCAGGCGTGCTGCCCCTAGCACTGTCTCAAACACCAACTCCCCCGCCGTCTCCCGGGGCCAGCCGATGTGCACCGCAGCATCGACCAGCGCTTCGATGACGAGGAAAATATAGGCAGGACCGCTGCCACTTACCGCAGTAGCGATATCGATGTATTTCTCATCGCTGACATAGATTTCCTTGCCCAGTGCCCCCAGGATAGACCGTGCCATCCCCTTCTGCCCCTGGCTCACTTCATTGCTGGCGGTCCATACTGTGATCCCCTCGCCGATCTGAGCTGGGGTATTGGGCATGGCGCGCACCACCAGGTTGTGCTCTAAGCCAGCACTGATCGTGGCCATGCTCGCCCCGGCAACGATGGAAAGGAATAGCTGCTCCTTGGCCTGACCTTGCAAATCCGCCATCACCTGTTTCAGGTTCTGGGGCTTGATGGCGAGAACAACAATTTCTGCGCCTTCTATTGCCTGGCGATTATCAGCTGAAGTCCTAATACCATAGTCTTGCCCCAGAGCGAAAAGACGCTCCCGGTCTATATCGCTGACGGTGGTGTCCTGGGGCCTGGCTACCCCCTGGTCCAGGATCCCCTTGATAATCGCCTCCCCCATGACCCCACCACCGATGAAGGCTATCTTCACTATCCGCTCCCTTTTCGAACTTCAGGCGGTGGTTGACAAGGCCAGTTCACCTTCGCTGGCCAAAGATGGCGCGCCCGATCCTCACCATTGTTGCCCCCTCCTCCACCGCCACCTCGAAGTCATCGGTCATCCCCATGGAGAGGTGTTCCAGGCCCAATTCGTCCCGCAGCTGGCGCAATCTTCGGAAGATGGGGCGAACCTCCTCAGCATCCGCCACCAAGGGGGCGATGGTCATCAACCCCTTCACCTCCAGCCGGGGCAGGCGAGCGATCTCCTCCGCTGCCTGGGATAGCTCTGCCACTGAAAAGCCGCTCTTTGTCGCCTCACCCGAGACATTGACCTGGAGCAATACGGGCATAATATCTTGGGCGCGCTGGCTCACCGCCTCTGCTAGTCTAAGCGAGTCGATGCTATGGATTATATCAAAAATCTGAGCTGCTGTCTTGACCTTGTTGGTTTGAAGGTGCCCCACCATGTGCCACATCGGCTGGCGCTCCAGGGTGGACAGGCGCTCCATCTTCGTCATTGCCTCCTGAACCCTGTTCTCGCCAATGTGCCCGATGCCCGCCTTGATGGCTGCCTCAATAGCCTCGACCTCCACCTCCTTGGTCACGGCGACGATGGTGATGTCAGCAGGCGACCTCCCTGCTGTTTCGGCGGCCCTAGCGATACGGCTTTCCAGCTCTCGGAGATTTCGCTCAATATTCATAATCAGCATACCCCGCACTCATGACACCCCGTCGGCGGGCAGGGTGCGGTCTCCTCACCACGACCCGCCTTCGCCAGCTCCAATTCTAGATAGCGAGGCTCAACCCCTGAATCCAGCATCGACCAGGGTAGCCTTTCGGTAGGGGAGAGCTGTCGGTTGACATAAAAATCAGCATCTATGGAACACTCCTCTAGTGCCCTACGCCACGAGGAAAGCGACCTTCCCTCCATCCTCGCCAGCGCCTGAGCCAGCTTGGCGTCGCCCCGCGAAAGCACGCCCTGGACTACTGCCCAGGCTACGCTATCGGCCTTAATCTTGATGCCCTTGGGTTTAAGTCTGTTTTTGATTACGGACAAGCGATGGCTGAGGATTTGGGCCTCGGCCATCGGAAGCCACTGGAAGGGGGTTCCTGCCTTGGGCACGAAGGGGGTCACATTAATGATGATCTGGCTCCCTTTACCTTTGCTATCAATGCGCTCCTTGAGAGCGAGGGCCAGCTTCACTATCTCCTCGACATCGTCATCGGTTTCTGTAGGTAGGCCAATCATAAAATAGAGCTTGATCTGCCTCAGCCTATGCTCTGCAACCTTATCTATGGCCTCATAGATATCCTTCTCCGCCACTCCTTTATTGATCACGGTGCGCAATCTCTCAGAGCCTGCCTCAGGGGCGAGGGTGATGGTCTGCGCCCCGCCTTCGGCAAGCGCCCTGAGCGCCACCGACGACAGGGGGTGAACTCTGAGGGAGCTAACCGAGAGCTGGGCTCCCATCTGGCGCAGCCGGGTCATGAGTTCTTCTATATCAGGATGATCTGAGACCGCAGCCGCCAGAAGCCCGATCCTTTTTTCATACCTGAGGCCGACCTCAGCTTGAGCCAGCAGGTTATCCACGGAGCGAAAACGAAAAGGTCGAAATAAAAAGCCAGCCAGGCAGAAGCGGCAACCCCACCTGCAGCCGCGAGCAACCTCCACTAGGTACATATTGCCCAGCTCCGTGTCCGGGGTCAGGATCACCGAGGTGGTGGCAAAATCATCGATGTCTGGCACCCACTGCCGGGAGATGGTCTTGCCATCATAAAGGCGGGGCACATAAATCCCAGGAAGTGAAGCCAGCATCTGGAGCAACTCTTCTCTACTGCCCTGGATGCCCTCAGCGATAACATCGAGCATGGGTGGCAAGATAGCCTCCGCTTCACCGATAGCAAAGCAGTCGAAAAAGGGCGAAAGGGGCTCGGGGTTGGCGATGATGCACGGTCCGCCGGCGATCACCAGGGGATGGGCTTGGCTGCGGTCAGCGGCAAAGAGGGGGATGGCGCTTGATTTGAGAATCTCGACCACATTGAAGTAGTCCAGCTCGTAGGAAATAGAGAAGGCGAGGACAGCGAAATCATTGAGGGGCCTTTGCGATTCAAGGCTTGCCTTGTCTTCTTTCCAGAAGAAGCGCTCACAAACGATGTTATCGTAGCTATTGAGCAGTCTGTAGATGGTTTGAAAGCCGAGGTTGGACATGCCGAGGTAATAGGTGTTGGGGTAGATCAGGGCTATAGGGACCCTGCCGCCCCAATCTTTATAGATAGTGCCCTGCTCTCGTATCAGCCTTTGTCTGGCTCTCTGGGTCTCCTCCCATGTCATCTCATTGCCATTTCGGCCTGTAGTGCTTCTGCCTGACTCATCTCAACATCTTTCCGTCGCCCACCACGCCGATCTCTATAACTTTGCCGCAGTTGGGGCATGCTATCTCCAGTTTCAGGGGGCGCATCACTATCCGCTCGGCAACGGCAGTGACCATGCTGTCAATGGCATCGAGGCGAGCATCCAGATTATCGAGGCGCTTCTTGAGCTGCTCTATGCTCAGTTCTTCCTCCACCCCTGCCTTGCCCCTGTCTCTATTTTTCTGTGCCAATTTCGCCCTCCTCTAGTTATCGACTCAAAGCAAAAGCAGGCCGCCGATAATGATCAAAAGCAAACCTATGATAACCGAGAGCCACCCCCCGACCCTCAGCGCCCCGGGCTCGACGCGCATCGGCCAGCGGGTGAGGAACTCCCGGAGGTCTCGGCGCTGGGAAAGGCCGTAGTTAAGGCCCCTCTCCTCGCCCCTGGCCCACAAAAAGAATATCAGGGCCAGGACGAGGAAAAAACCTCCTATGCTCATGATGATGAAATTATCGAGCATGGCTCCTTTCCCTAGCTACATTTTGTGTATCCGCAGGCGAGGCAGATGTGGCACCCCTCCTGATAGATCAACATGCTGCCACATTCGGGGCACTGACCGCCAAAATTCGTTGCCTCGCCATATCCATCGGGATCGACCTTCGGATTCGTGCCCTTGAGCTGCCTCTCGAGCACCCCGCCAATGGCATCGGGGCAGGAGAGCACGGCATGACCCTCCTCCCAGGCGATGGCGGGACAGCGGATGCCCTTGAGATGCTTCACCACTGAGGCTACATCGAGGCCCGACCGCAGCGCCAGCGAGATGAGCCTGGAGATGGCCTCAAGCTGCGCTGAGGCACAGCCCCCCGCCTTGCCCAGGCTGGAGAACACCTCGAAGATGCCTTCCGCATCGGAATTAACCGTTACATAGATATTGCCGCAGCCAGTGGCTACCCTCTCGGTGACCCCTCTAGTGGTCCTCGCTCTCCCCCTGGGAACCGGCGCCGCTGCTTCAGCCTTTTCCCCCTCTCCGATGCTCAATACCTGCTTATCCTTGCTCCTATCCCTGTAGATGGTGATCCCTTTGCAACCCGCACTATAGGCCAGTATGTAGGCCTGGGCTATATCCTCTCTGGTGGCGCTGGATGGGAAGTTGATGGTCTTGGATACGGCGTTATGGGTGCTCTTTTGAAAGGCGGCCTGCATCCTGACATGCCACTCAGGGCTGATGTCATGGGCAGTGACGAATAGCCTCTGCACCCACTCCGGGACACTGTCCATCCCCCGCAGGCTGCCATGCCGTGCCAGCTCTCTCATCAATTCCTCAGAATAAAACCCCTCCCTCTTCGCCACCTCCTCAAAGAGCTGGTTCACCTCTAGCAACTCATCGCCATCCAGTATGTTGCGCACGTAGCTCAGAGCAAAAAGGGGCTCGATGCCGCTGGAGCAACCGGCGATGATGCTCAGCGTTCCGGTGGGGGCGATGGTTGTTCTGGAGGCGTTTCTAACCCTTAAACCGCTGGGGACATCGTATATGCTACCCTCAAAGGTGGGGAAGACGCCCCTCTCCTCTGCCAGCGCCACCGAGGCCTGGGTAGCCTTTTCGTTGATGAAGCGCATCACCTTATCAGCGGCCTCAAGCGCCTCCTCCGAATTGTACGGTATGCCTAACTTAATCAACATATCAGCAAACCCCATTACCCCGAGCCCGATCTTCCTCGTCCTCTTCGTCATCTCCTCAATCTGGGGTAGGGGGAAGCTGTTCTTATCGATCACATCATCCAGAAACCTGACCGCAATGCTCACCGTTTTTTCTAGCTTATCCCAATTGATATCGGACGCATCATCCCTGACCATGTGTGCCAGGTTGATCGAGCCCAGATTGCAGGACTCAAATGGGAGCAGGGGCTGCTCGCCGCAGGGGTTGGTGCTCTCGATAGCGCCCAGCTTTGGCGTGGGGTTATCCTTGTTTATGCGGTCGATGAAGACAAGGCCCGGGTCGCCAGTTTGCCACGCTAGGTCCACAATCCTGTGGAAAACCTCGCTGGCATTGAGCTTGCCCACGATCGCTTTATTGCGGGGGTTTATCAGGTTATAGGCGGAGCCCTTCTCCACCGCGGTCATAAACTCATCGGTCGCCGCCACCGAGAGGTTGAAGTTGGTGAAGGTGTCACCATTGGCCTTTGCCGTGATGAATTTTTCGATGTCGGGGTGATTGACGTTTAAGATAGCCATGTTGGCACCACGGCGCATCCCCCCCTGCTTGATGACATCGGTGGCGATATCAAAGGCCCTCATGAAGGAAACTGGTCCGCTGGCGACCCCTCCCGTGGAGCCAACCCTGTCGCCCTCGGGCCTCAATCTGGAGAAAGAAAAGCCAGTGCCACCACCGCTCTTGTGAATTAGGGCGGTGTACTTTACAGCATTGAAGATCGATTCCATGGAGTCCTCAATGGGGAGGACAAAGCAAGCGGAGAGCTGCTGAAGCTCCCTGCCGGCATTCATCAGGGTCGGGGAGTTGGGCAGGAACTCAAGATTGGCCATCACCCGATAGAATTCCTCCTCCCACGCCTTGCGCTTGGCTTTGGCCTCAGCGGAGGCGATATTCTCGGCCACGCGGCGGAACATGTCCTGCGCTGTCTCGGTAACCCGGCCCTCGCTATCCTTTTTAAGGTATCTTCTCTCCAATACGGTTAAGGCGTTTTGGGAAAGTTCCACAGCCTCTGATGGCGCTTTGGCCTCGGCTTCCCTCTTCGCTACCTTGCGCTGTCCCCTCCGTTTGGGTTCGGTGGATCTTGCTGCGACCTCCATTTGGCTCCCTTCAGCGAGAATTTGCTTTACTGTGTCCTGAATAGCGGATGCGGTTAAGCGCGATTCGGGCAACGCGCTCTCCATCCCGGGAAAGGGGTGATATGTTTGCTCCAGGCGCTGGATGACCTGCTCGGTGAGTAGCTCCATCTGCTCCCGGTCCGATATGCCGATAGACTCGCAGTAGTGGAAAACCTGGCGTGCAATTCGATTGCGAAAAGCAACGTTTTCGTTCATTTTGCGCTCTCTCTTGGTTGCTTGCCTCTGTTAGCAACTCCGCGAGCGATGACATTGAGCTCCTCATTGGGAAAAAGGGGAAGCTGGCTTGTGGAGTTGGGCAGCAGCCTTTCATAGGCATCAGCCTCCTGCTTCAGCTCCTCGATGTCGGCAAAGGCGCGGTAGACACTGGCGAAGCGAATGTAGGCGACACCATCAAGCTGGCGCAATCTGTCCATTACCATGTCACCGATGACGGTGGTTGCCACCTCTCCCTTGCCCAACTGGTGAAGCTGAGCCTCGATGTCATCAACCAATTCCTCGATAGTCTCCTGGGATACCGGGCGCTTGGCGCAGGCCTTGCGAATCCCGGCGACCATTTTTTCTCGACTGAATTCCTCTCGCCGTCCATCCTTCTTGATCACCAGCATGTTGGTGGCCTGAGCTCGCTCGTAGGTAGTGAAGCGAGAGTCACAACTTAGACACTGGCGGCGACGACGGATGCCATCCCCTGTATTTCGCGAGTCAACAACCTTGGAGTCCTCATAGCCACAATAGGGACACCTCATAAACAACACCCCTATATATTGGGTAGCTCAAGAATACTACCACAATATATAGTTGCTGTCAAGGGTTTTACCACAGCATTTAGGGTGAAAAAACAAGAGGGCCGTAAGCACTTTTGGAGCTTACGGCCCTATCGAGGTTCCCGGTTTCTCGGGAACTTAGCGCGGGATTGAATGGAGACTATGCTGCCTGATAGAGGTAGCTTCTATGGCTCTCCTTCGCTGTGAAGGACGGCGAAGGAAGGTGGGAACATCCAGCTCGTGCTCTCTCTCCAGATCCTGGAGCAGCTGGTTTAGCTCCTCATCTTTTCGCACTATGCGTCCTCTTGGTGCGGTGAAGCCAGTGGCGATCAGTGTGATCCTGATATCGTTATCCATGTTGGAGTCGTAGACGACGCCAAAGATGATGTTAGCGTCAGGATCCACCGCCTTGCCAATGACCTCTGCTGCCTCATTGACCTCAAAGAGGGTGAGGCTTGAGCCGCCACAGACATTAAACAGCACCCCCTTGGCCCCTGCCACAGAGACATCGAGCAGGGGACTAGCAAGGGCTGCCTTGGCAGCATCGATGGCACGATTCTGCCCCGTGCCATGGCCGATGGACATCCAGGCAGGACCTGCATCCAGCATCACCGCCTTGACATCGGCGAAGTCGAGGTTGATGACCCCGGGCACGGTAATCACCTCAGCGATAGCCTGAACGGCATGGCGTAAAACATCATCCGCCATCTTGAAGGCATTGGCCATTGCGGTCTTGTTGTCGCACAGGGTGAGCAGGCGATCATTGGGGATGACAATCAGGGTATCCACCTTCTCCAGAAGGCACTCGATGCCTTCCTCGCATACATCGCGCCGATGTGCCCCCTCAAAGGCGAAGGGTTTGGTGCACACGGCAATGGTGAGAGCCTGTTGTTCTTTTGCCAGTTCGGCCACTACAGGCGCGGCACCAGTGCCGGTACCGCCACCCATGCCAACGGTGATAAATACCATGTCGGCGCCGCGGACGCTTTCTCTGAGCTCATCGCGGCTCTGCTCCGCAGCCTTCCGGCCCAAGGTATGGTCGCCACCGACCCCCAGACCTCGGGTCATCTTTTCTCCGATCTGGATGCGGGTTGGTGCCTCAGTCAGGAGCAAAGCCTGGGCATCGGTATTCACCCCGATGAAGTCCACCCCCTGAATCTCCTCTTGAATCATGCGCGTGATGGCGTTGCAGCCGCCACCGCCAAGACCGATAACTTTAATCCTCGCCGGGTTAGGAACGAAGCTTGTCTTTGCCATTTCTTCCTCCTTTCTTTGTCGGCTTCTTCATCTCTGGCGTTAACCAAAAACCGCCCTCCTCATGCGGAAATAGACGCGCCTGAAGGTTTGGCCCAGACCTCTGGATTGCCAGCCTTGCTCGCCCTCATGCCTCCTTGTCCCCCAGAGCAAGAGACCGACACTGGTGGCATAAGCGGGATCGGGGAGAATATCGGCGATGCCATAAACCCCCGTCGGCGTCCCGACCCTTACCGGTATCCCCAGCACCTCTTGCCCTAAAGCTTCTATGCCCAGAAGGTTGGAGCTACCACCGGTGAGCACCAAGCCGCAGGGAACCTCTTTGAGATAGTCGTTACCCGGTATCTCCAAAGCGATCAGCTTCATAATCTCCTCCACCCGAGCCCTGATAACCTCGCAGAGATCTTGATAGGAGACACTGTAGCCGTTCTCCATCTTCAGTGTGTTGGGTTCCTCCTCATTGCCGTTGTAGACGGGCATTATGCTGCCATGCCTCTTCTTCATCTCCTCGGCCACCTCAAAGGGCAGTCCGAGGCCGATGGCGATGTCTCTGGTCATCTGATAGCCAGCTACGGGGAGAATAGAGGTATGCCAGATGCTGCCGTCCCTGAAGAGAGCGATGTCGGTGGTGCCACCGCCGATATCGGCCAAGATAACGCCGGACTCCCTTTCATCCGGCCGCAACACCGCCTCAGCAGCGGCAAGAGGTTCGAGAATCAGGTCTTCAATATCGACACCAACACCCCGGATGCACTTAACCAGGTTCTGGACTGAGGCTATTGCGGCAGTGATAACATGGGTTTCCACATCCAGCCTGAAGCCATGCATACCAATGGGGTTTTTCACTCCCACCTGACCATCCAGGGCATAGCCTCTGGGGATAACGTGGAGCAATTTCCTGTCGCTGGGGACAGCAACAGTGCGGGCGGTCTGAAGCACTCGCTTGAGGTCATCAGGCCGAACTAGCCGGTCACTGCGTGAGATGGCAACCACACCTCGATTGTTTAGCGAGCTGATATGCCTTCCCGTGACCCCAACGTAGGCAGCGTCCATCTTGAGACCGCTGGCTTGCTCCGCCTTCTTCACTGATTGCCTGATGGACTGTTTAGCCTCGGTGATATTGACCACCAGGCCCTTGTGTAACCCCCGGGAAGGGGTAACGCCAACCCCCAGAACCTGAAGCCCATCTCCCTGGCCCATGTTGGCAATAATGCTGCAGACCTTGGTTGTGCCAACATCGATAGCAGCAACGACTTCATTCTTCGCCATTTACTTCCTCCTTTCGAGTAATCTTTGGCGACCTTTTATCTTAGAGATCACTACATGTTAAGCACCCCCTTTGGTTCCATTATTAATTGTTAACGATTGTGAAGGGGCAGGGCTGTGTCACTGCTTGCAGCTTTTAGGCTCGACAAGGACATTTTCACCTCTGGGCTATGATCCTGCCGCCAGGCAGGACACTGCCCTATGCTCCCTCAAAAATGAGCGCTTCTCAGAAGCGCTGACCTTCTGCTGCTAGATGCGCTCGGCCACCCTCATTTTGGCACTCCGACTGCGCGGATTGACCTCAATCTCAGCAGGCGAAGGGACAATCGGCTTCTTGTCAATCAACCTGAGGGTAGCCTTGTGACCGCAGATACAAGCCGGTGTCCGTGGAGGACAGATGCAATCTCGCGATTCTCGATTCAGGTACTCCTTGACCAGGCGATCCTCCAGAGAGTGGTAGCTAATGACTACCAGTCTGCCGCCGAAGCCGAGGAGGTTGACAGACTGTTCAAGCGCCACCTTAAGGCGCTCAAGTTCTTGGTTCACAGCGATGCGCAGTGCCTGAAAGGTCTTGGTGGCGGGATGAATCCTGCCCCTAATACCAACAGCCCTCTGCACCACGGCAGCAAGCTCGAGGGTGGTATTTAAGGGGCGACTGGCCACGATAGACCTTGCTATCTGCTTGCTTCTGCGTTCCTCACCATAGTTAGCGATGATTGCAGCCAGCTCCTGCTCGGAGAATGTATTGACGATGGTGGCTGCAGTAAGTTCCTGGGCGGGGTTAAAGCGCATGTCAAGAGGGGCATCAAAACGAAAACTGAAGCCACGGCTTGTGTTGGCGAGCTGAAAGGAGGAGAGGCCGAGATCAAAAAGGATGCCGTGGACTGGTTGGAAGTCCAGTGTGGAGCAGATCTCTGCCAGATTTTGGTAATCATTGTTGATTAAGAAAGCCTCTCTGCCATAAGGGAGCAGCCTTTCTCTGGCCTGAGCAATGGCTTGGGGATCGAGATCGATGCCAAGAAGCTGCCCTCCTGGGGAGCTATTCTCCAGTATGGCAGAAGCATGTCCTCCCTCGCCCACGGTGCAATCGATGTAGCGCCCTCCTGGCTGAACCTGAAGGGCAGCGATAACCTCATCGAGGAGGACGGGAATATGGATGAACTTTTCCAATTGCAGCCTCATTCTCGCAGCTCCATCCCCTCTGCGAGCTGCCATCCTTGCTCATCCATCAAAGCCTTCTCAGCGTCCCAGTGCTCTTTGCTCCAGATCTCGACGTAGGTATTGAGACCGGCGATGACTACCACATCTCTGATGTCGGCATAATGGCGCAGCGTGGCGGGGAGGAGGACCCTCCCCAGCCGGTCAAGATCCTCGGTGAAGGCAGGGGAAAAGATGAACCTGCTTATCCTCCGTAGTTTCTCTTTGGCGATCAGGGGGGCGGCATGCTTTTCGGCCATCTCCTGCCACATCTTTAGGGGATAAACATAGATGCAGCGATCAAAACCCTGGGCAAGCACCAACCCCGCCCTGAGTTCCTCCCTGAACTTGGCCGGGATGGCTACTCTGCCCCGGGGGTCGATTCTGTGCTCGTAAGTTCCTAAAAACATGCTTTCTTAATCCTCAAAAAACACCCTGTCAATCCATATTAGCCCACATCTTACCACATTCCCCCACATTTTGTCAATACCCCCCACACCCATTTTGCAAATTCGCTGCTCTTTGCAATGGAGCCGCTTCATGCTATAATCGCAGAAGCTTTAGCCCAAGTGGTTTGGAATTGCGATGCTTACCGCAGGGATACTTACCATCAGTGACAGGGGTTCGCGAGGCGAGCGGGAGGACAAGAGCGGCAAGGCGATCAAGAAGCTCCTTGCCCCTCTCGATGCCCGCCTAGTAAAATATGACATCGTCCCTGACGAGAAGGAAATCATCTCGCAAAAGCTCATCCAGTGGGCAGATGAGGAAGGCATCGAGCTCATCGTCACTACCGGGGGTACGGGATTGAGCCCCCGTGATGTTACCCCTGAGGCCACATTGGCGGTGGTGGAAAGGATGGTGCCCGGGTTTGCCGAGGTGATGAGAGCCGAGAGCATGAAAAAGACACCCATGGCGATGCTGAGCCGGGGGGTGGTTGGTATTCGCGGGGGGAGCTTGATTATCAACCTCCCCGGCAGTCCCAGGGCGGTACAGGAATGTCTGGAGGTGATTCTTCCCGCTCTGCCCCATGCCATGGAGGTTCTCAAGGGTGAAGCAGTTGAGTGCGGGAGAGAGCTGGAGGAGGACTGAATGCGCATCGATATTGTTACCCTTTTTCCCAATATGTTCAGCGGACCATTTGCTGAAAGCATTATCAAAAGGGCTATTGACCGGCAACTGGTGAGTATTGCCATCCATAACCTGCGGGACTATACTTCGGATAAGCATCACGTCGTCGATGACTATCCCTACGGGGGTGGTCCGGGGATGGTGCTCAAGCCGGAGCCGCTCTTTGCCGCGGTAGAGGCGATAAAGGGGGAAGAGGAGGTTCCTGTTATCCTGCTCACGCCTCAAGGGCGACTGCTTCGCCAGGAGGTTATTGAGGAGCTCGCAGGTTATGAACGGATGATCCTCATCTGTGGCCACTACGAGGGGGTGGATGAGAGGGTGCGGGAGCACTTGATTAGCGATGAGATCAGCATTGGGGATTATGTGCTCAGCGGAGGGGAGCCTGCCGCCATTGTGCTGGTCGATGCTGTGGTCAGGCAGCTTCCTGGCTCCCTCGGCTCAGAGGCCTCAGCAAGTGGGGGCTCTCATGTCACCGGACTTTTGCAGCATCCGCAGTACACTCATCCTCAGCTCTATCGGGAATGGGAAGTTCCTGCAGTGCTGCTCTCTGGGAATCATGCCCAGATCGCCAAATGGCGGCGGGAGCAATCCATCCTGCGCACCCTGAGGCGGCGCCCGGATCTGCTGGAGAAGGCAGAACTTACCCCGCAAGAGAAACGGAAGGTAAGAGAAGAGCCGGTAAATCTAAGATAAACGACAAAAGAAATTGTTTATTATAGAGAAGGTTGCATACAGATGGACATTTCTACATTAGTCAGACCGGAGCCAAATCCCAATATCCCTGTCATCAGCCCCGGCGATACGGTTAAGGTGAGCATTAGGGCGGCAGAGGGGCAGCGGGAGCGGTCTCAGGTTTTCCAGGGGGTGGTGATCAGGGTGAGAAAGGGCAGCGTTAACGCCAACTTCACAGTGAGGCGTGTTGCCTATGGGGTTGGGGTGGAACGCACCTTTTTCCTCCACTCCACCTCGTTAGAGAAGGTGGAAGTACTGCGGCATGGCAAGGTGCGTCGAGCCAAGCTCTACTACATGCGCGGGCTCACCGCCAAAGCGGCGCGACTGAAAGAGAGAAGGCCCAAAGAGGAGCGCAAGCAAGATTAGAAAAGGCGAGCCTATCCCTATCGCCTTTCTGGGGATAACAGGGATGAGCTATGCTGAGGTTGCGGTCAATTCTCCTGGAGTACAGCAGAAAACCTTTAGCTATGCTGTGCCCCCAGATCTGCCCCTGGCAGTGGGTCATGCGGTGTGGGTTCCCTTCGGCCCCAGGGTGGTTCAGGGCATCGTCTTTGAGTTAACAGAGTATCCCGCAGTAGAAGAGACCAGGGATGTCGTCGGCATCATCGCTCCACAGCCGATACTATCTCCGGTGCAGGTCGAGCTGGCGCGCTGGATCAGCGAGCGCTATCTTTGCCCCCTTTTCGATGCCGCTGGCTTGATGTTGCCCCCCGGATTTGAGCGCAAGGTGCTCACCTTTGTCTCCCTCGTTGCTCGTCCCTCTGAAGCTATCATCTCTTCGCTAAACCCCTCCCAGAGGGGGCTTATCAATCTTCTGCAGAGGAAGGGCAAGGTGGAGATGGCGGAGGTGGAAAAGGCCGTGGGCAAGACAAAGGCCAGGACTCTTATCGCTCAACTGGTTCGAAAAAAGCTGGTGGCAAAAAGCCAGGAGCTGGAGAAGGTTAAGGTCAGGGCAAAGGTTGTGCCCTACCTTCGCCTTGCCGTCGAGGTGGAGAGGGTACGCCAGGAACTCTCCAGGATGAGCGCAGCGCCCAGGCAAGCGGAGCTTCTTCAGCTTCTATTGGCAGAATCTAGCCCCATCCCCCTTTCTCAAGCGAGAGAGCGTGTCGGCTGTCCCCGGGCAGTGGTAGAGGCGCTGCGAAAAAAGGGGCTCATCAGCATCGAGCAGGTTCAGGTGCACCGCGACCCCCTGGCTCACCGCACCTTTTCGCCTCTACCCGCACCCACTCTTACCACAGCGCAAGAAGCGGTTTGGAGGGAGATCAAAGCGGCCTTTGAGGGCGAAAAGGGTGATCATCAAAAGGCGCCCGTTTTCCTGCTCCATGGCGTAACCGGAAGCGGCAAAACAGAAATTTACCTCCGTGCTCTGGAGAAGGCAATCTCGCTGGGCAAGCGAGGCATTGTCCTCGTCCCTGAGATCGCCCTCACCCCACAGACCATCGATCGCTTCGCCTCGCGCTTTCCCGGGAGGGTGGGCGTGTTTCACAGCAAGCTTTCAATAGGGGAGCAGTTTGATGAGTGGTGGCGGATTAATGAGGGGGCCTTTGATGTCGTCATTGGCTCCAGGGGAGCAATCTTCGCCCCCCTGCCTGACCTGGGGCTTATCGTCATTGATGAGGAGCATGAGTGGACCTATAAGCAACACGAGCAGTCGCCGCGCTATCATGCCCGCGATGTAGCTATCAGGCTGGCTGAGCTCAGTGGCTCGGTGGTGATCCTGGGCAGCGCCACCCCTGACGTCGTCAGCTACTATCGGAGCCAAGTTGGCGACTATCGTCTGTTAGAGCTGCCGGGGCGGATCGCCAGGGCTGAGAGAAGGGAACAGGACCTGCTGCCCAAGGTGGAGGTTGTTGACCTCAGGGAAGAGCTAAAGGCAGGGAATAGGAGCACCTTCAGCAGGGCGCTGGCGAGGAGGATGGAGCAGGCCTTAGCCGCAGGAGAGCAGGTTATCCTCTTCCTCAATCGCAGGGGCACCTCCACCTTTGTTCAGTGCCGCGATTGTGGCTATGTGCTGCGCTGTCGCAGATGTGATGTTGCCCTGACCTACCACTCAGCGGGTGAAGACCTGGTCTGCCATCAGTGCAATTATCGCGCCCCGGTCCCTGATGTCTGCCCTCAATGTGGCAGCAAGCGAATCAGGTTTCTCGGCATCGGCACCCAGAAGATAGAGGAGGAGACTGCTTATGCCTTCCCTGAGGCAGTTCTGCTGCGCTGGGATCGCGATGCCACTAGAGGCAAGCATTCCCATGAGGAGATCCTGGATAAGTTTGTTGCCCATGAGGCAGATATCCTCATCGGCACCCAGATGATTGCTAAGGGGTTAGACCTGCCCCTGGTTACCCTGGTGGGGGTGATCAATGCCGATATCAGCCTTCACCTTCCCGATTTCCGAGCCAGCGAGCGCACCTTTCAAATCCTGAGCCAGGTTGCAGGCAGGGCAGGCAGGGGAGCACGGGCAGGTCATGTCGTTATCCAGAGCTATAATCCGGAGCACTATGCCATTGCCTGCGCCGCCAAACATGACTATCGCTCCCTTTATCAGCAGGAAATCTCCCTCCGCCGCCAGTACTCAAACCCTCCCTTCAACCGCTTAGCGCGCCTCCTTTACACCCATCCCAGCAATGCCCAGTGCCAGAGAGAGGCTCAAAGAATGCACCGCCTGCTCACAGAGGAGAGGGACTCCTGGAGCATGGCGGATATCTCCCTGATTGGGCCCTCCCCGGCTTTTATCCCCAGGATTAGGGGCAAGTTTCGCTGGCAGATCGTTGTTCGCGGCGACGATCCAGCTCAACTTCTGGCTCAGGTGCCCGTGCCTCAAGGCTGGATAGTGGACATCGACCCGGTGAGCCTGCTTTGACAGGGAAGCACCTCTGGGCTATAATCTTGATGTTGTTCCGCTCTGGAAATAGCTGAGGTTTGCATATTCGATGGCGGTCATTCCCATTGTTTGTCATCCCCACCCCGTGCTTGGCCAAAAAGCGAAGCGGGTGGGGAATATCAATGGCTCTGTGCAGCGGCTCATCGATGACATGGTGGAGACGATGCACGAGATTGGAGGCGTGGGGTTGGCGGCACCTCAGGTGGGGGTTTCGCTGCGGGTGATCGTTATTGAGCTACCGGGCGAAGAGACACTGGCTCTGGTCAATCCTCAGATAGTGAGGAGGTCTGGGGAGCGCCAGGTTGTGGAGGGGTGCTTAAGCGTTCCCGGTTATCGCGGTGAGATCAAGCGCGCGGTTAAGGTGGTGGCCAAGGGATTGGATCGCCATGGCGGGGAGGTTCGCATCAAGGGGGAGGAACTCATGGCCCAGGCCCTGGAGCATGAGATCGACCACCTGAACGGTGTTCTATACATTAACCACCTGGAAAGCCCGGATAAGCTATCAAAATTAGAGCCGGGGGCTGAAGTAACTGAGATATAGGCATGTTAACCCTCACCAGCCAGGGCGGGACTTTTTTCGAGCTATGACGTTGTCGCAAAAGTCTCGCTTTTTTCGAGCTAGTGGCCTTTTCAAAAGTATTGCTGTGGTCGAGGAGAAATGGCAAAAGGGAAGCAGCGCTTAAGGGCAAAAAAAGAAACCTTTGACATCTTGCTGTGGTTAAGGGACTTCCTCAGCCAGCGCTCCATCGAGGCTTACCTCACCGGAGGCTTCGTGCGCGATGCCTTGTTGGAGCGAGAGGGCTATGATATCGATATCGTCGTTGGAGCCAATGCAATGAGACTGGCCCCTGAGGTGGCCGAGGCCCTCAACGGGAAATATGTACCTCTTGATGAGGCAAACGGAATAGCAAGAGTAGTCCTGCGCCGGGAAACGCCCATTCATCTCGATTTCTCCACCATGCGCGGCAGCATAGAGGAAGACCTTTCCCAGCGGGACTTCACGATAGACGCCATCGCCGTGGACCTGAACGATATCGAGAAGCCAAGCCCCCCGTTCATCGATCCCTTCGCTGGAGAGCAGGACCTGAGTAGGGGAGTGGTGCGCGCCATCAGCGAGAAAGCCTTTGTCCATGATCCAGCGCGCCTCCTTCGTGGCCTGCGCCTGGCTGCCGAATTTGGTTTTTCGCTCGATGACGAAACTAAAAAACAGATGGGGCGCCACCACCGACTGATTACCGCTGTGGCCGGGGAGAGGGTGAGAGACGAGCTTTGCCGCCTTCTTGCTGCTCCCAAGGCTGCCCAGTCGCTGCGCTTGCTCGATGAGCTGGGCCTGCTTCTGGACATCTTCCCTGAGCTTTCGGCAACCAAGGGAGCGGAGCAGCCCAAGGAGCACTTTTGGGACGTCTTTGAGCACTCGGTAGAAACCGTGGCTGCTATCGAATTTGTGCTCAGGAGTGAAAGCTCGGCTTATTATGATGAGGGAATCTTAGCCCTTGTTCCCTGGTCTTCGGAATTAGAGCGGCATTTCGAGGAGGAGGTAAGCAGCGGGCATAGCAGGAAGACCCTGCTCAAGCTCGTTGCGCTGCTCCATGATGTGGCCAAGCCGGCGACCAAGTCTATTGATGGAAAGGGCAGGATGCGCTTCTTCGGGCATGCAAAGGAGGGGGCGAGCGTTGCCGGGGGGGTTATGGAGAGATTGAGGTTCAGTGCCAGGGAGAGGGAGATGGTGCAAAAAATGGTGATGCATCACCTGCGTCCCGGGCAGTTATCGGGGGAGGGACTTCCCACCCGCCGCGCCATCTACCGCTACTTCAGGGACACCGGAGATGTGGCCATCGATACCATTTTCCTCAATCTTGCCGACCATCTAGCAACCCGAGGGCCTGAGCTTGATTTTGAGGAGTGGCGGGAGCATGCCCAGAAGCTGGCCTATGTCCTGGAGGAGCGTTTCAGTGAGGAGAGCATCGTGGCGCCACCCAAGCTGCTCGATGGTCACGACGTAATCGATATCTTCGGCCTGGCACCGGGTCCCAAGATAGGCGAGCTTTTAGAGGCGGTGCGCGAAGCGCAGGCTGCGGGGGATATCACTACCAGAGAAGAGGCGCTTGTTTTCGTCCAAAAGCAACTTTCACTTAAGGGAGCACTGAAAGCAAAATAGCCATAACTTACAAAGCCTAGGGTGCGAAAAAGGTTATCCAACCACCCTTAGCTATCGAAAGCAGACTGGCATAACTCAGAGATAGACCTATAGAGTGAAAAGATGGGGAGAAGGAATAAGCTAACACTAATAGGCATCATTCTGCTGGTTGCCTTCGCCGCCTGTGTGATGCTGATCGACAAGATCGACCTGCCCCTTATCGGTGAAAGGGATGGGATGAGGCTGGGACTCGACCTGCAGGGGGGCACCAACCTGATATATAAAGCTGACTTCAGTGATATCCCCGGCGGGGAGCAGTCGGGACGCCTAGCTGAGACCAAGCGAATCATCGAAAGGCGGATCAATGAATACGGGGTTACCGAACCCGTTATTCAAACCATGGGTGGTGATCGCATTTCCCTTCAGCTTCCTGGTGTTACCGATATTGAGGAGGCCAAGGACCTGGTAGGTCATACGGCGGAGCTGGAGTTCTGGGCGCAGACCGAAGGAGCCAGTGCTGCTGTGACTGAAGATGCCAAAGCTGGGGATGTCCTGATAGTGGTAAGCGATGCCAGCAGGTTCGGCGTTGGCGATATTATCACCATTGGGCCGTGGCAGGAGGCCTGGGACGAGAAGAAAGACGAACCTTCGACCGATGCCATGACGATAACGGACATCGACCTTGACACCAACACGCTTACGCTGGACTCCGAGCTCACCCTGGATCACGAGTTTGGCGCGTCGGTGCAAAAGTGGGTCCCAGCAACCGGCACCTTAGATGGAGAGGAGATACCGCTCACCGGCGTCTATCTCAAGGCGAACTCCTATATCGATATCCAGCGTCAGACCGGTGAGCCAGTGGTACACTTTGAGTTGGACTCTGATGGGGCAGAGCTCTTCTCGCAGATCACGGGTAGACTCATCAATAAGCCCCTTGGTATTGTCCTTGATAATGAGCTTATCTCTGCGCCAGTGGTCAGGAGCCAGATCAGTGATGAGGGCATCATCGAGGGCCTTAACGTAGGACGGGCACAACGGCTATCCATCCAGTTGAACACCGGCGCATTGCCCGTTCCCCTTACTCTGGAGCGTGAACAGACGGTGGATGCCACCCTGGGTAAAGATTCGCTGCGTAAGAGCCTGATAGCAGGGATGGTGGGGATGGCGCTGGTCCTGGCGTTCATGATCATCTATTATCGCCTGCCCGGTGTTTTGGCCAGCTTTGCCTTGCTCATCTACATCTCCTTTGTCCTCACCATCTTCAAGCTGGTTCCGGTGACTCTCACCCTGGCTGGTATTGCCGCTCTGATCCTCTCCATAGGCATGGCCGTTGATGCCAACATCCTCATCTTCGAACGGACAAAGGAGGAGTTAAGGGCGAGAAAAGGGCTGAAGGCTGCTATCGAAGCTGGGTTTAATCGTGCCTGGCCCTCCATCCGTGATAGTAATGTTTCTACCTTTATTATCTGTGCCATCCTCTACTGGTTTGGGAATGAGTTCGGCTCTGCCCCGGTGATGGGGTTTGCCCTAACACTTTTTGTCGGTGTGGCAGTGAGCATGTTTACGGCGATCGTTGTTACGCGTACCTTTCTCCGCGTTATTGCCCTCACTCCGGTGTCAAGGAAGGCGGGTCTATTTCGACCATGATTGCACTTGAAGGGAGATGCTAAATGCTCGACTTTGTGGGCAAAAGGAAATGGTACTTCCTGTTCTCGGCGCTGGTGATCCTGATTGGGGTCATTTCCCTCATCGCCTTTGGTTTCAAAGGTGGAATCGAGTTCACCAGCGGTTCGACGATGACCATTGACTTTGAGCAGACTGTGGAGCAGGCGGACCTTCGCGACGAGATGGCGAATCTGGGACACGATGATGCCATCATCCAGCGCACCGGGGAAGGCGATTTCCTCATCCGCACCAGAGAACTAGAGCCAGAGGTGAGGGATCCAGAGACCGGCGAGGTGATAACACCCTCAGAGCAGACGATGATTGGGGAGGCTCTAGAGCAGAGATTCGGTCCCCTTGAGGTTAAGGACGTCTATACTGTGTCCCCCATCATGGCCAGGGAGATCGGGCGCAATGCTGCCATCGCAGTGGGCGTTGCCGCAGTGGGCATCCTGCTCTATATCACCTGGGCTTTTCGCCGGCTGGTGAAACCCTTCCGCTTTGGCGTCTGCGCCATAGTGACGCTGGTTCATGACGTCGTTGTTGTTCTGGGCATGTACGCCCTTCTTGGTGCGTTCTATGATATGGAGATTACCGTTATGTTTATCATGGGTATCCTTGCCATCATCGGCTATAGCGTAAATAATACCATCGTGGTCTTCGACCGCATCCGGGAGAATATGGCGAAAAGGTCTGGCAGAGACATTGAGGAAACGGTTAACAACAGCATTATGGAGACTCTGGGGCGCTCCCTCAACACCAGCCTGACCACCCTCTTCGTCCTTCTCGCCCTGTTCCTCTTCGGCGGGGCAACTATCCACAACTTTGTCCTCGTCTTGATTATCGGGGTCATCAGCGGCACCTACAGCTCGGTGTGCATCGCCAGCCAGCTAGTGATCGAGTGGGAGACGGGGGGGTTGGGGAGGCTCTTCAGGCGGCTGCGGCCGAGGCGGGTGCAGCTTAGAGAGGCATAAGAATGTTCCGCACCAGAACTGGTGCCGCTGGACTCTCCATCATCTCCAATAGCTTCTTGATCCTGCTTAAGGTGACTGCGGGCATCCTCAGCGGGAGCATCGGCATTATTTCTGAGGCAATTCACAGCGGCATAGACCTCATAGCGGCGGGCATTGCCTTTCTCAGCCTGCGGCTGGCAGGAAGGCCTGCGGATCGTGAGCACCCCTTCGGTCATGGCAAGATAGAGAATGTCAGTGGCACCATAGAGGCTGCCCTGATCTTCGTCGCCGCTGGCTTCATCGGTTATGAAGCGGTGAGGAGGATCATGGAAGAGGAGGCACTCCAGTTTTTGACTTTAGGGATTGCAGTCATGGCGGTCTCTGTGGTGGTGAACGTTATCGTTTCCCGCCACCTGCTGCGTGTTGCCAGGGAAACCGACTCCATAGCTCTGGAGGCCGATGCCCGCCATCTCGCCGCCGACATCTACACCTCGTTGGGGGTACTGGTGGCGCTAGTGGTGGTGCAAATAACGGGGCTTAACGTTCTCGACCCTATTATTGCCTTAATGGTCGCTCTTTTCATCCTCAGGACAGCATATGACGTGGTGAAGAGAGCCTCTGGTGGCCTTGTCGATGTCAGGCTTCCCGAGGAAGAAGAGGGGCTCATAACCTCTTGCATCATGGAGCACTTTGGGGAACTTTTGGGCTTCCATGAACTTCGCACCCGAAAGGCGGGAAGGGAAAGACACATCGACCTTCACCTGGTAGTAGCCAAGAGCGCTAGTGTGGAGGAGGCGCACCGTCTGTGTGACCACCTGGAGAGCGACATCAAGTGTAAGCTCCTCTACTCCACGGTGATCATCCACATCGAGCCCTGTGAGATGGAATGTGAGGAGTGCTCCACTTCCACCTGCCCCCTGGTGCAGAAACGTTAAGCGAGGCTTTCTCTCTCAGCCTAGTTTGTGGGTCTCCTTTATCACCTCAAGAAGTTTATCGATGGAGTGAGTCGTCCCTGCCTGGGGAGGTGCGCCCAGGGGATCGACTAGCTCAGGGTTGTCGAGGAGGACATCGAAGGTGGCTCTCACCGAGGAGGCCAGAGCAGGTAAGCTGTAGCCTCCCTCCAGGGTGAGGACGATCCGACCGTGGCAAAGCTCCTGGGCAAGCTTCTTTATGATGCCAACCATCTGGGCATAGCCACTGACGCTCAATTGCATCAGTGATATGTCATCACTCCAGTGGCCGTCATAGCCAGCGGAGACCAGTATCAACTGGGGTTGAAAGCGCCTTGCCACCGGGACCAGTATCTCCTCAAAAACCCTCAGGCACTCATTATCGCCGCACCAACCAGGCAGAGGGACGTTAACGGTATAGCCCTCCCCCAAACCATCCCCCGTTTCATCGAAGCGACCGCTCCCGGGGTAGAAGGGATACTGGTGGGTTGAGAAATAGAGGACACTGGGGTCGTGGTAAAAGGTATCCTGGGTTCCATTGCCATGATGGACATCGAAGTCAACGATCATGATGCGTTCCAGGCCGTAGCTATTTATGGCATGCCTGGCAGCGATGGCGATGTTGTTGAACAGGCAGAACCCCATCGCCTCCCAGCGCAGGGCGTGGTGTCCCGGGGGTCTGACCAGGGCGAAGGCGCTCTCCACCTCACCGCCCATCACCCCATCCGTGGCTTTGATGACACCACCGGCAGCATAGAGTGCGGCATCGTAGGAGGCTGGCGAGACCACAGTATCGACATCAAGCAAGCCGCCACCCCTTTCGGCAAACGCCTGGATATAAGAGATGAGTCCCGTGGCGTGCACCGTTGACAGCTCCTCCTGCGAGGCGGCTCGCGGGGCAAGAGGGACAAGCTGCGCCTTCACCCCCGCTTCCTCAAGGAGCCCCATAATCTCTACCAGCCTTTGGGCGTTCTCCGGGTGGTGGCCGGTATCATGCTCCAGATAAATAGGGTCATAGACAAGTCCTACGCTCAAAGTTTCTCCCTCCCGTGGAATAATACCAAACCCAGCACCGTCAAGCAATGAACTGGATTGCTCGAGGGAAACTGCTGTGCTATACTCCCCACGGAGGATGAGATGCCCCTAGATCTGGCCCAGGTTGTGTCCCAGATAAAGGGGTTGGCGGCAAGGCTCAAGGCAGGCCAGAGGGAAAGGGAGGAGCACCTTGAGCTTGCCCTGGAGACTCTTCGCTCTCAAGCTGCCGACATCCAGTCTCTGAGGAGCAAGATTGCCGCCAGCAAGACCACCTGGCTTGTCGCTGGGCTGACCCAGGGGCTTGACCAGCAGTATAAAGCGCCCCCTTGTCCTCAGGACTTCACTGTTCTCGCCACTGATGGCTCCCATATCGATGTTGACCGCCATAGCTCGGTGCCATGCTACCTGATCAATATTGGCACCGTCGTGCTCCATTACGGAGAAGAGGCGGATGCCTCCCTTTTCAGTGAGCCCGCCGTCTTTTCTGGCGATGAGCTGGTCATCTCGGACCCTGTTGGCGGCAACAGGCAGGAGCTAATCGAAGGGGCGCTTCTTGGTGTCAAGCGAAGCGTTGAGGAGTGCGCTGCGATGGCCAGAACGGCAAACGAGCTTCCCCCGGAGAGACCAGCCCTCGCTTTGCTCGATGGCTCGCTTATCCTGTGGGGTCTGGCGGGGCAGCGCTTCCCCGAATTTGTCCGCGAGGCGCTCCTGGAACAAGGATTTCTAAAAGTCCTCGGCAGTCTGAAGGGGCTGAGCAAGGATAGAAATTTTGCCCTTGCCAGTTACATTAGCTTCCCCCGCAGCGCCGATGTGGTCAATGCTTTGAGAGTTGCCCTCTGCCCCCATGACCCCCCTGACTGCGACCGCCACTGCTCAGGAAAGCGCCCCGCCGCAGGGAGGGAGTGCGACGCTGTCGCCGGCATCCAGGACCGCGACCTCTTTCGCACGCTTCTAGGCTATGGTGAAAGGTCGCCTGTCTTTATCAGCGGTTCCCCGTTTATGCAGAAATACTATCGGGGGCATGAGATCCATTTCTTTTACCTGAAGTTGGAAGAAGAGGTGGCCAGGGTTGAGATGCCGCTCTGGGTGGCGGAGAGGGAGGAGTTGGTGGGCCTAGTTCATGCCCTGGTTCTCGACCAGTGCCAGCGCGGGCACGGCTACCCGGTGGCGCTGATGGAGGCCCACGAGAAGGCAGTGGTGACCAATGCCGACCGGGAGCGCTTCTGGGAGCTTGTTGAAATCGCCCTCTTTGAGGATGGCCTGGAGGTCAGAAGCTCAGGGAAAAGGAGGAGCAAGAGGCTGAGGTGGGTTTGACTTGAGGAGGAAAAATCATGGCTAAACACATAATCGTTCAAGCTCGAACTCCGGGAGACAGGAAGGACTTCCCCACTCTCTTCATTATGTCTGGTCCGCGTTTCCTCCCTGCGGCCTTTGGAGCTAATGTGGGCAAGGTTATGAGAAGCCTCTTTCGCTATAAACGTAATCTTTTTAGCTTTGAACATGTGCGTTTTGTGAAAGTCAACGGCGAAAACGCTGGTATGTATCTCAGCTATGATCGGAAAGTGAAAGATGAGGAAGAAGCTAGAACGGTTGATTTGCTGTTGAGATACATGGGAGAAGAGCAATTCACCGCTCAACTTCCACATTTGTTATGGATGAGCTCTGTCTTTGGCGCAATGGAAGACGATGCATTTTATCTCAGCAATATGGCTGTCTATCCGGAATTCAGGGACATGGGGCTGGGTACAAGCCTTTTACTAGATATTGAAGAAACATGCAGAAAACTGGGAGCAAAAAGTATCGCAGAAGATGTTGAGACAGACAATGAAGGTAGTATTAGACTGTATAAAAGGATGGGATACAGTATCATTGGAGAGCCAAGGGGAACCGTAATCAATGGGGAGGAATTCTCGTTTTTCAGAATGTGCAAGGATATCTCTCCGTGAGAGAGGGCAAGAAGCCGCCGCGGGTAAAAGACTTCGAAAAATCGTTGCAGAAGCTGTGAGTGTGAAGTCTGAAAATAGGAGGACACTATGAAATGTCCACATTGCCTAGAATCTTTTTTCGAAGAGTGGAAACAGCCTATTAGCGTTGGTAATGATAAGGATGGCCAGTGGTATCTGAAGCATTGTTATTGTGCCGATTGTAAAAGGATTATTATTATGTTGGAAGTCGTCAGAGGGGGACCTGTATTCCCCGCGCCAACAATCATACCCAAGTCTTATATGGTGTGGCCTAAGAGTATAGCGCGAGCACCATTGCCAGAGGAAGTGCCCGAGAAGTTTTCAACCGACTACAAAGAAGCTTGTCTAGTATTAGCAGATAGCCCAAAGGCTAGCGGTGCTTTGAGTCGACGATGCTTACAACGTTTGCTTAGAGAAGTTGCGAAGGTGAAACCTTCAAATTTGTCAAATGAGATAGACGAAGTAAT
>JABUBL010000025.1_pt1 | contig 27256 bp, 25 predicted proteins | sample 7240371 | NCBI WGS metagenome assembly JABUBL01 (sample SAMN07256343, study PRJNA390944) | subsurface metagenome | isolation source: Methane hydrate marine sediment | place: Pacific Ocean: Eastern North Pacific, ODP site 1244 | collected 2002
CGGCTTCAACCAGTCTATTCTGAGGACCGTAGGATGACGCTTGCGGAATAAACCAATAACGTTCGGGAAGATTATTTTTGAGGAACGTCGTAGGGTTGACATCATGGTTATCCGACCTAATATTGGGGTAAATTCTAATCTCACCGAAATCAAGGAGGATTAATGAACGGAAAGTTAACCCTCTCCGTTATCAAGGCCGACGTCGGCGGCTATGTGGGGCACTCGGCCTCCCACCCTGAGATACTTGCCAAGGCCGAGGCGATGCTTGATGTGGCTAAGCGCGACGGAAAGTTAATTGACTTCTCGGTCCTCGCCTGTGGTGACGACCTTGAATTGATCATGACCCATACCCACGGCACCGACGCCGAGGTAATCCACAAGCTGGCCTGGGACACCTTTGTTGAAGGGACAGAGGTTGCCAAGAAACTGAAGTTGTATGGAGCGGGTCAGGACCTTTTAGCCGACGCGTTTTCCGGCAACGTTAAGGGCATGGGACCCGGTTGTGCGGAGATGGAGTTTGAAGAACGCCCCAGCGAACCGGTAATAATCTTCATGGCCGACAAGACCTCGCCCGGTGCGTGGAACTATCCTTTATACAAGATATTCGCCGACCCATTCAACACCGCAGGTCTGGTTATTGATCCCTCCATGCACGACGGTTTCATCTTCGAGATCAACGACCCTTACGAGAACAAGAAGGTAGGGCTCAACACCCCGGAGGAGATGTATGATCTGCTGGCGCTGATCGGCAGCCACGAGCACTACGTGGTAGATACCATCTATCGCAAGGACGGGCTCCTGGCGGCCAAGGCGTCTACCCAGAAGCTGGCCCTGATCGCAGGCAAGTACGTGGGCAAAGACGATCCGGTGATGATCGTTCGCGCCCAGGCCGGTCTACCAGCGGTGGGCGAGGTTCTGGAGCCGTTTTCATTCCCCCACGTGGTCTCAGGCTGGATGCGCGGCTCACACAACGGCCCTCTGATGCCTGTAAGCTTTGCCAATGCGACACCTACTCGATTTGACGGGCCTCCGCGCGTGATCGCGGCGGGATTCCAGCTTGCCGAGGGTAAACTCATCGGCCCGCGCGACATGTTCGACGATCCCTCCTACGATAAAGCCAGGGCCATGGCCAACGAGATTGCCGATTACCTGCGCCGTCACGGTCCGTTCGAGCCGGGCAGACTGCCCGAGGCCGATATGGAGTACACCACCCTGCCGCAGGTGCTCGAGAAACTTACCGATCGGTTCTCCTAGTGTTTTCACGCAAGAACCTGCGCCCCGCCCGTAACACCCGCAAGAAGACCAAGCTCAAGGACGGGCTGTGGCTCAAGTGCGAGAGCTGCGGCGAGATACTCTACCGCCGGGAACTCGATCAATCCTGCTGGATCTGCCCCAAGTGCAACTTCCACTTCCGGATCGGGCACCGTAAATACATAGAACTTCTCCTGGACGAAGGTGGACTGGAAGAGGTGGATAAAGGCCTGGTGCCTGTTGACCCTTTGCGCTTCCCCAAGTATAAGGAGAAATACAGATCCTCACGCAAGAAGACCGGCATGGAGGAGGGGATCGTTTCAGGCAGGGCTGTAATTCAAGGGATAGAGGTTATCTTCGCGGCCACGGACTTCGCGTTCATGGGTGGGAGCATGGGTTCTGTTGTGGGCGAAAGGGTTGCTCGTGCGGCAAGACTCGCTCTTGCCGAACATAAACCGTTCGTTATGCTTACCGCATCCGGAGGAGGCGCCAGAATGCAGGAAGGGATTTTCTCCCTCATGCAGATGCCCAAGACCTCGGCTGAGGTGGCCCTTCTAAAGCAGGCGCACATCCCCTACATCAATATCCTGACCCATCCGACGATGGCCGGTGTTATGGCCTCGTTCGCTTCCCTGGGCGACGTAATAATCGCCGAACCCGGTGCACTTCTGGGCTTTACCGGCCCCCGTGTGATCGAGCAGACTATAGGCGAGAAGCTTCCGCCCGGATTCCAGCGATCGGAGTTTTTATTGGAGCACGGGTTCGTGGACATCGTTTGCTCCCGCCGTGACCTCAGGGAGACCGTGGCCAGGATCCTGAGCCTTCTTGCCGAACCTCATAAGGAGCCGTCGACTCAAACCTGATCGAGAAATTAATTTAAAAAGCGGTCCGAATGGCCGCTTTTTAAGAAGACGCAACCCTAGCGCACTTCTTTTGCTCGTCCAAGCAGGGTCGAAAAATCAGACCAGTCGGGCTTTCTTTGCGGAACCAATTGACTAATGGTCTTGAAGCGGTATAATGGCACCCCATGATTAAGATCAAGCTGGGACGCGACGCAACAAGAGAGGTAAAGAAGGGAACGCCGATCACCGAACTGGTTCCAGCGGGCCAGCCGGTTATCGCAGCCAAGCTGGATGGTGAGCTTGTCGGTCTCAACACTCCCTTGACCCAGAACGCGAAGATCGAGTTCGTTATCGCCACCGATCCTGATGGGCTGCGGGTTCATCAGGAGAGCCTTATCTTCGTTTTGACCATGGCCGCCAAACGCACCTTTCCGGAGGCTAGACCTGTGGTTGAGCACTCCACCTCCAAGGGATTCTACTGCACCTTACGGATGGAGCGCACCATGGAGAAGCGCGACGTGGAGCTGCTTCAGGCCCAGATGCTCGGTCTTGTGGCCGACGATGCGCCCATCCGCATGAAACACGCCAGCCGAGATCAAGTAACAGCCATCTGTAAAAAGAACAATAACTCCTCCAAGCTGGCGCTCCTGGAATACTCCGACAAGGAAAGCTACGTGATTCATCAATGCGACGATTTCTCCGACTGGACACGTGGGCCTTTGGTCTCATCCACCGGCTCACTGGCCTCCTTCGAGCTGCGTTACTACCCACCCGGCTTCATCCTGCACTTCCCTACGCCTGAAAGCTTCCCTGAGCTTCCACCCTTCGTGGAGCAGCCAAAGCTCTTCCTTGTGTTCCATCACTACGAGGAGTGGGGCGAGGCGCTGGGGATCTCAGATATCGGGCAACTCAACCGTCTCATAAGGGGCGGCAAAGGGTTGGAGCTTGTGAACGTGGCCGAGGCTCTGCACGAGAAGTCGATCGCCCGCATAGCGGACGAGATAGCAGGAACACCGATACTTCCACGCATGGTGCTCATAGGAGGACCTTCATCAGCGGGAAAGACTACGTTCGCCAAGCGCCTGGCTGTGCATCTGCGGGTTAACGGTTTGCGCCCCCAGCCGCTTTCGATGGACGACTACTTCTTTGATCGCTCACGCACCCCACTCGACGAAGAGGGTAAACCCGACTTCGAAGTCCTTGAAGCAGTTGATCTTGAACTCTTCAACCAGCAGCTTGTGCTTCTTCTGGAAGGTAAAACCATAGATAGACCTCGCTTCGACTTTGAACGTGGAAGGCGTTATTTCGACGGAGCCACCCTGAGCCTGGCTCAGGACGAGATACTCATAGTGGAGGGTATCCACGCCCTTAACCCCCGCCTGACCGAAGCCGTGCCAAAGCATCTCAAGTTCAAGATCTACGTCTCGGCGCTGACCCAACTCAACTACCATGATCAACGCATCATCTCCACATCGGACACAAGGATGCTGAGGCGGATGCTACGTGACTACCGATACCGGGCTCATACACCTACCAAAACCCTCCAGCGTTGGTCCAAGGTGCGCAGGGGCGAGGAACGATACGTCTTTCCCTACCAGGAGACGGCGGACGAGATGTTCAACTCAGCTTTGATATACGAGCTCTCGGTGATGCGCAACAAAGCCATGAAACTTCTTCATACGGTCCGCACCAAGGGTCTTAAAGCGGAGGCGGAACGCATAATATCGCTTTTGGAATTCGTTACCCCAATGGACGATGCCGCGGTACCTCCAGCTTCTATCCTGCGCGAGTTCATAGGCTCAAGCGTCTTCCGCACCCGTCCCGTAACACCCGTAACACCCGTAACACACCACCCGTAACACTACCAAGAAGAAACGCACTAATTAATGCTTCCTTAAAGCTGCCGCGCAGCTTTAAGGGGCAAAGAAAGATACAGTCTCCCCTGCGATCTTTTGCCCGTAGGGCACAAAAGGAGCATTTATTTAGGGGGTCCCCATCGGGTCGTGTAACGACCCGATGGGGTGTAACGTTTGACTTCCCATTATTTCACACTATAATCCTATTCGCAGTCTGACGAAAGGAGAATGTTCATGCCGAAAAGGACCTATCAACCAAGCAACCTTAAGCGCAAACGCAAGCATGGCTTCCGTAAACGCAACTCGACCTCCACAGGTCGGGCAGTGCTGAAGCGTCGCCGTGCCAAGGGCCGCAAACGCTTATCGGCGTGAGGTTGAAGTTGAATACCGCTCGCTCTGAAAGTCTGCCGCGCTCTGAGATTCTTCGTGGTGATAGAGGTATAAGGGCCGTCCTGGCCGCCGCGCCGCTGTCCAGTGGAGCCCTCATGACTTATTTCATTGAGGGGCCACGCCGCAGGGTAGCTTTCTTTGTTCCGAAAGGCATCGGGAAGGCGGTGGCTCGAAATCGTTATAAGCGCCGCATGCGTGAGATATACAGGCGAATGAAGAGAAAATTCCCAGAGGGCGTGATCATCTTCAGGTTAAAAAACGAGGCTGAGAAGGATGAGCTTTGCCGGTCTTTCATCCTATGCGCCCAAAAACTGAGGGGGAAGGATGCGTAGGGTGCTTATCTGGCTCATTCGTGCCTACCAGATCATCTTTGCCGGAGCCCCGCGCAGTTGCCGCTTCGAACCCACTTGTTCAGAGTATGCAATCCAGGCGATAAAGCACTACGGTGCCTTCAAAGGAACGGCCAAGGCCGCATGGAGGATTCTGCGCTGCAACCCATGGAATCCTGGCGGATACGACCCTGTGAGGTAGTAACGTGAGTGATGGACAACAAAAAAGAAGCAATATCTGGTCGACGATCATTGTTGTGGTGTTGGTTGCAGGGATGTTGCTTATATTTAACTTTTTAAGAAAAGGCTCAGGTGGATGTATGGGTGAGCCGGCAGGTGAACAATCAACGCCTGCTGCGGCTGCAGTTGGAGCACCCACCAGAGAACCAACCACCGGCAGGGGATCGGAGGAGCGAGCACAGGAGGGGCCTAAAGCGGATTCAATAACACTTGAGAACGAACACCTCAAGCTTTCATTCCTTGCATGGCCCTATCATCCCGGCTTCAGGATCACGAGGGTGGAAATCAAGGGCTTCACCCGCAAGAAAGAAGCCACAAGTACTGAACGAATACCAGTCAACCTTCTTGAGGAGTCAGGTTTTGAGGTGCTGGGCAAGAAGGACACCACCCTTGAGGTCCTCAAGCTTGGTGATCGAAGTGATAGCTCGGTGACCTTTATTTGGGAGGATACACTGGGTAAGGAAAAGCGCATTACTGTGATTCTGGCCGAGCGGGAGTTAGCGGTTATCCAGTCGGATTCGCTTGCTGCGCTCCTCTTCCGTTGTCCAGCCGGGCTTGTGCCGACCGAAGCGTTTTACGAGTATGATTCTAAAAAGAGAGCTTGGATTTACAAGGGGGATAAGACAGAAATCGGTCTTTACCAGGTCTACTACCGGGATGGCCAGAGGGAGGTTAACTATCTGAACGCCAAGCGGATCGGCCAACTAAAGAAAGGCAACCGCGAGATCGAGCCCGGCCCTTACGAGTGGGTGGCGCTTCGTTCCAAGTACTTTACCGCAATCATATTGCCATCAGAACCTGTGGTTGGAAAGATAATCCCCAGCGTAACCAAGAAGCAACGTATCGGTCTCTCATTCGACATTGAAGGAGGCCGCGAGTTCAGGCTTTACTTCGGCCCTCAGGACTACAACATCCTGACAAAGATGGGGCACAAACTGAACCGGATTGTCGAGCTGGGTGGCTCGGCTTTCCGCTGGCTGGGTGTCATAATCCTCAAGATCTTCCAGTTCCTGAACCACGTTATAAAGAACTACGGGGTAGTAATCATCGTCTTCTCTATACTTATCAAGCTTATCTTCCTGCCCCTTTCCCAGGTACAGCAGCGTTCAATGCAGAAGATGCAGGTGCTGCAGCCCAAGCTTAAGGAACTCCAGCAGCGCTTCAAGGACGATAAAAAACGCCTGAACGAAGAAACCATGAAGCTGTACAAACTTCACGGGGCGTCGCCGTTCAAGGGCTGCCTGCCCATGCTCATCCAGCTGCCTGTATTCTTCGGGCTTTACGCGGTGCTTCGTAACGCCATTAGCCTGCGCGGCGCGCCCTTTGTCAAGCTGTTCACGGCAACTATTGTCAAGAACCCCGAAAAGGCCATCAACATCTTTAACTTCATTAGAATCCCCGCCGGTGAATTGACGTGGCTGGCGGATCTGTCTCAGCACGATCCCTTCTACATCCTTCCGGTACTGATGGGCGTGGCCTCTGTAATCCAGAGCCTGCGAACCGCCACCGACCCACGAAATCGCCTAATGACCTTCATAATGCCGATTTTGATTACTGTAATCTTCCTTAACTTCCCTGCAGGACTACAGTTATACTGGTTTGTTTTTAATCTCCTCTCCATTCTGGAGTTTGCGATTTTCAGGAGAGGGGCACGATCTGGAGGAACTCAATGGCAGAAGGACCGAACCAGCAAGATGCCTTCGGTGAAGAACTTGCCGAAGTCCTCTCGCAGATAGTCTCGCTTGCTGGTTTCCGCGCGCGCATAGAATGGCGTAAACGCAGTGAGAACGAATACTACGTCAACGCTCGTACGCGGCGCTGGGATGGTCTGCTCATAGGTCGGTTGGGCGAGACCCTGCGGGCGCTTCAGCTGGTGGTGCAGTCGATACTACAGCACCGTTACGGGAAGACGCCAAACGTTATAGTTGACGTCGGCGGTTACAAGCAGCGGCGTGAGAACTTCCTTCGAAAGAAGTCCATGGCCATAGCCAAGATAGTAAAAGAGACCGGCCGTGAGATGATGCTTGATCCATTGACTGACAAGGAACGCAAACTGGCAGAGCAAACCCTGGCCGGTATAGAGGGCGTGCGCTCCTACACCATAGGCACCGGCTATCGAAAGAACGTAATCATTGCACCCGTTGATGCTCCTTGAACGCCTTCAAGATGTTATAGTTGCTCCAGCCACCCCGGGTGGACGCAGTGCGTTGGCAATAGTGCGGGTCTCAGGACCCAAGACGCTAAGGATGTGTGATCAGATCTTTAAGGGGCGTAAACGTTTGACCGGAGCACGAGGGCATCAGTTGCTCAACGGATTCATCGTCGAGGGAGAGGAGATCGTAGATGAGGCCCTAGCCGCGGTTTACCGGGCTCCTCACAGCTATACCACCGAGGATACGGTCGAGTTCTCGCTCCACGGCAACCCGCTTATAGTGGAGCGGGTAACCGATCTTTTGATCGGGATCGGAGCTCGCCTGGCTCGTCCCGGGGAGTTTACCGAACGCGCTTTTCTTCACGGCAGGCTGGATGTGACCCAAGCTGAAGCGGTGCTTGCCACGATCGAGGCCCGAACCCTGAAGGGTGTCAAGGCCGCTCTGGCACAACTACGAGGGGATCTTGCAAAAGAACTAGAGGGTCTTTCAGACCGGGTACGCTGGCTCCTAACCCTCCTCCAGGCTCAACTTGAGTTCCCTGAAGAGGACATCCAAGAGGAGTCCCTTGAGCCCATGTTGGAGGAGCTCATCGCAGACACCCGAAGGCTAGAGCGGGCGTTTCGCCGGGGGCGCAGCCAGCGTAAGGGCTTGGCGGTCATGATTCTCGGACGTCCTAACGTCGGCAAATCTACCCTCTTCAATGCCCTTCTGGGTGAAGAACGTTCTATCGTAACCACTGTGCCCGGAACAACCAGGGATCTTGTAACCGGAACCCTGCGTTTCCCCACAGGCCAGGTTTGCCTCTTCGACGGCGCAGGGATTGGAATCGCAGAATCGCTTCCCGATCAGTGCGCTGTCCGACGTGCGATAGGGGCGGCCAATCGTGCGGATTTCCTCTTGGTTATCCTTGATGCGACCTCAGGGTTTGTCCCGGCAGACGCTGAACTCCTAAAGCTTTTAAGAACAAAACCAGGCATAATCGTATGGAACAAAACAGACGCCGTGAAGGAGGTCCCTTCCTTAGAAAACGTCTCCGGCGAGCCTATAGGGATCTCTGCCTTGAAGAGAAAGAATCTCTCCCCTCTCCTGGATCGCTTAAAGGAAGAAGCCTCAAGCCAGGGGGAGACGTTCTTTGCCAATCGCTTTCAGGAAGAGCGTCTGGAGCATCTGGCCGTGCATCTGCGGTCTGCTTTGGACGCGCAGTATCTGGATATGAGGGCAAAGGAACTGCGCGAGGCGCTTGCCGATGTCACAGGCACTGACCGCTCGGCTCTTGACCAACGCATACTTGAAGAGATCTTTTCACGCTTCTGCGTAGGAAAGTAGGAGGTTATCTAAAGTGTATAGACGTGTGCTTTGCTATGTTGAGGCGGACGAAACCCGCCTCGAGGAACTTGAGGGGCTCCTGGATCTGGCTTCCCAGCTGCAGAGCCGCCTGATCGTGTTGGCGGTCTTGCCAGAGGAACCCGAAGAGTCGACAAAGGAAGAGAAGGAAAAACGGGATCTCCTCGAAGACAGAATATGGAATTTCCTGTATCAGATCGAGGACGTGGCATTCGGAAGGGAACTTAAGATCTCACTTATGCTGGAGGAAGGCAAGCCGGAAGAGACCATCGCCTCGGTGGTTAAGAGCTACGAGGCAGACCTCTGTGTCACCTTCCCCTATAAAGAACTTGATGCCGAGCTTCTTTTGCAAAAACTCGGCCCAACTCCCCTGCTCATTTTTAACCAGGAGGGATGATGATTCGTATATCAGAGGCTATCCGCGAAGAAGGAATTGTGCTTGATCTTAAGGCACAGGAAAAGGTTGCCGTAATCAAGGAACTGGTCTCGGTCATGGTAGATCTGGGGTTAATCCAGGACGAAGAAACATTCCTTGTCGACATCCTTAAGCGGGAGAACCTGGAAAGCACAGGTATTGGTCTTGGTGTAGCAATACCCCATGCCAGGACAACCGCGACCAGTGAACTTCTTCTTGCCTTTGGCCGCTCCGCCAAGGGGGTTGACTTCAACTCGCTCGACGGCAAACCATCCCACCTTATCTTCCTCATAGCTGCACCCGAGGAGAAGAAATCACACTACATCATGGCGCTTGCCAGGCTTTCAAAGATACTGCGTAAGGAAGAGATGCGCACCAGGCTGTCAAAAGCAGCTACTCCGGCAGAGGTCATGGAAATCCTCAAAGAGGCCGAGTAAGGCAATCACAACCCATGCGCTGGAAAGAAACGACCCTAGGTCGTTTCTTTTTTATAAATCAGGGCTGAGGTCGAACGTCAAGCAGGATACGCTTGGCAAGAACCGCCTCGGAACCGAATATCTCCTCGGCCTTGTCGTAGAGTGAAATGAACAACTGAAGAAAATACTCGCGGATCGCTTCTGGTGCAGGGAATGGCTCTGAGATATGAGGGGTGATCCCTTCCCAGCTAAGTCCAGGCAAGGCATCGTTAAGCTCGCCAGCCTCTTTCAGGATGGAATCGATCTCGTTCTCCCAAAAATCAGCGTCATGCTCGGCGTCGCGGAAAAGATCTACAAAAAGCGCCAAGCGATCCGCCTGATGCTCTAGATACCTTTGCAGCGTCTCGCTGCTGTAGAGGAAACCCGTTTGCACAAGCCAGGCTATCGAGTGAAGTCCGATCTCGTAGTCCAGCCCTGAGGCCAGGATCGCCTCGCGAGCACTACGTTTGCCGTCAACCGCCTCAAGGATCAGTCTGTCTTGCTTGCGCAGAGCCTTGGGGGTCAGCTTGCTCTCTTGGCTGCTCCTGAACAACTTGGCCTCAAGGGAGCCTATGACAGCCAAAGCCTTCCGAGCACCAAAGGTCAGTCTTCGTTTATTCATCCACAAGCCTCCTTAGCTTTTCAAAGGTGGAGGGGTTTCCTTGGATATTGCACTTGCAATTTTCACGATTCAGGTTGGCGCCGCACGAAGGGCAAAGTCCCCGGCAATCCTCGCTGCACAGCGGCGCAATCGGCAAAGCTAGAAGAAACATATCCCTCACGATGTCCCTCAGATCAAGCACTTCTGAGTAAAACTCCAGATCGGTTGCATCCTGCTCATCTGCATCTTCTTTATTCTTCACCTCGGGCAGGAAGGTCACATCGGCCGAGGCGCAAATATCCTGCCGCATCGACTCACCGCATCGTGAACACGAAAGCTTCAGGCTGGTTTCGAGATCAAGATGAACATCGATCCTGTCACCGGTGCGTTCAAGAACGATCTCGCAACGCAGGGGCACAGAAAAGGTATACTCGGCAAGATCGAGTTCATCTATATCCGCCTCGATCTCGAAGCGGTTGGAGCCTTCTGCAAGCTGGGTGGGCAGAAATACCAGCGAGAAGTCACGGCTCATGAGTCTAGAGCCTCCATCATACCAAGGACCAGAAGTTCCCTCGCGCGCTTGAAGTGTTCGAACCCCTCCGGGCTCGAGCCGCCCAGAAGCTCCTCGTAGGAGGCAAGATCGAGTGCCGCGACCGCCTCACGATCCTTACCTGCGGCTGATCTGCACAGGATATCCGCGGCCACGAACATATGAGGGTCGCAAAGCGCACACATGAATTTTATCTTGCTAAGACGCTTCCCATCCAGTTTCCCGTAGAGAAAAAGCTGATCCTTATTGCCCTTACGGGGACAAAGCTCTCCCTTGATTTCCACCTCGGCGCCTTCTATCTTCCCCATAAGGCTTTCACCCGGATTTGAAAACAGTTCCTTAAAGTAACGAATAATTACAGGCTCTTCCGCCAACTCAGCCCCCTGTAAGGGTCGGCAGTTCGGCTATCTCATCAAGTATCTGGCTCATCGTAGAGGCAAAGAGCTCAACCTCTTCAAGCGTATTGTAGAGATAGAAAGAGGCACGGAAGAGTGTGGGACGAAAACCCGGCCAGATGCTGTCAAACTGGGGCTCGTGTGCGTGATACCAGGAGTGGACGCAGAAGGTTCCCTTACGGATCATGATGTTGGCTCTCCCGTCAAGCTTCTCGTCAATGTCAGGTTCGGAATCCGAGAAACGGGTCGCCGGTTTTAGCAGATAGAAGGTGCAGATGCCTGAACGTTCCCCAGGATCACTGGGGCCAAGGATACGGATCTCGGGAAATTCGGAAAGCTTCGCTGTAAGTGCACGGTTGAGCACCCGTTCATGTTCTGCGATACGTTCAGACCCGACCTCGGCAAGGAAGCGCGCGGCCGCACCTGCGCCGACGATGCCGGCGTAGTTCTGCAAACCGGCCTCGAACTTATAGGGCGAGCGGAAGTAGCGAGGATGTCCAAAGAGATGGGTGTCTTCTACCGTGCCTCCACCAACAAGGAAGGGCTGGATCACCTCTTCATCGTTGAGGATCTCCTTTCGTCCGTACAGCACCCCCACACCCGTAGGTCCGCACATCTTGTGGATAGAGAAGGCGATAAAGTCAACACCCAGTTCTTGCACATTAACCCGTTTGTGCGGCACGCTCTGCGCGGCGTCAAGGAAAACTAAGGCATCAGGATTATGTGCCTTCGTGAGCTTAACTACCTCTTTTATTGTCGCGTCAGGGATAGCGGTTCCGTCAAGGTTAGAGCTGTGACACAAACTCACCATGCGCACCTTGCCTTGCTCTTCGTCGAGTACCCTGCGGAACGCCTCCAAACTGAACCTGTTTTGCTCATCGGAAGGTATGGCACGGTGCCGGGAGATCGTGCTTCGTTCTGCAAGCTCCTGCCATGGGCAGAGGTTTGAGTTGTGCTCCTTGTCGGTGGTTAAAACAACATCATCTGGATTCCATCGCAGCGACTGCGCCACCAGATTAATCGCCTCGGTGGTGTTCTTGGTGAATACAATCTCCTTTACGCTTGATGCGCCGATAAGCTGTCTTATGGCCTTCCTGGACTCCTCGACCCCCTTATCCACCTGGGCAGCGAACCAGTGGGTGCTGCGCTCGCCGCAAGCCGGATATCGGTTGTAGTAATCAAGGATAGCATCAATAACCGGCTGAGGTTTAAGCGTCATGCAGGCGTTGTCGAAATAGATCGGCGGTAGCCCTCCTCGCTCCTGATTTAAGGATGGAAACAGATTCCGGTAATCTTTGAGTTCAGACATCCCCTAATCATAATAAAGATTAGCTGCCTGTCAATTGAGGAGACTTGACATCTTAGGGGGTTAAGTTAGGATAGAGCAAAGGAGGCATTATGAAAAAGCTTGTCTTGATTATTGCAGGATTGACGATAGCAAGTACGCTTTACGCTACCGCTCCGATGAGAGAAGGTCCATACCCCAGGGTAGTAATTCCCTCTCCACTGATGCAGGACACCACAAATCCCTTAAAGCTTCGCTTCAACTACCTTTACGAGTTCGCCCAGATAGCCGGCTTCTGCGCCCAATGGCAGCTGGATGATCCGGATTCGGCAGATCACGGCGGGATGATAGAGGCGGAGTCAGGCGAACTCTGGGACGTGATCCAGACCGATAACACCCTGGAGGCGATCTGGGTATGGGCGAGGTACGGGGAGCTGACCGGGGATACCGGAAGGTTCAGCGATAACATCGAGAAGGCGTGGTTCTACTGCGAGAACTTTCCTGCATGGGAGGAGGAGGGAGATCCAGGCAAAGACTACTACCGCGCTCACAACTGTGCCTGGGGGCTGGCAGCAGAGGAACGCTATCGTGCTGTCTATAACGACGAGGGCTGGACATGGTACCGGGATTCATGCGCGGAGTTCATAAAAAGCCATCCTTTGGGAACCACCTGGAACATAGACCGCTTCGTGAAGGGCTGGTGTGCCGGATGGCTCTATCACTACGGTGTCCAGATGGATGATGCCGAGGCTCGCGACAGTGCATGTTCTTTTGCGGATACCCTTCTTGGATGGATAGACAATATGACTCCCCGGTATGCACTCACCGACGAGGCTTGGGCGATGTCTGCTGGAACCGTGGTGTGGGGTATCTCGAACTCGGCTTTTCAGCGCGATACCCTCAGAGGCAAAGAATGGATCGAGGTAAACGGCCCCTACCTTGACACCTTCCAGGAATGGAAGAAGGTTGACTACTTCTCGTGGGACAACGCCTGGAACGTTGCCTACGCAAACGGTCACGGAGCGATGTACGATATATCGCACGACGAGACCTATGACCGCCACCACCGCTGGCTGACACATAAATTGCTTTCTTATGACACCGACAATGACGGCGGGATAATGGCCACCACCCAGGACGCGGACACCACCGACATGAGCTGGGTCTCGGCCTATCTCTGCATGATGGGGCTGGATCGGTTGATCGAAAAGGTTTATGACTATGATGCAGGCGCGCTGGAACTTGTAGGAATCTGTGATGGAGATCAGATAGAGCCGGGTACGAGAATGGATCTGGTTGCTGTGGTTTCTAACTACGGCCGCGCCCTCCTCAGCAACGTAAAGGTAACGCTTTCAGGAGACGCTTGGGGTTCGGCCACCTCTGATCTACCTTTCCTGGGTATGGACACGATAACCCTGGTTACAGACTGGCTTGTGCCTGATTCTGCCGTGCTCACCCTGGCCCTGTCTCATCCCCAGGACGAAGATCACGCTAACGACACATTGATCGTGCGGCTGAACAAAGCGGCAGGTGTGCTGGAAAAGCAAATCGCTTCTCTCCCCCTACGTTTGGAGGTTAAAAGCCTGACGAATTCTTCATGCCGCATCAGTTACGCCTTTCCATACGGAAGCAAAGGAAAGCTTGTGCTATACGACGTCCTAGGTAGCCGCATAAAGCAAGAGCACCTGAAAGATCCTGAAGGACAACTCATGTGGGATCTCTCGGATGTATCGCCAAGCGTCTACTTCCTACATCTCAAGGTTGGTGAAAGAACTACCTGCGAGCGGTTTATCCTTTTGCGTTGAACTCCTGCCACGCGGGAAGGATGACTTTGTAGTAATAGTCCTCGGCCAAGCGTTTACGGTCGAAGCGCTCGCCGACCTTCCTAGCCCGTTTAGACATTCGGCGTAATCGAGCAGGATCCTTGAGCAAAGCGGCGGTCTCGGCAGCCAATCGTTTCGGATCTTGGTGTAGAATGCCCACTTTATTCCCAACAATTAACCGTCCGCTTTCTATGTAATATTCGGGATCCATCAATCCGACAACCGGCAATCCTGCCGCAAGATACTCATATTCCTTTGCACCTATCGCTCCAATACAAGTTTCGCATCTAGGAATAAGGGAATTAAATCCCAAGCGCGCCCTTCCTAGACGTTCAGGTGACTCTTCCGGAGGTCCCATCTCCTCAAACACTAATTTGTCAACTAAACCTAGTCTTTCGATCTCCTTGGAAAATCTTTTTGCAAAACCAGGGCTGATGTATGATATAAGAAGAATCCTGAGGGAAGGCAAAAGATCGGCAAGGTGAGATAAGTATCGGAGAATAACGCCCGGATCACGAATGGGGCTATTAATAACGCCTGAATAAACAACATCAAACTCCTTCTTCACCTTAAGCGCTTTTGCAAAAAGTTCTGTTTCGCTTCCATTACGGATCACGGATATCCTTGACGGTGGGTAATTGAGAGCCTTGATTAACTCCTGCCGCAACCAATCAGTTACGGTCGTAATTCGTGATCCCTTCCTTGAAACGTAATGAGCAATAGATCGCATGCAGGTATTGAAAATACGACGCGGTAAAGAATCCTCGCTAAACGAAAACATAGCTACTGGTAAGTCTCGTATGTCAACGACTAGGGGACACTTAAGACGACGGGACAAAAGATACCCTTCGAACAACTGCCACGCGAGTGGGAAACTTACAAAAACTATGTCTGGTCTTAAGCTTCGAGCAAGACGAAGTAATCGAGGGGAGAGGTATGTAAGACGAAGGAAATCCAGACGACGAGTGGTAAGGGGAAACCGAATGCGGCCATAGCCATTTTCGGCAAGACCATGCTGGGGCGAGATAACACTGACTGTCGTCAGCCTACTCCAATATTTTGCAAAGGAGCCCATCCGGGAAGCTGCTGCTCTTCTACTTGGCGGAAAACACTGGTTTGAAACCAACATTAGGATGTGGGGATTGTTCTTTCGATTACAATCAGGTACTTGTTCTAAAAGAAAAGAACTTGAATTCGCGCCCATTCTTGGATTATATTTTATACCGGGGATTATCAATTCGGTACTTGTGTTCGGGTTTTTTTTTGAATATCCACTATTACTTTTTAATTGCGCGTTCGATTGCTTCCAGCTCTTTGGCTATTCGCTCAGTCCAGCACCATATCTCTTTGCGTTTCCTCTCAATGCCTGCACTTAAGCGCTTGTTGAACGTCTTGTCCTTGGCTAAACGTTCTAGTGCCCCCGGCAGTTCTTCTTTTACCCTATCAGGATCCAGCAGTATAGCATTTTTGCCGTCCTCCAGAAACCCGTCCAAGGAACCGTCTGCCAAAGAGATTACGTTACATCCCGCGGTGATTGATTCAAGCATGGTGTTTGGTAAATTCTGAGGGACATAAATAGTAGAAATAAAGACATCTGCCTGTCTTAAGGTATCGATAACCGTTGCGTTCGGTATAACGCCATAGAACTTCACATAATCTTCAACGCCTAAACTCTTCGCCAGCTGTTCTAGTTCCTTCCGCTGGTCACCATCCCCAATAATGGCCATTCTTAGCTTGGGGTTCAACCTTATAGCCTCTGGAAGAGCCCGTATAGTACGATCAATTCCCTTCCACTTCACAAGATGCGCAATTGTTACGGCAAGGAAAGCACCCTTGGGTAATCCCTTTCGTATATTGATAACCGCTTTTTGTTGATTGTGTAAATTTACTCCATTCACTGTAAAAAATTGCTTTGAGCGCGGTACTCCAAAGGCTGACATCGTTTTGCTTCCAGCGCTTCCATCGTTAGTCTGAACCATCAAACTGAATGGATGACGATAAATAAACACCTCTGGGGCGTGACGAAGTAGATGAAACAGTGACAAAGGGAACCCCGAAGATCGAAGCCTTCGAGTTACCGTCGTGCCGAACATGCGATAAACTAACGGCACATTGCCGATTCGATGAAGAAAATGTCCCAAGAGAATCGTATAACCCATCTGATACAAAAAGGTGGGTTTTAAACGTGCAACCAGCCGACGATTGAAGTCGAAACCAAAAACCATAGTGAGGATAACGAAAAGCCAGTTAAGTACGACGTTACCTTTTCGTATCAATAGACGAACCAAGGGTAGGAAAACACCTGGGATACGATAGGGATGAACGGTAATACAACCTTCTCGAATCACCTCTCTGTACGGATACATTCTCCCCCAAACTGGAAGGGAAATGTGGACTTCATATCCGTGTTTTCCAAACTCCCTGAGCGTGTAAATGATATCCGGCAAACCTTCAGGAGGGTTTCCTCCCAGCAGCCAATCGGGTACGCCTGTATGATAGAATCCTTTGAATGGTGCACCTACGATTAAGACTCTTTTGCGCTCATGACTTTTCATACTGGGAATTATAATCAAATCCACTAAGCATGTCAACGCTTTGTGTGTGCCTTACCTCCCGCACGGCGAAGCAAGTTTCGGATGAAATCACGTTCTGAGGGCAGCAGAAATCCGAGAAGGAAAAGAATCCCCAGGTAAGCCGCACTCCCCAGACCAAGCTTTAAAAGAAACCCTACCAGCGGAGAGGAAACATGCCAGAAGTAAGAAGCAGCGGTTATTCCTGTAGATATTAAGGCGATGAGAACAATCCTTTTTGTCTCAAATGGTATTTTCATTAGACGACGGCTGAAAAAGAACATTGACAAGGCCATCGCCCCATAGGAGGCGGCGGAAGCGATGGCCGCTCCCAAAAGCCCTATACGTGGCAGCAAAATCACGTTGGCCCCTACCGCTACACCCGCTCCAATAAACGTAACCAGCGTAAAGTAGATTGTCTTCCGTTGAAGATGGCAGGCGGTACCAAGAATAAGGTAGACCGCATAGAGATAGACCCCAAGAACCAGAAGCGGGACAAGAGGAGCTCCCTGCCAGTACTCGGGGCGCTTTGCAATGAGACGTAGTATCTCGGAGGCCGCTCCCCCAAGTATCACAAGAGCCCATCCCGCGAGGAAAAGAAAGTAAGTCAAGACACGTGAGATTATATCCGGAAGGTCAGGTTGCTCCTTGACGGAAAATGCGTAAGGCAACCACGCCAAGGAAAGGGGGACGACTAAAATAAAAGAGACAATGTTGTGAAAATTTAAGGCAAATGCGAAGATACCCACATCTGTATGAGTAAGATAGAGTGGGATGAAGAGAAGTCGATCCAACATCCCTCTTCCCCAGAAGAAAAGAGAGGTAGGGATCAGGGGCAAAGAGTAAGCCAGCATACTCTTTAAGCTTGCAAAAGAAAATTTAATCCCTCGAGAATAGATATAGACAAAAGCTGAAGTAACGAGAAGAACAGGCACAACAAACAAAACATCTACCTCATAAAGCCCCTGTAGCCCTCGTCCGAGAACCACGAGAAAAACGATGGTCATAGCCACGCGCACAAGGCTGGTGGAGATAGTAAAAATACTGTACATCCCCGGTCGTTTTTCACTGCGCAGCAAGGCAAGAAAAATTAAACCCGCAGGATTGCCCACCGTATAGATCCCGAACAGACGCAGGATCGACCTCAACTCCGCTGACTCAAGCCCAATTATTCTCTGAACGATGGAAGAATGAGACAGAAGTGGTGCAAAAACAAGAAGCAAACCGCCAAACAGCAATGAAGCCACTAAGGTGTAGGTAAACGCCGTGGAGACAAGCCGTCGGCGCTCCTCTTCACTCGTAGCCTTGTAGTAATCGGCGATCACAGCTTGGTTGAGTGCAAACAGAATAATTATCTGCAGAAATCTGTAAAAAGCTGCGGTGATGGAACGCACTCCGTAAAGATCTGCCGCAAGGTACGCTACATAAAGAGGAGCAAGCAAAACGCGAATGATCTGGTTGCTGGCGTTGCCTATCCCGTAGATCAGTGTATCTTTGGAGAGAAGTTTTAGATCACTAAGTTTCATGCAGCTTGATTTTCTAAGAAGCCAAGCATCTCGCGGCACATGCATTCTGCCGCCCTGCCGCCGCCGAAACTTTCGATATCCGGAGATTGTGTTGGGATCGTTTCTTCCCTAATTCCCTCAAGTATCCGTTCCGGATCGATCCCCACGAGGCGATTCCACCTATCCTTTAAGGTCTCGGGCCACTCGGTCTCCTCCCGAAGCGTAAGACAGGGACGGGAAAGGAAGTATGCTTCGCGCTGCACGCCGCCAGAATCCGTAAGGATCAAGGAAGCATGTTCCTCCAGCAAAAGCATATCGAGATACGGCAAAGGGGCGATGATATCGATATGGTCGAGTTCGCTACTGGAAAACTTCTTCAGGGTCTTGGCCGTCCGGGGATGGCATGGAAAAATGATACGGGGGTGATTGTCGTGAGCAAGACACTTAATGACCCTTCTCAGGCAGTGCTCCTCGTCGACGTTCGCCGGACGATGCATCGTGAGGAGCCAGAAAGGTTCTTCTTCGATCTCCAATTTCTTAAGGATGTTGGACTTTTCGCGAGCTATAGGGAGGAAGTGCTGGAGGGTATCCAAGAGGATATCTCCGGTGTGCGTTACACCCTCACTGCGCCCCTCGTTCTTGAGGTTGTCAACGGCGCTCGGGGTAGGACAGAAGCAGAGATCGGAACAAGCATCGGCAAGGATACGGTTAATCTCCTCAGGCATTCTCCGGTTGCCGCTGCGTAGTCCGGCCTCTACGTGGACTCCAGGAACATGAAGCTTGACCGCGGCCAGTGCTCCGGCGAGCGTTGAGTTGGTGTCGCCGTAAACTATGACCAGATCAGGCTTCTCATCCATAAGCACCTTCTCAATCCCAATCATCGCATCGCCGCCTTGATGAACTGGGGACGGGCACCGACAATTGATATTATCTTCATTGCTTACCCTTGCTTATAATCCTCTCGATAGTTCTTAATTCGAAAGAAATACGATCATGCCATGTCCATATCTCTTCCCTTTTCTTTTTTATCCCCCTTCTTAAATGACGATAGAAAGTTTTGTTCCTGGCTAGCTTCTTTATTGTCTGAGGCAGTTCTCTCTCAACATTATGAGGATCTAAAAGGACTGAGTCCTCTCCATCCTCGAGAAGACCATCTAAAGAACCATCCGCCAGCGAAATAATCGGGAGCCCTGCAAGAATAGCTTCCAATAAACAATTGGATAGATTAGAAAGATACTGAACAGATATGAACAAATCGGCTTGTTTGAGTGTATTGACGGCCTTGGTATGGGATACGTGTCCTACAAACCGCACCGCACTTGAGACACCAAGAGTCTCTGCTAAACTCTCAAGCATCTTGCGTTGTCTCCCATCACCGATTACAACTAATTTTAATTCGGGAACATATTCAAAGGCTTCAGGTAAAGCACGCAAAATTCTATCGATCCCCTTCCAGGAAACAAGTCGGGCCATCGCGACAACTAAAAAAACATCCGGCGGGAACATACTTCTTATATCGAGGCAAGATTCGTTATCCTCGAGATCAAGTCCGTTCAGGAGGAAGAGAATTTTTCCCTCAGGTACTCCAAATACCTCCAACACCTTATCTCCTCTTGTTCCATCATTAACCATAACAACCAAGTTTCCATAATGACTGTAGTTAAATATCTCGGGGAAATTCCGGAATCCTTGCCATAAGCTTATTTTTTTATTTGATGATGGCTTCAATCTTTTCCAAATATGTGTCCCGAAATACCGATTAATCAGTGGACGTTCTGATGATTTATGCAAAAAATATCCTAATACTATGTTAAAACCCATTTGATAGATAAAATGGGGGTGCAACCGGGAAAGTAATCTTTTGTGAAATCCGAATGAATAAATAAGCGTAATCAATGCAAAAAAATGATCAAGTAAAAAACTCCCCTTTCTCAGTAGAATGTAGATAATAAGCAAGAAGAAAGAAGGTAATCGATAAGGGTGTACAATTAAATGATCTTCATGAACAAAAGACTTACACTTGATATTTCTTTCAAAAACGGGAAGTGTTATATGTACTTCGTGCCCCAGCTTGTATGATTCCCTCAGGAAAGAAACAATTGCTGGCATACCACTAGGGGATTTTCCTTCAAGTAACCAATCTCTAAAGCCCGTAAGATTATATCTTGGGAAGGGTGCTGCCAACACAAGGATTTTTTTTCGCACAACCGAATGTTAAGGAAATTTCGTTGTGTGTCAATGTCAACGTTGACATACCTTCTCTGGCCGATTATTATTAATCATCCGGCGGTTGAAGCTGCGCAGCCCTGACTCCACATGAGCTACCGGAATGTGGAGCTTTACCGCTGCTAAGGCTCCTGCCAGGGTCGCATTGGTGTCTCCGTAAACGATAACAAGATCGGGTCTCTCATCCTGCAGAACCTTTTCGATTTCGATGAGTGCTTTTCCTGTCTGATAGGCGTGAGTTCCCGAACCTACCCCAAGATCGAAGTCAGGACGGTAATCGAGTTCGTCGAAGAAGACCTGGGCCATGTCAGGACTGCAGTGTTGACAGGTATGAAGATGAAGGTGTGCAAGATCGGGAATTTCGGCAAGAGCCCGGGCAAGCATCACCGCCTTGATGAACTGGGGACGGGCTCCGACTACCGAGAGGAGCTTTCTCTGCACTCCAAAACCATCAGGCATATTGAATCATAAATGGGATTGGTGATATGTCAATACGCACAACTGGGGTGCACCTTCGTTGACAGAACACTGGAAGCGAGGTATTATCCAGTATGTGGAAATTCTCGCGCTACGTCCTGCGGCAATACATCGTCCCTCTTGTGTTTGCCTGGGCGGTCCTTACCGGCGTATTCCTTATGGACAGGCTGTTTTTGCTTGTTGATCTCATCATCCGTAAAGGACTGGCTTTGCAACACGTGTTCGAGATACTGCTTTACACCCTGCCCTTTGTCATGGCTATGTCTGTCCCCCTTGCCGCCCTTGCAGGAGCGATGATGACCTTTGGCCGATTGGCGCAGGACAACGAGATCCTCGCCTTGCGCTCGGCGGGGGTACGGCTCTTTTCGGTCTTTGTGCCCATGCTTGGATTTACCGCCCTGCTTGCAGGACTCATGGTGTTCTTCAACCTCTATGTGCTGCCTGAAGCCAACCACCGCGTAAGGAACATGCTCGCAGACGTCTCAAGCAAGAAGCCAACGGCGCGTCTTGAGGAGGGGCTATTTAACGAAGACTTTCCAGGCTACACCATCTACATTGGTCGAAAGGACGAGCGCCGCTCCAAGATCTACGATGTGATGGTATATGTAAAGAAGAGCACGGTTCCCACGATGATCACAGCACCACAGGGTAAACTTGAGGTCACCGCGGATGAACGCTACATGATAATGACTCTCTACGGGAGCGAGATCCATGAACAGGTGGGGGATAACTACCGGCGCATCCAGTCGGACACGCAGGTAATCAACCTTGAGATAAACACCGAACTTGTAAGGCGGGAACGCAGCAGGCGCTCGGAAAGGGAGATGACCCTGCCGATGCTTGCGGCGGATATAGAGAAAAACAGAGAGAAGATAGGGGAATACGAAGCAGAACTCACGGAAGTGGGGAGCAACAAGATTAAACGTGAGGAGCTCGGTCGTCGCATAGCCAGCCTGGGGCGAAGGATCAACAGCCTGCGGGCTGAGATCCACAAATCCATTGCCTTTGCGATTGCGGGAATCATCTTCCTCTGCTTCGGTTCAGCCCTTGGAGGCAAGCTTCGCCGAGGCGGGATTGGACTTGCGATCGTGTTGAGTCTTATCTTCTTCGCATTCTACTACATCCTTCTCATAGGAGGGGAGAATCTTGCCAAGTCAGGCAAGCTGACCGCATGGATCGCGATGTGGATGCCTAACCTCATCTTCCTTCCATTCACTGTTGAGATCTTTGGAGAGGTGTTTTTCGAGAGCTCCCTCTTTTTGTGGAGGCTGCGCAGATGAACCGCATCGATCGCTTCCTTGCGCGAGAGTTCATCCTCTTTGCCTTGCTGGGGTTGGTGACCGTCGTGGTTATCTACGATCTAATCAACCTTATTGAACGAATGGGTTACTTCCTGCGCCACAAGTCCGCTGCAGTGGAGATATTGCTTTACTACGTCTACGATCTTCCTGCAACGATTGAACTTCTTCTGCCCGTGGGTTTCGCATTGGGGGTGTTCATAGTGATTGGACGTCTTATCCGCTCAAACGAGCTTGTCCCACTTCTCGCCTGTGGGGTGAATCTCTACCGCTTGTTCGCGGTTTTCATTGCCGTATCTGCAGCTGTGGCCGCACTGGCCTTCCTCCAGAGCGAGTTAGTGGCGCTTCGCACCAAGACCCGTTTTGTGGAATACAAGACCGAGACCATTGAAAAGCGCAAAGCCAAACGCAAGCAGATAAAGAACCGGATCTTCTATATCTCGGAGAGTGGGCGTGTCTACTACATCCGCCAACTTCGTCTTCCCGACAGCCTCGCTCTGGACTGGGTAATATGGGAACTTGGCCCTAAACGCAAGATAGAACGCAGTATTCGTATAAGGAGCGCAAGATACTCCTCAAGCCAAGGCTGGAAGGGAGAGCAGGTTGAGATTCATGACTTCAGGGGGAGGCAAACAATCTTCACAAGTTACCCCAGCCGAATTATGCCTGAGGTTACGGAAACATCTGCAGAGCTTGGGGTTCGCACCAAGGGAACCGATGAGATGGGGGTTGGTGAACTTAGAGACTACATACAACGCATGAGAGCTGCGGGATCAAACGTGGCGGTGGAGCTTGTCGAGTACCACTTCCGCTTCTCCTCCCCTTTGATTATTGTGATCGTAACGGTGATCTCACTTGCTGCGGCTACCATGCTCAGAAGGGGGAATATAACCCTGGGGCTCGGCCTGGGGCTTCTTGTGAGTTTCCTTTACTGGGGTGCGCTCCAGGCGTCACGGGCCTTCGGTTACGCCGGCGCTTTGCCGCCGTGGCTTGCCGCCTGGCTACCGAATATCTTGTTTTCTGGTCTTTCAGGTGTATTATTGGCAAAAGTCAAACGCTAAGCTGGAGGTTTGTATGAAGAGGTTAGGACTTTGCCTCACATTTATCTTGGCTCTTGCAGGCTGCGGTAAGAAACCGGTGCATATAATCTACGAAGGCGATCCTATTGCTACCGATACCTTCGGAGGCCGTATATTTACAATAGCCTCGGATCCTTCAAGCGTGGGCCTGGCCATAGGATTCTCCGACAGCCTTGTTATGATATGGGATCCGGTTGAACGCAAATCCATAAAGAAAATTCGCCGACACCGCCACATCATCAACGACGTGGCCTTCTCACCCGACGGCAATCTCCTGGCGGTGGCAGGCGCTGATGAGGTATTAACCGTCAACGACTTGCGTACGGACCAACTCCTCGATTCGATAGTGCTCTTCAATGGTGCGGTGACCAGCGTGGACTTCTCATCCGACGGCCGCTTCCTGGCCGCCGGCTTCACCGGCAGTGATGTGGAGGTCTGGGACGTGGCTAAACGCGAACGTTTCGGCGAGTTCGATGGACACACCGGGGTAGTCACCGATCTGAGGTTCAGACCCGGAACATCCGAGCTCTACACCGCAGGACGCGACAGCCTATTCTATATTGCAGATGTGGAGGACACCATCTCCTTCAAATCCAAACAGAACTACGGCTACCTCATAGTGATCGCCTTCTCTCCGGACGGGGAGTACTTCGGCACCGGAGGCACCGATAAACTCATAAAGGTATGGAGATGGATGGGGGAAGAACTCAGCTCCATAGGTTGGTACCAGAGCGATCTCGGAAATGTGCTTGACCTTATCTTCTTGCCCGACGGCTCAAGGATGGTGGCTGTGGACCAGGAAGGACAGGTTGTCTTCCTAAAGCGCACCGAGCCGGTTGATACAACTAAGGAGAAGGGGCTTGCAAGCGGAGGGGCATTCAGACTTGGCATCGTTGAAGTCGGACGCTTCAAGGCGCATGATGGAGCCATCCGTGCCTGTGCAATCTCGGCTGACGGCAGCAAGCTTTACACAGGCGGCGATGACCGCACGCTCAAGGTGTGGGATACAGAGGCCATCCTTGCCCAACTGAAAGCCAAGGCACCTGAGGAGAAGTAAGCTCTTAAACTCACGAACCTAAAGGCTGCGGGGAGCATCCCAGATGGTTAGTGGTTGGCCGCTATCCAAGCAAAGAAAAAAATACCCTAACCAGATTGAACTCCCCTCAAAAGGACCCTGGATACGCCTGGCTTGATCTAGTCTTTCTTCCCCTCGATCCGACGTGCCAGGGAACCAAGCTCTTCTATTGTCGGTTGAATATTCTCTATCTCTTCACGAGGGATACCCTTTTCTTCAAAATCCTTCACCGCACGCTTCAGGCTCCAGAGCTTCATCAGAAAAACATTAAGCGCCCGTTTGCGTCTGCCTTCGGCCTTCTCTGCCTCCTCGTCTTCTTCCTCACCACGGGCCGCCTCGATCTCCTCAAGCTCGGCGGAGACCGCATCCCCTAAGGCCTCGATATGACGCAGTAAGCGCTTGACATCCCCACGGGAAAGATCGTGTTCCAGAAGCACCACAGCCCCGGTAAGGCTCATGGTGCGAACGCCACCCTCGCGCTTTAATAGGGTGTCAGGAACGACCACTGTATCCACCACAACCACCGTGTCGACTATCGTATCCACCGCGTGCTGCTCGCTGGTATCCTCTGAGGTCTCATCCTGGATTATGACCACTATCTTCTCTTCCCTCGCTTTCCGGCAAAAAATCGCTACCAGAAGCAAAGATAAGGGAAGAAGCAAAACTAACTTCCTCATGTCTTAACCTCCTTGGGTTGAAGTAGTTCAAATACCTCTATCTCGGCATCTCCGTAATCTTCTATTCTTATGCGCCGTGGAAGGAACGTCAAACGCTCACCCACAAGCTCACGAGTACGAGCGGATACAAGTATCTCGCCCTGCATAGCCGACTCCTGCAACCGCTCGGCGAAGTTGACGCTCTCTCCTATGATTGTATACTCCATCCTGCGGGAAGAGCCGATGTTGCCCGCAATAGCCGTACCGGTATGTATCCCCATCCCCATCTGGATCTGGACCTTGCCTTCGTTCTCACGCTGGAAATTCAGCCTGGCGATTACACGTTTTATCTCAAGGGCTGCCTGGCATGCCCGCAAAGCGTAGTCACTCTGAGACAGAGGTGCATTCCAAAAAGCGAGGAAGCCATCGCCTATAAACTTATCCAGCACCCCTTCATTCTCGATTATCACGTCAATTATTGGGGCGAAGTAGTGGTTGAGCAAAGCTATGATCTCCTCGGGGGACATATGCTGGGAAAACTTAGTGAAGCCGCGGATGTCGGCAAAGAGAATCGAGACCTCTCGCCGATCACCCTTAAGATTAACGAATTCCTTTTCGGAGAGTATCTTCTCCGCAACCTGACGGGTCACGTAGCGTTTGAAGATACCCTTAACGAACTCCCCCTCTTCCAGCCCGCGCATCATCCAGTTGAACGCCTCACTCAAGACACCAACCTCGTCTCTTGAGGTGATGCTGACCCGGGTAGAGAGATTCCCTCGTCCCACCTCCTGCATCGCCGAGGCAAGTGACCGCAGGGGCTTTGTGCTTTGCCTGACGAAGAGAAGGACAAGCGCTATCCCGACCACAAACGCGGCTGCCCCTACAACAACAATCCGCCAGACAAAACCCCATATCCCCCGCTCAAGGTTGGCCAACGAATAAACAAGGTCTATGGTATATGCCACCTTGTTTGTCTGCGGGTCTTGTATCTCAGTATGGTAACGTCTAGTACGCCCTCCCTCCGGCGTCTCGCGCTTCTCGCTTAAGACCGTACCGTCTGATGTTATAGCGATCTCCGTAAGCTCAAGATCGTACCCTGCTGCGCTAAACCGTCTGGTTAAGAGATCGGAGATATAAGCTTCAAGCTCCTCGGAAGCCATATACTTATGTGCAAGATCTATGGAGTTGATTACGTCAAGCACCCTGTATTGGGCATCGCGTTCCTTGGCCTGGATAAAGAAGTGGGCCGACATCACCAGTACCCCGGCCAGCAGTAGGACGTAAAGCGCGCTAAAGATTATAACCAGCTTACCTGCAAGCCCCATGCCCTGCCTTTTCATTATTATAGCATACTCCCCATTAAGAACTTGTCAAGACTACAAGCCAAGATGCAGTAAAACGATTGACAAATCCTCCAGGTGGGATATGATTTAGGCATAAAAGACGGAGGCAAGATGAAGCATGTGCTTTTAGTGGTCTTGGTGTGTTCAACTGTCTTCTCAGGAGCAGCATTAGCCGCCCATTCAGACCACGGGAATATAGGGGCAGGTGTTGTTTTGGGAAAACCTACAGGACTCTCAGGCAAGTTCTGGCTCTCGAGGAAGGATGCTATTGACGCTGCACTCGGTTGGAACTTCGAGGAGGATCTGTTCGCCCTGCAGGCGGGATACCTGTACAACCATCCTATAGATGTGTCGTCAGGATTCCTCGCTGTCTACATAGGAGCAGGCGGATTATTTGAAGCCGTATCTCCATCAGACGAACGACCGATTGACAAGATTTACCTCTCTGGAAGAATCCCGCTGGGTCTTGAGTATATCTACGAACCGATAAGCTTCTTTGTCGAGGTCGATCCGCTTCTGCTCCTATATCCTGGCCTGGGCTTCGAGTTCGGTGGTGGCGTGGGCTTCAGGTTCTATTTCTAATTTAAGAAAGTAAATAAAGGAGCGACCTTTAGGTCGCTCCTTACCTATCTTAAATCCGCTACACCGATTGCGTGGTCCAGCTTTGACTAACAGTGAAGCTACTCTTCACCAACGACAAAGCGCCAGGCCTTCAACCCAGTTGTATCTTGAGTTGCCTCCCATAAGTCCGTGGGAACCGGTCGCCAGTAGTAGGTAACACCAGCCGATACCTGGACCGAATACTCCGCAGCCGCCAAACTATCTGCTATTAACTCCAGATCCGAGACGAAGACCTCATCCTTTTCTGAATCGGGCGCGAAGTAGAGATCGTAGGTAAGTGGATCACCGTCCGGATCATTGGGGCTCCAGAGCAGCTTTAGGGAGCCGCCGGATGGAGGATCTATAGGTGCGAAAGTGTCAGAGGGGGTTGGTGAATAGGTTGAGGGGGTTCTATTGGTATCGCGAGCAAAGTGGAAGACCTCACTTTCAGTCTCCAGGCCATAGGGATCTCGGGTCAAGATCATCCAGTAATAATCC
>JABUBL010000026.1_pt1 | contig 26984 bp, 29 predicted proteins | sample 7240371 | NCBI WGS metagenome assembly JABUBL01 (sample SAMN07256343, study PRJNA390944) | subsurface metagenome | isolation source: Methane hydrate marine sediment | place: Pacific Ocean: Eastern North Pacific, ODP site 1244 | collected 2002
ACAACCCCGTTGATGAGGCCCCCGAACCTCATTCCGGGGCTCATCCTCTGGAGCAGGGACGAGGCGACTATCCCAGCGCCCGCCAGGATCAGCAGCCAGGCGAAGAGGTTCCGGGTTATCTCCATTGTCTGGAATACTACGTAACCGGCACCCAGGCCGACGAGGAACCCGCCGAAGCCCAACCCTGAAGACTTACTCATTTTTACCACCCTCTTATACCGATATTGGGATATTAAACACTCCGCTATCGGGGGAACGAACGCGATGGTAGAGTTCGACACAATGACAGCGAAGCTCATGGCCGAGTGATTCGAGAACAGTGACTGAGGCGATATAGACGCGCAGGTGGAGAACTTCTCCCAGAAATCTGCCCTCGTCGTGGGATGTGTGCCAGAATAGATAACCCGGCGAGACGGGGCTTCCAGTATCCGTTTTACCAGATCATGGCGTTGGCACCCCAGGCGAGGCCGCCGCCGTAGCCCGCGAGGACAACTAGGTCCCCTGACTTTATCTTCCCTTCCTGAACCGCCTCGTGGAGCGCGACGGGTATCGACGCCCCGGCCATGTTCCCGTACTTCTGGAGGTTGGTGTAGGTCTTCTCCATGGGCAGCCCCAGGGCCTCCATACCCGTGGTGATGATGTTGACGTTGGACTGGTGGCTGATCACCATGTCCACGTCGTCCAGGATCCTCCCGCACCTCGCCAGGACCGCCCTCACCGCCTCTGGCAGGGCCACGATGGCGAAGTCCCAGACCGCCTTCCCGTCCATGTGGAAGTACTGGAGCCCCTCGTCGATGGCCTCGTGGCTGATAGGCCTCTTGGTGCCCCCCGCCGGGATCTCGATCACCTCAGCGCCCCGGCCGTCGGCCTTCAGGTAGCTCGCGAGTATCCCCTTCCCCTCATCGCACTCGGAGACCACGGCGGCCCCTGCACCGTCGCCGAAGAAGACGCAGGTGGTCCGGTCCTCCCAGTTGAGTATCTTCGAGTAGACCTCGGCCCCCACTACGAGGACGTTCTCGTAGTTCGGATCGGCGGCGTACTTGGCCCCGACGTCCAGGGCGTAGACGTAGCCCGTGCAGACGGCAGCAAGGTCGAAGGCTCCGGCGTTCACTGCTCCCAGCTTCCCCTGTAGTATGCCTGCCGTGGACGACATGGGGACGTCAGGCGAGCTGGTGGCCAGGACTATCATGTCAACGTCCTCTGCCTTGATGCCGGCGTCCTCCAGCGCCTTCTCCGAGGCGAGAAACGCCAGATCGGAGGTGCAGACGTCCCCCTCCACGACCCTCCTCTCCTTGATGCCGATCCTGGAGGTAATCCACTCGTCGCTGGTGTCCACTATCTTGGCTATGTCGTCGTTGGTTAGAACCTTGGGGGGCACGTAGGAGCCCATCCCCGAGATGCCGACTGAGACCATAATATATCCCTACCCTCATAGCGGAGGCCGAGGACTTTAGACTTTATCGGTGGGGACCTTCACTTCGACATCCGGAGGGGGCCGCTTCTTCTTCTCCTTGTAGAGGGCGATGAACAAGGCCGTGCCTATCATGTCGATGACGAAGCTCGCCCTGAAGGGCAGGGCGGGGGAGATGTTGTCGTACATGTAACCCCCAACCCATGAGGACGGCGTGCTTACAAGGCTGCTTATCGTCCCCATGAGCCCCATCATACGGGCCCTCTCCTCGGGGGGTGTGAGGTCCGCCACCAAGGCCTGCCAGGCCGGGCCACCCATGGGCCCCCACATCGCCCCACCTAGGCCGCTAGCCGTGGCCCCCAGCCCCCTCACCGCGGCGATGTGCCAGAAGCCCTGGGAGAAGGTGAATCCCACGATGGAGAACGAGGCCAGGATACGGGAGGTCACGATTATGGGCTTCCTGCCTATCCGGTCCCCAAGCATTCCGCTCGGCGTGGTCAGCAGCGTGGTTATTATGCTAGCCCCTGTCCCGATGAGGCCCCACTGGGTCGTCGTGAGGCCCACCACCTCGATGCCGTAGATTACCATGAACGACATCATGAGCCTCAGGGCGAAGGCGCTGATGGCGGCGACCCCCGTGAGGATCCAGACGTCCCTGGGCATGCTCATTAGCTCCTGTATGACGCCCTTCTTGGACCCCTCCGAGCGCTTTCTGGCCCTAGTCGGCTCAAGGGTCTCCTCGATGTACCGCCATCTTATTGCTATAGAGAAGAGGGAGACCGCTGCGGAAGCCATGAGGATATACCTGCATCCCTGGATGACCCCGAAGTAGTCCATGATGACGCCACCCATGAGGCTCGTGACGATCATGGGTAAAGAGGTCACAGTGCGGTACATGGCGATCCCGGAGCCCCTTTTCTCCGGGGAGATGGATTCCGCTATCAACGCGTTCAAAGCCGGCAACCCCAGCATCCCAGCCGAGCTGAGGATGAAACCGGGAGCCGTGTGGACCCAGCTAGCCGAGTACAGGAAGACGAGGGGGGAGAGCATCCTTATACCCGAGCTAACGACCAGAAGCTTCCTCCTCCCAAGCCTATCAGCCAGTATCCCTCCGGGGAGCTGGAATACTATCCCCGAGATCGTCTCAAGCATCAGCAGGAGCCCCAGCTGCTCCTTTGTGCCCCCCAGCTCCAGGATGTAGAGGCTCCTGTAGGGCCACCAGAGGAAGGCGGTGAACATGAAGAGTGCCTGACTTATGGTGACGACTACCATGTTCCTATTGGAGAAGGTCTCCCGCATCACCTTGAGGAACGACACGCTTCTAAGAACACAACCTTAAAGTCAATATAAGGGAAAAGGGGTCCTATATCACCATTTCTGAAGCCACCCCTCTTTGACATCACCGTTTTATATCCGCCAGGGATCAATACATGTGACTTGAAATGAGTTCGGACAGGGACGTATGCTTCGGCAGGAGGAGCTCCACAATCTGGCCCATCATCATAGGGGTCCTGATAATATTCGCAGGGCTCATCGAGCTGTTCGGGGGCGCCTACGCATGGCTTAACTGGGACACCCTGTGGCCTTACCTCATGATGGCATTGGGGCTACTCATAGTAGGGAACTCGCTGTACAAGCGGTGAAACATCCACCCCATTATTTCCTAACGCTGTAGACCATACTCCAGCGCAGCTTTCACGGAGGAGAAAGTGAGCATAATTTTATGCGCGCGTCAGAGATGGGCGGGGTCGACGTAAACTTTGTTCTTCCCCAGGTCTGGGAACGCGTTCCCCTCTGTGGGATTCACGTAGAGTTGCGTGTGGTTGACGACATGTGGGCGCGCGCGGCGTGTCTATGAGACCTTGTACTTCTCGTAGAGCTTCCTCAGCTTGGCGTTGAGCTCCCGGGCCCTCTCCTCGGACTCGGAGACCTTGAGCTCCTCGCACTCGTACCCCACGACCTCCCGCATCAGCTCCACGTTCTCCTCGACGAAGACCACAGTCCCATCACCCTTCACCTTCTCGATACCATCCAGCCTAGCACCTGCCCTGTTTATCGCCACCGCCTCCTCCAGTGACAGCCCCGGGAGCACCACCTCCGCCCCCTCCGCGCTCAGCCGCGCCGGGTAGGCACCGGGCAACCCCTGCGGGCCAGCAACGCATGAGCAGACCTCGCCTGTGTCGAAGTAGATGGCCAGGACGTGCTTCAGGAAGGACGCGGCCGTCCTCATCTGATCCACCAGGGGCCCTGTGTACTGAACCTTGGCGGCGTAGCCGGCCTCGTTGTAGATCCTCGTCACCTTCTCATTGGGGAACCTCTGGGAGACGTCCTCCCCGTCCACCATGATCTTGAGACAATAGGGCCCCTCAAGGCCAGCGGTGTAATATGAGCCGTGGTGGCCGACGCCGTAGACAGTGACGCTCCTGTAGGGCACCCCCATCTCCCGGGCGACGATCCTCTTTATCCTGGAGCAGGCGAGGTCCATGTTTCCCCCTCCGCAGGCGGGCTCCAGCCCGACCTTGCTGAGGACGACGTTCGTGAGGTCCGGGAAGGCCCCGTTCACCACCTGGGTCTCTATCCCCGACCTCTTCACCGCCTCCATGAGCTTGTGGGCGAGGGTGAGGTGATTAGGAAGCCAGGGCCCGATGGGGGAGATCTTCCTGTAGACGTCCATGGGGAGCAAACGGGTGATCCACCAGGACCCCAGGGATGAGAGATTGCAGACCACCGACGGCCTCACCTCCTTCAGGAGCTCGGCGGTCCCGGGGATGTCGAAGAGGTCAATCTTGCGGAAGCTGAGGTCGGGGTAGCTGCCCATATTGTGGGCTACGTGGAGGGCCTCCTCGACCTCGAAGCGCCCCTTCTCCTCGTTGACGTCCGCACCGATGACCCTGATGTCGCTGTACTTGCTGGCGATGATGTACATCATGTCGTGGCCCACGCTGCCCGCGGAGCCTATGAGCAGGAACGAATCCAATCCAAGCATCACCTTTTCGTGTTCGGTTCCGACACCCAGAAGCAGCTCTGCCTCAGGTAGTCCTCCTGCCAGTCGCCGGGCCAGTCCCTCATCCTAGAGAGGTTGCTTAGGCGGTCCGCGAACTTCACCATGATGGCCTTCCTCGACTTGAGAACGGGGAAGTAGCGGCCGGTCTCCTTGTCTCCCTGGAACGTGAGCTCCTGGACGAGGTCCGCTATCTCCCTGTTGAACTCGTGGAGGATCTCCTCGTAGGTGGTCTCAGTGTCCTCGATTGTGTCGTGGAGTATCCCGGCGCAGAGCACCTCCTCGTCGTCTGTCACATCTCTCAGGATGCTGTGGACCTGGACTATGTGCGCGAAGAAGTAGGGCCTCTGCTGGTCGTCCAGCTGCCCCTTGTGCTTCTCGCTGGCGAACTCCAGTGCCTTGTCCTCTAGTCTACCCATCTCAATCACCCGATATAGGATAATAAACACTATAGCTCCTTTCGATTTTTATGATTGTTGCCTCTGAGCCCGATATATTATCGATATAAACATTTAGGGAATTTTCATTCCACTATGTCTCCCGTGGAAACATAGGCTGCAACAGCTATTTAGGCGTGGAAAAAACCACTCTCCCCGGTTCTCAAGGCGTTTCAGAGCCTTGTTATGAATCCGAAACACCTGTTCCAGATCTGGAGTAGCGGTTCCACGGGGTTCCTGAAGTATCACCCGGGACATCTATGCTGCCGGTTGAAATGACAACCCGAAAAACGGTGATGGTGCTCGCATTGGTCCTGGTGGTCGCACTGATGGTGACGGCCCTCCCGGCCCTGGCGTGGACCAACACGAAGAATGCGCAGGCAACGCAGGCGAAAGGCAAAGGTATGAACGTGTATGCTCAGGCCACGCAGTTGAAAGCCAAGTCCGCCGTAAGGAACGGGCTGCAGGCTCAGATGAAGATCGGGAGCCAGGCCGCCTTCGACATCTCGATGCTCGAAGACGCCGACGAGCTGAGCCTCGACGAGGTGGAGGACGTCGACATCGACGCCCTCGTCTCCGAGTACGAGGCGATCCCCGAGGAGGAGAGGACGCCCACCCCCGGCGTCTGGATCGTGGTGGCGAGGGGCCTATCATGGGAGAGGAACGACCTCCCGGAGGTCTCCAACGCCGCCCCTGAGGGGATCCACGTCGGCCTGAGGATGGTCGTCAAGAACATCTGGAGCACCCCCGAATGGAACCTCTACAAGGTCCTGAAGGGCGTCGTGGGCCAGAACGGCACCAGGTACCAGGTGGAAGGCTACGCCCTCTACAGTAAGGAGACGGGCAGGTTCTACCTGTCCCTGGAGGGCGACGGCATCTCCTACTTCGGCGCCGTCGGCAAGGTCCTACCCCCATGTGAGGACTGCGCCCACCCAAGGGCACTGCGGATCGTCATGAAGGGTCGAATGAACGTCGAGGGCGAGAACTACGCCTTCGCCATGAGAGGACGCGCCTTCAGGCCCCGCATACGCAGGGTCCAGCCGGCCCCCGAGCCCGAGGAGCAGCTGACCAGCGCCAGCGCATAGACCCCCCAGGTCTACCCCACTCTTTTTTCTAATTATCTAAAAATAGGCTTAGAGAGAAGCATTATTTCCGGTTCTCTCTGACCACCGAGCCAAGCCGCTTAGCTATTACTCGCGCCTTCTGGTACGTAGCCGCCGGGACCTGTGGTATGAGGTAGCCCTCAATCCTGTCCAGGAAACCGTGGCGGGAGACGACAGCGCCTGCCGCGCAGTCCGCCCCGAATCCGCAGGTGTAGCACTGGGCGATACCTTTGGACCTGAGGACGCCGATGGGCTCGGTCATGTAGTTGCTCCTGAACATCCTCCGGATGTAGTCCTCCGCAGGGTTGGGCTCGTCGGTCCCAGCCGTGATTATGACGTTGGGCTTCCCGGTCAGGCTGAACCTCTCCCTGTGCCTCAGGCTGAAAAGCCTCTCCAGGAAGGCATGGCCCACGGCGTTGATAGTCCCGTAGTAGACGGGGGCCCCGAAGACGACGGCCTCTGAGGCGAGCATCAGGTCCCTGACCTCGGCCCAGTCGTCTACGACCTTGCAGACGTTGTCCGATGCGCACCTGAGGCAGCCCTGGCAGCCCACGATGTCCTTGCCGCTCAGGGAGACGTACTCCCACTCCTCCCCGGTGTTGTCCAGTATGAACTTGACGAGGTCCTCGGTTACCCCCTTGAGGAGCCTCCCGTGATCGTCCCTCTCAACCACCCGGCCGCTCGCGCTGATGCCTAGTATCATGCCTATCACCAGAACACGGGGACATATCAATCTTTGATGAGCTCTGATACAATTGTAGACATTGTCAAAAGGTTCGCGCGCGCAGGTTGCCCAGTACATGAATTTGCTTGTCTATGGTAAAGAAGGAGGGGCAGTGCTAACAGCAGGTAAAATCCAGTGTTTAAGAATATAATCTGCGAACGGTGGAATGTCTGGATCTGATCCTGTGAAAACAACGACCAGTTGATCCTCGGGAACAATAAATATGAGCTGCCCCCTGTATCCCAACGCCAGATAAAAACCCCAATCATCAACCCACCATTGATAGCCATACCCAGGCCATAACGGTGCGTCCACATGCTTCCTAGTAGCGTCACCAACCCATGACTCTGACACAATCTGCTTCCCATCCCAAGTTCCATTGTTCAAGAATAGATAACCAAACTTGGCCATATCGTGAGGCGTAAGATAGAGAGTGCTATATCCCCAGTTTCTACCCAGAGAATCGTTATTCCATTCAACATCATCGAAGCCCAAAGGCGTAAAGAGCCTATCAACAGCATACTCCAGACTACTCATACCAGTGGTCTCGTTAATGATACATGAGAGAAGATGGGATACCCCGTTGGTATAATCGAAACGTGTGCCGGGCTCTTCGATGACTCCCAGGTCCAAAACGTATTGAAGAGCGTCGGGACTCTCGTGCATTTTGTCGAGACCCACCCATTCGTAGAGCCAAGAATCCTTTGCGTCGAAACCAGCAGTCATGGTAAGAAGATTTTCGAGGGTTATCTCTTCTTTCCAGACGCTCATGTTCTGGGGTGTTCTATCGGGGAAGAAGTCCAGCAAGGTTTGATTTAATCCCTCAACGTATCCTTCTTCGATGGCTATTCCTATGAGGGTTGAGACAACGCTCTTCGTGCACGAGTAGATCCTGTGTCTCTCCCCCTTGGTGAACGGTTCATGGTACTCGTCCATCACGAGATACCCATCCTTCACCACGAGAACGCTGTCGATGCCTCTTTCTTCCTCTTGAATTATCCTGGATACCTCTGCAAGCATCTCGGAGTCGATTCCCAACTCCTCAGGAGTTGCGGTTCTCCAGCTCTCCGTCGGCCAATAGACTGGCAGCGATGTCTCGGGAAACGCTTCGAACCTGCTCTCAAAGGAAGAGACCAATCGATCAAAGCGTTTCAAAAGCGTCCTTTCGGAGACAGCATCGGGTAAGGTAAGGTAGAAATTTAGGTAGACTCTCTCTGCGAGTGGGTTATACCAGGCCCCTACGATGCCTGATATGGGAGTTCCGCCTTCACTCATGATAAAATCCTGACGAAGCATCTCGAAAGCGTCTTTCAGCGTAGATACGAGGTTTCCCCTGCTCTCCACCACGTTTTCCTCGCCAAGCTGAGAGAAAGTCATATCAAGAATATCTTCAAGGATAGGCGAGGATTCGAACGGGATCCAGATCACACCGATGATCTCGGGTATCTCGTCTTCTACTAGAGTCCCTTGGACGATGCCTGCTGTAGTCGTAGCTATTCCGATTCCACCCATTCCTTGCTCCCATAATTCCATCCCCTCCGGATGTTCGAAGGAGAAACCAAATCTAGAGTATGTCTCATAATCGCGCGCGGGTGTTGTATTCAAGTAGAGAAAGGCTGAAGCAACAATTGCTACGATGATTATACTCAAAGCTATGACATTCTTGTTGATCCATGATTTGGGTTCATCTGTCATATAATCACCTTTGAATGATTTACATCTATAACAAGCGCATAATTCATGATATAATTAATCCGCAAGACAGATGTTGACAAGATAACATCCATTATTATTATACGCTGAGAATGCACGCGCAGTGCCGTCATTAGGAGAACAAGCTGGGATGGGTATGTGCTGGTACCAGTCATTCTTCTACACTCCAGTCTTTTCATATTTCCATTGCTGCGCCGAGGAACGATCCAATTATCAGTCCCAGACCAGCTTTCGTAAGCAACGCACCGAGGATGAAGCCCAAGACTGTCAAGATAAACATCTTTTTACATTGCGCGCGCGAATCGGAGACTTCCCTCTGATCATCGTAGTTAACTATTACGCGACGCATGGAGGGAACTCCCCTAGGTGGTATGAAGAAAAATGTTGGGTTGGAAGGGTTTCAGGCTGATCGTGAAGTGGGCTTCTTTGGTCATTCGACCCAGAAGTCGTATATCGTCCCCTCGGGGACGTTCTCGTTCACGTACCAAGCTCGTTCCATGACCTTCTCGTCCAAGACCCTCTCGGTTCCCGCGTCATATAGCACCAGCAACAGGTCGAAGTACATGCCCGCCATCTCCTCGTTGCACAGGACGGTGCCGATGAGCATCGTCTCGTATGTCTCGGGCTCCAGCCTGAGGTCCTCAAGGCCGCACTGGACCCAGTCGTCCGTGCCCTCAGCCCTGTACTTCGCGATTATCAGGTAAGTAGCGGATACGCCTCCTATGTTCTTGACCCTGGCCTTGACGTGGACATACTGTCCGACCTCCTTGTGGAGCGTGTCGGGCTCCGTCCCCGAGGCCGCGGCCATGAATTGGCCGTCGACCCCGGCCACATCAACGGCAGGGTTGATCTTGTATGACAGTCCGGTGACGGTTATCGTGAACATCAGCATTATCGCCAGTACTACGTGGGAATTGGATTGGATTTTCGATGTCATATCATACCTCCAGTTGTTCCTCTCCAAATATTGGTGGTCCGGAGGGAATCTTAAATCGATTCTGAAGGTCTCTTCGCGTCAACAGAAAGTTACGGGATAACCTGTTTTCCGATAGGATTTTGACATCCATACACGGGAGATGTCAGTTTTAGTGTAAAATATTATTAATTTACTAATTTTTCCCATATGTTTTAATAATCTGAATATATCTCTTGTCGGTATCCATGGACCACCACAATTCCGCCGTGAAGACCGAATATGGGCTGCCAATCAATAAACACTATTTATCTCATCGCCGGTGTTGGATGTAATGTACCTGCCCCCATACGTCATCTACGCCTTCCTCATCTCCCTCGGCTCGGGGGTGTTAGGCGCGATGCTGGGGATGGGGGGCGGGACGATCATGGTCCCCCTGCTCATATTCCTCCTCAAGGTGCCCATCCACATCGCCTCTGGCGCCAGCATCATCGCGGTCGTTGCCACATCGAGCGCCGCTGCCGTCTCCTACGTCAAGGAGGAGATGACGAACATGAGGCTGGGTATGTTCCTTGAGCTAGCGACGACCATCGGGGCCGTGTCGGGGGCGTTCCTCATCGCCGTGATGAGCGAGGCAGCCCTGAGAACCATCTTCGGCCTCTCCCTCCTCTACGCGGCGGGGACGATGTTCCTCCAGTCGAGGAAGATGGAGAGGAGCTGGGCCCAGAAGCCCAACGACGCCATCGCTGACAGGCTCCACCTGGGTGGTAACTACTTCGACTCGGCGAGGAACGAGCCCATCACTTACGGCGTGAGCAACACACCGGTCACATTCATCATCAGCTACGTTGCTGGGATCGTGTCTGGGCTGCTGGGCATCGGCGGGGGAGGCATCAAGGTCCCTGCGATGAACGTCGTCGCGGGGGTCCCGATGAAGGTGGCGGTCGCTACCAGCAACTTCATGATCGGGGTGACGGCTGCGGCCAGCGCCCTCGTCTACATCAGGAACGGGTACTGCGACGCGTTCCTGACCGCCCCAGTCGTGCTGGGGACCCTCTTAGGGGCCTTCATAGGGGCACGGTTGATAAGGCACGTGCGGGGCGTCGACCTCAAGAAGATATTCGTGGTGGTGCTCCTCGTCCTGGGTCTCAGGATGATACTCTCGGGGGTCGGTATCTGATGAGCTCGCTGAAGAGGATGGAGACCCTGGTCTCCACGATCCTGAAGGCCGGCGTGCTCATGAGCGCAGCCCTGATCCTGTTCGGACTGACGCTGATGATCGTCACGGGCGACACAACCCTCCCCAACGGGAACATGGACCTCGACTGGCTCATCATGGGCGACCCCTTCTTCGCCCCCTCCCACATCCTCTTCCTCGGGTTCCTGACCCTCATAGCCACACCCGTCCTCCGGATAGTGGCCTCCATCTACGTCTACACGAAACTGCACGACAATGCCTTCACGACCATCACCACCATTGTACTATTCGTGCTGGTGGTCAGCTTCACCCTGGGTATCGGATAAATTTCCCACACACTCAAGGCTCACGTCCAATCTTACCGCACCATGAACCGTCTTGCAGAGATCTTATCTGGACACACAGTGCGAGGCGTATTGTTACAGCCAGTTGCGGATGTGTTGGTTTGAATATGTTTGATTTCGGGGATATCCATGAGGGGGGCTACGGATGAGCGAGAGGTACCACATGAGGAGGAAGGACAAGGCGATAGAGGACCCAGCGACGCTGAGAAGGGTCCTAGGGGAGGCAAAGCACATCACGGTCGCCATGTGCAGGGACGACATGCCATACCTGGTCTCCCTGAGTCACGGCTACGACGAGGAGAAGGGCCTCATCTACTTCCACTGCGCAGGTGAGGGGAAGAAGCTCGACTACATGAGGGCCAACCCCACGATCTGGGGCCAGGCCGTTCTGGACTTCGGGTTCTTCGACGGTCACGACGACTGCCGCCAAGAGTTCGCTTCCGTCATGTTCCAGGGGGAGGTCACCTTCATCGAGGACATGGAGGAGAAGCTCCACGCCTTCGTGATGACTAACAGGCAGCTCGACGCCCCGTCCGAGGGGCTCCAGAGGGTGCTGGACGAGCACCTGGAGCGGGCTACCGTGGGGAAGATAAGGATGAGCAACCTCACGGGGAAGAAGACGAAGGGAGTCGAGCTCTAGGAACCAGATATATTCATGTCTCAGGGGTAGGTTATGGTTTTCCCTCGCCCTTCCTGCCGATCGTCCTGTAGATCTCCTTCTCCTCGAAGGATGCAGGCCCCAGACCCTCCCTTATCACGCCCCAGGCGGCGTAGGGGTCCCTGCCCTCCCCGCAGATGAAGACGTCCACTGCCGCGTACTCGAGCTCCGGCCAGGTGTGGACCGAGAGGTGGGTCTCGGCGAGGATGAGGATGACGGTCACCCCCTCCTTGGGGTACCTGTGGACCACCTTCTCCACGACGTGCGAGCGCGCGGCCTCGGCGGCCCTCTCGAGGAGGTCAAGCAGGAAAGCGTCGTCGTTGAGGTCCGCGCTGCACCCGTAGGCGTCCACCAGGAGTTGAGAGATCTTCACGGCACGCCTACCTCCGATCTCCCTGCAGTTTAATCCTCCGGCGGAGGCTGAAGCCCTCGTGAGCCCCGCAGTTGGGGCAGCCCCTCTTCTTTAGCTCCTCCACGGTCTTGTACTTCTCCCCCGCCCCCACCGTTACCTCAACTCCACACCTGCATCTGTAGACCCGAACGGTGGGGTTGACCTCTCCCGTGTACATCGCCCCCTCGAAAATTCCCTTCACCGAGGGCTCGGCGTCCTCCGTCGTGGAGAGCCTCATCATGGAGGTGATGTTCGCGAACATCTCCGCCCCCACGTACTCGTTGAACCTGGGGATCAGCTCACGGACGAAGACGCCCATACCCGTTATGGCTCTGTGGACCCCTAGCATCTCAAGGGGCGACTTGTCGGCGAAGCTGAGGTAGACCGTGGACATCTTCAGGCTCCTGAGGGCCTCGATCCCACGAGACAGGAAGACCTCCACGCCCGGCACGGTGTAGGGGGGATCCGTCGCAACGATGTCGAAGGCCCCCCTCAGGCCTTCAGGGAGGGGGTTCCTGAGGTCGTGGTATACGGTCTCTATCCCCAACCCGTTCTCAGTGGAGATCTCATCGATGACCTTCAGCAGCCTCTCGTCGACATCGATGACTGAGATCTTTCGGGCAACCTTCAGCAGCCCAGCAGCCACGGAGGTTAGGTCGTCGTCGCCCAGGAACAATACGTCCCTCCCCCCCAGGTCCCCCTCTTCCTGCATGTATAACGCTCGCCTCAGGGAGGTCTCGGGGGTGGCGTGTGCCTGATCCAGCTGGGGTATGGCTGTGGGCCTTAACTCGGAGAAGGTCCTCAGCCTCTCCAGGATTTCTGTGTACTCATCGGGGATGGGCGACCTGCCTCCATCGCGGGGGGCAGGTGCGCTGTTTACCCCCCACACGAAGCCCAGGACCTCCGTGACGTACGCCTCCCCCTCGGGGGTCAGGACGGCTCCCCCCTCCCTCCTCAGCAGTCCCCCCTTCTCCAGCTCACGCCTGATCGCGGCGGTGACGGGGATAGGCAGCCTCGCCCCCCGGGCCAGGTCCTTGGTCCCAACCTTCCTCATGCGGTGGACCTCACGGAGGACCCTCCTGACGGCCTCCTCCCCCTCCCTGAGGTTCATCCTACCTGCTATGGCGGTCACCGGATCAGTGTCTGCTCGCTTTCTCTTATCGGCGCTTGCGGAGGACATTCTAGGAAAGTTCGGTGAATCCGGTATTTAGGTGCGCGCACTCCACGACTATTCCCCGGTCCAAGCCTCCCAAGGCTGGAAGTGGGTCTCGTCCACGTCCAGGAGCCCCATGGTGTCGAAGGGGTACTGGACGTCTTGGTCGTACAGGAAGCTCCAGATGATGACGGACGGATCCAGCTCCTCGGTCAGGTCGAAGAGGGCGCGGACGAACTCCGCCTGCTCCCCCTCGTCGCTCTCCCAGCCCTCGGGGCCATCCCGGAACCAGCCCGACTCTGCGATGAGCACCTCCTTCGACGTGTGGTCAAGGATCTCCGAGTAGTAGTCCTCTGGCATCTCAGAGGGCTCGTTGTGAATGAGGCAGGGGTAGGTGGTGAAGGCGACTGCGTCGGCCTCCGGGAAGTCGTCGAGGAGCTCCCACTGGGAGAGGCCCTCGTCGTTGGTTCCCCCGAAGAGGCCTCCGTGGAGGCCCTTCATCCTCTCAAGCTGGAAGATGGTGAAGACCTTGGTGTTCGGTGAGGCCTCCTTGACCAGGGGGTAGACCTCCCCAAAGAGCTCCACGAAATCCCGGTAGCCCTCCTCGGAGTTCATCCAGAAGGAGTTGATCTCGATGCCGAAGCCGATGTAGGAGGGCTCGTAGGCCTCAACGAACTGGACGGCTCCGTCAATGTACGCCTGCCTGTTGGTCTCGTTGAGGGGGCGGACCAGCTCCCCAGTTCCCTGAGTGAAGTATGTGACGATGACGATTGAGTCTAGGTCGTGCTGGTTGGAGAGGACCGTGACCACGTAGGGAGCGGAGACCTCGTCATCCAGGAAACCCCAGTCCCCCGCCCAGGTCACGACGCCCCCGGCCTCCGCGGCCTTCACGAAGAACTCGCCGAACTCCTCGTAGCTCTTCGGTGAGAGGCTGACTCCCTTAAGAGGCCCGATTTCCTCCGAGACGTCCTCGGGAGGTAGGTCGACTCCATCCGGCTCGTTGGCTACCTCTTCTCCATCAACTGGGTCCTTGGGTCGTTGCAGGAATAGTGCTGCAGCCATCACGATGATGATTATGAGTGGAACGACCAGCAAGCTCTTCTTCATCAAACCCTCATCCAGTCGGGAAGCGGGGCCTCATCCCTTCCGTCTCTCAACCTCTTTGAGGATCCGGGTGATCTCAGCCTCGGGGACGTCGATCTTGTGGTTCGCCTTGAGGCGCCTCTTGACCTCAGCAGGGTCGTCGGTCCTCTCCGACGCCTTGGGGACGATGTTGCACATGTCCTCGACATAGTTCCAGGGGAAGATGACCCACCTCCAGCTGATCTCATCACCGTAGTAGTCTGGGGTGAACTTGGAGCCTGTGATGTGCCTCAGGGCAGCCGTCCGGACCTCGGCCGGGTTCTTCGTCTGCACGTAGTCCGTGGCTATCTTCATGCTGTCCCCGGTGTCGGTGATGTCGTCTACCACTATCACGCTCCTCCCGGTCAGGTCGATCTCGAAGGGGTACTTGAGCTGGGCAGTCCCGTCCGGGGTCGCCGTCACCCCCCAGTGCTCCACCTTGAGGCTCACCAGGTCCTTGATGGCCAGGAAGTCGCAGAGCACCCTGGAGAGCACCCAGCCCCCCCGGGCCAGCCCCACCATGAAGTCGGCCCTGTAACCGGACTCGATTATCTTCCGGGCTACCTCCTCGGAGAGGGAGTGGAAGAACTCCCAGTCCATGACCTCGCAATCAAACTTATCGTCGGACACGGGGACTCCTATGGCTGAACTAAATATAAAACAGTTTATGGAGAAAGAAAAAGATCGGTTTAATAATCTTGCTGCTTTTGAAGGAAGGTGGGAGATAATCATGCCTTACTGTCCAAACTGCTGGAAAGAGGTTGGAGACGAGATCGCCTACTGCCCCCACTGCGGAGCCGCCCAGAGAGAGACAGAGTATCAAAGGCCCAGGAGCCGGGGATGGCCAGCAGATAGGATCCTCGCCGGTTTCATAGGGTTCATAATCATAGCCACGTCGTTGGGGCTCATGGTCGGAGGGGGGGGCGATGATGTGGGCTCAGAGTAGCTTCGCCGATCCGGACGGCTACCTGGTTAGCAGGAGCGTCCGCGTTCACACGGACACCTACGCCATCGTCTCCCCGAGTTTCGATGTCAACACGGACATAGACCTCCCCTCATCCTTCTGGCTGACCAGAGGGATGTCTGAGATAGTCACCATAAAATTCGTCGTCGAGAGCAACGACCCCTCAAGCGAGGTCCTGATAGCCATCGCTCAACAATCCCAGGCCGAGAACTACCTCGAAGGCGTTGAGTACGACGAGCTCTCGAGGCTCTCATGGTCCTATGACCCCTGGACCAGGGATGAGCCCGACATATCCTACTCACGCCACGGGGGAGGAGCCCCGGAGGTGGCCCCCGTCGCCATCAGCTCCTGGAACGCCGTGAGCTTCGGCGAAGGTGCCCAGGACCTGAGCTGGGAGCCCGTCTCCGGGAGCTTCTGGGTAGTGGTCATGAACGCCGACGGCTCTGCGGGGGTCGACGTGGACGTCAAGCTGGGGGCCCGGGTGCCAATCCTCCAGAACATAGGCAACATGCTCGTCTTCGGTGGGATCGTGGCCCTCCTAATAGGCGCCTTCGTGTTTTACACCTGGGTCAGATGACTCGAGGGAGAACCCGGAAACCTTTTTGAACCCCCATGGACGATACAGGAGATGCCCTCCTTGCGGAGGGACTATATTAGGGTAGAAACCTACGGATAGTGATAGTGATGGAGAAGGACTATAAGGCGATCCTCGACAGAGCCTACGAGAAGCTCCCCGACCATGTGGAGACGTACGAGAGGTGGACAGTACCCAGACCCATCCTCAGGAGGGCGGGGAGGAGGACAGTCATCATGAACTTCAAGGAGATAGCGGACGAGCTCAACCGGGACCCCCAGCACCTCCTCAAGTTCCTCTCCGGGGAGATGGCAACCCTCCCCAGGTTCGACGGGACACGAGCCATCTTCCAGGGCAGGTTCAGGGAGGACTCCATCAGGAACCTCCTGGAGGTCTACACCAAAAAATACGTCATCTGCCCCGTCTGCAAGCGACCGGACTCAAGGATCGTCAGGGAGAAGCGCCTCCTCTTCCTCCAGTGCGAAGCCTGCGGCGCCAGATCCTCCATAGGAAGCAAGTGATAGGCTAATGGGCGAGGTCTACGTCAACACCATCCGCCAGAACAGGGACACCCTCGTCGCCGTCTGCGACGCCGAGCTCCTAGGGTGCACCCTTGAGGGCGGACGGGTCCCCTTCGAGGTGAGCGAACGCTTCTACGGGGGCTCCCTCAGCAGCCTAGAGGAAGCCCTTGAGGCGATGAGAAAGGCCACCATCAGCAACATAGTGGGCAAGAAGATAGTCGAGGCCGCCATAGGGAAGGAGATGGTACAGAAGACGGCGGTCATCTACATCGGCGACATCCCCCACGCCCAGATAGTCCACCTCTGACGGGATAACCTCCTTATACCCCAGGGGACTATTCTCATCGGTGAAATTTTGCCAGACCACAAGATCAAGGACATAGATCTGGCCGATCAGGGCGAGCTGTTAATCGAATGGGCTCAGGCCCACATGCCCGTCCTCGCCATCATCAGGGAGCGCTTTGAGAAGGAGAGGCCCCTTGAGGGCGCGGTGATCGGCGCGTGCCTCCACGACACCAAGGAGACCGCCGTGTTGGTGAGGGCCCTTGAGGCGGGAGGCGCCAAGGTCGTCCTCTGCGGATCCAACCCCCTCTCTACTCAGGACGAGGTGGTCGCGGCCCTCGTGAAGACGGGGACACCGGTCTACTCATGGAGGGGACAGACCACCGATGAGTACTACTGGTGCCTAAACAAGGTCCTCGACCATAAGCTGAACATGACCACCGACGACGGCGCCGACCTCGTGAACCTCATCCACTCCAGCCGGACGGACCTCATAGACGGCGTGAAGGGCGGCTCCGAGGAGACCACCACCGGGGTCATCAGGCTCAGGGCAATGGAGGCCGACGGGGCGCTCAAGTACCCTATCATCGCCGTGAACGACACCGACACGAAGCACATGTTCGACAACCAGTATGGCACCGGTCAGAGCACAATCGACGGCATCCTCAGGGCCACCGCCGTTCTGCTCGCAGGGAAGAACTTCGTCGTAGGCGGCTACGGCTGGTGCGCCAGGGGCATCGCGAGTAGGGCTCGCGGGATGGGGGCCAACGTCATAGTGACAGAGGTGAACCCCCTGAGGGCGCTGGAGGCGGTGATGGACGGCTACCGGGTGACCACCATGGCGGAGGCCGCGAAGGTGGGGGACATCTTCGTGACCTCCACGGGGGACATCCACGTCGTCGACGGAGAGCATATGAAGGCGATGAAGAACGGGGCCATCATGGCCAACGCGGGCCACTTCAACGTGGAGATCAACATCCCCGCACTGGAGGAGATGTCAACAGGCAAGCGCAGGCTCAGGGACAGCCTCGACGAGTACACGACCAAGGACGGCAGGAAGCTCTACCTCCTCGCCGAGGGGAGGCTCGTGAACCTCGCCGCCGCCGAGGGGCACCCCAGCGAGGTGATGGACATGAGCTTCGCCAACCAGGCCCTCGTCGCGGAGTGGGTCTGGAACGCCGAGAAGATGGAGCCCAAGGTCTACGACGTCCCCAAGAACATAGACGAGAACGTCGCCCTGATGAAGCTGCATGGCATGGGGATAGAGATAGACACCCTCACCGACAGGCAGGCGGAGTACCTCCGCTCCTGGAAAGAGGGCACGACCTAACCCCCATTTTTAACCCTTTTTTCCCCACTGAAAATCTCTAATAGTGTCTGGCTCCCCTGAATATTGATGTCCGTTTCTGTGCCCAACCAGGGACCCAAACCCGTGGCCTGGTCCAAGAAAGCGATGGTGAGCAGCTCCCACCCGGCGGTGACCAAGGTGATGCTGGACGTCCTGAGGGACGGGGGGAACGCCATCGACGCCGCCGTGGCCGGGAGCCTCGTGCAGCCGGTCCACGAGGTCCATCAGACCAACCACGCGGGGACCGTGGTGACCCTGTACTGGGACGCGGAGACGGAGAAGGCCTACTTCATGGACGCCTCGGCCGAGCTCCCGGGGGACCTCAGGATCTCCACCCCCAATCCCCACTCCTCGGACAACGCCGCCTGCATCCCGGGGTTCATCCCGGGTCTGGCTTCGATGCTTGAGAGGTTCGGGTCCAAGCCATGGTCGACGCTCATGGAGCCGGCGGTGAGGGCGGCGAGGGAGGGGGCGGTGATGAGCTCCTGGCAGTACGGATACCTCCACGCCTCCCTCAGCTCCATCACCTACTTCCCGTCGGGGCGGGACTTCTACACCCCCAACGGTTTCCTCATCCCGGTCGGGGAGCGCTGGAGAATGCCCCGGCTGGCGGAGACCCTGAGGAGATCGGCGGAGGAGGGGCCGGAGTACTTCACGAAGGGGAACTGGGCGAAGCACATGGTCGAGGCGGGGAACGAGCTCGGCTGGCCCATCACCTTGGAGCACCTGGCCTCCTATGAGCCCATCTGGCTGGACCCTCTGAGATTCAAGTACCGGGACACGGAGATAGTCGGCATCCCTCCGCCCCAGAGGGGGGCCCTCTACATGGGGTACATCTACGGCATTCTGGAGGAGTTCGACCTGAGCTCCATGGGCCACTACACGGAGTCCGCGGACGCCCTAGCACTGATCGCCTGGGCGATGAGCAGAGCCCACACGGAGAAGGCCCTAATCCATGACCCCCAGTTCTACGACGTCCCCGTGGATGTCCTCCTCTCCAAGGACTACCATCGCATGATAGCAGAGCTCTGGAGGGGCAGTCGCCCAAGGGTCGACCTCACCGAGTTCCTCAGGCTCACCGTGGGCGAGACCGCCATGGCTGCGGGACTCCCATCGAGCAACAGGAGGGTCCACGACAGCTGTGAGCTGAGCATCGTCGACGAGGAGGGGAACTGGGTGGAGATGATGAACACGGGGAACGGAGGCGGCATTCCCGGCCTCGTCGTCGACGGCGTGAAGAACAGCGGCACCACCGTCAAGACGGAGGTGGAGACCGGGACGGGGAGGTTCGGTTGGATCGTGGAGCCAGGCGCCCGGACGAGGCACGCCATCGCCAACACCCTCGTCCTCGATGAAGGGAGCCCCTGGCTGGCTATCGGCTCACCCGGGGACTGCATCTTCACGGTGCCCCAGGCCCTACTCAACATCTTGGAGTACGGGATGGACCCTTACTCGGCCGTGGACGCCCCGAGGTTCTGGCCCCTCAACGACGACGGCACGCTGGAGATCGAGAGCAGGATCGGCGCAGACGTGCTCAAGGAGCTTGCGAGGATGGGGATCGTCACCAGGCCCCTGGGCACATACAACTGGCGGATGGGGTCCATGCAGGTGGTGTGGCGTGACAGGGAGAAGGGGATGCTTGGCGGCGTCGCCGATCCACGGAGGACGGGGATACCGGGAGGAATCTGAGGGAATGTTGGAGGGAAAAGTATGAGAGTTCTTGTGACTGGTGGAGCCGGGCGTCTGGGAAGCGAGGTCGTCAAGCTGATAGCCTCAAGGGGTGACTCCGCCGTCGCATTCGACCTTCCCCAAGTCTCATGGGAGGCGGTCAAGGGTGTGCCGGGTGTAGATATGCTCCCCGGGGACGTGACCGATGGGAAGCATGTATCAGAGGCAACCAAGGGCGTCGATGCCGTCATACACCTTGCGGCCCTGCTTCCTCCGAGGAGCGAGTTCAACAGGGAGCTCACCATGAAGGTCAACGTCGAGGGGACGGCAAAGATCGTTGAAGCCATAGGATCGACAGGAGCACGCCTCGTATTCGCGTCATCGGTCGCGACGTACGGGATCACAGCTATGGAGGAGCCCCCAGTCATGACCAGCCATCCACTCCAAGTACACGACTGCTACTCGGAGAGCAAGGTCAAAGCGGAGCGCCTGATAGGGGACTCCGGGGTCGACCACGTGACCCTCCGGATAGCCCCCATCGCCGTGGCGGACCTGGTGGAGCTCCCCGAGACGATCCCCTATCGTGGGGACCAGCGGGTGGAGCTCATCTACGTCGAGGACGCCGCCCGTGCCCTCCTCTCCGCCATGGACGAGAGTGAGGCGATTGGGAAGACCTTCAACATCGCGGGTGGCCCTACCTGGCAGATGACAGGGGCGGAGTATATACAAAGGTTCTACGACGCACTCGGAGTCGAGGTCGAGCCCAGGTTCTCGGATGAGTACACCGCCGTCGACTGGTATGACGCCAGCCAGGCTCTTTCTCTCGGATACCAGGGATTAACCTTTAAGGGATTCCTGGAGATGTTAATGGCGTTGGGGGAGCAGCTGGGACTGAGGTGAGATGTATGGGTGAGAGCTTGGAGACTGCGAAGTCGACTTTGGACCGCGTCATAGAGGCACTCAGGGGCTCGAGCAACGCGTCGGAGAGCGAGTTGAGGGATCTACTGACCCGCCTCCAGGCTGCGCGTAACACCCTCGTCCAGAACGAGAGGAAGATCTGGCTCAGGACCAAGGCCGGGAAGGAGATGCTCTCCGACTACGGCGAGGCGTCCCTGAAGCTTTTAGGCGTCGTGGAGTCCGGCTCTGGCCTCGAGGAGGCGTTGACCGAGGTTGAGGCCCAGGCGAAGAGGATCAGCGACGAGATCCGCAAGCGGAGCATGGTGGTTACCTAGAGCCCTCGGCTAGGAGCACCACAGTTCCCCGGTTACAACGCCAGAGTATTATATACAACCTCGACTCGATTCTGAAACGAGAGTTCTGGAGAGTTTGAATTATGGTTAGCAAGGTTTACTTCATGGACGATCGCTACGCTGGCCTTCCCACGAGCCTACCCGCGAAGGCCCAGCAACTCTTTGACCACGCCAATCTAGGCGGATGCTTCGAGTCAGGCGACTCGGTCGCCATCAAGTGCCACATGGGAGAGTGGTACAACTCCGCGTACCTCAGGCCCATCCTGATCCGGGCAGTCGTGGACAAGGTGAAGGAGCACGGGGGGATCCCCTTCGTAACCGACACCACCACCGCCCCCTACATGCATTACTGTTCCAGGAGCACCGCCCAGTTCCATCTCGAGACGGCGGCGGCCAACGGTTTCACGCCCGAGTCCATGGGCTGCCCCATCATCATCGCCGACGGCATGTACGGAACAGAAGACGTTAGGGTCGACCTCCCCGACGGCCTCCTCCTGAAGGAGGGGTTCCTCGCGAAGGGTATAGCTGACGCGGACGCCATGATCGCCGTCAACCACTTCAAGGGCCACAGCGGGGGCGTCTACGGGGGCAGCATCAAGAACGTCGCCATCGGCTGCGGCTCCAAGAGGGGGAAGCTGAACGTCCATCTCACGACCCACCCGGAGATCGGATGGGACAAGTGGAGCTTCCACGGGGAGAACTGCATCGGAGAGGAGTGTCCAGACGTCGTCGTCTGCAAAAACATCTGCCCCGTTGGGGCGATACAGATAGAGAAGGACCATATGGAGTGGGACAGGGATGCCTGCATCGGCTGCTATGGCCACCAACGCCCCTTCTTCCGCTGCGACGTCTGGGGCAAGGAGAGCTACGAGGAGTGGAAGACCTGGTTCCTTATCGCCATGGGGGACGCCTCTACTGCCTACCTCCGCTATATGGGTGAGGAGCACGTCGGCTTCCTGACCTACGCCATAGACATCACCCCCGCCTGTGACTGTGCCCCCGGATCCGACAGACCGGTCCTCCCCAACCTGGGAGTCTTCGCCTCCCGGGACATGGTCGCCATCGACGTCGCCGCCCTGGACATGGCCGACAAGGCCCCCGGGATCCCCGGTTCAATGGCGGAGGAGAAGGATGTCATGGAGCCAGGGGTCGAGAAGTTCACCGGGATTGTCGGTATGAGCCAGTGGGTCACAGCCAACACGTGCAGCCACCTAGGGTCGGGCTCCAAGGAGTACGAGCTGGTGCTGCCTCCCGTCTCGGATATCGAGGCCGACTACTGCTTCCCCAGGCTCAGCCCCGAGCGCCCGATAGGCTACTACTTGGCTAAAGGGGTAAAGAAGTTCGGGACCTGGATCCCTGAAGGCGGCTACAAGTACAACAAAGAGCCCTCTGTACCTTTCGAAGAGTTAACAAAGCGATAATTCCCCCTTTTTTCCTTCTATAGGAGATTCAGCGTCGACGAGGCCGGTTCTTACGGTTTATCATCAGGACAGCCGTGGAGTGGGAACAGATCCTCTTCTCCCTGAACCCGGGGCAGGTGCACGAGACCCTCCCGTCGAGCGCCTGGACTACGTTGTAGGTGCCGTGGTCCCCGATGACGTTGAACCTGCCGCCCCCCATGCTCTCCACGCGGCCGGTCCTCAGCATCCTCACAGCCTTCTCGACCAGCCGGTTCACCGGTCTACGCCTGCGCATGGGATAAAATCTATAGCCTGCATTAATTACGCTTACTGAAACCCGAGGGGCGTGGCTCGTACTCGACGGGGAAACTATTTGTATTCATAGGGACAAGATCATCTTGATTTTATGCCTAGCAAGATCAAGGGATATGCGGGGAAGTTCCTGCGCGTCGACATGTCCGAAGGGAAGCTCAGCGACGAGGTCTTCGACGAGGCCACGCTGAGGAAGTATCTCGGCGGCACTGGGATCGGCTCCAAGATCCTGTACGAGGAGGTACCCCCAGACGCCGACTGGTCGGACCCCGTCAACAGGGTCACTATAGGCAGTGGTCCCTTGGGGGGCACCGCCGTCGGGGGATCCGGAACGATATCCATCGTCACCAAGGGCGCACTGACCGGTGGATCCACGTCGGTCCAGGCCAACGGCCTCTTCGGTGCCTACCTGAGGTTCTCCGGTTACGATGGCATCATCGTTCAGGGGGCTTCGGAGAGCTGGAAATACCTCGTAATAAGGGACGGAGGAGCCGAGCTGAAGGACGCCGACGAGATCATGGGCCTCGACACCTACGAGGTGGGGGACTACCTCAGGGAGTCCTATGGCGTCAGGGGAAGGAGCGCCAGCGTCCTATCCATCGGCCCGGCGGGCGAGAAGCTCGTCAGGTGGGCGGGGGTCTTCGTGGACCACGGTCACTCGGCCTCCCATAACGGTTCAGGTGCGGTGTTGGGCTCCAAGAAGCTGAAGGCGATCATGGCTTTCAGGAGTAGCGGAGGTCCCGAGATAGCGGACCCCGAGGGGCTGAAGGAGGTCGCCCAGAGGATCTACGAGGACGTGGAGTACTTCAGGGGCACCATCGGGGGCGTGGAGACCGCCCAGAAGTCGGGCTCGGGGAGCCTGCCCATCAAGAACTACACCACCAACCTCTGGGACGCGGACCCGAAGGAGGTGGACGCGTTCGGCGAGAGATACCTCAGGGACACGTACCAGTTCGAGCGCGAGCCCTGCTGGGGATGCAGGCTCCTCCACTGCGCCATGTTCAGGATCGAGGACGGCCCCTACGCAGGAGTCGTCGAGGAGCCCGAGTACGAGCAGATGGCAGCCTGGGGCCCCGTCGTGGACGTCAAAGACGTCGAAGCCACCATGATGCTCTCAGCCCTCACCGACAAGCTGGGGCTGGAGAACAACGAAGCGGGCTGGCTCACGGGGTGGGTCATCGAGTGCCTTGAGAAGGGCTACCTCTCCAAGGAGGAGACGGGCATCGACGTCAGCTGGGGCGACGTGGACGCCATCGTGGAGCTCCTGAAGATGATCTCGGAGCGCAGGGGATTCGGGGACGTCCTCGCCGAGGGCGTGAAGAGGGCCTCCGAGAAGGTCGGGGGCGAAGCCGCGAAGGCCGCGATCTACACCATGAAGGGGAACACCCCCAGGGGCCACGACCACCGGACCCGCTGGGCCGAGATGTTCGACACCTGCGTCTCCAACACGAGCACCATCGAGACTCACATGAGCGCGATGGGGCCGGGGGCCCAAGGGCCTGAGAACCCCATGGAGGTCTCAACCGAGGTGGCGAGGACGAAGGGGCTGATGCAGCTGGAGGACTCGGTGGGCACCTGCCGCTTCAACACCCGGATGAACAACACGTACATCTCGGAGGCAGTCGCCGCCGCCACAGGCTGGGCCTTCACCGCAGAGGAGGGGAAGCGGGTCGGCCTCAGGGCCGTGAACCTGATGAGGGCGTACAACCTGAGGGTCGGCATCGGCGCCGAGTACGACAGGCCCTCAACACGCTACGGCTCTACGCCCGTCGACGGCCCCACGGTTGGGATCAGCATCCTTCCTCACTGGGACGCCATGCTCCGCAACTACTACGGGTTGATGGGGTGGGACACCGAGACCGGGATACCCCTACCCGAGACCCTGGAGGAGCTTGGGCTGGGACATGTGGTGAAGGACATGGAGAAGCTCTGAAACCCTCCATTTTCCTTTTTATAATTGATTCTGGAATTTTTACGAGAAAGAGATTCGCGTAATTCATTTTTTTGGTGGCTTAAAAACATGCTTTTAGTTTAATTGAATTATGTTACTCTTAGCTTCTGAGAGCAACTACTTCTCCTTGATCCTCTGCCCGATGGTCTTGAGCTCCCCGTGATCCTTGTACCTGATGGAAGTCTGCACCCTGACCGGCAACCCCACCTGCCTGAGGAACTGCAACAGCATCCCTCCGTCGATTGCCTCCTTTATATTACCGGCCTTGAAGGCCTCGACGAGGGCTTCCTCGACCTGGGGCATCACCTTGGGGTACTGGGCTCGAGCGGCTCCCAGGACCTCCCATGCCCTACCCACGAGGAAACGGCCCAGAATATCCTCCTGAGTTTGCTCCTTAGGTTTCTTCGGGCCCGCCTCCGGTTTGCTCTCCGACCTATGGAGCCGTCTCTGGAGCTCGATCATCCTCCGCCTCTTGAGCTTCTCCAGCTCATCGTCCACTCCAGACATTCCACAGGTCCCTGAATACTCCCCCCGGGGATACTTTTAACCTTTCTTTACAAGTGAAACGAGAAGTCTTTTAACAAACTAGTGTATCTCAAATCAGTAACTCCTATTAAAAGTAAATCTGAGGTAGGTCAACGATGAACGGAGGCTTCGATCCAGGCGCGAGGATACGCGTACTCCACGTCGACGACGATCCCAGCCACCAGACTATTCTGAGGATCTTCGGGGAGACCTACGACCGCAATATGGAGATCGAGGCCACCGACCGCATTGACGACGTCTTCGACCACATCGAACGTGGCGACATAGACTGCATCCTCTCCGACTACAGGATGCCGGCGTGCAACGGCGTCGAGCTGGCCCACAGGGTCAGGGCTGTCAGCGACCTGCCCTTCATACTGTACACGGGGCAGGGAAGTGAGGAGGTCGCCGAGGCTGCCTTCGCCGCGGGCGTCGACGACTACATAAGGAAGGAGGCCGTCCCGAGCCACTATCAGGTGCTCTTCAGGAGGATAAGGTCGGTCGTCGAGAAGCACAGGGCGGAGGCCCAGCTAAAGGAATCCCTCCAAACCTCTGCCAGCATAGTAGATGCGATCCCCTCAGGGCTCCTGATCTATAAGTACGAGGATCCAGATCGGCTGATCCTCGTGGACGGTAATCCAGCCGCGGAGAGACTTGCCAAACTCGACGTCGACGCGTGGCGCGGGAAGGAGTTCCACGACATATGGCCCTACGACAGGGAGGTGGGGCTGAAGAAGAGGTACCTGGAGATCAGGGAGACCGGTGAGACGCTGTTCTTCGACAGGGTCCTCTGGAAGGACGAGAGGGTGGAGGGATACTTCAACGTACGGGCCTTCCCGATACCGGGGAACCATCTGGCCGTGACCTTCGATGATATCACCGACAGGGTCCGCTACGAGGAGAGGCTGCTGGCCCTTCACAGGCATGCAACGGGGTTAGATCATCTGTCATCCGAGGAGGAGGTCAGGGAGTGGACCATGGACGTGCTGGAGTCACTGGGCTTCGAGTTCATCTCCTACCTGGAGAACACACGCGTTCACCTCATCTCCAGGAGCAGCCGGGGAAGGCACTCGCTCAAGCGCCCCCTACCCCTCGACGGGAAGGGCATAACCGTAAAAGTCGCAAATGAGGGGCGCTCCATCCTCATCATGGACCTGAGTGATAACTCCGACTACGTCGAGGGACCTATACCAGCCCTGTCGGAGCTGGCGGTCCCCGTCGCGTTGGGTGACGATGTCATCGCCGTGATTAACGTGGAGAGCCAGATTGCGGACGCTTTCAACGAGCTGGACCAGACGGTCCTTGAAACCTTGGCCATGCACGTCTCCTCTGCGACCAAGAAGCTGAGGGGTGAACTCCCAGACGAGATGGACCCCGGCAAGACGGTCCCCGCAACCCAATAAAGGAAAAAGAGCATTCGCTTTCTTGAATTGGGCGTCTACTCCGATTCTTCGAGTTTGAGACTAGCGGTGAGTTCGACTTAATGAACATCACTGGCCGCGTCGAGGAGGCCGTGCGGAGGTCAGACATCGCCCTAGTGATAGGCTTGCAAGATCTGAGAGCTCGCTGGACGTCCTTTCGAAGCCTAACTTAAATACGAATGCGTGTGAAACTTTCTGATGTGAGAAGGTACCCCAGGGGTATCCTTCATTCAGGTGATGTGAAACGGCTCAAAGAAAAGAGTTCAGGGTGCTAGGGAAGAAGACCATCAGGAAGGACGGCATAGCGAAGGTCACGGGGCAGGAGGTCTTCGCCTCCGACATGGCCCTCCCCAACATGCTCTACGGGCGGGTCCTCAAGAGCTCCCACGCCCACGCCAGGATCAAGGCGATGAACGTATCGATGGCGGAGGAGATGGGGGCCGTCACCCTCATCCCAGACGAAATCCCCGACGTGATGTACTGCCCGAGGCTGGTGAGTGTCCCCGCCGCGACCTACAGGGACTGGAGGGTGCTGACCGACAAGCCCCACTACGTGGGGGAGCCCATCGGGGCGGTCGCCGCCGAGTCAGAGGAGGAAGC
>JABUBL010000027.1_pt1 | contig 26653 bp, 33 predicted proteins | sample 7240371 | NCBI WGS metagenome assembly JABUBL01 (sample SAMN07256343, study PRJNA390944) | subsurface metagenome | isolation source: Methane hydrate marine sediment | place: Pacific Ocean: Eastern North Pacific, ODP site 1244 | collected 2002
CTAAATCAATTGAGACGAATGCTGTCAAAACATTTTAAGGTTGAAATATGTATGGGCATTGTTGGCAGATTGGCGAGGGTGCGCCCCCCCCCCCTGTTTGCTGGTAGTTTTGTATGGAAATGCGTGAAAAGGTGATTTAGTCTTTTTCTTTTAATCGATAGTATAAATTACCTAACTTTCCGGCAATCAAAAGACTAAACGTTAAAATGACGAATTTTATTTTCACATTCAAATTTATTTTTTCCTCCATTATGTTTCCCCGAACATATCTAAAATTCTTCCAAAGATTTATAAAGGTTTTAACATATTCGTGATTTTTATCTTGGAAGCGCCCATGTTTCCTTCTTTCCAATAATATCCCTTGACTTCTCTTAAATCTTGTTTTTAAAATAGATCCAAAGCTATCGATTCTTAGATGGTAAACTTTTATGGAAGGATCTTTGATAAGGGGATACCCATTTGATAAAACTCGTTTGCTGAATTCTGGATCCGATCCAGTTAAAAAATTTTCATCAAACGGACCAATTCTTTCAAACACTTTCTTGCGATAACTGCAATTACAAGTTGCTAGACCTTTCCCCATTTTAGGGTCGGTAACTTCCATTAGTTGAGTAAATTCGTCCAAATACTCAGCAATTTTAAATTCCTCTATCCAGTTCATTTCTTTTGGCCATAAAGTACCACCTACACCAGCAACATTTTTTTCTCCATAATGTTTTAAATGCTGATTGATCCAGTTTCTAGGAACAACGCAATCATCATCAGTAAACAAAATTACCTCCCCTCTGGCGTTTTTTACCCCCAAATTCCTTGCTGCTGCACAACCCTTATTTTTTTGTCTGAATGCTCTTAGATTTTGGATCTCTTTTTCTTTCTCTTTCAAAAATTTATGAGTTCCATCACTAGAACCATCGTCCACAACAATGATTTCGTAACTTTTTGTGGGATACGACTGCTTAAACAGAGATCTTAGGCACCTTTTCAGCAACTCCTTCCGATTGTAAGTTGGAACTACGACGCTAACAAGCATCTCCTCACTTACTTGCATGCCTTTTTTCTGCTCGGATATAACACCCATAGTACTTTGACCTCTTTAGCAATCCACTTCTGGTCTTTCCTAAGACTAGGTCTGCTTCCACAATTTTATTTAAAAGTAGTTTAACATTGATTACTTTGTTCATGGGTTTGTCTCCTTCTGACGCGAGTGCGAATTTTCTTCCTTTTCGAGCACGTACAGAATCTCGTCGGCTGGGAAAAGGTAGCACAAGATGGTCGAACAGTAAAAGTGCTTGAACCGATTGAAAATTTTACCGAGGAGACGAGACTTGAAGATGTAATCGTTTCTCTTGATTACGAACCTTTTTTGAGTGTACGGTTCTTTGCTCCTCGATGTCAGACAGTTGAGGCTCTCGTGGTGGAACGCGTGCCTGTGTTGTGGATGCGTTAATGCGTGGAAATGGGAGAAACAAGGAACCCTTATGATTACCTCCCCTTTTTCCCCGAGCACCCGGTGGACCTCATCCATCACCTTGAAGATGTCATCCATGTGCTCCAACACGCTATTCATATACACTTTTTCGAACGCATCGTCCCTAAAGGGCAAACCTTTCTCTACATCAGCCAAGACGTCGACATCTTCGGTGCCCACCTTATCTACGCCAATGGCTCCGGACACCTTGGCCGAACCGCATCCGATGTCGAGTTCCGAATGGGCGGCGGTCATCCCCGTGCCCCCTTTTGTTTCTTTCGAGATTTCCACCATTCCTTGATTCTTTCGAGGTAAACCCAATCGACCGCGAAACCAAGCCAATAGCCCAAGGTAAATCCGACAACCAACCCGATTCCCAAGTCAGCCATGCCCGCCACCTCAGCCCCCACCTCTCGCCTTTCGCTTCTTGTCAAATTTTCTCTCGCACTTTGGGCACCTGAAATCGTAAGTCGCGTCCACTCTGTCGAAACTGTAAAATCCGATTACGCGCTTGCAACTTCCACAGCGAGCCATATACCGAATGACGACGATGAGGATGGACGATGCCAAGGCGGAGACATGATACTCTGGTTCGTCGTGGAAGAAAGGAACAGAGAGTATCAATACCCCCCCGTCTTTAAGCACCCTTCGAGTTTCTTGAAGAACGTAGAAGTCCTCATAGATATGCTCTAGAACATCGGCGAGTAAAACAGCATCAAAGGTTTTATCTTTAAATGGGATCCCTTTGCTTACGTCGCATAGCACGAAATTCTCTATTTTTTGTTTAGCTTTATCCACGTTAAAAACTTCTTTTCCAATGCTTTTTAAGTAGAAGTTATCTCGCCCCCATGAACACCCTACGTTAAGTATCTCCGACTTGCCCCCCACCAGCTTCCCGATTATGTAAGACGCTTCATATTCTCTAATGTCAAACATCTTTGATTTTAAATCTCTCATCCAATATCCCGCCTTTTTCTATTTTCAATAAAATTTCATGAAACTTACCAATTTTTCTTCCTTTAGATGAGAATATGTAGTTTCCGGATATATCTAATGACTCCTCAGATTTATAGGAACCTTTTGATGGCTCTCCTCAAAAATTTCGGCCATATCCCTGTTTTTTCTTCTAGAGCTTTCATAATCATCACGTCGTTTCGATCGAAGCATCTCAGGGCTAACAGCATTAGGGAATAAAGCCCAGCGAAGGCAAAGAAGGCGCCGATGAGGAGGTAAACAGTTTTTTCGATGAAGAAAGAAACGCCTTCATACACCGAGAAAGATAAGAGAATGGCGACGAGTCCGGCGATAAGCGATTTGAAGTGGGCCTGCTTAAAGGGCTGAAAACCCATGAGGTGGTAAGCGAAAGCCCCCACTAATATTCCACCTAACAACACCGAAAGGCTCGTTGCCACAGCCGCGCCTTCTATCCCATACGGCGGTATCAGCATGTAATTTAGTGAGACATTTAACGAAGCTACTACTAGAGAGCTAAGAAAGATTAGCTTAGTCTTCTTCAATGTGCTCAAGATGATGCTACTTGGCTGAAATAAATAACTCACAAAGAAACCGACCGCCAAAATGCTAAGAGCTGTGGATGCGACTACGTACGCTGGTCCGAACATTATCTTCAAGACCGCGCCCGAAAAGAAAATCACCAGAAGCGATAAGGGAAAAAGAACGAGGAAAATCCACTTAGTAACGGTCTTGTACACGTCTTTCATCTCCTTTATTTTTTTCCTGCCGTAGAGCTCCGACACGACCGGAAAGAAGATCATGCCGAAAGCGAGCGGGACTGCGCTTAAAATCCGAACTGTGGGTAAGGCGGCGTTGTAGAATCCCACCTCGGCAGATGTTTTAAAAAAACCAAGCATCAACGTGTCTGTCCAACTTGTTATCAAATACAAGATGCCAACGAGCGCTAGTGGCCACGAATACTGAAATAATTCCCCCCTTATCGAGATGGCCCTGATTTTAGTTTTAATTGCCGGAAAGATCTTCCTTTCTAAGAAATAGAAAGCGAAGCCCGACGCTAAGATTATCGCCAACACGTAGGCTACTGCGGCGCCGAGAACACCGTAACCCAAGAACAACAGGGCAGCGACCAAGGCAATCCTACATAGGGGCTCAATGAGATTTTTGCAAACGACTTGATACCTCATCTCCTGAAATCCCCTTATCCCTGCTAGAAAGAGCTCCATCATAACGTAGAATGGAACGGCCAATGAGAACACCCTTAAGATGGGTGCTAGATGGGGTTCTTGGAACACGTTGATAGAAAGCCAGTTAGAAGAGAGGAAAAGTAAAGCCCCGAACACCAGGCTCAGAGGGAAGGCGATCTGGAAGCTCGATACGAGGGTACCTTTAATCCTCCTTTTGTCCCCTCGCCCCTTATAGAACGAAACATATCTTACAATCCCGGTGGGCAACCCCAGTAGTGCAAGCGTTGTCCCTATTCCGAGGCCAGCCAAAGCCAAAGAGATCAAGCCATAAGGGGTCGGGCCGAGGTACCTGGCTATGAATATCCTTGAAAAATAGACGATCGCCTGACCAATTGCCACCCCCACAAAAACTATCCCGGCTCCTTTTGCAACCTTCTTTAAGGCATCGTCTAAAACGCTCGTGTCAGGCAACGATTCACCTCGCTCCAAGCGTTTTAAAAGGGGGCGGCTGATTAATTAAGTTTATTTTTGGTTTCGGGCTATTCGTTATTCGAGCATTTTTTGATAGATCTCATACGTTTTGTCGGCTATTTTCTCCCAAGTGTAGTTCTCCAGCACGCGTCGTCTGCCCTTTTTTGCCAGCTCTTTTCGACGCTTCACATCCTCGATCAGTAGAGATAACCTCTCCGCGAGTTGCTTAACGTCACCTTCCCTAAATACCAACCCGGCGTCGGCGATGACGTTCGGAATCTCCCCCGAGTCGGAGCCAATCACCGGAACCTCACACGACATCGCTTCTATGAGCACGTGACCGAATTGCTCCTTCCACTGAGGAGTAGTCAGGGAGGGAAGAACCAGGCAGTCCATGCAGTTGAGGTATTGTGGAACCTCCTTGTGTGATACCGTATCGACGAATTTTATTTTGTCAGCGATACCTAGCTTCCGGGAGAGCTTAATGATGTCTTGCTTGAGTTTACCCTTTCCCACCAGGAGGACGCTGAAATCCCGTTTAAGTTTAGCTGCGGCTTCGACCAGAGTCAGAACTCCCTTCTCCCTCACCAAACGTCCTACGTATCCTATGGTAAAATCCGTCACTCCTAGTTTTTCCCTTAAAGATATGCCGTCTCCTTTTTTGAATAGCTCGGGATCCACGCCGAGTTGAGGCAACACATCTATGGGTTTTCGGAACCCCTTGCGAAGCAGGACTTTCCTCCCCTCGAGGTTCCCCGCAATCGCGCGGTCGGCATGCTTTAGGACATATCTTTCGAAGAAAGAGAAAGGGGGCCAGTGCGCTCTGTATACGTTCTCCCACGTGAAAAATAACGTTTTACTGCCTGAGATCTTTTTGAACCCCATCGCCTGAAAAGTCGAGAAAGCCCAAGGTTCCTCCTCAATGTGAACGATGTCTGGTTTCATCTTATGAAACAGCTTGTGCAGGGTTGGATAAAAGTAAAGGGAGATCCTGCCATTTAACATGGTTTTTAGAGGGATGACGTCGAAATTCTCGCTGTGCCCTTTTTTGAGCTGATATGTTTTGAGTTCATGCTTCCACTCGTGAGGAGCTATCAGGGTTAAATCGATGTCTTTATGTTTTGACAATTTAAGGAGCTTCTGTCGATTTGTTTTTACGACGTAGGTATGCGACATAAACAGTATTCTCATCTATTCATCACCCAAAGGCGTCTACTCCATCCGATCTGCCACAACGTAGATATCCGCTTTTGGCAGTGGCTTGAATAAGCTTAGTTTTTTCAAGGCAAAGATTAGCCCCATGAATGCGTGAGAAAGGGGGGGGGGCGTAGGAAACTGGCAAACACGAAGGGGGAGACTTCTCCCTCCAACGTAACGTGTTTCGTGTAGAATCCAAATTCCTTCAGGCGGCCTTCGATTTCACTCTGGGTGTATTCCCTCCGATGTGTCTTGTCTTTGTGATGCTTGAAAGTCAGGTTGTATTTTGGGAGAAAGAGGTCGTCTTTATTGGGAACTGAGGCTATTACTCTTTTTTTGCAGACCCCACGAACTTCTTTCAGAATTTTCTGATCGTCTCCGTGTTCTAGAACGTCGAAAAGCAAAACCGTGTCAAATGATTCATCCTCGAATGGGAGATCCTCGGCGCTTGCCAGCTCAAACTTCGATTTTTTTGGGATGAATTGCTTTTCGGTGTCAACGGCGGTTACGTCGAAGCCCTTATTTGCCAAGTATTCCGAGTAAAAACCCATACCGCAACCGATGTCGAGGACTTTTTTGCCAACTACGAACCTGTCTAGGTAACGTAGCTTGAGTTGCGAGGGTTTCTTTTTCCATTCTCGGAATTCTTGCATGCGGCTATCCCTCGTACAATTTGATGTGTTCATCCACGCACCTCTCCCAGCTAAATTTTTTCTTAACAAATTTGAGGGCGTACTCGCTCATCTTCTTGTACAGTTGCTTGTCTCTTAGGAGGAGTATCTTCTCCTTTATAGAGTCCGGATCTTCTTCTGGCACGATGAACCCTGATCTGCCATCGTCTATCGCCTCCGGGATCCCCCCGCTTTGGGCCCCAATAACTGGAATCCCGTAGCTTTGTGCTTCTAGGAAAGCCAAGCCCAAACCCTCCACATCTCCCTTTTCCTTCAGATACTTTGAGGGCATGCAAAATATATCGGCAAGCTTGTAGAATGGATGAATTTTGTGGTAAGGTGCATCTCCCACGAAAAGCACTTTTTTCTGTAAGCCTAATTTCATGACGAGTCTGGTTAGCTTTTCTTTTTCTGGCCCTCCTCCAATTACTAATAGCTTTACTCTCTCTCTTTTCATTTTTCCGATAGCTCGAATAAGATCGTCTACGCCCTTTCTTTCGACGAGCCTGCCAACAAATAAGACCATGAAGTCCTTTTTTCCCACTTTGTATCTCTTTATTAAACCGTTCACTTCTTTTTGATCAATTTTCGGAACAGAGATACCCGGATAAATCGTTGTTATTTTGTCTTTTTCAAGCCCGTAGAGTTTTTCGACTTCCTTTTTTGTGAAATTACTGAAGGATACTATCCCATCGCTTCTGTTAAAGACACGTTTGATTAAAAAACGAGTTTTCATATTTTTAAAGCCGCCAAGCGCATCCAGCCCGAAAATGGTAGCAAAGAATTTTTTGTGCGCAAGAAAGCTGTTAAAATAGGAGGTGAAAAAACCAGCTGGTAATAAGGTCGCGGAATGGAAGACATTGTGGCCTCTCTTTTGGGATAATTGCAGCATGATTGAGAGACCCTTTCTCAAAAAATTCGTGTCGGGTAATCGAAGAACGTCCATTTTTTTACTCACAATTTCTCTTGCTCTTTCCTCGCCGAAAGTTATGACTGAAACCTTATCGACTCTTCTATCTCTTGAGAGGTGTTCCGCCAATCCGCGGGTAAAAGTTTGGATCCCTCCAACGGATGGTGGGAAAACATCGGAGGTTATGCATATTTTCATCTTTCACCCTCGGAATCAGGAGGATAGGTCTTCGTTTTCCTTGATCCAGTTAACCAAATTTTTTATGCCTTTTTCTGGCCCTACTTTTGGTTTCCAGCGAAGTTTTTTCTCAGCTTTCGAAATATCCGAAATATAGACCTTCTGGTCGCCGGGTCTCCAGTCAGAATACTTCAATTCTGATCTTTTTCCAGTTTCCTTCTCTAGGAGGTCAAGAAGCTCCAGCAGCGATAGGGTGTTATTTACTCCTCCTCCGATATTGAAGACCTCCGAGTGGAGTTTGTCCCTTCGCCGTACAAATGAATCGAACGCTTCCACCAAGTCTGACACATGTAAGACATCCCGCACCTGTTTTCCATCGCCATAAATTGTGATGGGCTTACCCAAGATTGTCGCAATTGTAAACCATGATACCCAGCCCTGATCCTCGACGCCAAATTGTCGCGTCCCGTAGATGCAAGACATTCTGAAAACGGCGGCGTCTATCTCACCCCTCTCTGCGTAATCCTGAACGTATAGGTCGGCCGCCAACTTGGAGCATCCATAGGGCGTATGCTCACATAGATCTATTGAGAGATCCTCTGGCACGCCGTTTTTGAACTTTGGATCGGAGAACTCGTACCTGCTTTCCTTTTCTTTTACTGGGATTCTATTCACGTTGTTCCCGTAGACCTTGTTTGTTGAGCAAAATATCACGGTCGAGCCTTCTTTCCTCGCGGCTTCCAAGACGTTAAACGTTCCCAGAGCGTTTACCTCGAAGTCGGTCCTTGGATCCTTTAAAGAGGTCGTAACAGCCGTTTGAGCTGCGGTATGGACGATCACGTCGGCACCTTTTGCAGCGCTCTTCACCTTTACTGCGTTTCTGATATCGCCTTCGATTAGCTCGACGTTGCTGCTATTTTTGAGGTAGTTCCAATTGTACCTAGGACGCTTTATTTCGCGGCCTAAAAGTTCCGCTCGAGAAAGATTGTCAAACACCGCAACCTCCTCGCCTTTTTTCACGTAATGTTCTGCTACGTGGCTTCCAACAAAGCCGCCACCGCCGATAACCAAGACTTTCACTTGATCGCCCCCTTGAAGTAGCTGATAGTTTTTAGCAGACCATCCTCTAGCCCGACTTTAGGTGTCCACCCCAGCATCTCTTTTGCTTTGGAGATATCGGGGTTCCTTCGCTTCGGATCGTCCTTTGGTAAAGGCACAAACGTTATTTTGGAATTCGATCCCGTCAGTTTTTTGACAAGCTCAGCTACCTCGAGGATGGTTATCTCATCTGGGTTGCCTAGGTTGACCACCTCCCCGCTCAGGTCATCGAGGAACATCAATTTCTTCAGGCCCTCCACCATGTCGGAGACATAGCAGAAGGACCTAGTCTGGGACCCATCGCCGTAGACCGTGATCGACTCACCTCTTAAGGCTTGGACGATGAAGTTAGAGATGACCCTGCCATCGTCAGGTCTCATCCTCGGCCCGTAGGTATTGAATATCCTCGCGGTACGCACGTCGAGACCATATCGACGGTGATATGCCGCGGTCAAGGATTCGGCATATCTTTTCCCTTCATCGTACACGCTTCTGGACCCGAGGGGGTTCACGTTGCCCCAGTAATCTTCCGGCTGCGGATGGACCTTAGGGTCGCCGTAAACCTCGGACGAGGAGGCTAGCAAAAATCTAGCGTCATCTTTTCTTGCGAGTTCGAGCATATTACACGTCCCCACGGCATTCGTTAGTAAGATGTCGATGGAGTACTCCTCAAAATCGGCTGGCGAGGGTCTGGAGGCCAAGTGAAAGATGTGGTCGATTTTCTCCTCGATTTCTAGAGGTTCTCTGATATCATGCTTTATGAACTTGAAGCGCGAATTTGAGAAGAGATGTTCAACATTTTTCTTATTTCCGGAACCAAGGTTATCAATGCATACTACCTCATGCCCTTCTTCAATCAGGCGGTCACAAAGCCAAGACCCGATGAAACCCGCACCACCGGTTACGAGAACTTTCTCTGCCCTGGCCATTTTCGCCCCCTTCTCGCATAGCGATATGACAATTCTAAAGCATCCCAATAAGTTTCAATCGTCCCTATGTCAAGCCTGATGTCGCGCGGACCTAGCTTGATAGCGTGCACTCCTCGCCCCCAATCTATGAGTTTCTGGATGCCATCCGTCAGCTGGATCTCGTTCCCTCTCCCAGGTAGTGTCTCTTTTAGAGCTTTGAAGATAACTGGACGAAAGATATAGATTGGCATGATGGCCAAGTTGCTCGTTGGTCTCTCGGGTTTTTCGACCACCTTTTTGACCTTGTAGGTGTCGCCTTTAGCTTTCCCCACTTCCGCGACCCCGTATTGCCGTGGATCCCTAACCCATTGTAGCACACATGTCGCGTCCGCTTCGAGCTCTTCATGAGTTTTTATCAGATTTTTTATGTGACGATCGCGGTCGGATATAACGTACGTGTCGCCTGCATGCACGAGCACCGGCTCATCCCTAGCGAACGTTGCAGCCTTCAACACTGCGTCCCCAAACCCCCTTGGTTCTGGTTGGTTGACCCACACTATCGTTGAGTCCTCGATTTTTCGGTAGAAGTTTTCAAGCTCACCCGCCAGCTCATTTTTCTTCTTCTGCTTGAGCATGCCAACATAACTAGAGTCTGGAGTAAAGTGATCCTCAATAGCGCGTTTTTCCCTCCCTATGATGAAGTAAAACTCGCGAAATCCGATGTCATAAAGTTGCTCGAATACAAGCTGAAGCAACGGCTTTAAGCATACTTGACCACCAGAAGCCCTAGCGAAAAGCGGTAACATCTCCTTTGGCTGCTCCTTGGTCGCAGGTAGGAGTCTCGTTCCCATGCCCGCCGCCGGGATTATCACTTTCATATAATCACTTATTCTCTAATCCCTCTTTCTTTCCCGATTTTTCTATTAATCTCAGCAACCGCTTTGAGGAGTTTTGGTTCATAACCCAATTCCTCCGCAATACCAATGAATGCCTCTAGGTCCTTGGGGAGACATTTCCCTCCAAAGGCCTTTCCATGAATTGTCCCGTATTTCCCAATCCGTTTGTCCATCCCGACAACCTGAGCAACAAAGTTTGAATCTACCCCAAGTTTTTGGCAGGTGTAATAGATCTCATTCCAATAGGAGATTCGGCTAGCCAAAGCGCAGTTGCTCACATACTTAATCATCTCAGCCGTTTTCAAATCGGTCCGAAAGATCGGGACTTTTAGAGGTTCGTATAATGTTTGAAGCATGTCCCCTGATTTCTTGTCAAACTCCCCGATAACAATTCTTTCCTCACTAAAGAAATCCCGGGTAAATGTGTTCTCATCGGTCCAAGAACGATGGATCTCGGTCAAAAATTCGGGGTTCACGCAAACTCCAATCGTCTCACCAATTTTTTTCTCGGAGTTTTTTTCCAAGAGCGGGATAACCACTTTTTCAGTAGTTGTGGGCACCACGGTACTCTTAACAACCGCGATGTGATAATCACTTTTTTCCTTTAAACATCTGGCTAAATTTTCTGTCGCCGACTTGATGTAGCTTAAATCAATTTTTCCGTCCTTCGTGGGCGTTGGCACACATATGAATGAAACGTCTGATTTTTGAACAGCCTGAGCTAGGTTCGTGGTGGCTTCGAAACCTAAATCACGAAGTTCCTGAACTCTTTTTTCGCTAACATCATAAAACGTCACCTCATTGTCAAGCTTCTTGAATCCGTTGCCGATAATCGTTCCCACGACCCCGCTACCAATGATGCTAATTCTCGCCATTTTAGCTCCCTACAATATGTCTCCGAGCTTTAAAATAAACTGGCTCAAACTCAGGCGCGGCTATACTTCTTAAATGCCATTATATGTAATTAATTAGGCGACCACCAAGAAAACGCCATGCTGGTGACTGTAAACGTGGATTATGACATACAGAAGCCACAGGATATCTTCCGCGCGATCAAGAAAGAGTTCCTCGGGGATAAGTGATGCAGGTCTTGACGGAGAGTAGGGTGCGAAGCCTGACAAAATCGCTCACTTGGCGAATTGTTGCCGTGGTTGTCCTATTCATCGTGAGCTATCTCTTAACAAGTGATATGCCCAAGGCTTCAGCGATAACCGTAACTTTCAACTTGGTACAAATCGTGCTTTACTACTTTCATGAGCGTATATGGGTAAGGATTAAGTGGGGAAGAAAGAAGAGCTCGATGGTTTGGTTCTGGGTATGCTCGGGGGTCCTAGTAGCCTTGTTCCTCGCACTTTTTCTGTTCCTAAAATAAAATCGTACCTCATCTCCAAAATAGCGGGCCCGATGGGATTCGAACCCACGATCTGCAGCTTTCCTCGCCAGATAGAAGGCTTGCGGGTCTGCGACTTGCCGCCTTACATTCCTAAAAGTGATACCTCAAAAAGAAGTAAACCAATCAGAATTCAAACTCGGAGTATTCATGTTGCCTAAAAAGAAACGAAATGTTTATAAATAGGAAACGAAATGTTTACTCTATGTTAACATCCCTGGAGAGAGAAAGGTTATTGGAATTCGTGTTGGATAACCCAACAGCCGAGATAAAAGTGAGGGAGCTAGCTAGGAGACTTAACCTGAGCCCAGCCTACGTCAGCAAGACTTTGAAAGTGTTGCGCGATAAAGGAGTGGTCAAAAACAACAGAGTGGATTTGAATGCCCCCCTTGTGAAAGCGTTGAAAATTTTTTTTAACGTGAAAAAACTAGTTGATGAAGGCATCATCACTAAGATAAACTCATTAAACGTTATCAGTGCGGGAGTTTATGGTTCTTGGGCAAACGGAACCAACTACGAAGACAGCGACCTCGATATCTGGATAAAAGTTGAAAAACATCCGGGGGAAGTGAAAATAGCCTCGTTCGTGGGTGCGATCAGAAAAAGTGTTGGAACAAACGTGCAAATGTTGGTGCTCACACCGGATAACGTCGAAAGACTGAAAAAGGAAGACCCAACTTTTTACTACTCTTTAGCGTTTGGATCGATCGTGATTTGCGGTGAAACGATTGAGTGAACTCGATGAGTGTTTCAAGAAGGGTTTGATAAGAAAAATCCCGGCATCTGAAGAGAAAGCGCTGAAGAGCATGGCCAAGGCAGATAGATGGTTAAAAGAGGCCAAGAAAAATCTCGAGCACGATTTGCTGGACAGCTGTCTGGTCAGCTCTTACTCGGCAATGTTTCACGCTGCCAGAGCTCTACTTTTCAGGGATGGTCTCAGGGAGAAAAGCCATTACTGCGTTGCAAGGTATTTGGAAGAGAAATATGTGGGCGGAGGAAAGCTGCCCAGGGTGGTCGTAGACTTGCTGGACAGACTCAGGAACCTCAGACACACGGACTTGTACCAACTGGATTTTTTCGCCACCAAAGAAGAAGCCGAGGAGGCTATCAAAAGCGCAGGAATCGTGATTGAAGAAATAACCCACTTAGTTAAGAAAGGCAAGCGATGAGTGTTTAATTTGTAATCTTCGTGAAACAATTTTTTGCATCGAGGAACCGTCTATCAATGGCGGGCCCGATGGGATTCGAACCCACGATCTGCAGCTTAGAAGGCTGCCGCCTTATCCAGCTTGGCCACGGGCCCAAGTTAATTTCAGCATGCAACGATTTAATACATCTGCCCTAAATTAACCCGATATCATGCCAAAGCTATTCGGAACCTTCGGCGTCCGGGGGGTGGTCAATCGTGAGCTGACCCCTAAGCTCGCGTTCGACCTCGGATTGGCCTTGGCGACGCACCTTAAGGGTGAGAGGAAAGTCGCGGTGGGGTACGACAACCGTACCTCAAGTGAGATGTTTGAGCAAGCGATTGTTGCCGGGCTCACAGCCGGAGGATGCGATGCCCTGAGGCTCGGCTTGACCCCCACACCCGTGCTCTCCTTTGCCATCCGCCACTTCTCGTGCGACGCCGGCATCATCATCACCGCTTCCCATAACCCACCCGAGTACAACGGGATCAAGTTCTGGGATGCAGAAGGTGCTGGATTTGAGCGGGCGCGTGAGCGCGAGATAGAACAGATCATCGCCAAAAAAGCTTGGAAGCGAGCACCGTGGCAGGAGATCGGAAGCGCGCGTGAGGCAGGTGCCCTCGAACCATACATTGGAGCCATTTCGACCAGCGTGCCGAAATTCAAGCGCAAGTTGAAAGTCGTCGTCGATTGTGCCAACGCTGCCGGATCGGTGGTGACGCCCCGCCTGCTTCGAGAGCTGGGCTGCCAAGTTATCTCGATGAACTGTCAGCTCGACGGCACCTTCCCCGGGCGCCCGCTCGAACCAGTTCCAGAGAACCTAGGGGAGCTCGTCAAAACCGTTGTTGGCTGCAAGGCTGACCTAGGGATAGCCCAAGATGGTGATGCCGACCGGACGCTGGTGGTGAACGAGCGGGGGGAAGTCCTGACCGGTGATCGTGTTTTCGCGCTCGTGGCACTGCATTACCTTCGCAAGCGGAAGCACCCCCGCATCGTAACTACTGTGGCCACAAGCGCGGTGCTCGACGATGTCGCTTCGAAGCTGGGCGGCGAGGTCGTGCGCACTCGCGTGGGCGAGCCGGAAATCATCGAGGAATTTCGAAAGCGAGGTGGTGACATCGGCGGCGAGGAGAACGGAGGCGTCATCTTCCCCGATTGGCTGCTCTGCCGCGAGGGTGTCATGACCGCCGTGAAGTTCATCGAGCTACTCGAGCGCGAGGGCATGAGGGTCTCTGAGGTTGATGCCTCGCTACCCGGCTACTCGCAGGTCAAGCTAAGGGCCAAATGTCCGGATAAACTCAAGCCCAAGGTGCTCAAAGCCCTCGCCAAGCGCTTCACCCGCTACAAGCTCGATCGCACCGATGGTCTGCGGGTGATCTTCAACGATGGCTGGCTCCTGCTCCGCCCATCGGGAACGGAGCCGATCTTCAGATGCTTTGCCGAGGCCCGCGATGGGAAGCGAGCGGAGGAGCTGGCGAAACTTGGCATGCGTGAATTAAAATCATGCATCAAAGTAGTAAGATGATACCTCAAAACAACCCACGCTTGCTCGGCTTGGACTCCCCCACGACGTTGATTTTGGTTCCACACTTCGGGCACTGCTTATCTTTTAGCTCGTGACGCGTGACGCTGAACCCGTAGCGCTCGATGAGCAGCTCACCACACTTGGGGCAGTAAGTGTTGTCGAACTCGTGCCCTGGGACGTTTCCAATATAAACGTACTGTAACCCCTCCTCCTTGGCTATTTTCACCGCTCGCTCAAGCGCCTCTACCGGCGTCTGCGATCGGTCCGTCATTTTATAATGAGGGTAGAATCGGCTGAAGTGGGTGGGAACCTCAGGGCCGAGCTTTTCAAAAACCCATTTACAGAATTTTCGGATTTCCTCAGAGCTGTCGTTCTCACGAGGGACCACCAGATAAGTCACCTCGAGATGAATGCCATGCCCGACCATCCACTCACAGGTTTCTAGGACTGGGTTGATGCTCGGAACCCCGCATATCTTCCTGTAAAAATTATCGTTAAACGCCTTGACGTCAACATTTGCCGCGTCCAGATATGGGCTAAACTCCTCCAACGCGTCGATGGTTATGTAGCCGTTAGTCACGTATACATTGTAAAGATCCTCGCGGTGCGCTAGCTTCCCAACATCATAAGCATACTCCATCCATATCGCGGGCTCCGAGTAAGTGTGGGCTATGCCCTTGCAGCCGTAGCGCTTGGTCAGTTCAATTGCTCGCTCGGGTGAAAGGTCCTCGTGAGCGATCTCCTCGACGTTCACCTGCGAGATGGCCCAATTTTGGCAGTGCAAACATTTGAAATTACAACCTGGGGCCGCGAGAGAAAAAACATCGGTCCCTGGCCAAAAGTGATAAAGGGGTTTTTTTTCGATGGGGTCAGCTGCCATTGAAACGATTGAGCCGTAAACCAAGGTGTAGAGCTCGCCGTCTTCGTTCTTTCGGGAACGACAGACACCCAACTTGCCGGGGGCTATCACACACCTCCACGGGCAAAGCGAACAACGGACTTTCTTGTCTGGTAATTTATCCCAAAATTTGGCCGGTTTTTTCAAGCCGCCACCCATAAAAATTAGTCAGTTTAAGCTTAAAGTTACATACTCGACGTTGAACAACCAAACTTTTCATATAGCGGCTGAGATATCAAGTGGGGTCTGAATGGCTGAAAGGGAGAAGGAAATCGAGCGCAGCGCCGAGGAGATTGTTGAGTCATTTGTCGAGGCCGCGAAAGAGCTTCCAAAGCTCAAGGAAACCTATTACAGCCAGGAAGCGTACAACATCGTTCGCCCCGACGGAAAGCCGACGCCTGCGAAAGAACGAGCCAAGTTCCGAAAACAGTTCATCTCAAATATGCCGACCTCCGACGACCAAGGGAACCTCAAGGTGGAGGTTGCACGATGGGCCGAGAAACGCTAGAAAAGCTCGATGCAATTCGCCGCGGGGAGCTCTCAGCTGTGGAAAACGTGCAGCGGGCACTAGAGCGAATAAAAAAACAGGACAAACGGATTAAAGCCTTTATCGAGCTGAACCCCAACGCGCTGGCCGAGGCTGAAGCCATCGACCGCATGCTCAAGCGTGGCGAACGGGTCGGGAAGCTTGCGGGGCTGGCGATCGGGGTGAAATCCAACCTAAATGTCACAGGACTTCGGGCCACCTGCGCCTCGCATACACTCAAGGATTATGTCTCAACCTATGATGCCGAGGTCGTCAAGCGGGTCCGTGCTGAGGGCGGCATCGTGGTGGGTATGAACAACATGGACGAGTTTGCTTGCGGCTCGAGCGGCGAAACGAGCGCCTTCGGTCCCACCGATAACCCTGCCGCCTTGGGGCACATCCCTGGGGGCTCGAGCAGCGGTGGTGGGGCGGCGATCGCTGCGGGCCTCTGCGACCTCTGCCTGGGGACGGACACGGGGGGTTCAATTCGCAACCCTGCTAGCCATTGCGGCGTGGTCGGGATCAAGCCCACTTATGGGTTGGTCCCGCGGCAAGGGCTGATCGACTTGGGGATGAGCCTCGACCAAATTGGCCCTCTGGCCCCAGATGTCCAAGGGGCTGCCCTCCTGCTCGAGACGATTGCTGGCAAGACCCCTGACGAGTGCGTGATGCTCGACGTGGGGCGGGTGAGCTACATGAGCCGATTGGGGAGTGATGGGATCAAGGGGATGCGCATCGGCATCAGTCCAAAGTTCGCGGAGCTCACCGATCCAGCGGTCATGGGAACCATCGATGGAGCGGTCGAAAAGTTGCGGGACTTGGGGGCAGAAATCGTCGAGGTAGAACTGCCCAACCTCGAGCGCGGCCTGCCCGCCTACTACCTCATCGTTTCAGTTGAATTCTTCTCTGCCACCCGAAAGTTCGACGGGCGTAAGTACGGGAAGCGCATCGAGGAGGTCTGCGGCGAAGAGGTGCTCCGTCGGATCCTGCGGGGGCGCTACATCAGCCGAAAGGAGTACCGTGGGAAGTACTATCAGCGGGCGCTCCAAGTCCGAACGCTCATCCGGCAGGAACTCATGAGAGCGCTCGAGCGGGTCGACGTCATCGTGGGACCCACCGTGCCTAAGCTCCCCCATAAAATAGGTGAGAAAATTTCTGTGAGTGCTATGTATGCTTATGACTATCTTACCGTCCCCGCCAACCTTGCGGGCATATGCGGGGGGGTGGTCAAGGCTGGCGATGTCAACGGCATTCCCGTGGGATTACAAATTCAAGGCAAAGTGCTCGGGGAGCTGGAGGTGCTTCGGGTGATGCTGGCGTTGGAGGCAACGGCATGAATGAACAAAAAACCATGAACCCAACTAAATGGTCAAGAAACGCAACCGTGGCAAATTTTGGGGCTGCAGGTTTTAATGTATTTTCCGCTATTTTTATGTGGCAAACCCACATCGTTGGGGGCAACTTCGGTATAATTCCGCCCCCAATATTCTGGACTCCAATCTTCGCTCAGGCTTCAGCGGGAAATTTATACGCAACGGTGTTCGTTGGAGGAGTTCTCGCAGTGCTCGGGGGCGTGCTCGCGCGGAAGAAAAGATTTTATGTCGGGGCAATAATCGTCACGCTACTCAGCTTTATCCTCGCTGGCGGCTTCTTCTCGCTTTTGGCCCTAGCGTTTTTGCTGGCCGCCAAGGGGGAGTTTGCGCGAAAGGTTGGGTGGAAATTATGAAGGTGAAAATAGGGTTAGAAATCCACCTGCAGCTGGCGACTGAGCGTAAGATGTACTGCGATTGCCCCACCAATTACCAAGATGTCCCTCCAAACACGAACGTCTGCCCGATCTGCACGGGCATGCCTGGGTCAAAGCCCCTCCCCCCCAATGAGCGGGTAGTAGACGCGGCGATTGAGATAGCGCTCATGCTTGGGTGCGAGGTCATCACCGACAAGACCGTCTACATCCAACGCAAGCACTACGATTACCCAGACCTCCCCAGCGGCTACCAGCGCACGAGCCTGCCAATCGCCCTGGGCGGGGAGCTCCAAAGAGTGCGAATCCGGGAGGTGCATCTCGAGGAGGACCCGGGGCAGTACGACCCGGTGGCCGGGGCCGTCGATTACAACCGCTCGGGGATCCCGCTCGTGGAAATCGTTACCGAGCCCGACATCCGGTCGCCCGAGGAGGCTCGGAAGTTCCTGCGCACGCTCACCCGGGTGCTCGAGTATACGGGAAAGGTCAGACCGGAAGCGGGAGGGGCGATGCGTGCCGATGTCAACATCTCGCTCGAAGGTGGAGGGCGGGTCGAGATCAAAAACATCAACTCGGTCAAGGGGGCCTACCGCGCGCTAAAGTTTGAGATCCTCCGCCAGCGCGAGAAGCTAAAGAGGGGTGAAGTAGTCGTCCGAGAAACCCGGGCCTACCTCGAAAGCCAGATGACCACCGTCCCCATGCGCGGAAAGGAGCTCGAGGAGGACTATCGCTATATCCCCGACCCGGACATCTTCCCGCTCATCCTCGACAAGGCCCGGGTCGAGACGGTCAAAAAAAAGATGGTCGAAGCCCCTCATCTTCGAGAACAGCGCCTGGTCAAACAATATCGAATCTCCCCGGCCGCGGCGGGGGTGATCGTCAGCGAGCGGGAGCTGGCCGACCTCTTCGAGGCCGTCGCAAAGGAGGTGGACCCGAAGCTCGCCGCAACTTGGTTCCAGACGAAGCTCAAGAAGGTGCTGAATTACACAAAGCTGCGAGCTGCCGACATCAAGTTCACGCCCAACCAGCTTGCCCGCTTGCTTCAAATGGTCGGGAGGAAGCAGGTAACGCCCGAGCAGGGGGAGCTCGTCCTGCGAGAACTCGTGAAGGAACCAGCGGAGCCCGAGGAGTTGCTCCGAAAGCTGGGACTTGCGCCGCTCGAGCGGGCTGAACTCGAGGCCGCCGTGGCCAAAACACTCGAGGAGAATCCCAAGGCTGTCGAGGATTACCTAAAGGGGCGAAAGGAGGCCCTGAATTTCTTGGCCGGCAAGGTGATGAAGCTCACACAGGGGCGGGCTGATCCCCGAATAATCACCAAGCTCCTCCGGGCCAAGCTCAGGGGCAAGAGGAAGCGGAAGATTAGTCGGCGAAAAGCGCGTTCAAGAGTATCTCGGGCTTGAACTCGACCAAGTCATCATACCCTTGTCCAGTTCCCAAAAACAAAATCGGCTTGCCGGTCACCTGAGTTATAGATAGGGCCGCCCCTCCCCGAGCGTCAGCGTCCATTTTGCATAAAATCGACCCACTTATCCCCACCGCTTGGTCGAAGGTTCGCGCCTGCTCGACGACATCGTTTCCTGTAAGGGCATCCCCCACAAAAATCGTGAGGTCGGGCTTCGCCACCCGTACAATCTTCCGCATCTCATCCATGAGGTTTACGTCTGTCTGCATCCGCCCCGCGGTGTCGACGAGGACAACATCTAGGCCACGGGCTTTTGCGTGGGCTATCGCATCGTACGCGACGGCTGCAGCATCTGCCCCCCGCTTTTGCTTAATCACACCCACACCAAGTCTTTCGGCATGAATTTCAAGCTGCTCTATGCCAGCTGCGCGGAAAGTATCGGCAGCTGCGAGTACCGGTTTGTAACCTCGATCCATCAAATATCTCGCGAGCTTGGCTATGCTGGTGGTTTTACCATGGCCGTTGATCCCCACGAAAACTATCACCGCTGGCTCGCCTTGCGCCCGCTTGGCGTCGATGACCTTGAGCAAGTCTACCCTCTGCTCGGTCGTTAGGACCTCTTGGATCGCCTGACGGAGCACTTCATCCGCGAGCTTCTTGGGGTCCTCCCGCAGGCCGAGCTTCCGCCCTGTCAGGCCGGCCTTCACGCGCTCGATGACGTGGTCGGCGACCGGCACCGCGACATCGCTCTCGAGCAAGCCGACTTGAAGCTCCCAGATGATATCCTCGACATCCTCCGGGGCTAGCTCACTCCGGATGATGCGCTTCACAACCCGCCTTAACGCCCTGCGCGGTTTTCCGGGAGGTGGGACCGCTGGCGGGGCCTTTGGCGGGACTTCGGGTGGGGCCTCTGGAGGGGCTTCAGGTGGCGCTTCAGGTGGGGCCTCGGGCGCTGCCTTCTGACTGACGCGTTCCACTACCCGTTTGAGTTTCTGCTTCAGCTTCTCGAACATCGAGCTTCCCTTGAGGTCACTCTTTCTTAGCCTTCTCGAGGATTCGCTCCGCCTCTGGCCTTAAGGCCTCCATGCGCTCCTCGAGCTTCCCCAGCTCCTCACGCGCTTGACCTAGAGCTTGCTCGAGCTCCGTCCTTCGGGCATCTAGCACTGTGAGAGCATCTTCAGAACTGCGCTCCGCGGCGACATCCGCGCCAAGTCCGGTAATCACCTTCTCCGTCGTGGCCAGCTTGGCGGTGACGAAGGAGTCCGAGCCCATGGGCACGAGGATATCGGTCCCCGGTTTGAGCCCCTTTACCGTCTTGATCGTCTCGAGTGTCATCGAGAGCTCGGACAGCGAGGCGGCGAGCAACGAGAGGTGCTGGCGAAGGGCCTCGGCTGTCGCTTGGTGGTTGCTGAGCTCGCCTAAGATACGCTGCAGTTTTTCCTGCTCATCATCAGTTAGTTTTTCCATCTAATCATTCCAACATAGCTAGTATTCGAGGATCCTTTACTTCCTCGGGTTTAACCTCGACCGCCTCCTCTATATGAATTAGGTTGCGTTTGACCCTGTGCTTGCTCCCGAAATCTGAGTACACGCGCTCGAGGGCCTGCTTCTTCGAAAGCGCCAGCAGCTCGCGCGTGAAGCGCTGGCGGTAGAGGCCCTTCTTGAACCAACCCCGAATGCGAAATATCTTCATTTAACTACCTCATATGAACCCCAAGGCGCTCTCAACGCGGCCTAACTCGGGACCTGTCGTCACCTCGCCCGCAATCGCCCCGTTGGAGTTCGCTACCACGCATAGACCCACGTACTTCACCCCACCGCATGCGGTGCCGACCTCTGCGGGCACTTGAAGGACACTCGAGAGGTGCTCGAGTTCCTCGCTCGACACGTCTGGGTGTACGAGCGCCCCCTTGTTGGTCGCCACGCCAGCCGCGCCGACGTTTTTGATGCCGGCAATCGTCCCGCGCTCGACAGGAACTCCCAAACTTTTGCTTATGGGCCCCAAGAGTCCATCCGGTAGGTCGGGATTCGCTAGTGCGCCTTTGTCATTTGCAAGCACGATATTCCCGAACGCGGTGAAACGCCCGGGCACGCGTAGGACCTTCACGCCCAATTCCACCAACCCTTTTTCTCTCCTCAGCTCGAGCAAGTCGGAACACACGAGTGCCCTTGAATTCCCCGTCGCAAGCACTCCGAGGAGGGGACTCCCATCTAAGCTGGTCCTGAGCACGGGCACGCCGAGCGCGTCCAGCACGAGCTGCTCCCGCACGTGAAAGCGTTCTGGAAGCAATGCAATTTTGTCGGTGGTCAGGGCGAAGACGCCCAAGTACGGAATTCGACCAAAGCTCACCCTGACGATTGCCATGACGCCACCTATTCAGCCAAGAATGCCTCGACCGAGCCATCGTCCTTCTTGACGACCCGCACCCGGATTCGCGGCCGGGGATGCTTCGCCCCGCGCTCCCAGAGTTTGCGGTTCAACGCCTGGTCGAGCTTTATCTTCTCCGACTTCATGTGACGCCTCAGGAACTCGTGCACGATCTTGACTGCCCGCGACGTCCGCTTCTGGCGGGGCACCTTTTTGGCTTCCCTCAGCGGGATGACGTAGATTCGCTCCTCGGGCATGGACTCATCTACGGTTTTATGCGCTGCCTTCGCCAGCTGCGCCGTTTCGCGTGAGTGCGCACCCTTCCCCCGGTTTTTGCCATCACCCATATGGGGGCGCGCCGCGTGCGCTTGGCGGCTTTCCCCAGCCTTCGCTTGAGCGGTGCTGGTTTGTTTCGCGCCATCTAAACCCTCCTTATCTTGAACTCACGCTTGCGCGCCTGCAGCCTGCTCAAAATCTCGCGCAGCTGGGCGTCGGTAATCTTTGAACCTAGCCTTCCCGATTGAGCGAGCTGAATCAACTGGAGCTCCAACTGCTCGGCGAACTCGGGTTTCGCAGCTCGGATGTTGGCCAGCCTGCCTCGTGCTTCTGGAGTCAGGACCTGCAGGATCGCCAGCTTTTTTTGAATCTCGTATTGCCTCCGTTGTTCGGCCTGGCTCTGCTGCTCCTCCAGTTTCGCCCTCAGCTCGAGCATCTTTCGCCTGCGCAGTTCCTCAATTTCCTCCTCTTCAGACATCCTCAAGCCCCCTTCTGCTCTGCAATTATCCGCTTAACCAAGTTCTCAAGCATCGCCGCACCTCTGGGGGTAATCTTCCGCCCACCTCGCTCAACTTTCTTCACGAGGCCAACTTGCTCGAGCTGTTGAAGGATGGTGCGGATGATCTTGCCCCCTGCCTTGCGAAAGTGCTCGGGTGCCTGCCCGCGGTTCTGTCGTCCGCCGTAGTAGGAGCGGAGTCTCGAGATGCCGACCGGGCCGTTCAGGTAAACCCGCCTAAGTAGCGATGCCGCACGCATGTGCCACCAGTCGGGCTGCTCGGGAAGGCGCTCTTTATGGGCCCCTGCCTTGATGAAGTGACTCCACTGGGGTGGCTGGAGCTCGCTTAGCTTTTTCAGCTCCTCCTTCAGCATTGTGAGGAGCGCCTTTGGGTCGACTTCCCCAAGTGTCATTCTTCCACCGTTATTCGCTATCCTACGGACCATCTTTTAATAACGTTGCCATTGTGCTTAAACTATTTTGGGCGCTTCCGCCCGTAAGGCAAACGGGTGATCCTGCCGCAGCGTAGACAGGTGATGACCACACAGGGTGGGTCAGGGCGAGTTCGGACGCGGCACGTGACGCTGGGAACCCAAAAGCTCTTGCATCGCCTGCAGAATTTTCGCTTCAGGTGGGGTGGGAACCTGACGTTGTAGCGCGTCGCGAGCTTCCATGCGAGCTGCACGTAGCGATCCGCGAGCTCCGGGCTTTTCTTAAAGACTCCTTCGGCCAGCTCGAAGAGGTACCCCACTCGCTCGGCTGCCAGCTTTTTGTATTCGTCAATTGGAGCACGGCGCGCACGATGGCGGGGCATGGGTTACCTCCTCAGGCGAAGTTCTTGGATGCCTAAGACATCCTCATACGCGTAGATTGCCCGCGCGGTAACGGTTGGGGCGTGGAGCAATTCGGGGTCTATGCTCACCAACTCGTCTGAAAGCTCGGCAACGTTCGATAAAAACTCGCCGCGTGGGAATCCACCAACTACCACGCAAACTTCATCCTCCTTCGAGAGGCCATTGAAGAGTTCCCTGCAGAGCTTTCGCTGCCCCAGCTCGCTAAACGTTATGATTTTTTTCGACTTGATTCGCTTAATCAGCTCGGCAAGCGAGGCGTTTTCGAGACGAAGCAACGGCCTCTCCGGCGGCGCTTCACCTGTGAGGAAAAGGTGCTCGATCAACCCTGTAAAGCGGTTGAACATACGGGGGAGGCGGGTGGATGGATCCACGGTGATGATTTTGTTGTGACGGGTATGGACGAAGGTGCGGAGTAGCCCCTCCCGGTTTAGAGGTGTATCGAGTGCGAGCAACAGACAAAAGTGCACGATGTCCGGCCTGCCGCGCCGGTCGCCATCGGGCAACCTTCGCATCGTTTGGTGGTGAAGGCTCGAGTTCAACAAAAGTTCGGTGGGACGTCTTCCTCGGCGGCGCGCCTGCCACTGGATGACACGGTGGTTGGCGATCTCCCGTGGCACGGTCTCCAGCTCGGCATCTGCTAGGATTAGATGAAGCGTGCAAGCACCAACTGCATTTCAGCAAACAGATATTTTAAGCTAGGACCAAGAACGCAGGGGGTCAAGCGCTCCTGAGTGGTTGGTTTTGAATGTTCCCCTTAAAAGACGAGAACCCGACCCGGAGAAGACCGATCCTAACTTATGCCTTGATCGCCATAAATTTCGTGATCTTTATTGGGACGCTCCTCGCGGGGACCTTCGAACAATCAATTGAAGAGTTCGGGATGAGACCGGCCGAGGTGTTCGCCGGCAAGCAACTTTACACCCTTTTCACCTCCATGTTCCTGCACGGCGGCTTTCTTCACATCGTGAGCAACATGTGGTATCTCTGGATCTTCGGTGACAATATCGAGGACGTGTTGGGGCGGAGGAAATTCATGCTCTTCTACCTCGGCGCGGGTCTGGTGGCTAGCTTCGCGCACGCCTTTTCCGACCCCACTTCAGCGATACCAACGATCGGCGCTTCAGGAGCAATCGCGGGGGTGCTCGGGGCCTACATGCTCCTGTACCCGTGGGCCAAGGTATACACAATCGTCTTTTTCATTTTGGCTATGATCCCTGCTGCGGTATTGATAGGTTTCTGGTTTGTGTTGCAGGTGTTCTCGGCTTCCGTGCTTTGGGTGGCGGGGACGACCACAGGGGTGGCGTACTGGGCGCACATAGGGGGATTCCTTGCGGGCATGCTCCTGATCTTGCCGGTGTGGATGAAACTCAGGAAGCGAAGGAGGAGGGCGAGATACGTTTACGCTCTAAGGTATTGAAGCGGTTTCACTGACTAATCGTGTAATCTGAATGGTGCGGCCGGCGGGATTCGAACCCGCGCTACAGGCTTGGAGGGCCTGAGTCCTAGCCAGGCTGGACCACGGCCGCACCTATCAATCTTAGAAGAATCAGATTTAACTTCTTTTGATAGGTCATCCTCTACTATTGTCCCTCCATTGCACTGTCTAGTAGGTCTCTTCCCAGCCCTTGTTTCAGGTTTTAAGCACTTATTACGCCTGATGTAGTCCTCCAGCATCAAGTCCACAAGTTTCTTGATATTTGCTCCGAGTTCATGGGCTTGTCTTACCAGCTCTTTGTCTGCCTTCACCAAGGTCGATTTTTCCATTTTTTTCTCCTCCTAAGGTTGCCTGTAGTTAACTTGGGTATTTGTAGATATGGCTGGTTGGGCTACAAAGTCCTAACGTTTTGCGTGACAGCAAGGGCAGAATTAAAAAAATCAACGGAGGGCACTACAAAGAATGTTCATCTTGCATGTCTAACCGTTTCAATTAATTTCAAAAGGAGCTGAGTCATCTCCTCTATCTTAAATTTTCTTATCTCACGCATATTTTCTAGATACTCTACGACTTTGTGAACTTTTGCGTTAGCATCACGCCTGAATGGTTGAACTAATTGCAAGAATATATTAATCAAATCTTGTTGGTCTGGCGGGAAAGCATTCTTTTGTGTTTTGAGATTATCTAGTAAAATACCAAAATCATGGGCTCTGCGGTGGGCGATGTTATAATACAGATGTATTTTTTGTGGTCCGAACTTGTACTCAAGTAAGTTATAGACTAAGTTCTCAATAAGTTTTCTTGCAAGCATGAGCACAGCATTCGGAAGCTTTGGATTGCTATAAGCAATATTTATTTCATCTTCAAGTCGATCATAGAAGACTTCAGGGTACCTGCCCTTGAATTTTAACAATTTTCGTATTTTGAGCTCGAGTTTGGCAACTTCAATTGGCACTTTTGCTGGTTTAGCAAATCTTACGAATCTCTTCCTTCCTTCCAATCTTAACGCGGCATACTGTGGATCCTTCTCATAGATTCTATTGCGACCCACTTTCTTTTTAAAGCAGATGAGACCAGCAGTTAAATGCAAGTATTTTATTTCATTTAAGACCTGACTAACACCTCTTTTCAACTCTTTTGCTATGTCATTTGCTGTTCGGTGGCCATTAATTCTGCGATAGACTTCCCTTCTGAATTCTGACTTTCCTAGAAAACTGAGTCCCCTATTTATTCGCTGCTCACGATTTTCCATTGTTTTTGGCCTCGGTTAGTCAAATCGAGTAAAGTTTTTTGTAAAATTTACCTCCAGGACGTTGCACATCATAAATTATTCCTTGTTGAACCCATTGTTTTAGGACAGGTGTCATGGCAGGTTGTGAAACACCAGCGATTTTTGCAAGTTGTGTGACTGTGTGATTTCCATCACAAGCATTGTAAACATTAATGTATGCGCTTGGGTTTCTCTTTCCTTTCCTCACAATATTCCTGATTTGTTCAGGTTTGAAAGCTATTCTCCCTAGTAGTGTAATTACGGATTCCCAATAAATTGATTCAGAGCCTTTGGTCTCCTCAAAGTTTCTTTGGGTACCTCGTTTTACCAACTTTAATCACCTCAATAAGCCCAGCGTTTTCTAACGTATCAACAAACATTTGCACGTTTCTATCAGTAGTGTGTACGATTCTAGCGATATCCTGAACAGACCGTTTGCCGTTCATAAAGTTATAGATTTTTTTTCTCACTCCGCTCGATAGCAAACGCTTTTTTGCTTCCTCAAGATAATTGAATGCCAAGGCCCTTAGAAGAGTCGTTATCTCATCCAATTTCTTCATTACGTCATGAAACTGTTTCTCGTCCATTAATCTCCCTTCTTCATGAACTCCTTCCTTTTTCAACATATTGTAAAGCTAGCGCAAGTCTATGAATCCGTAGTTTAGCCTGTGCCTTCCAGACTTCCCTCGGTTCAACCTTTGGTATCGAATTCACCGTTTAATCTTGAAAGAATCAACATAAAAAACTTTCAGTGGTAACAGATGTAGAGGACTAAGACCAGTTAATGAATACGATGGAACATGACATCACACTTTTAACCGTTTTAACTTGAAAATGACAGGAAAGGCTCTAGCCCTTCATAACGCTTCATTGGGTGGCTAAGACCCTAGTTGGCTTGGTTTAGGTGTTTTAGGTGATTTTAACTTAGCTTGATATTACCATCAGAAGTTGAATAAGGCCTGATTCACTGGTTCAAGGTCTCTTAGGTCTTAAGCTCTGAAGGCCTGTGTCCTATCCAAGATGGTAGGGGGAGAGCTGGCTAGCAGTAATGTAGAGCAATACGCAACTTCATCAATAAGGTCAAGCGGCTTAACTTCATCAGTATTTGCCCAAGTCATTTTAAATCGTTAAAGTCTCTCATACTGCCTTCGCCCTCTTCCATCTCTATCCTGAAGTCGCGCCTCTTGTTGACTGGAACGAAGATAGATCTCTGTTCGATGGTCTTGTGTTTGGGGTTGAAGTGTCTAGCAAATGCTGTGAAGTGGATATCCTCATTGAACCCCTTGGCTATTCTGGATAGCTCTCTAAATGACTTCCCTTCGGCCCT
>JABUBL010000028.1_pt1 | contig 26632 bp, 33 predicted proteins | sample 7240371 | NCBI WGS metagenome assembly JABUBL01 (sample SAMN07256343, study PRJNA390944) | subsurface metagenome | isolation source: Methane hydrate marine sediment | place: Pacific Ocean: Eastern North Pacific, ODP site 1244 | collected 2002
AGGAGCTCCGCACGCGTGGCGTTACGGTGGAGAAGGGCGGAGGGCCGATAATCGGAGCCGCCGGCCTGCTGCTGGGGCTTGGAAGACTGCGCGGGATGCAGGGGGCATGTCTACTTGGTGAAACCCACGGGATGGTGGTCGATCACCGCGCAGCGCAGGCGGTACTGGAGGTGCTCCTTGGTGTGTTGGGCATCAAGGCCGATATGAGCGCCCTCGAACGCCGGGCGAAGGAAACGGAGCGCACGCTCGATCGGATTCGAAAGGAGATAGAGCTTCGCACGCACAAGGAGCGGCGGCGCGACGAGGAAGAAGCTTGGTACATCGGATAATGATTTTAACTTTTACAGAAGCTGAGTTAAATTATGTTGGAGAGAATGGGTGAAAGATCAACAATTTTCATAGCGATGGAACTTCAAAAACTGTCATGTGCCCGTTTACGCTAGTTGATGGGTGGTATTTAGAAGTTTAAAATTGGCAGGATGATTTAAAGAAGAGCCGATAAAGCTGGCACAGTATTTGAGAGGGGAGAAAAAAATTAGTACCTTCTACTCCGGTCCCTATCTCCGCCTCTGGATCCGCCGCCGTACCTCGGCCTGAACCCTTCGCGCTGCTGCTCCGCGGCGCTGACATCGACTTCCATGTTGACATTTGGTATATCCTTGTCGGATTTTGTCATCTTGCCGTATTTCCCGACGTTGAGGTGCATGTGTCCCCGCACGAGCGAGACGTATCCATTCTCTATAGACAGGACATCGCCCTCATTGACCGACCCGATCTGGTCCTGCCACAGGGAGAGTATAATCGTCCCGGTTTCGTCGCCCACCTTGGCCTCCGCCACCTTCTTTGCTGCTCCGCCGAGTCTGTTGGGGATCTCTTTTGGCTCCCCGACACCCGTGACCTTCACCAGCACGTTTACTTTATTCGACCTGGGCGTCAGATCTTTTACCTTCGTTATTCCCACTGGGCCCTCTTCTATTTTCCCTTCCATTCTATCCCTTTCTCCGTTATGCGTGCCACGTATAAATAGTGATGTATGAAACTTTTTTAGTAAATGCTGTCCGATGTATCAAGTTTTAAGAAGGTTAGCACCGTTTCTTTCGCTTCTTCGTTCGCTTTTTGGCCTTTGCCATTTTTCACCCCCCCACATTTTGCTAGCATATCTACATGCTCCATCGCTATTAAATATCTGCTATTTTCCCGATCTATTTTGGTAATTTTTAATCGATTAATCGTCATTTTTCAGCAATTCATTCCACATTTTTAGATCCAATTTTTAGAAAACTTTTTGGTCTATATCGGTTTAGTAGAACTTTGTATTAACACATGAGTACAAATCGAAAAATTAGAGGCTGGGGGATGGCGAGGAATAAGAAAGTAAAGAGAAAGAAAAAGATAAGCAGGCGATTTAAAGTCGCATTAGTTAGCGTGGCGATTACAATAGGAATTGTGGTGCTATTTTTAGTGATAGATTTGGATGGAGACGGGCTAAGTAACCTAGCGGAGCTTCAGCATAACACGGCGATGTTTGACTCAGACACAGACGGCGATGGGCTGAATGACGGGCCGGAAGTGAATGTTCACAGAACAAATCCCTTGCTCGTTGATACTGATGAAGATGGTTTGAGCGATGAGTTGGAAATAAACATTCATAGGACAGATCCACTGGCTGTAGATACAGATGGTGATGGGCTCGACGACGAATCTGAAGTGAACACTTACAAAACCAATCCATTGAACGTGGATATGGACAACGATAATTTGAGTGATTGGTCAGAAATAATCACTTATGGGAGCAACCCCTTGGATATAGACACGGATGGTGATGGAATTCACGATGGATTGGAGGTAAATGTCTACGAAACAAATCTTCTCGATAACGACACCGACAACGATAGATTGCTTGATGGTCAAGAAGTAAATGGGTGGTTCATAACAGTAAATGGTCTAGCTTATCCTGTAACATCGAACGCATTTTCTAGAGATTCAGATGGGGACAATTTGAGCGATTGGTGCGAGTACACCACTTACCGCTCGGACCCAAAAAGCACGAACACTGACAATGATAGTCTGAGCGATCTCTTGGAGATACTTTACGGGACAAATCTTGCCGAGGCATCGAGCGTTGCGCAACCACTCGAGAACGGCCCAGAGTATCCGCATCTGAATTTGGAAATAGATTACATGGTCGGTCACGCCCCATCATCCGAAGCGATAGGTTATTTCGAATCATATTTTGAGAACGATCTCGGCGTGGAAGTGGAGGTAATTTACGACGAGATAACTTCGAGCGAGCTAACGGCGGTTGGCGTTTCACTGGATTCGCTCAGCATTCTGGAATTAATTTCGATTGAACAGCACTTTCACGATAACCCCACTACTCACCTCTACGTGTTTTACGCGAGGGCACTTGAGGAGAATGAAGCAGGGGGGCTGGCTTCGGGTTCTCACGGGGTAGCTTTGAACGGAGAATACATCTCAGCAAATATCGCGCGCGAGAGAACTGTTTTGCTTCACGAGGTGGGTCACGCACTTGGCTTGGAGCATTCTGATAACTCTCAATGTGTGATGCAATCGGGACCGATATTCTTAAACCCAATTTATTGTTACGATACGTGGGCGCAACGCAATCTCTTGGATATTTGGTCGGTGGATGAGCAATGGATTTAAGGATGAGCAGAATTATCTTAAACTTTTAAAACGTTGGGCAGCAACATCGAGTAGGTATCCGTTTGCCAGAACTCCAAACCTACCCCGCTGACTTACACATACATTCCAGATATTCGAGAGCGACTTCAACGAGGATGGTTTTGGACACGATTGCGCAGCAGGCCAAACTCAAGGGACTAGCATTCGTGGGCACGGGCGATGTTTTTCACCCGAGATGGTTTGAGAGCATTAAGGCGGAGCTGGCAGAGGTCGCGGAGGGCACCCTCGAGCATCCCCGCTATCACACTCGCTTCATCTTAACGGTCGAGGTCGAAGACAAACACCGCGTACACCACCTAATTTTTTTGCCCGCTCTCGCCGCCATCGAAAGCGTGCGTGAGGAGCTAGCGAAGCATTCAAGTGACATAAATGCAGATGGGCGTGCACGAGTTAACTTGGGTGCTCCCGAGATCGTTGACATAACATTAGCACACGATTGCTTGATTGGTCCTGGGCATGCGTTCACCCCTTGGACGAGCATGTACAAGGAATTCGACAGCATGCAAGCCTGCTACGGTGATCGAGCCAACAAGGTGAGGTTTCTGGAGCTTGGACTTAGCGCGGATACCTCGCTGGCCGACCGAATTGCTGAGCTCGCGGACGTTACATTTCTATCGTGCTCGGATGCACATAGTCCGTGGCCAGATAAATTGGGGCGCGAGTTTAACCGCTTCGAGCTGGCGGAGCCAACTTACGCGGAAATCATCAAGGCTATTAAGCGGGAAAACGGCCGGCGCATTTCGCTGAACATCGGCTTCAATCCGCGGCTTGGCAAGTATCATTTAACCGCTTGTTCACGCTGTTACGGGCAGTTCACGCTCGAGCAGGCGAAGGCGTCGCGGTGGCGTTGCGACAAGTGCGGCGGGTGGGTCAAGAAAGGTGTCTGGGATCGTGTCAACGAGCTGGCGAATTACTCTGAGCCAAAACATCCACCCCATCGGCCCAACTATCTCAGAATAGCGCCGCTTGCCGAGGTCATAGCACTGGCGCTCGGCCACAATGACGCCCACGCGCCCGAGGTTCAATCGCTCTGGGAAAAGCTCGTCGGGCGCTTTGGCAATGAAATTGAGGTGCTCATCGACGTGCCGGCGGAGGAGCTCGCGAATGTGGCAGGGACAAAAGTCGCGGCGGTGGTTAGGGCATTCAGGGAGGGCGCGTTGAGGGTAATTCCAGGTGGGGGTGGGCGATACGGTCATCTCGAAATCCCGCTCGAGCTGGCCAAAGCTCAAAAGCTCGGGGGGCAACGTACGCTGGTGGAATTTGAATGAGCGTGAAGGTTAACGCGGGTGCATGCATCCTATGTGGCGCTTGCTCGGGCGTCTGTCCTGTTAACGCGGTCGAGGTTTCAGTCATCGAGGTACATATCTTAGACGATTGTACGGAATGCGGGCTCTGCGCCAAGGTCTGTCCGATGGGGGCGATAGTGGTTGAGAGAAAAGTATGATATCGTGGTGGTTGGGGCGGGCCCAGCTGGCTCGATGGCTGCACGAGCTGCTGCGCGTGAGGGAGCAAGCGTCTTGTTGTTTGATAAGCGCCGCGAGTTGGGCGTACCGGTACAGTGTGGCGAGGCCCTGAATGAAGATGTTTTGAAAGAGCTAGACATTAGGCTGGACCCCCGATGGGCACTCAGCAAGACAAATGCGGTGAAGCTGGTTTCGCCCTCGGGCATCGAGGTGCGCATAGCCGAGCGGAAGGTTGTCGGCAAGATAGGCTACATCCTCGATCGCAAGATTTTCGACAAGCACCTTACAACCCTTGCAGCTAAGGGTGGGGCGGACATCGTGGTCGGAACACTAGTCGATGGACTGATTTTAGAGGACGGCAAGCCCAAAGGGGTAAGAGCGCGGGGGACGAACGGCAGGCTTGAGGTAAGAGCTGAGGTCATAATCGCAGCCGATGGCGTAGGCTCTAGGGTGGCTCGCTGGGCGGGACTAAACACCTATCTAAAATTGGATGACATCGAAACGGGCGTTCAATTTCAGATGGTGGGAATAAATTTCGAATCCCCCTCGATGATGGAATATTATTTTGGGAGCAAGATAGCGCCCGGCGGGTATTGCTGGGTGTTCCCGAAGGGCGAGGACATGGCGAACGTTGGGCTGGGGATCCTCGGGAGCCGAGCTGAGCGACGGCCGATCGAGTATCTCCGAGATTTCGTCGCACGTATGCCCAGCCTCTCGAAAGGGAAAATAATCGAGATAAACGCCGGGGGGGTGCCAGTCGGTGGGCCCATCAAGCAAACGGTGAAGGACAACTTGCTTGTGGTTGGAGATGCGGCTCGACAGGTGAACGCCTTGACCGGGGGCGGCATCGACTCAGCCATGCGGGCGGGGAATATCGCTGGAGAAGTCGCGGCAAAAGCAGTGGCGGAGGGTGATACTTCAGAGAAACGGTTGAGCGAATATGAGAAACGGTGGCGCGAGCTCATGGGGAAGCGGCTCGAGCGCTACTTGAAGGCGAAGAACGTGCTCGTGAGCTTGACGGACGACGATTTGGATCGACTCGCGAAGGCCCTGAGCGAGGTCAAGTTCGATAAAATAAGCCTGACCGACATGCTGAGGGTGCTGATAAAGGCGCACCCGAAATTGTTTTGGAAGTTGAAGGGGTTGATGTAACCTAGGGTGTTAGCCTCTTTCTATCTCGTGGAAACAACACGCACTCCCTGATGTTTTCGATTGCGGTAAGGGCCATCGTTAGACGATCCAGCCCCAGCCCCCACCCCGCGTGCGGAGGAAGCCCAGCTCTGTGGCTCTGAAGGTGCGATTCGAAGTTCCGCGGGTTCAACCCTTTTTGCTTGAGCTGTTTAACGAGGAGTGCCTCTTGATGAACACGTGTTCCACCCGAAGCCAATTCTATCCCTTTATGCATCAAGTCGAATGCCTGTGCAAGCTTCGGGTTGTCCTCCTTTGGCATAGTGTAGAAGGGCTTTATTTTCAGCGGCCAATCCACCACAAAATAAGCCCCACCGATGAGTTCACCGAGTTTTTTTCCGGCTGGGGTCGGCAGGTCCTCCCCCCACGGGACTTTCACTCCTCCTCGCTCTAATTTTTCGAGGGCCTCGTCGTAGGTTACGCGCTGGAGTGGCTTCTTTGGGACTTCCAGCTTGTGGTTGAGGGTCTTCAGTTCCTCGGCACATTTTCGTTTGACGTCCGAGAATACTTCAACGATCAAATCTTCTAGAATTTTCATCACATCCTCAGCAGCCGCATATGCAACCTCGATATCGATCGAAATTGCTTCGTTCAAGTGACGGGGGGTGTCGTGCTCCTCAGCACGGAAGATCGGCCCAATCTCGAAGACACGATCGAAGCACCCCGTGAGCACCTCCTTGTAGAGCTGGGGGCTCTGGCTGAGGAAGGCCTCACGCTCGAAATATGAGATGGGAAAAAGCGCGGCACCGCTCTCCGTCGCGGTAGCCACGATTTTTGGCGTGTTGACCTCAATGAACCCCCTTGACACGAGGTGATTCCGCGCGCTCTGGAGGACTTGGTGGCGGATCTTGAAAATAGCGAGCGACTCGGGGCGGCGGAGGTCCAGGGCGCGAGCATCCAAGCGGGTATCTAGATTGGCTTTCACCCGCCCTCTCGGGTCGAGCGGTAGGGGAACGGAGGCGAGGTTTAAAACCCTGATTTCAGAAGGGAAAATTTCAACGCCTCGCGGTGCCTGCTTTGCGGCGACCACTTTGCCCCGTACCGCAACCGCCGACTCTTGGGTCAGGCCGTCTATCTTGGCGAGCAGCTTTTTGCCGACTTTAGCCTTTGGTGCCGTGACTTGGATGGAGCCGGAGATGTCAGAGAGGATAAAAAATTTAATCCCCCCAAGGTCGCGGACATCTCCAACCCTCCCCATCGCCACGATTTCCTTACCGGCCAGTTGGGCGGTGACCTCGGTGGAGAGGTGAGTTCGTCGCAGGTTTCCTAATTCATCGAGCTTCATAGCAACCCTACTCGAATACAACTGTGATGTTTTTATTAGTTAGTTTCGTTAAGAGGGCTTGAATCCCTTTGACGTTAGCAGGAAGGCGTTTCAAGTGCGGGCGCGGTACCCGTACACGATGTTCTTCCTTTCCATCCGAGTAGAGCACGTTGACGCCCAGAACCTTCGCAGGGGTGAGGATATCTTGGGCCAGTTTGCGGGTTTGGGCCCCTTCTTCAATCAAGCGGATTTTCGTCTGGAGCTGATTTTCGAGCTCCCGAACAACTTTGCCACCCACCCCAACGGCGAAACGTATCTCCCCCTTCCCAACCATCAGGACGATCAAACCGCTCGTGCTAATCGCATGTTTGAAGTTTATTTTTTCCAACCCTCGACGTTTTTGCGCTATCTCAAATAAAGTTCTAGAAATTTTAATATCCAGTTCGGAGATTCTACCTTCTTTTAGCTTGTTTTCACATCCTTGGCAGAGGATACCGCTCCTGAGGCACACGTTGCAGATAGGTGTTCGCAAACCCAAGCCCAATAGCCCTTCGTTCTGGCGGTTTAAGGGCTTTCAGACTGGGTAAGAGGGTAAAAAAAATAAAAAAAGAGCGCGGGAGGGTCTACTTACTCCTTCCAAGCACTATTTCGACGGTCGAAACATTGGCCGCGCCGCGCTCGCCTTGAACCTCTTCAGTCCCAATCAAAATGTTTTTCACTTGGAGCCCCTGCATGAAGCGATTTTTGGTAATCTCCGCAACATCGACGGCCCTGCTGATTGCTCTACCTCGTGCCTTCAAGATAACATCCCCGGAACCCATGTTGAACTGCGTTATCACTGCAAGCACGTAGTTCATCACGGGCTTTATCCCGATAAAAACCACGTTCTCCGCAGCTTGTCTTTCCTTCACCACAGGTTTCTCTTCAGTCACGGCAGGTTTCTCTTCAGCCATTGTACCTTGCCTCCCTTTGTTTTTAGACAATTCTCTCTATCCTCGGCATTCATAAATACCTTTTGGGGGTCGAACCAAGGGCAGGAAAAGTTAAATATTCCAACTTTTTATAGGGTTCCTAGTTTCGGGCCTGAAATGTATCCATCCAAGCAATTTGATAACCTTTTAGGCCAATTCACACCTGTTGAGAGTGTGTATCACGAAAAATCCAATTAAAAATGCTTCTTTTTTGAGCGTGGAAAATGTGCACTGGTCAAAAGGGTCAGGTAGATGACATTTGGCGTGATCCTTTATGTTAAGGGTCGAGAGCGGGTGACTAACGCCGTCGTGGGACTTCCTTTGTAAGCTGTACCATTCGCTTTTCGATCCTGTCCCGCAGCTCATCCATGTTTCCTTCGCCGCGAGCCAGCGTGACGTAGTCGAGCATGTCGTCTACCATGAGCTCGGCGGTTTCGGCTTCGAGGATTCCCGCGTAGACAGCTAGCTCGAGCGTGTAAAACGAGCGCATGATGGCGTCACGCCCCCTCCACCAGCGCTTCCAGGCCCCAGGCCTCTGGATGCGGAGCTTCTCGGCGAGCTCTTCAAAGGTCGCGCCCTCGCTCCAGTAGTGAAGGAGCATGGTTTTGAGCGTTTTTTCGTCCAAGTGGGACCTCTCCAGCAGTGCGCGTGCGAGCAGATTCTCGCGCAGCCATTTTTCAGCTCGAACGAATTCCTCTCTTGGCATATGTCCTCCACATGTTTCCCTTTTTTGGAAACAAGATTAAAAACCTATTGGAAAAAGAGTCACCTTAGGAATGGAAGAGCCCGTTTTAGGGGTGGGCGCTTGTTTGCTGCCTTTACAATGCGCGCGTCGATCGGCACATCCATCTCCGCAGCATGGTGAATAGCGTTGCTCGCGGCCTTCAAGGCCGACCTCGGGACTCCCTTGCTGAGTTTGTAGAGCGATTTAAATCCACTTGGGATCAACAAACCATCGTAGTTGGTGCATCCAGCGTTTTTGAGGCGGAGTTCGAGTAGTTCCTTGAGATTTTTCCTGTCCATCGGCCTTAGCTTGGCGTGTACTTGTATGCGGTCGAGCAGCGCGGGCACCTTAGCGAGGAATCGCCGCATCTGTTTGAGCTCACCATTGAGGAGGATTGAGATATTTGGGATGTCAGACAGCACGCGCAGAAATTCACTAACCTCAATCACGTCTGCGCCGCTCTCGGAGATGTCGTCGATGATCACCGCTAGCCGCTCTTGGTGCTCATGCGGCCATCGGCGCAGGATTTCGAAGAGGCTCGCTTGGTCTTTATTGGCGTCCATCTCCAGCCCCAGAATTATCGCGCGCAGCAGCTCGTCGGCCGATCTGTACGTGGCGCCGTGGATGAGGATGGGCAGGACGTGTTTTGAAGGATCGGGTGCGGTTAGGCTTTCCTCCCTCAGTGAGGCGCCCAAGAACTCGCAGACGGTCGTTTTGCCCATTCCCAGCGCGCCCGTAAGGACGCCGATCTTACCCTCAGACAGCAACCATTTGAGCTTGCGCAGGTCATCCTTTTGAAATGGGGCAAATGCATCCACCGAGGGTAGTTCGAGCTCGAATGGGTCGCTCTGCAGCCCCCAACGCTGGAGGTAGCTCTCAAAACGCTGGTCGCGACCGATCTTTTCCTCGAATGTGGTCATCTCGCTACCCTCACTTGCAGTTCAAATGATCCATTTTTACTCGTTAGGTAACCGCGAGCGCTCATTCGTTCACAAAATGTCTTCGTGAGCGCTTCCGGGCAGCGGGCCCGGGAGGCGAGATCTTTGGGTGTGAATGTTTTCAATACAATGGCTGCCGAGAGAAGGTCCCCGAAAACGGTGCGTTGAGTCAATCCAGCGGGTGCGAGTACATCGAGGATGGCGTGGCGAGGGGCTTCTGCTATCTTTGGGGTAATAGGAGCCGGCCGAATCTCTTCCTTTATCGTTTTTTCGGGCTTTTGGACGGGTATTTCGGGCGATATGAGCACTTCGGGCGATATTCTACGCTTTTGGACCCGTGGAGGAGCTCTATGTGCTTCTTGGTGGCATTTCTGGCAAAGCGTGACCAAATTATCTGGATTGTTCCGGCTCGTTCCATCTTTATGATGCACTCCGAGGAGCTCTTTTCTACCACATTTCGAGCAAGTGTAATCATCTCTGATAAGAGTAGCTCTTTTCACAAGCTCCCAGTCATCTCGATGGTAAGAAAAGACGTAGCTTAAGAAGATTGAAAGGTGCCCATTTTTTGGGAAGGTGGGCTGAGGGGACGACGGAGGCGAAACTACGGACGGTTTTTCCAGCAAACGTTCTATTTCACCCTCAGGTATCCTCCTTTGACCCCCTTCTGGACGCACGACTTTGATTTTTCCTTCTTTGTCCCACCGTCTGATCGTGTTTGGGTGTACCCCCAGTAAGGTGCACGCTTCCTTCATTGTATACAGCTTTTTCAACTCTGCCACCACTTCACTCTTTTTAACAACTTTTCACACTTCCTAACAATATTAGTTTTAGTTTTACCTTAAAAAGTTAACTATTCCTGACTGCAATTGAGGAATTTTTAACAAAAGCTAACAAAATTGGGGTTAAAAAGCTAACAAATTCTAGGCGCGGGATCCCCGACAGGCGATTCTAGCAAGCGCCGCCCCCCGACAACCGTTTCAAGTATCACATCGCTGGGGTGGTCGGTTGTCACTTCGCCTATTACACAGGCTTTTTTGCCGTATTTTGTCTTTAGGACCGCGGCGAGAACCTCATCGCAGCGCTCGGATTCAACCCCGATGATTGCCTTACCCTCGTTTGTTATCTGGAGTGGGTCAATGCCCAGCATTTCGCTCATCGACCTAACTGCGGGCAGAATCGGGATGTCAGCTTCATTCACTAGGATCCCAACTTTCGCCTTCGAGGCCATATCGTTAAGGGCAGCCGCTAAACCTCCACGTGTTGGATCCTTCATTGCCGTCACCCCACCTGCTTTAAGAGCAGCTTCGACGGTTTCCCAAAGGGGCGCGACATCCGAGCTAAGGTCAACATCGACGCTGATACCTTCCCGGTGAGCTAAAATGCTGACTCCATGGTCTCCGATGGTTCCGGTGACGATGATTTTGTCCCCCGGTTTAAGGCCGTGATCGGTAACTAGGGTTTCGGCCACGCCTATTCCAGTGGTGGTGAGTACTACTCCATCGAGCGCCCCCCGCTCCATGACCTTCGTGTCGCCCGTTATCAACGGGACATTTGCCTCCCGCGTAGCGGCATCGATCGATTGACAGATTTTCCGGAAATCTTCAACCAAAAATCCCTCCTCGAGCACGGCGGCGCACGCCATCGCCAGTGGGCGGGCTCCCATCACCGCGAGGTCGTTCACCGTGCCAGCAATTGCGAGCCTGCCTATGTCGCCCCCAGGGAAGAAAAGTGGTTTGACGGTGTGGGAGTCGGTTGTCAGCACGAGGGTTTTGTCGCCAAGCGATATCGTAGCCCCATCGTCTAGTTCATCTAGCCCAACCTCTCCCGCACGCCTAAGCGAGAGCTCTTTCAGCGCGACATCTACAATGAATTTCATCATCGCCGTGCCGCCGGCCCCATGAATTAGCGAGATTTTCTCATCCGACGTTTTTTAACCCCCTTCTCAAGTTTCACATTTACAATTTCGAGCTCGGTGCCCGAAGTTAGAGATGCTCCATGCCTGCCGCATTTTGGGCAGGCAATTCCAAGCCCGGGCTCCGGCAGGTGGGTGTCCAAGCTTTTTGCTTTGCCGGAGTAGCCGCACTTGCACTTGATCATAATTGGCACCCTGACGATGTTAAATCCCGTTGAGTTGAACTCGTCACCCCCAAGCTTCTTCAGCCATAGCCTCAGGGAGCTGGGCTCGTTGATTTCACCCACACGCAAATTTACCTCAAGGATCCGTGCTCCTCGGTCGGCCGATATTTGGTGGAGGGCCTTTAGCACGCGAGTTGCAAGCTCGACCTCATGCACCGGCTACACCTCGGGTCACTTCATCCCAGGAGCTGAGGATTTCCTTGGCCTTGGTTTCATCTAGTACCTGGATGGCGTAGCCCGCATGGACGAGCACGTAGTCGCCCTCACGCACGTTCCCGAGCAGATCTAGCTTGACCTCCCGCCGCGCACCGCCAAAATCAACGGCCGCGACCTGTCCATCGATTTTCAACACTTTACCTGGGATTGCGAGACACATCCGGCTTCTCCCCTCGGCCATCTTACTAGATTAACCTTTTCAATGCTTATTGGGTTTATCTATTGTGGTATTTATGCCGGCGAAATTTGACTTTCACGTGCACACGATGTACTCAGACGGCGTGGGGACGGCCGCGGCGATGGCGGAGGCGGCAGAGGCACGGGGATTGGAATCGGTCGCCCTCACCGATCACGGACCCGAGTTGAGCGTGGGTACCCCCCGAGAGAAACTCACCCCCATGCTGCAGGACATCAGGCTGGCGCAGGAGGACGCGGGTATCCCGGTACTAGCCGGCATCGAGGCGAACGTGGTGGACGAGGGGGGAACTATCGATGTCGATGACGAGTTCATCGGGAAGCTAGACATCTTGGTGGTCGGTATTCACAAGCTAGGGAAGGCTAAGGATTCAGTTGAGCTCGCTAGAGATTACCTGGGGAGGGCAACCCATGCGATCGAGCGCCACAAAATCGATGTCTTGGCGCACCCGTTTTACTTTCATCGCGATTTGGCACCTCACCTTTTACCGGAAGACCTCGAAAATTTCGTGAGGCTCGCGGCTGGACGCGGGGCAGCGATGGAAGTTAACATGAAATATCGGGTGCCCGGCGAGGAGTTCTTGAGGCTCTGCTTGCGTGAGGGGGTCAAGCTGAGCATAGGCACAGATGCCCACACCACGGGTGAGGTTGGCAGGGTCGATTGGGCGCTTGGGGTACTCCAGCGCATAGGGGCGAGACGCGAAGATCTAATTTTGGACGGCTTTTTAAGGTGAGGACGTGCCGCTTGAGCTTTCTTCCTTCCTAAAAGGCGCAGACCGCGTGGCGATCGTTGGCGTTGGGAGTGAGATGCGGGGGGACGATGCAGCTGGTATCGAGGTCGTGCGTGGGCTGAGGCATAAGCTCAAGTCGTCAAGGGTGCTTTTGGTTGAGGGCGGAGTGGCGCCGGAGAGCTTCACTTCAACTATTAGACGGTTCAAACCCTCACACGTGATTTTTATCGACGCAACCGACTTCGGCGCCGAGCCTGGCGAAGTAATCTTAGCAGAGCCCGAGGCCATCACCGGCCAATCCATCTCGACCCACACTCTGCCGCTTTCCATCCTCGCGGGCTACCTTCGAGAACAGACGGGGGCGAAAATAATACTGTTAGGGATTCAGCCGGCACGGGCGCAGATGGGCGCGGAGATGGGTGAGCCGATAAAGGACGCGGTTGAGAAAGTCGATGAAGCTTTGCTGAGGGAGCTTGGCTCACTTTAGCTTGCTTCGAGCATGGCACACGTGTATCATTCGGACCTAGCTTGCTGTATGTCGAAGGTCGCGAGCTCGAAGTTCTTGGTCATTGTGATTGCGCGCGTCGGGCAGGCCTCGGCGCATTCCCCGCAGAATGTGCAGCGCCCATGCCATATGCTCGGTTTTTTGGTTTCCTTGTTCACGCTTATCGCCCGATCCGGACAAGCTTTGATGCAGAGCCAGCAACGGATGCACTTCTCCTTATCGATGACTGGCGCGCCGCGGAAGCCCTCGGGCGGCTCCACCTTGACGTAGGGGTACTTCACCGTGAAGGGCTTGCGGAAGATGTTCTTTATCACAGTGAGCAGGATCTTCGGCATCAGGGCACCACCAGCACCAAGACTAAACTGATTATCGCAAGTAGCGCCCCAAATGTCAAATAGAACTTCAGGGCCTGGTCGATGCGTAGGCGTGCCATGATGTTTCGCAGGGTCGTCGTGATCAGCACGATGACAAGGGTTTTGATGAGAAAGTCGACAACACCGGGAATTTGCACCCCACCGATTGTGTAAGCGACTGGTCCTCCTAAGAAGAGGGCGGCGATGAACCCCGCCACGACCAGCGTTTCGATGTCGTACACGACGCGCCAGATTGCAAGCTTTGGGCCTGAGTACTCCGTCAGGGCCCCGTGCACAATCTCGCTCTCGGCTTCGGGGATGTCGAATGGGACGCGCATGAGCTTTCCTTGGATGCTGGTGAACATGGCGATTAGTGCAGGTATGAGGCGCCAGTCTAGGATGAGCCAACTGTGCTGGGCCTGGTAACCAACGACCGTCGTGAGGTTAAGGGACCCAACCCGAGTGACGACGGCGATGATTACAAGGATAAATACAAGCTCGTAACTGAACAGCTGGACCACATGGCGCGCGGCCCCAACCGAACCAAACGGGCTTCCCGAGGAGTAGCCGCCGAGCATTAGGCAGATGGCAGGGATATTGAGCAGGTAGATGATGACGATCAAGTCGGCAACCATCGTTAGCGCGGGCTGGGCTGAGTAGACTGGCAACAAGAGCATCACCGTGACGACCGCCCCCAGGGCGATGAGAGGGACGACGTTGAATACCAGAGATTGGGCGGCGTGCGGCGTGATGTCCTCTTTGCTCATCAGCTTGCCAACATCGAGGTATTCCTGCCAGATGGGGGGCCCTATGCGGTGCTGCATGTGCCCGGTGACCTTACGGTCGATGCCGACGTAGAGCAACCCAATGAGGGAGGCGAAGAGCAGCCCCGGAAAGACTAGGGAGTTGAAGAAGAAGTCCAGGACCTCCATCATTTCCTCCGCCCCCTCAGCTCATCAAAACTCACGACGCGCGCCTTGCCCGTGTGCGAGTCCACCAAGGTAACGCGATCGGTACAAGCAAAGCAAGGATCTATGCTCGCCATAACAATCGGGATTTCAGCAATAGTCCCGCCCACGAACATGGGTTTAAATGATGGGATGTTGGCGTAGGTTGGAGGTCGGACGCGTATGCGCTCCGGTTTATCCGTACCGTTCGAAATTGCGTAGTAGAGTAGTTCTCCTCTTGGGGCCTCTATGCGCCCGAGGGCCTCGTTGGGTTCAATTTTGGGGGCAACCTTCGTCCGCAAAGGTCCTCTAGGTAAGGCTTTGAGTGCTTGGCGGATTATTTGAATAGATTCTAAAATTTCGCGAAGCCGGACGATGACTTTGGCCAAGACGTCCCCTTCCCGCTCGATTATCACTTTAAATGAAATCTCATCATAAGCCGCATAGGGATCATCCCTCCTTATGTCAACATCGACGCCAGAAGCCCGGGTGGTTGGACCCACAATACACAATTTTATCGCATCCTCCTTCGTCAGTACCCCAACACCCATACAGCGCGCTAAAATCGTGCGATCTGAGGTACAAACGTCGATGTAGTACTTGGTCGCTTTTTCGAGCTTATCTAGTACTCTCAACATTGTAGGAACATATTCCGGTTTTACATCACGCCTTACCCCACCCAAGGTGTTTGACGCCGAGGTTTGTCGGTTTCCTGAGATCATTTCTTTCAAATCGAGTACGAGCTCGCGATCGCGCCAGAAAAACATGAATAAAGTATTAAAGCCTATCTCGTGAGCAGCCACCCCAGCCCAAAGCATGTGACTGTGAATGCGTTCAAGCTCGCATAGTATGGTTCGAATAAAGCGCGCCCGGTCAGGAACTTCGATGTTGGCAAGTTGTTCGATTGTCTGACAATAGGCCGTCGTGTGGGCAACGTTGCATATGCCGCAGATCCGCTCGGCGAGGTAGATGTTGTGCAGGTAACTTCGCTCCTGCAACGCGCGCTCGATACCGCGGTGTATGTAACCTAATCGGACATTGAGATCGATGATTTCCTCACCTTTAACCTCAAACCTGAAGTATTCTGGCTCCTTCAGGGCAGGATGTTGCGGGCCAAATGGGACTACAAATGTCATTTCGATTCCCTCTCAAACTCCTTGCGTAGCGGGTGCGCTCCCTCCGGCCAATCGTCGGGCAGGAAAAGCCTTTGCGGGTCTGGGTGGCCCTCAACCTTGACACCGAGCATCTCCATGAGGTCACGCTCGTACAAGACCGCCCCCGGGAAGATGTCGGTTATGGTGAATATTTTCAAATCGTCCTTGGATAGGGAAATTTTCAGGTTTAGTATCGCTGGCTGGCAGTCGAAGTGATAGATGACCTCTACGGCATTGCCCCGATCTACCCCAGTTATCATTGAGAGGTGCGTAACTCCAGCCACCTTCAACGCGGGCAGGAGGTCTCTGAAGCGCTGCTTGTCGCTCGTGGCGAAAAGGCGACGCTCGCTCACAATTCTCACATCGCCAACGTGCGCTTTGATGAGGTCAGCGGCTTCTTTGGAATCCATTTTCACACCTTCTCGAGGGCTTTGACTAGGGCAAAAATAATAGCCTCCGGTTTCGGCGGGCAGCCCGGCACATAGGCGTTGACAGGTATGAACTTGTCTAGGGGACCGACGACATTGTAGCAGTCATAAAAGACGCAGCCAGAGGCGGGGCAGGAGCCAACCGCCACCACCATCTTCGGCTCCGGCATTTGCTCGTAAATTCTGATGATCCTATCTTTGGCTTGCTTGGTTATGGGTCCAGTGACAACTAGAATATCAGCATGCCTTGGGGAGCCCCGAACTTGCATACCAAAGCGCTCGATGTCGTGGCGTGGTATGATTGTTGCGACGACCTCGATACTACAGCCATTGCAGCCGCCCGTGTCGAAGTGCAGCAGCCATGGAGATTTTTTCCTGAAGAAGCTAACTAGACCCATTAGCCCACCCCTATCACAAGCGCGATTGATATAAGAATGATGATAAGCCCCGCGACCACCCAGAACAGGTAAGTGCTGAGGTCGCCGCTGTGAGCAGGACGGATGTAACGATAGAAGGGCCTGAAGACACGGCGGATGGGCGAGAAAAACTGCTCGCTGTCCGCATGGATATCACTCGCTTCCAGCTCCTCGCCACATGCGTAGGTCTTGAGCTTTCCGGCGCTCGGCTTTGCCTTGGTGAGCCTGCGTCCGCCCAGGAGGATGAGCCCCCCGACAGCAGCAATCAATAGCATCGCCGCGGTCGCGATGATAGGTCCCCAAAATCCACGTCCGAACAACACCGATTCAGATATCATCATGCACCACCCAACACCGCACTTATGTAGCCGCCCGAGTTCATCACAGCTTCCTGCGCTGGGCGCACGATGTCTATCCCGAGCTGCGGGAGTACCCCGAATACCACGCAGAGAACCGCGAGCAACATGATCGGGAACATCATGGGTAGCGGGGTTTCTTTTACATCGCTTAAATGTTTTGGCCGCTGCCCGAGGAAGATCGAGTTGAGTGCCTTCAGGAAGTAAGCGAGCGTCAGGGCACTTGTGATGAGGGCAATGATGGTGAACACGGGCTGCCCGGCCTCGATGCCAGCTACGTAGATCATCCATTTGCTCGCGAACCCGTTGAAGGGTGGTACCCCTGAAATCGCGAGGGCCCCCACCGCGAACAGCGTCGCGGTCACTGGCATGTTTTTCCAGAGCCCCCCGAGCTGGTCCATGTTAGAGGTTCCAACGCGGTAGATGATTGCCCCGGCGATCATGAACAACATCGTCTTGTAAATGGCGTTGTTGAAGAGGTGGAAGAGCCCGCCTTGGATCCCCAGCACTGTGCCCAAACCGATTCCGAGTAGGACGTAACCGACCTGGGAAATGCCTGAGTAAGCCAAGAGACGCTTGAGGTCACGCTGGGCGAGGGCCATTAGCGCCCCAATCACCATCGTCACTAGCCCGAGGGCAGCGAGCATGATTCCTATCGCGAAAGCCCCGAATAATGTGTAGACCACCCGCACCATCGCGTAAATTCCGACGGTCGCGGTAGCCCCCGAGAAGAGGGCGGCCACGGCCGAGGGCGCGGCCTGGTAGGCGTCGGGCATCCACATGTGCAGGGGTACCACCGCAATCTTGATGCCGAGTCCCGTCACGAAGAGGGCGAGCGGCACAATCACGGCTGATGGGGCTACTTGGCCGAGCTTCTGCGCTAGGTCGGCGATGTTGAGGCTGCCCGCGAGCCCGTAAAGAAGTGCAATGCCCAGCAGGATAAACGAGGTCCCCAATGAGCTGACGATCATGTACTTGATGCTTGCCTCGATCGACTGCCACTTTCGCCTGAACGCCACGAGGGCGTAGGAGGAGATGCACATTATCTCGAAGAACACATAGAGGTTGAAGATGTCTCCCGTGAGCGCGACGCCCATCATCCCAGCCACGATGAGTAAAAAGAGTGTGTAATACTGGTCGAGCCCGGTATCGCGCTCCATGTAGACGAAGGAATAAATCATGACGAGTGTGCCGATGCCGGCAACGATGAGCGCAACGAGCAAGTTCAGCCCGTCGATGGCAAGGTTGACCCCCCAGGGAGGCTGCCACCCTCCTAGCTGATAGACGAGCACTTGGCCGCCCCACACCGCTGGCAACATGCTCGCCACGACCGCGAACTCCGCAAGCACGGCAGCGATCGCAAACCACTCCCGGGCGCGTTTGATGCCTCGCCGGCTAGACAAAATTCCAATTACCGGCATCAGGAATGCAGCGAACAGCGGGAGCAGGATGGCTAAAATTGGGGCGTGGGGGATCACTCCTTCAACCTCCTGAGCTTCGATGGGTCAAGCGTGCCGTAGTGGCGGTAGGCGTAGATGGTGAGCGAGAGAGCCAGCGCGAGGATGCAGATGTTGATGACGATTGAGGTCAGCACGAGTGCTTGAGGGATGGGGTCGACGGCTTGGGCGGCAAATCCAGGGAGATCCGAGAACATCTCCCCGCTGACGATCGCAGCCGCGCCTCCTGAGCGATATCCAAGGCTTATCAGGAAGAGGTGGATCCCATCGGTCAGCACGACTAGGCCGATGATGAGCTTGATCAGGTTTCGCTTGAGCAACAAACAGTAGAGCCCGAGCGCGACTAGGAGCATTGCGATGACATAGTTGAAATCCAACTTCACACCCCTGTGAATTTCACACCCCTGTGAAGTCCAGGTTCGTTCATTTTTCGTCACCTCTGAAAGCGAACAGCATCGCGTAGAAGATCAAGAGGATGCCAGCCGCGACCTTTATCCCGACGCCAAGGTAAAGCAGGGGCAAGTTGCCAGCGCTGAAAAGCTGCCCGAGCTCCCCCAGCGGAAACTTGTTTTGCAGGAATGCGACGCCGAGCAAGAGGCTGAGCAAGCCGAGGACGACTATCGCTAACCCCCCGATGCTTTCAAGCACTTCAGCTTGCAGGAAGCTAACCTTCGTTTCCGCCCGCTCGATGCCGTAGGCTAGGAGTAGCATCACCACCGAGGCGGCGATGATCACACCACCCGGGAAACCCCCTCCGGGAGTCAGGTGGCCGTGGAGCACAATGTAGGCGCCGAAGAGGAAAGTGAACGGGAAGAGGAGCCTCGTGATGGTTCGAACGATCACCGTCATTCCTGCCATTACTCTCGCCTCCTGAATGCCCTGAACACCATCACCACACCCACGACAGCCGTGAAGAGCACCGTCACCTCGCCCAGCGTGTCGTAGCCACGATAACCCCAGACGACGCTCGTAACCACATTTGCCGCACCCGTCTGCTGGGGAGCATCCTCTAAAATCCGCTGCCCGATGCTGTTCTCGAGATCTTCCCCGATCTGGCGGGCGGGGAAAGAGCCGAATGGTAACAAGTTAGTGCTGACGGTGAAAACAAGCAACGCGCCAATCGCCAAGACCATCCCGAATGCCAGCACTCGCTGCATCTATTCTTCCCTCCTCGTGCGGCTTATCGCTATTACGAATATCACGGTCGCCACCCCTACCCCCACGGCCGCTTGGGTGATTGCGATATCGGGGGCCTGAAGCATGTAAAAAATTACGGTGAGGGAGGTGCTCGCGCCGGCTAAAACGATCACCGAGTGGAGCAGGTCCTTGAGCTCGATCGCGATTAGGGCGAACACGAACAGGAGCACGAGCAGGGCATTTTGAATCAGCAACTCGAGACTCAATTTCACACCCCTGTGAACTTCGCACCTCTATAAACTTCACTCATGCTTTCTCCTCCTTGAGCTTGTCGACTACGCTTCGACGCCAGAGCTTGACGCCGGACTTGTGGGCTGCCCGAGCGATCGCATGGGAGCCCACCGGGTTTGTGAGGAAGAGGAAGAGGGCGATAATAAGAGCTTTTAAGGTGTACAAGCTGAGCCCCTCGAGCACACTCACACCTATAAGAGTCACAATCACCCCACCGACCACGACGACGGTATTTGCGTGAATTCGGTTGTAAACGTCTGGGAAGCGCACGATTCCCATCGCCCCAATGAGAGCACAGAAGGCGCCGATACCAAGCAAGATGTAAGCGATTATTTCAATCAAGTTTCGATCCCCCTTCCTTCAAGATATTTTGCGATGGCGAGCGTTACCAAGAAGGCGAGGAAGGCGCAGACCAAGGCAACGTCGAGGTAGATCGGGGCGCGGTAGTAGACGCCCAGCAGCACTAGGGCACCGATCATCAGCACGACTAAGGCATCGATGGCGATGACCCGATCGGGGGCGGTGGGGCCCAGAGCAGCGCGGAGCGCGCAGAAGAGGCATGAGCCGAAGACGATGATAAGCACCCCGAGCAGAATCATCTGAATATCCTCCTGAGGAAGCGCTCGAAGGGCCGAGCTATTTGCCTGCTGGTTTCCTCGGGCTCGATTGCCTTGACATCGATCCAGTGCACGTATAGGGAGGATTTCTCTTCATTGACATCCACGCTGAGCGTACCTGGAGTCATCGTGATCGCGTTGGCCAAACCGGTGATGCCGAAGTCGCTCTTGAGCTCAGTCGGTACTCGCACGATGCCGGGTTTAATGGGCATTCGTGGGTGTAAGATGCGATAGATGACGCTTGCATGCGCCTTCAGCTCGGCCCAGATGTATGCGGGTACATAGGCGAGGGCGTAGCCCCATCGCTTTGGTTCAAATTTCTCCCGCATCCCCCCGCGAAAGAGAAGCTCGTAGGAAACCACGGCCACGAAGGCAGCGACGATCGCCCCCACCCCGAGCTCTTGGAAATCGAGTGAACCTGTTAGAGCAATCCATGCTAGCCAAAGGCAGACGAACGCAACGAACAAACTCTCCTTGGTCATGAGTATAGCCCCCCTGCTTCATATCACGGAGTGAATTTTAATTTTTCGATTCGCCATGCCAAGAATTTCCCCCTTTTAAACAACCTACACCCAAAGGCTAGGCGGGCGAATTGAACACTTTGCTGTTTGTGCCCATGTTGATCGTGACCTGGCACATCGGCGTGACCTTGTTCGAGCGCTCTCGCTGCACACGCCAGGCAAGCCCCCCGTTGGCGTTTCCCGGCGGATTTACAAATCGTGGCATGGGGAGCTCATGAGGGGGTTTATTTCGCTCGTACTCATGCTCGCGGTGCTGCTTTTAGCGACGGTTCCGGCCAGAGCCAGCTTGGACGTTTTTACCGACGATAACTTCAGCTCACCCGGAGGGCTGGATGGTGTCGAGGTTGTTGCTGGTGATGTAAGGTTGAAGATCACTCCCGAGAACTGGATGCAAACCACAAAAGCTGATTTTGGGCAATGGTTGAACTACGACAATGTAGTGACCGTCGATCCCGGGGATGTGAAACTTGCGAGCACAGGCGACGAGTGGTCCACCCTAGAAAATACACCATACAAGAGCACTTATGGCATAACCACGACCGGTGCTGGAGACTACATATTTATCCTCAAAAGCTACTGGGCCGACGTCAAGGTTGGGATAGGACGATACAACACCGCGACCAAGAGCTGGGAGAATTGGAGCGACCCAACGATTGAGTGGCAGGAGAAGAATCAGTACTTTAAAAATGGTTGCTCGATGGCGTGGGACAATGGCGGCTACATTTATGTGTTTGCGGGAGGCAGCTACGATGATACATCCAATCCATCCGATCCCACCACGCATGAGCCCCGTTACGGCTTCTGGCGCTTCTCGGTCGACAATCCATACAGTTGGGAGCGTCTCGAGAACACGCCATGGCATCAAGGCCCAGGGGATGCTTTAGTTTGGGCAAGGGTTAACGGCGAGAACTACATCTATGCGTGGATTGGTACCACAAGCAAAAATCGCGGGCGTGGTTGTGGGGTAAAATTTTATCGCTATAGCATTCTCAGCGAGCAATGGGGCACAGAGCCGATAACCGAGATAGGGAAGCTGTACTCTGATAACGAGGTTTCGCCGCCCTACGGTGCCGACGATGGGTCGAGCTTGGTTTGGACCGGAGGGGATTACATCTATTTCTTACCGGGCGCCTATACCGAGAACCTATCCCCCAATAAGGAACGCTATTTTACACGTTTTGTAATTTCGGAGAATAGATGGGAAAAACTGGTGATGTTGCCCTACAACGAGAACCCAAACACGACAGAGAGCGATGGTGTCGATGACGGTGGCTCGATGGTCTGGGATGGCGGCGATTACCTTTACGTTTTGAAGGGCGGCGATGGCAATGGTGATAACGCGGCGGACAATTTCTGGCGTTACAGCATCATCTCGAACTCATGGGAGGTGCTGACAGGAGTTCCGTTTGGGCCGTCTAAGAACAACGGTAAAAGGCTAGGGTACGCGGGCGAGAACGTGTATTACTGGCATGCCAACTCAACTGGGTTCTTAGTATATGCACCACCGAGGTACAGGGAGATCGGCTATTTTACCTCGAGTGTTTTCGATGCAGGCACGATTGCGACTTGGCAGCAGATAAGCTGGGATAGGAGCGAGCCTCTTGGGGCGCTTGACAAGAAAAGACTCGTCAGCGCCGAGCCGGTGAATTTGATTGACGACAGGGGTAAGCTGGGCGTGCTGCCGTCCCTGCAAGTCCTTTCGAACCCGAGCTTTGAGTTCGGCGCCACGTCAAGTGGCTGGACGCTGGTGTACTTGGGGGATGAAAATACGGGTGGGACTTGGGATACCCATGAGGATTATGTGGACGGGAACGCATCGGGCCGTGTGAAGCAGGTGTCAGGTGGTTTAGGTTTCAAGGGTAGCGCGGCTGAACAAACGTCCAGCACTTTTGGGACAGTAGATCAAACTGCAACTAACACTTTGAGGTACTATGCGAGATATCAATATCACGGAGGCAAGGATAGTGCCGATTTGCGCATGGCGATCGTTGAAGTAGAATTCACAAGCGGCCCCACGACCTATAAACTCAGGTATTACCACTCCAACGCAGGAATGCCGACGGATAACGCCACCGTGAAATACATCGATGGGGGGTACCCCGGGTGGCAGACATGGACCCCGGAGCAAGTGTGCAACCTCAACGAGAGCATCAGGAACAAGTTTGGGTTAACAACGTTTGCCGTGAAAGCGATACGCGCTGGAGTTTTTATGAATAAAATTCACCCAGAAAAAACCACCATTCATGGTTTGTTTGACAACCTTAGATTGGTCAAGGAAAATCCATTGGAGGATTACATCGGCACGAGTCGTAGGGATGGCGTCTACGAGAACATCAGCGAGAATTGCACCGCCTCGGTCAACCAGTACAAATACGTAGTGTCTCACGCCAGCGTCAAGGGGGCCGTCGATGACTTCGAAGATCAGCAGAGCGCGACCGACGGTGGGGCGCACTCGACGTTACACGCGCAAGCATACACCGTACAAGTGACCGCGACTGAGAAAATTAACCCGAGCGATGACGCGTATGTTGGAGATGATTCTCCTGATATCATGTATGGGTCCACCAACTCGGCTAGATTGGGCACCCGAACTCAAACAGGCGCAAACAGGCGGGCATTTCTAAAATTTGACTTTTCAGGAATTCCAACGAACGTCGCGATCACCGAGGCGAAGCTCTGGCTCAGAGTTTACTCCTATTCAAATCCAGTAGATGAAATGAGGCGCGTGCAAAGTTGGTCGGTTACCGACGATAGCTGGACCGAGGGCACCGTAACTTGGAATACTCAACCAAACCTGGTAAAGAATCTCGGCACGGCGTACATAGACGGATATAAGTGGTTCTCATGGATGGTTACGGACTTTGTGCAGGATCAATTCGGGGGTGATAACCTCGTGAGTTTCAGCATCCAGCACGGGAATGAAAATCTTGATGACACAGCGAGGGCCATCTATTACCGCTCCAAAGAATCCGATGTCGACAATCCTTACCTCGAAGTCACCTACGCGGTGCCAAGGACGCATTACAACTTGGAGATCCACGAGAGCATCGATGACTTACCTTTGGGCACCAACTACACACTTCAGATTCGTTACAAGCTCAGCAACGTCAACGATAACTTCAGGGTCATGGTCAAAAATAAGGCGGGGAATTGGAACTACCGCGGGAGGCGCTTGGGCAGCTCCATGGATTGGGAGCTCTGGGAGTATCAGCTGCTCGATAACGAGTTTATCGCAGACGGGGGTGGCGTGGGTAATAATGTGCGAATCAAGTTCGTCGATTGCGACAACGAGGCAACGGGTGCGACCGATTTGCTCATAGATTACATTCGGGTCAAGAGCACAAAGGCAAATAACTACACCCTTCGCTGGGAACACCGCATCGCAGGTGTCAAGAACATTTACGAAAATGTTATCCTCCGAATCTATGGCTACAACGCAACCGGCGACGAGAACGTGATCGTCAGCGTCTGGAATCGGAGCGCGAGCGAGTGGGAGAACTTCGCGGAGGACCTATCAACGGCTCTAGGAGAGATCACCCACAGGCTCACAAATGTTGGCGATTACCTAGTGGAGGATAGCATCTCGATCAAGTACGAGGGCGCGGACAACACTGATGATATTCAAACAACAATATGCATCGATCACGTCGTTCTTGAGGCGCAAAAGCCATACTCAACGGCGCTGCGTGTTTGGGCGAGGAGCAGCGCGGATAACTCCACGTGGTCCGACTGGGTCGAAAACCCGAGCGGCGATAGCTTGCCGTTGGAGAACCGCTACTTCCAGTACCGCGTCGAGCTCTCAACCACCGACTCCGAGGTGACTCCCATGCTTCACGAGCTCATCGTTTATTACGTGCCTTGGTCGCCTCGCGTTGGCACCTTCACCAGCCAAGCGCTTGAGCTGGGTCATGTGGAAAACTGGGGGATGCTGAGCTGGGAGGCGGCGCTGCCTGAGAACACCTCGATCTCCTTCGCCACCCGCTCGTCGCCCGATGGCTTGAACTGGTCGGAGTGGGAGGAGCTGGAGTCGAACGCCATCCAGAGCCCGACCCACGGCATGCTCTATTTGCAGGTTCGGGCGACGCTTCAAGGGGTGGGTGCCCTTACGCCGACGCTTCGAAGCTATAACATATCCTACACTCCCGAGCGTGCGGCGGAGAAAATAGCATTAGTGGCAACGGTGGGCGCGGCTGGCATCGCAGCAGCTGGCGTCGCGTGGGTGATTTTGAGGGGGCCGTTGCACGCCAAGAGGCAGAAACAACGCTCGGAAAAGAGAGCAGACAGGCGAAGGAAAGCGGAAGGACGCCGAGCGCGTGCATAAGAATTCGCGTTTGGCCGTCGATGTGATAAAACGTTACGTTACCCCAGCGTACCTGACTCACGTAAACCGCTGACTGGACTTTTAACGTCCAACATGGTCATCCAGGTTTTTAGCTTTTTTTAGTGAAGTTGGGGTTCTTTAAGGCGCAAAACGCTTAAATAGAACTTTATGCAATAATCTTACATAATGCATAAGAAAAATGTAGAAAGTTCTAAAAGCTTGGGCAAGCGGGAGGCAGCGCTGCTTTCGAAGCTAGCAGCGGAAAGGTTAACGATTTTCTCCCCCACCGAAGTTTGCAGGTTCTTGGGCTGCAAGAGGAACGCCGCGTACCGGATAGTTCACTCCCTCAAGCGGAAAGGGTGGGTAAAAGGGCTCACAGGCGGGAAGTACCAATTGCTCACGTTGGCCGGCTCGCCGACGGAAGACCTGCTTGTGCTCGCCTGCAGCTTGGTATGGCCCTCCTACGTCAGTCTGTGGACCGCCCTGAATTACCACAAGCTTACTGAACAGGTACCGAGGGCGATTTTCCTCATCACCACCAGCAGGAAGAGGGAGAAAAAATTAGGTGACGTAAGAGTTCAGTTCGTGCAACTAAGCCGAGATAGGTTTTTCGGCTATGCGAGGATCGACAACATTTGCATGGCCGAGAGAGAGAAGGCGATAGTGGACAGCCTTTCGTTTCCTAGGTACGTGTCGTTGAGCGAAGTTTGCAAGGCGCTGGACGCCGCGAGGGAGGAGATCTCGTTCGAAAAGCTGATCGAGTATTCAATAAAAATGAAGAACGCATCTTTGCTCAAGAGGCTCGGTTTTTTGATAGAACTTCTGGGCATAAAGCTGGCCCCCAAGTTATTCAAGTCTCTCCAAAGGCGCATCGGCAAGGGGTATTCCCTTTTAGATCCCACTAGACCGAGATTCGGAAATTACAACAAGCGATGGCTATTGAACGTCAATGTCGGAAGGGGAGAGCTCATTTACTGGAGGCGGGTCGGATGATGACGCGCGAGCAACTCCAAGCGTTCGCCAGCGCCAACGGCGTGCCGCTTTTTACCCAAGAGAGGGACTATGCCCAGGCGCTTTTCCTGTTCAGGCTTTACAAGCGCGAGGCACCCCTAATTTTCAAGGGCGGTACATGCCTCAAGCTGACACGCGACTCGCCCCGTTTTTCAGAGGATTTGGATTTCACCGCAACGCGCGAATTGGTTGAGGTCAAATCAGCTCTAAAGGCGGCGGCGGATGAGCTAAATATGGTAGGTATGGAGGCGAAGATAAATCAAGGGCGGGCGAGGACAGGGGGATACCAGTGCAGGCTGAAGTATCATGGACCACTTTACACGGGTGAGGAGCGCACCGCTGGCGGCGTGGCGATAGATGTAAGCATCAGGCGAGATGTAATACTTAGGCCCGAATGGAGGACGATCCCATCGCCCTACCCGGACACCCCCCCGTTTACGGCGCAGTGCATGCAAGCTCAGGAGATCCTCGCGGAGAAGGTGAGGGCACTATCAATAAGGGCGGCTCCCAGGGACCTCTACGACGTCTGGTTTTTGTTGAACAGGGGCATAGAGCCGAGTTTGAGGATGATCGATCGGAAGCTCTC
>JABUBL010000029.1_pt1 | contig 26608 bp, 23 predicted proteins | sample 7240371 | NCBI WGS metagenome assembly JABUBL01 (sample SAMN07256343, study PRJNA390944) | subsurface metagenome | isolation source: Methane hydrate marine sediment | place: Pacific Ocean: Eastern North Pacific, ODP site 1244 | collected 2002
GGTCAATGAGGTGCGGCTCTATGAGTATGGCTTCAGTAAATACGATGTGAGCGAGGAAACGGGCCTCAGCGATGGTGAACTGCTGGAGGAGGCCTATGACATCTCCGAGCTCAAAATCCTTGTCCTCACTGGCCATCTGTGCGTGGAGCACGATTTGCATCAACAGGTCGCCAAGCTCCTCGCAGAGCTTTGCCATGTCCCCTTCATCGATGGCCTCCAAGACTTCATAGGCCTCCTCCAGCAGGTTGCCCTTGATAGAGGAATGGGTCTGCTCTCGATCCCAGGGGCAACCATCGGGGCTGCGCAGCCTGGCGATAATCGCAACCAGTGTATCAAAACTATCCAGGTCTTCCAAAGTCTCGCCCATTGCATCCGTATTATATCGGTCAAGCTCCTTCATTGACAAGCCCAAGCCTGCTTCGTTAGTATGTGGCCATGGCCGAAAAGAGGCCCCTAAAATTTCTCGGTGCCCTTGGGGTAGGTATTTTCATACTCTGCATCCCCATTTTCTTAGTTACCAGCAACCTGCGCTGGGCGGTCAATGAGGTGCGGCTCTATGAGTATGGCTTCAGTAAATACGATGTGAGCGAGGAAACGGGCCTCAGCGATGGTGAACTGCTGGAGGTGGCACAGGAATTAATCCACTACGTCAACACAGGGGAATGGGGAGAGGACTTAGAAATATTTAATGATCGTGAGGTCGCCCACCTCAAGGACGTCAAGGGTCTCATCCAGCTCTGCTATCACCTTCAGGAAGCCACCTTTGGCTACCTAATTGTCTTCACCCTCGGGGGCTTCTTCTGGCAGCGGAAGCGTTTTACGCCCTCGCTGGCGAGGATGATGGCCGGCGGCAGCATCCTCGCCAGCGCCCTGCTCCTTGTTGTGGGGATAGCGGCGCTGGTCAACTTCCAGTGGCTTTTCGGTGCCTTTCACCGCCTCTTCTTCAGCGGCGATTCCTGGATACTCTCAGGTTACCTCCCCCGGATTTTCACCGAGGGATTCTTCTCTGATGCTGCGCTTTTAATCATCGGGGCAGTTGTGGTGGAAGCGCTTGTGATAGGTGCCATCGGAGGCTTTTTTGTGCTCAGAGGGAGAAGGGCAAGGGGTTAACTGCCTATATCGCAGGTGGCACAGCTTGTGGCCGGGCAGGTGCTACAGGTATCGCCTATTATCGAGCTAGACTCACCCTCAGCGCCCTTGGAGAAGGCGGCAAAGGATGAGAACAGCTTCCGGGCTGCGGCCTGGCACTTGGGGCACGAGACAGCCTCACCAGCCTCGCCGAAGGAGCGCCGCAGCTCGAACCTGGCGTTACAACTAGAGCAGATGTATTCGTATATTGGCATGCCACTCATATTCTAGACTATGGAACACTGGCGGTCAAGCTTGCCAGGCAATCTTGCCATCAACTATGGTCATCTCCACCCGGATCTCCATTATCTCCTCAGGTGATACCTGGGTAGGATCAGCGCTTAAGAGCGAGAAATCGGCTAACTTACCGACTTGAATGGAGCCCTTCACCTTCTCATCGAAGGAAGCATAGGCGGCGGCCTGGGTATACATCTTCAGGGCGGCCGCAGGCGAGACCTGCTCCTGAGAAAGGAGCGATTCGCCGCTTTCTGTTCTCCTGGTAACTGCGGCACAGATGCCAAAAAGCGGGTTAATAGGCACCACCGGGCTGTCGGAGCCAGCGGCTGGCATCAGGCCATTCTTCAAGAATGAGCCGATGCGATAGAGCCACCTTCGTTGCCCTTCGGGGACTGTTTTGAGGTAGCGCTCCCCACTGTAATAAATAAAGGAGGGTTGGGTGACCACCAGCGCATGGACATCCTTTAACCTCTTGAGCAGGGGTGGTGGGCACACCGAGCAATGCTCGATGCGGTGGCGATGATCCCTTCTCCGGATTCGCTCAAGGACATGCTCCAGAGCACCGGCCGCAGCCGCCACGGTGCCCTCCTCAACAGCGTGAAGTGCTAGCTGGTAGCCGGCCCGGTGTGCCTGAAGCGCCCTCTCCTCAAGCTCATCCTGGCAGGGATGCAGGAAGCCCCTGGCCTCGCTCAAGGCTATCTTTAGCGCTCCCAGGCGCAACCCGTCATCGCCACAGTGGGGGGAGAAGCCGTTACGCTGAAGCTCCTCTAGTGATGCGATGCCCATCATCACCGATAGCCTGGGCACCAGAAGACCCCTTTCCCTGAGTCCTTGCATGGTGCGCCACTCGCCTAGTCCATTATGGGCGGTGGCATCCTGAAGGGAGGTGATGCCCTGCGACAGGTATTCCTTATTGGCAAGCCTGACCCCTTTTTCGAACTCCTCTTGCGATAGGGAAGGAATCATCTTGTCAATGTAGGAGTTCATCTCAAAGAGTAGCCCATTGGGCTCCCCCGAATCCAGGTCTCTACCGATCATCCCGCCCGGCGGCTCTGGCGACTCCCTGGAGATACCGCTAAGGGAAAGGGCGACACTATTGAGCACACAGGCATGCACGGAGCGGTGCACCAGATTCACCGGGTGATGGGGTGCTGCCTGGTCCAGGTCATCGCGGTTGGGGTGGCGTTTCTCGGCGAGATAGAACTCATTATATCCTGTGGCCTTGATCCAGGCACCCTTGGGTAGTTTTCGTGCTTGCTTTCGAATTTGAGCCTTGATATCTGCGATGGAGGATACTGCAGAGGGAGAGCAGTCGACGCTTAGCAGACTTGAGGCGAAAGCGAGGATGTGGCAGTGGGCATCATTAAAGCCGGGAACTAGGGTCTTCCCCTGGCATTCGATTTTTTGCGTTTTTCGCCCTTCGAGGTCTCCTAGCTTATCATTATGGCCAACCCATATGATCCTCCCCCCTTTTGCTGCGACAAGCTCGGCCCTTGGCCTTCTGGAGTCTAGGGTGAAGACATTTGCGTTATAGAGGATGAGGTCTGCTTTTTGCGAAGTTATCATTTGCGGCTTAGCGCCTCAACCGGCTAGATTCTGTTCTTCTGTAAACGCTAGCCCAGGGCGAAAAAGTCATGGTCGAACAGCAGTTGTGCTGCGTCTTTCATTTCCATTGCCTCTCCAGATGCACCATAAGTATTGCTACATCGGCTGGAGTGACGCCATCGATGCGGGAGGTTTGCCCCAGGGTTGCCGGCTGATGCCTCTTCAGCTTCTGCAGCGCCTCATAGCGCAGGCCAGCGATGCCGTCGTAGTCAAATCCCTTGGGGATATGCCTCGCCTCTAGCCTCGCCATGCGTGTTACCTCCACCCTTTGCTTCTCGATATAGCCCGCGTATTTCGCCTCGATCTCCACCTGCTCCGCAGCATCGATTTTCAAGCCGGGGGAACCAAAGCCTAGGGAAACCAGGGTTTGATAGCTCGCATCAGGGCGACGCAGGAACCCCAGAGCGCTCACGCTGTGCCCTGACTGGTTGATGTAGTTCTTTTTCAGCCGATCTAGCTCCCCCGCAATAGCCTGGCGCTTCTCCTCCACCGCCTCATAGCGTTCCCTAGCGACAAGCCCTACCTCGTGGCCAAGAGGGGTGAGCCTCAGATCGGCATTGTCCTGGCGAAGGAGCAGCCGATACTCCGCTCGTGAGGTGAGCAGGCGATAGGGCTCGGTAAGCTCCCTGGTCACCAGGTCATCGATCATCACACCGACATAGCCCTGGTCCCGCCGCACCAAAATAGGAGGCTTCCCCTTCGCCCTGAGGGCAGCATTTATCCCGGCGATGAGCCCCTGTCCCGCCGCCTCCTCATAGCCGGTGGTGCCGTTGATTTGACCGGCGAGGAACAGGCCGGGAACAAGCCTGGTCTCCAGACTAGCCGAGATCTGGTTTGGGGGCACATAATCGTATTCGATGGCATAGCCCACCCTCACTATCTCCACCCGCCTCAGTGCCGGGATGGTGCGCAGCATATCAAGCTGCACATCCTCAGGGAGGCTGGTGTTGGCCCCCTGAACATAGACCTCATTGGTCTCCCAGCCCTCCGGCTCGAGAAAAAGGGGATGGGAATCCTTGTGGGCAAATCTAACGATCTTGTCTTCAATTGATGGGCAATATCTGGGGCCGACACCGTGGATGAGGCCGGTGAATAGGGGGGCGCGATCCAGGTTTTTTCGTATTATTTCATGGGTTCTTTCGCTGGTATAGACAAGATAGCATGGCAACTGAGGTCGCCATGGTGAAGGGGCCAGAGGGTAAATCGTGTTTGGCTCAGGAAATTTCGAATCTGTCGCTCTCTCTCCCCACAGGCTGAAATAGAGTGGGACCTCGCTGCCGGGCTGGATAATGGTCCGCTTAAAATCGATGGTTCGAGCATCGATGCGCGGGGGGGTGCCTGTCTTTAGCCGTCCTAGGGTGAAACCGAGGGAGCGTAGGTTATCAGACAGTTTTTCCGCGGAAAACTCCCCGGCCCGCCCTGCGGAATAGCTTTTGTCCCCCACAATGACCCGACCAGCGAGGGAGGTCCCTGTGGTGAGCACCATACTCTTCCCTTCGTATACCCAGCCGATGTTCGTTTTCACCCAGAGGGTGGAATTCTTCACCCCGATCTCATCCACAAGCGCCTGTTTTACATCCAGGTTCTCCTGGCGCTCCAGGGTATGTTTCATCGCGAGGCTATAGAGTTTCTTGTCAGCCTGAGCCCGGAGTGCTTGAACCGCAGGTCCCTTCCCCGTATTCAGCACCCTGATCTGGATGAAGGTGCGGTCGATATTGCGAGCCATCTCACCACCCAGGGCATCGATCTCCCGCACCAGATGGCCCTTGGCCGGTCCGCCGATTGAGGGATTGCAGGGCATAAGGGCGACATTGTCTAAATTTATGGTAAACAGGAGAGTTCTGGAGCCCATCCGCGCCGCTGCCAGAGCCGCCTCACAGCCGGCGTGGCCCGCTCCAATAACAATAACCTCATACATTGCTTTCGCTCTTGGCCGCTGATAGTATTCTACCATTGTCAGCTACTATAGTCGATGTTGCTTTGGGCAGGGGTAAAAGTACGGGAAGACTATTGCAGTCGACGTGAGGGCTATAAAAACGCAACACTAAAGAGTAAAAGGACGAAAGCTATCATCAACGATTTCATTTTATGCAAGGTTACACTGGCGAAGCAAGCGAAAGGGGCGAATCAACCCTCGCGGATGTATCTCCGAATCTCCCTGAAGCTGGGCCTCTTGCCATACATCAGCAGGAAGGTCCGGAAAACCCTGGCAGCTAGCCACATTGCCCCTATAATCGAGGCAGTGAGGATGGTGATGCTAAGCAAGAGCTCCCAGACAGGGAAGGCGCCGATGCTGAGCTTCATTATAGCCGCTACCGGGGCGGTGAGAGGGAAAAGGGTAAAAACAGTGAAGATAACATGATCGGGGTTGTTGATGAACAGGCTAATGAGGATTAGGGGGGCTACTGCTGGCATGACGATGAGCATTGTCCACTGGCTGCTCTCCCTGGCGGTAGAGCCGATGGAGCCTAGAGTGGTCATCAAAATGCCAAAAAGAAGGTAGCCGAGGATGAAATAAATGATGCCAAAGATGATGAGGCCGATAGGTATGGTGAGCCCCTCAGGAAGGGAAATAAAGAGTGAGGCAATAGCGAGGAGGGCCACGGAAGATATGAGCCAGATCACGATTTGTATCAGACCGGCGGCACCGAGCCCTATCACCTTCCCGCTCAGGAGTTGTCTCGCCGAGACCGAGGACAACAGGATTTCAATAAGCCGGTTCTCCTTCTCCTCACTGACCCCCTGAAGCAAATATCCCGAGGTGAAAAACAGGGATATCATGAATAGCAGGGCAAAGACATAGGGCATAGCAAAGGCAGCAATCTCGCTTTCCGGAGGTATGATCTCACCTGTTTCTGGATCCAGTCTGGTGGAAATCGGCAGAAGCGGCGTTTGCGCCCGCTCTAGAACTTCATCGCTCACCTCACCGGCAAGAAGGTTGGCGACGAGAAAATCTTCCATTAGCGCCATAGTTGCCTGTGGCAGCCCTAGCTCCCGCTCCGTGGTGTATCTCTCGATCAGCCCCGTTTCGAGGTAGTCCTCGGGGATGATGAAATACTCGCTTACCTCCTTGCTAAACAGCGCATCCCTGGCCCCATCATTCGTACCATAGAGTATGAAAACAACACCATCTGGGTTGGTATACCCATCGAACATGCTGGTCTCATCCACATAGCCGATCCTGATTTCCTCGGGCGGTGGGCCTTCACCACCCCACTGAGTCACACCCAAAAAGATTAATATCCCCAGAAGCCCCAGCAAAGGAAAGCTTATCGTTAGCAGGATATAGGATATTCTCCTTATGGTGGTGGTAAACTCGTGTCTTGCGATGGTCCAGGTCTTTTTCACTGCTTCATAACCTGAAGGAAGATCTCATTTAACGATGGAGTGGAAACCTCGAAGCGGTCGACCTGGATGTTCTTCTCCACAAGCTGGCTGAGTATCTTCTGAGGCGGGGTCTCACCATCGAGAAATAGCTCCACATACTTGCCATGATCCTTCCTCCCGCTTACCCCCTCAAGATCGCCGATAACGACATCGCACTTCACAAATACGGAGTTGTTGCGGTAACGCCATTTTATCTCCGCCAGGTTCCCATAGAGGACCACACGCCCCTTGTCGATCATCAGGATACGGTCACACATCTCCTCCACTTCGTTCATCATGTGGGTGCTCAGGATGACTGTTTTCCCTTGCTCTTTAAGCTCCAGAACGATGTCCTTCAAGAGCTGCCTGTTCACCGGATCGAGACCGGCAAAGGGCTCGTCGAGGATAATCAGGTCCGGATTGTGAGTGATAGTGACCAGGAACTGGATGATCTGCCCCATGCCGCGGCTCAGCTCGCTTATCTTCTTCCCTTCATGAGGGAACATATCCACCTGTCTTAGAAGCTCCTCAGCCCGCTCCTTGGCAACCCTTGTCTCCACATTCTTCAGACTGGCCAGGTAGACCAGAGAATCGGAGACCCTCATCTTCCGGTAAAGGCCCCTCTCTTCGGGAAGATAGCCGATCCTGTTCTTGGCCTCCTCTTCTAGAGGCTGGCCAAAGAGCCTGATCTCACCGGAGTCGGCCCTTATGATGTCCATGATCATTCTTATAGTGGTGGTCTTTCCCGCGCCATTGGGACCTACCAGGCCAAAGACCTCTCCCGTCTCAATGGTGAAAGAGACATCCTGTACCACCATATTGCCCCCAAAGGATTTATTGATATGGGAGATTTCGACTTGAACCTCTTTTTTAACCTCGGTCTTACTTTCCGATGGGGTGACTTCCGCTATTGAGGTGGTACTCGCCAACCGGGAAGCTTTTTCGACTCCTTTGAGCTGGACCTCCATTTCTGATGGTGCACCTTCTGCCATCGGGGTAGTCTTGTCCAGTGAGGGTGCATCTTCGTCTCTCTCCCAGGCCTCATCCCTCTCTCGCCCCTCCTGCCGCTGCCTGAAGGATCGCAACATGAGGCGCATGGTTATGGCGAGAACAATGGCAACAACGACGATAACAATAAAGGTGGTGTCCATTATCCCTATCCTTTTGACTTGATAGCCATTTGCAGAGTATACTTCAGGCAGCATACTCGGTCAACTTTTATGGAAGAGCGGGCAAACAAAATAATAGCCTGGATGAGGGAGCAGGTAGCACTAGCGCAGCGTAAAGGCGTGGTCTTTGGCTTGAGCGGGGGGCTCGACTCAGCGGTGGTCGCGGTGCTTTGTAAGCGCGCCTTCCCCGATAACACTCTTGCCATCATCATGCCCTGTTATAGCAGCAAAACCGATATCGAACATGCTCGGGCAGTTGCCAAGCAATTCCAGATTCCCACCAGCACTATCGCTCTGGAAGGGGTGCTCGACTCGCTACTCAAGGTATTACCTGTAGGCGATTACGAGCAAGCTACTAAGAAACTGGCTGAAGCCAATCTAAAACCCAGGCTGAGAATGCTTACCCTATACTACCTGGCAAATCGGCTCGGCTATCTGGTGGTGGGTACCGGAAATAGGAGCGAAATATCTATTGGCTACTTCACCAAGTATGGCGATGGTGCAGTAGACATCCTGCCGCTGGGAAATCTGGTTAAAAGCCGGGTTCGGGAGTTGGCAATCTATCTGGGCATGCCGAAAGAGATCATCCAGAAACCTCCTTCGGCGGGTCTCTGGGTGGGACAAACCGATGAGGGGGAGCTGGGAATAACATATGAGGAGCTCGACCGTTATCTTATCGCATGCGAGGCAGGGGATGAGATAAAGAGAAAGGTCGATGTCATGATAGCGGCAAGCGCCCATAAAAGAGTCACGCCCGCGATCCCTCCCTTTTAAATCATTCTGGTCACAGCGAACGACTGTTGCTTACACCTCTGGTGAGTTGACATAAGGATGATAGTAATCTTATTCGACGGCTCATCCCCCCTTGTTTTAATGAAGTAGCTATGCTATGATACATTTAAGGAATCTCTTTGACACTAGTGGGCGAGATGACTACGGAGAAGGAGAAGGCCCTAGAGCTGGCGGTAAGCCAGATCGAGAAGCAGTTCGGTAAGGGCTCGATTATGAGGCTGGGGGAGGATTCGGTGAGGATGGCGGTGGACTTTATCCCCACCGGTGCAATCTCGCTGGATTTCGCTCTTGGCATTGGGGGCATCCCCAGGGGTCGGGTTACTGAGATCTTCGGGCCGGAGATGAGCGGAAAGTCGACCATGGCGCTTCATATCATCGCTGAGGCTCAGAATCAAGGTGGCACGGCAGCCTATATAGATGCGGAGCATGCCCTTGATCCTGGTTATGCCGCCAAATGTGGTGTCAAAGTGGAGGAACTACTTATCTCCCAGCCAGACACGGGGGAGCAGGCGCTGGAGATTACAGAGGCACTGGTCAGAAGCGGGGCAGTGGATGTGGTAGTTATCGATAGCGTGGCTGCCCTTGTCCCCAGGGCAGAGATTGAGGGGGATATGGGTGATGCTCATGTGGGACTTCAAGCTCGCTTAATGTCCCAGGCGCTGAGAAAGCTTACTGCTGCCATTCACAGGTCGCACACCTCGGTAATATTCATCAACCAATTGCGGGAGAAGGTGGGGGTTTTCTTTGGCAACCCAGAGGTGACCCCAGGGGGTCGAGCACTCAAGTTTTATAGCTCGGTTAGGATCGATCTGAGGAGAGTGGAAGCCATTAAAAAAGGAGACGAGACGATAGGCAGCCGGGTGAGAGCTAAAATTGTCAAGAACAAGGTTGCCCCTCCTTTCAAGAACGCCGAGTTTGACATCATGTTCGCTCATGGGATCAGCAGCGAGGGATGCCTTATTGACATGGGGGTGGGAATCGGGTTGGTGCAGAAAACGGGTGCCTTCTTCTCCTTTGGCGAGACCCGCCTGGGTCAGGGGCGCGAGAACGCCAAAGATTACCTGAAGGAGCATAAAGAGGTTGCCCAGGAGATGGAGCGGCAGATCCGAGCAGTAGCCTTCGCTTCTCAAAGCCCTCTCGATAGCAATTTGGCTGAGCAATAAAGTTTGCCTTAGAGCGAAAAGGCAAAAAAGGCTGGGAGATTTTAGGTCCAGCCTTTTTGCGTTTAATTATGAAGACCATAACCGCTATCGAGACACAGAAGAGGGGGAGAGAGCGGGTCAATATCTTCCTGGATGGGAGATTCGCCTTCAGCGTGGGAAGAGGCGTGGTTGAGGAGCATGGTCTTCATCACGGGCAGGTGCTCTCCGATTCTCGGGTAGAGGAACTGGCGGCGGCCGACCTCTTTGGGAAGTGTCTTAACGCTGCCCTTCGCTTGCTGAGCTATCGACCGCGAAGCGAGGCGGAGATCAGGACCAGGCTCAGCCGAAGATTCGACAGGGAAACCATTGAAGGGGTCATCCTTCAGCTCAGGGAAAGGCAAATGATAGATGACGTAGCCTTCGCAGCGTTCTGGAGGGAGGCGCGGGACTCCTTTAGCCCCCGCGGCAGGCTGTTGCTCAAGGTGGAGCTCAGGAATAAGGGGATCGACCCGGAACTGATCGATAAGGTGCTGGATGGGATCGACGACGAGGAGAGCGCGTATAGAGCAGCACAAAAGAGGGGGCGCACCTTGGCAAAAGAGGACTACGAAACTTTCAGGCGAAAGTTAGGCGCTTTTCTGCGCAGGCGAGGATTCAGCTATGGGGTGGTCAACCGCACTACAGAGCGCCTTTGGCAGGAGCTAGGGTAGTTCTCTTGACTTTGAAGTAAATAAAAGTTTAACATGGAAAATTCAAGATAGCCTTATCCGATCTGGAAAGATCCAGACGAAAGGGGAGATAAAAATGTTGCCAATAGTTTTAGCGGCGGTGGGAGGAACTGCCCTTGGGGGTGCAGTTGCGTTTCTGGTGTGGCGGATGGTTGTTGGCCGCCGGATTCGCGCTGCACAAATTGAGGTTGCAGCCCTCCTCACCGATGCCCAGACAAAGCATAAGGAGGCGATTCTTGAGGCCAAAGAGGAGGCGCTAAAGATCAAATCTCAAGCGGAGTCGGAAATCCGCGAGCGTCGTGCTGAGCTTCAGCGGCATGAAAAGCGAATCTCTCAAAAGGAGGAGAACCTCGATAAAAAATCGGATGCCATGGAACGACGAGAATATGGTCTACTCGCCAAGGAAAAGGAGGCAGAAGACCTGCACAATCATCTTCAGGAGTTGAAGCAGAAGCAGATTCAGCAATTGGAGCTTATCTCTAGGATCTCCAGCGATGAGGCAAAAGAGCTCCTGATTAAGGCGGTGGAGGATGAGGTTCGTGAGGATGTATCCCGTCGTATTAGAGAGATCGAGGTTCAGCTTAAACAGGAGGCCGATGAGCGGGCTCGGGAGATCCTCTCCCAGGCCATTCAGCGCTGTGCCACCGATGTAGTCTCGGAGAGCACCGTCTCGGTGGTCCCGCTGCCCAGCGACGAGATGAAGGGACGTCTCATCGGGCGCGAGGGACGAAACATCAGAGCACTTGAGAATGCCACCGGTGTTGACCTCATCATCGACGATACCCCCGAGGCGGTGACTATCTCGGGCTTCGATCCAGTACGTCGCGAGATCGCTCGGATCGCCCTGGAAAAGCTTATCCTCGACGGTAGAATTCACCCCGCCCGCATTGAAGAGATGGTGGCAACTGCGAGGAACGAGGTGGAGACAACGATCCAAGGAGAAGGGGAGCAGGCAACCCACGAGGTGGGGGTACCCGGGCTGCAACCTGAGTTAATCAAGCTTTTAGGTCACCTCAAATATCGCTTCAGCTATGGACAGAACGTGCTCCGGCACAGCATCGAGGTAGCTCACCTAGCTGGCATGATCGCCTCGGAGCTGGGAGCCAAGGTAGCGCTAGCAAAGAAAGCGGGACTGCTTCATGACATCGGCAAGGCGGTGGATTTCCAGGTGGAGGGACCTCATGCCAAGATCGGCGCTGACCTGGTTAAGCAATGGGATAAATCTGCTGAGGTGGCCAGTGCTGTCGCAGAGCATCATGGAGAGACCAACTCAATGAGTATACTGGGTTTTATCATCTCCGCCGCCGATGCCATCAGTGGGGGGAGGCCAGGGGCTAGAAGGGAGACCCTGGAGCACTATCTGAAGCGCCTGGAAGCGCTGGAAAGCGTGGCCAATAGCTTCACAGGCGTGGAGAAATCCTACGCCATCCAGGCTGGTCGCGAGATACGCATTATGGTTAAACCTGCCGAGATTGATGACCTTGCAGCGCTAAGACTTACCAGAGATATTGTGAAGAAGATCGAAGAAACTCTGCAGTATCCGGGTCAGATAAAGGTAACGGTCATTAGAGAAACCAGAGCGGTTGACTACGCAAAATAGGGGGGATATTGCGCATTCTCATGTTGGGTGATGTAATAGGCAGGCCCGGCAGGCGGGCGGTGCACGCCTTATTGCCTGGGTTGCGCCAGGAGTATGGGATCGAGCTGGTAATCGCCAATGGTGAAAACGCTGCTGGGGGTCTTGGCTTGACCAGGGAAACGGCAGAGGAGCTTATTAAATCCGGTGTCGATGTCATCACCTCAGGAAACCATATCTGGGCCCAACGGGAGATAATGAACGATCTCGATAGCGACCTGGCGATCCTGCGCCCGCTAAACTATCCACCGGGCGTCCCCGGTCACGGCTACCTGATTAAGGGGGAGGCACTGGTGGTCAACCTCTTGGGACGCACCTTTATCGGAAACTTCGATTGCCCTTTCCGAGCGATGGATCAGCTACTCGAGGAGCTTGCCGATAATAAGCCTCCTGTCATCATCGTTGACTTTCACGCCGAGGCTACCTCGGAAAAGGTAGCCATGGGATGGCATCTAGATGGCCGGGTCAGCGCGGTGCTGGGCACCCATACCCATGTAGGCACTGTGGATGCTCGGTTGCTCCCTAAAGGCACAGCCTCTATCACAGATGTAGGCATGATCGGCCCCATAGATTCGGTGATCGGGGATGATACCGATACGGTGCTCAGGAGGTTTCTTACCCAAATTCCCCATCGCATATCCGTGGGTAAGGGAAGTGTACTCCTTAATTCCGTTTTAGTAGAGATAGAGGAGGCCACAGGCAGAGCAAAGAACATAAGCCGAATCGACCGGGAGATCGAGTTATAGTTACGATGAAAATTGACCTTCACATTCACACCACGGCCTCTGATGGGCTGCTGACCCCGGAGGAAGTGGTGCGTATTGCGGCGAAACAGGGTCTGAGCGTGATCGCCATCACCGACCACGATTCTCTGGCAGGGATTGAGCCCGCGATCCTGGCAGCCGAGTCCATCCCATCACTCAGAGTGATCCCCGGCCTGGAGATCAATACCGATACCCCCAACGATGAGGTTCATATTCTGGGCTACTTTATAGACTATCGTAACAAGGGGCTTAAGCAAACTCTCGAGAGGCTGCGTAATTCCCGTGAAACCCGGGCGCGGAAGATAGTCGCCAAGCTAGGAGAATTGGGGATCGATATAGCGTGGCACCGAGTCCTGGAATTATCTGGGGGTGGCTCTGTCGGGCGACCGCACATCGCTCTGGCAATGTTTGAGCGAGGCTATACCCCTTCATTCCAAGAGGCGTTCATTAAATACATCGGTCGGCAGGGGCCGGCATATGTCAAGCGGGAGAGGCTCTCCCCGCAAGAGGCGGCAAAGCTAGTGGTAAAGGCAGGTGGCCTGCCTGTGCTGGCGCACCCGGCAAACATCGATGCCATCGAGGAGCTCTTAGTAGAGCTTAAACAGGCTGGGTTGGTGGGCTTGGAGGCATATTATAATGGTTACCGCCGTAAAACGATCGATGGATTAGTCAGCCTGGCAGCTAAACACGGGCTGATCACCTCAGGGGGCAGTGATTTTCACGGTCTTGGGGGCGACAATGAGGCACCCCTTGGCGGTATAGATGTCCCTTTTGATTGTGCCGAGCGTCTCATCGCCATGGCAGAGAGACACTCCCAGAAGGTGATTAGATAGTGAAGTGGCATACCGCGACAATAGACTTCTCCACTGATGGAGCCACATTGCATGGTGAGATACTTCTCCCCAAGGGAGAGGGTCCCTTCCCGGGAGCGGTGCTTTGCCACGGTATAGCGTCAGGTCACCGTGCAATGAGACCAAGTGCCCAGCAGTTGGTACGCCGGGGCATCGCAACCCTCACCTTCGATTTTCGCGGGCATGGGAAGAGCGAGGGGGTTCTAGATGGCGGTCTTGCTGAAGATGTCATGGCTGCGATCCAATTTTTTCGTCGCCACGCCAAGATCGACCCTCGTCGCATCGCTCTCGTGGGGCATAGCATGGGAGCGGTAGCAGCACTTCACGCCGCCACGCTGGAAAATATCCAGGCTCTGGTTTTCATATCCGGACCCACAGAAATTAACGGCCAATTTACGCAGGATTGGGCTCCCCTATATCCTAAGGCGGCACGGACAGGAAGCCTCATTATTGAGTTTCCACGTATCGGACCTATGCCCATGTTGGGGACTATTACCGGAATCTTACAAAGGCTCTGGATGTATCTCCTCGGTTATCGATTGCGTATGAACCTGGAGCAAAGCCTGGAGCAAAGCCTGGAGTCTTGGGTAAAGCTTGACCCCCTCACTAATATAGAGAAACTCGGGGCTTTTCCTAAGCTATTCATCCATTGTAAGGGGGATAAGTGGATACCACATGAGGCGGCCCTTGGGCTCTATGAGAAAGCCAGTTCGCCAAAGGAGTTTTTATTGTCTAAAAGTGGTTTTCACTCCGCTCCACTTTTCCCTGGCAAGCTCAGGAGGAAATGGATCGCGTGGCTCGTCTCTGTCTTAACCTAGGCGAAGGGGACTAGTTATGTTATTCCAAGTAATATTACTGACTATTGGTGCTTATCTTCTGGGCTCGGTGCCAACATCCTACATCGCGGGCCGCCTGCTCAGAGGGATCGATATAAGGGATTATGGCAGCGGAGTAGCCAGTGCATCAAATGTATGGCACTCGGTTTCTCGATGGTCAGTAGTTCCCGTAGGGATTTTCGATGTCCTGAAAGGTGCCATCCCCGTATCCATCGCATACTATGTACTGGGTTTCGATATTTGGGCAGTAGGAATCGTGGGGCTGGCTGCTATTGCCGGCCATAGCTGGTCCATATTCCTTGGCTTTAGCGGAGGGCGAGGGTTCGCCACCATGATGGGCGCGCTCATCATTTTAGCCCCATGGGAACTCCTGGTGTTTATCGTCATTTGGCTCCTGGGCATCGCGCTACTGAAGAACTCCCCCTTATGGATGATCCTCGGTGCAGCGGCCATGCCTTTAGCCAGTTTCGGCTTGGGAAAACCAGCGGAGTTGATCTGGGTACTGCTTGGCATGTTGCTTCTTTTAATTATCAAGAGGCTTTTAGCGGAACGTACCGTCCCCTCTGGCGACTGGAAACGAGTGATGATGCACCGTTTGCTCTTGGACCGGGATACCCGTAACCGGGAGGCCTGGATCTACCGAACCCCCTCCAGTACGGAGGAGCCGCCGGAAAAGAAATGAGGTGCGCTACCCACCCGGAGGTGGAAACAAACCTGAGTTGTGGCCGGTGTGGGCACCCCATCTGTCCGAAGTGTATGGTGCAAACGCTGGTGGGACCACGCTGCCCCGACTGTGCCAATCTAAAGCGCCTGCCTACCTATGAGGTCTCCCAGCGGCAGTATTTGATTGCTGTGGGGATAGGCATGGGGGTTGCCATTGCTGCCGGCTTCGTCTGGGCCCTGATCTGGAATGCTATCCACTTCCTCTTCCTCTCCCTCCTAATAGCGGCAGGCATCGGCTATGCTATAGGTGAAGTCATCAGCCTTGCCACTAACCGCAAGCGCGGTCCAGGCTTACAGGCCATCGCTGGCATCAGTGTGGTGGTAAGCTTTGCTGTCTACTACCTTTTCGTCCCCTGGTTTAGCTTCTACACGATTATAGGTCTTGCCCTGGGCATCGTTATTGCCATTGCTCGATTACGGTAGTAGTTAAAAGCTGTAAAACAAGGCGCTGGTGGCGCATACAGGATTTGCCCCTAGGTGTCCCAAACAGTTGTTTTACGTTCAATATAGAACTTTTGTGTCAGTTAGGGGAAAACTGTTTTGTATGTAGAATACCATCTGGTGTTGACCCATTATATTCCGTCCGTTAGCTTTTTATTAGCTATTTTTTAGCTTCAGTTTGAACGTGAGACGGCGACAAGCAGTGGAACTTATGTAATTGCGTCTGCTTAGGGGTCGAAGAAACAGGCAGATATAATATCATCTTTGAAGAACTAGACCGCCTTCAATCTGGAGCTGAAAAGCTTGGCACGCAATCATTTGAGGTTGAATCCGCTGAATTGGAAGCAATCAGAGAACTCTGGGAGATAGTGAGCGAAGTAACGGAGATTCCTCATACCGTCTTCACAACTACATAGCTGTCCGCTACTGTTTCAGAGCGGATCAGTAAAGGTGAGGTGGAGCAAAATAGCTCCATCTCATTGTTATCAGGAATAGCTTGCTGAAGACCATAGGTCTTGAATTTTACACAATTTGACTCACTGTGCTGCCCACCATCAAGAGATAGGCAGCACCTTGGGGTTTGAACATTCTGACGAGCTGTTCAATGTCACCTACACCCAACTCCCCCTAAGCCTACACATATTGACAAACAGAGCACCACGTATTACGCTTTCCACACACGCTACTCGGTTACGGGTTTCCCGATGGAGGAATTAGCATAGTTAGAAGCTCCAGGAGAGACCGATCAGTTGCCGAAGACTTAATTTGTACGAGAATAAGCCTTTCTCATATCAGGGGGTTTTTATGGCTACTGTTACTTTCCCTTCTAGGAAGACCACTTTCCCTATATCGGCTGAGGAGGTGGGAGATGGCTGGCTACAGCTACTAAACCTGATTATGCATTGCGGCACGGTGAAGGGCACGAGGAAGGGCGACCGGCTGACTGAGGTCCTGAACGCCGTAGTCACTATAAAGCTGGCCAGTGATGAGGGAACGATTCCTCCCTGCTTCGACTTCGGTACTGAGGAATTAGAGGCGTATTATCGGCATTTCAGCTCTCTTTCCCGTCCTGAAGAGGTGGACTATACATATGGTGAGCAGCTGCAAAACTGGTCCTGGTTTAACCGGGAAACCAACAGGATGGAACAGGTAAACCAGCTGGAGAGAACCATCGATAGGCTACAAAGGTCTCATGACACTAAAAGCGGCACTATGGTTCTCCTTGGACCCACTGACCTCGACAGGCTGGACGACGCACCTGGTGTCGTTTTAGTTACATTCAACATCGTGGATGAGCGACTTTATGGGACCTACGTTATTCGGAGTGATGATATTTATAATGCCTGGCCGTTTAACACCTTATCCCTAATCCGATTGCAGAGGGAGGTAGCAAAGCGAATAGGCATACCGGTTGATTCAGCCACCTTTATTTCCCACTCAGCCCATATCTATGAAAGGGATTGGGATAAAGCCCGGGCTAAATTAGATGAATGGTTTAAGCGACCTTTGCCCTTCCAGGCTGACCCCTCCGGCCTCTTCTTCTTTGGCGTAGAAAATGGTCTAGCCAGAGCCCTGTTTATCAGCCCTGAAGCGGATATGGTGCTATGGGAAGGAGAATCCCGTGATCCGGAGGAGCTAATTCGTTATATTGTGGATACCATGCCCTGGCTAACAGCCCAACATATAAGATACCTAGGGAAGGAAGCCACCAGACTAATCCGAGCCTTGAGAGAGGACATGCCCTACGAGCAAGGGTAGTATTGCCAATCTAAGCTACCTTAAGTAGCTTCTTAGCAAGGTCCACTCCATCTTTTGCTTGTGCTCCCCAACCATCTGCACCCACACTATCTGCCCACTTTTTTGAGGTTATGGCTCCGCCGACTATTACTTTGTACTTTTCACGCACTCCCAGTTGGTTCAGTATATCTGCTAACTCAGCGACTTTCTCTCGAGCAGGAATAAACATCACCGAGACTGCAATCATGTCCGCTCCCACCTCTTCGGCCTTTTCATAGAAATCCCACGGCTCGTTCTCTGAACCTATGTCGACGACATCAAAGCCGTTAATGGAAAGGAAAGTACTAACAAGATTTTTACCGATGTTGTGCTGGCTTAACATCGTCCCAATCAGTATCTTCTTTCCTTTTGGGGCTCCCTGCACTTCCTCCTTCGGCAAAGCCGCCTCTATAAGGGGAATGCAATTCTTGGCCAGTATACCCCCTTTCACTAGATCCGGGATAATAGCTTTCTTCGCTTGAAATCGCTCCCCCACATCGTTTAGACCTTGTACTATGCCATCCTCTAGGACCATGAGTGGATCAAGGCCCTGGGCTAATAGTTCTTTAGTGATTTCCTCTGCTTCTTTCTGCCTCAACTCACCTACTACTTTTCGTAGGTCAGATATCTCCGTCATTTTCTAACCCCTTTCAGTTTGTAGGATTGATGAAAAAGTCCTTGCGTACCTTTTTTCAGCGCTCCATTGTTAGTCCCAAGCTGGATAGTCAAGACCCATGTCTCTGAATATTTTGGTGAATTTTTTATAGTGGTCAAGGAATTCCTTGGTAGGTCTTAGAGTCTTCAGGTCGTAGAGTTCATTTAAGGGTATTGGCATATGCTTAGGCTCCTTGTACTTTTTGGCGATCTCCTTAATCATTGCGACGCCATCGCTAACCCTAATTCCTGCAGCTGCCCTTGCTATTTCCGCTCCCCACCTAGCTTCCAATCCTGTAGTCCCACCAACCAGCCACATTCCTTCCATGCCTGATATGCAGGCTGTTATGCTCGCAGCTGCAATCGCATACCAAGATTCGTCGGTTAAGGGCCCTACTTGATGACCCATACATCCAAAGCTAATCCAGGGTACGTTTAGGTTTCTTTCGGCGGCGAGGGCGGCTGCGGAATTACACCACCATATGTCAGGGCCAGCATAGATACCATCAACCGTGTTGGACATAGCCTGTGTAAATGAACCATCTGAAAACGCCATCATCCCTAATGTATGCGCGATCATTTCAACTGCCGCTTGTGCCGGGCCAGTGATGTACGCATACAGTACAGCACAACTGCTTATCCATGGCACGATGCCATGCTGCTGGGCAAAGAAAGCCTGGTTAAGTCTGTCATAGTTGATTCTCATTTCCTGCAGTATCTGTACAGGCATGCAGCAATTGTATTTATTGTAGAGACCTGAGGCGAAAACGGTCATCAATGCACCTGGGGTTGTGGCACACATGGGAATCCCAAGAAAAAGGCCAGGCCTGCCTACCCAGGTAGCAACCTCATTCATTATTCGGGCTTCAGTCAGAGCCAAAAGTGTTTCAGTTGGGGTTCCGGATGCGGGCTTAATATCTCCTATTCCCGCTAGAGGCACAGGGATTAATCCATCACATGTCGGTTCTTGCGCAGAGGTCAAAGCATGTAGTCTATACTTGTTAACGTCTCTTGTCATGATTCCGGCGGGGAAGAACGAGTATGGATGTTGCTTATCTCCTGGGGCTCTAGGCTTCAGTGTGATTGCATCTCTGTCTTTACCTAATGTGACTTCGCTTTTTCTGGTCTCAATAACTTCTTTGATTTCCTCTTCGGTAAACTTGACTATTCGTTTCGTGTCTTTGCAATATAATCCCACTTCCACAAGTAATTCCAAGCCTGCCTGAAAGATTGCATCCGCCATGCTCGGATCAGCCATAATAGGCTCATCTGGATCGCATTCGATTTTATACTTGTCTACAATTTCCGCTATTTTTGTTGGGAAGAACTCGTTCTCAAACTCATCCTCCTTCATTATCGGCCCAGTCATGGTTCTATCCACTATTTCCCAGAACAGTTTGCCCATATCTACACCTCCCAGTGGCTTTTACGATACCATAAAATCCTCATCGTGGGAAGATTATTTGCCTCTTCTTGTGTCCAGCTCATCCCTAAGTTACCAGAAGGGATGAAGTAAGACGAGCCTTACGAAATGAAGGATGCGGAAATGAAAAACCTCGGAGATGTCGTCAAGCCCAGATTCAATGTTGAAAAATATAAATATCCCAAATGCTTCATATGCATAGATAATAGTCCCACACAAAGTATTAACCTGCCCGAAGCACCGCCATTATCTCAAAAGACCTTTAGAGATGGATTCACTAGACGGCACTTATACTATAACTTCTGATTATGGTGTCCAATGCTTACAGCTTAGCCGCTATCCTGGACGCCTGGGAGGCTGCTGATGCAGCATCACCAGGCCCCGTGCAATCCCCAATAGCATAAACCTCGGTGGTCATATTCTTAAGCTGCTGGACTAAATTATTATTCGGCTGTGAGCCCACTGCTAGGACCACCGTATCCGCTGGCAGGGCGAATATTTCCTCTCCCCAATTAATAACAACAGTGTGCTCGGTAATCTCCACCACCGATGAATGCACGTATAGAGGGATGCGTAGCTCAATGAGACGGCGCGTTAGGGTACGGTAGGTAAGCCTCTCAAGCTTACTCCCATTCTCTCCAAGCATTGCTTTGGTTACTATGCTTACTTCTTTGCCTTGCTTTGCCATTAATAGAGCTACCTCCATGCCGATGAGTCGCCCCCCGATTATTACCACCTTGTCTTTTACCTCAGCCTTACCCATTATCACACTTACAGCCTGAACAACATGTCGATACGTGGATCCCGGCACGTTCAATCCCTTGGGTGTGGCGCCCGTAGCAACAACAACGGCATCAGGTTTAATCTCCATCACCTGCTCTGCACTGAGCTCGGTGTTCACGCTAACAGAGGCGCCAGAATTGTGCAGAGAGCGTTTTAGATATTCAGTAAATGCAGCATATTCTTTCTTACCTGGCGTAGCAGAGGCGATATTCCATTGTCCTCCCAGTTTGTCACTCATCTCATAGAGGGATACGTGGTGACCTCGTCCCGCTAGGAGTACCGCTGCCTGCATACCCGAAAGCCCACCACCGATCACCATGACCTTCTTCGGTGGCCTAGCTGTAGGTAGTGGCAATTCGGTCTCCCTCCACGCGAATGGGTTTACCGAGCATGCAGGTCCAGGCTCACCAGTCCTGACACAGTTATTACAATATATACACGGGCGTATATCTTCGAGGCGGCCCTCGCTGAGCTTCTTGGGAAACTCCGGATCTGCGAGGATAGGGCGTCCTATGCATACAAAGTCTACTTCACCCTCACTGATTATCTGCTCTGCCAATTCTGGGGTTATCTTTCCCGCGGCCATTACTGGTATCCCAACTGCCTGCTTGATCTTCGCTGCAAGTGGTACCATTGGGCCATCGGGATAGATATAACAAGGCATGGTTGAAGCAGTCCAATACTCAAGTCCGGAGGAGACGCTGATTGCATCAGCCCCTGCCTCTTCTAGGATCGATGCTTGGCGCATTGCCTCATCGATGGAGATTCCGCCTTCTACATCGTCGCTGCCATTGATTCTTACGATTAACGGAAATTCCATGCCCACCTTCTTCTTAATGCGTTCTACAATCCTGCGGGCGAAGCGTGTACGATTCTCTACACTACCCCCGTACTGATCCGAGCGGCGGTTTGTAACAGGTGACATGAAGGTGCTTACCAGAGAGCCATGGCATAAATGCACCTCTATGGCATCAACTCCCGCCTCCTTTGCCCGCCGCGCTGCTTGGGCATAGTCTCCCACATATCGATCGATATCCTCCTCACTGACCTCCTCATAGGGCCAATCGCGCATCATCCAAGAGGTTATCGATGGCACCTTTACTAACATGCCTTCCTGAACGAAACCGGCGAATGTGATTAGCAGGCCAAAATGCATCAATTGGAGACAGGCTTTCGCTCCTTCCTCATGAATAACGTTGAATATCTCTCTCAATCCGGGAATGAATCTATCGTCATATATCCCCAACTCATAGAAGGGTGTTGCTTCTTCGCTTACGGAGGCAGGTTGAGTGGTGATAAGGCCGGCACCACCCCTCGCTCTTATACGGTAATATTCAAGGGTCGACTCTATAGGATTACCATGGCCATCAAGCAGCAAAGTGCTCATGGCAGGCATAATGATCCTGTTTTTTATTCGTAGTTTACCTATATTGCCAGGCTGGAATAATACCGAATAACTTTCCATTGAGACCCCCTTGATATATAGTGAGCTATCGCGAGAGTCTACTCTGTCGGGCAGTGTCTGTCAAGTGTTATAGATCCTAAACTTCGACCCATTAACTTCTGATCAAGGTATTATAATACATTTCCCAACTCAAGCAGCTTCTAGGCGACATCGACGTTTACTTCATCGACATAAATAGGTTGAATGCGACGCTGGCAAACGTCGCTCTTGCTGCAAGGAGTCCATCCAGGCCCTGTTCCTTGCCTTCATCGATGCAGTGTAGGTTTCTACGTGGAGGATAGAACTCTAAAGCCCCACCATGCAGACGCTGACTACCGGTGCGTAGGGCTCATTCCCCATGTTATGAGCCAGGCCCAGTTTCGGGTCCTTTATCTGGCGCTTATCAGCCCTGCCCTGAAGCTGGAGGTAGAGCTCATAAATCATCCTTATGCCGGAAGCACCGATGGGATGCCCAAAACACTTCAGCCCTCCATCGGGTTGCACCGGCAGCTCACCATCGAGGTGGAAAGTGCCTGCCTCAATGTCCTGCTTCACCTTCCCTCTAGGGCTATACTGGAGGTCCTCCATAGTAACTGCCTCGATGATGGAGAAGCAGTCGTGGACCTCGGCCATGCTTATCTCCTTTCGGGGTTCCTTGATCCCAGCCTCCTCGTAGGCAGCCACGCCGGCACGATAGGCCTCCTCGACATGGGTGTAGTCATACTCCGAGGTCATCCGGCCCGATGTGGGACTGGCGCATATCTGAAGGGCCTTTATATACACCGGGTCGGGGCGAAACTTCTTAGCCATATCGGCGCGGGTGAGGATAGCCGCAGCAGCGCCGTCGGAGACGCCACAGCAGTCGAAGAGTCCCAGCGGCCAGGCGATAATGGGAGCGTTTAACACCTGCTCCAGGGTTATCTCCCTCCTCAAATGGGCCTTGGGATTCAGCGAGCCGTTATGGTGGCTCTTGATCGAGATTTTGGCCAGCATGGTCTTGCCCTCTTCGGGGCTCAATCCATAACGGTTGAAGTAATTGGTGGCCACCATGGCGAAGACCCCCGGTATGCTCGACTGGTAGTGGGTGTTGGTGCGGTTCTCCATACCCGGCAGGCCGCTCATGCCCTCGTCTTTCAGCTTTTCGAAACCAACGGCCAGGCAAATGTCATGAATTCCGGCGGCTATTGCATAGGAGGCACCCCTTATCGCCTCGTGGCCAGAGCCGCAGGCATTCTCTACCCGGGTAACGGGAATGTACTGCAGCTTCAAGGGCTCGCTGATAGAACGGCCTCCCATTCCACTGAAAAGGGTACCCACCCAGACTGCCTGGATATCCTTAACCTCGATACCGGCATCGGCGCAGGCTTCACTCACCGAATCCACGATGAGGTCGCCGGGGCCTTTATCCCACAGCTCGCCAAACCTGGTGCAGCCCATACCTACAATGGCGACCCTATCCTTAATGCTACCTGACATCTCTTGCCTCCTTTAACACCTTATCGGCCGAGCCTTCCAGAAATAGTTGCTGATGCCCCGATCAAAGTGCATCTTCCTGAAGGTCATCTCCACCTCCGTCCCCACCTCGATCTTATCCGGGTCCCGATCGGTGAGATCGAAGAACGCCCTTCCCCCTCCCTCGAAGTCGACCAGCACAACTGATGCGGGGGGATCAGCGACCTGGGCCAGTTGATCATGGGTAAAGCTGAAGATTTTAGCCTTCCTTCCGGCGAAGTTATAATCCTCAAAATCATCCTGAGCCTGGCACACGGCACAGACGCGTATAGGCGACGTGCTCATAGCACCGTTGTCATACTGCGGGGTGCCGCAGCGCCTGCACTTGACGCCCCAGAGGCCCAGCAGGACCCTCCTCTCCCGCCATATGGCAGATAAGCGGATGTGCTGCTTTTCGGGCCTCCTCGCCATCTCCAGAGGAACCAGCTCACGCCAGCGCAGATAGTCATTATAGTTTTCCAGCATCCGCTTGGACTCCAAATGCTTTCTCATCCCGCGGCGCTCCCCCAGCTTTCCTATGGCATCGGTTACCTCCAGCAGAAATGCGTCGGCGCCATTTCCATAGCCGGCAAAGAGTATCTTGTCCCCGGGCTTGGCTTCCTCCAGGGCACTTACCAGCATCATCGGGGCCATGGCACAGCCAGTGACACCCACATTCATGAAGAGGCTAAGCGGGTCCTGGAGCTGAGAGGGGTCGAACCCCAGCGCCGCCGCTGCCCGCCCGTGCCTTCTCACATCGCCGGAGGGATCGAAAACCGCCTTGGCGAAGTCTTTAGGCGAGAGACCACACTTCTCCATCAGCCCGGATATGGCCTCGGGGAGAAGCTTGGAATAGCCCTCGTCCAGCACCATGCGATCCTCCCAGGAGCGCACGAAGGTGTCGCTTTCAGACCGCCACGTCCCCGCAAATTCATCCGAAACAGAATAGCTCTCCTGAATCTCGGCAATGACATTATCCCTGCCCAGGAGAAGGGCGGCAGCCCCGTCGCCCAGGCCCTGCTCCGTCATGCCACCGGGGGCCGCCATGCGGCTGTCAGCCACGGTTACCAGGATGCTGCTTGCCGTGCCAGCTTTGATGGTATCCAGAGCGAATGCTACGGCAGTTGTACCCGAGCGCAGCGAGGTAGTTATATCGGCAGTCCGGATATCCCGGCGCAGGTCCAGGGGCATGGCTATCAAGGCCGAGCACTGCTTCTCCTTGTAGGGAGAGGTGGTGGTGGCGAAAAAGAGACCGTCCACCGTATGAGGGTCTGTGTCTCTCAGGCAGTCTATGGCTGCCTCTACAGACATGGTCAGGCTATCCTCATCGTAGCTGGCCACCGCTCTCTCCCCGGGTATGGCAAAGCCTCCCCAGGCCTTAACGAAATTCTGCCGGTCTATTCGGTGCCACGGGATGTAGGCACCGTACGATGTTATTCCGACCATTAGCACCTCCTATTCTTTCTGAATCGAAAACTGTATTCGCATATCCCGCTGATAGATTTACCATCTACCCCAACGCATGTCAAGTGCCCCGTGTTATGAAAACATCGCCAACATACCACCCCTGCCCCTAGTCCCCGAGTCCAGATTTCCCTTTGCCGCAGCAAACGAAGCGGTGTGGATGTACCTTGGACTGTTTTTTAGCCAAGCAAGCAGGCTCTCTTTACAAGAGTCGGTTTTGGGGCTAAAATTGATACGATCTTAGCGGGTGTAACTCAGCGGTAGAGTACTTGCTTCCCAAGCAAGGGGTCGTGGGTTCGAATCCCATCACCCGCTCCAGCTAGGAAAACCGGGGATCTCTGAAGGGGAGCCCCATTCATTTTCCACCAAGGCAAGGTGTCGAAATCGCATTTTTTACCTTGCCCAGTGTAAACGAGGCACCTAGGGCCTCAAGCTCTTCTCTGGGGAAGGGAATCCCGATGTATCTTTCAAAGCCTTCGCCGCGGGCGTATTTCTTGGCCCATATATCGGGATGGGCGATGACCTCGACCTGTTTCCCTATCTGCTCCAGTACTCCCTTCAGTCCCCCGGTGTGGTCATAGTGGCCATGGCTCAATACTATCTTATCGATGGTTGATAAATCCAGGCCGAAGATTTGAGCGTTATGGGGTACAGAGGTGTTGGCGCCGCTGTCAAGCAGTATATTGAGATCACCTGTCTCTACTAGGCGAATTTACCTAGCCTATGACGAAAAATCCAGTCCTAATTAATTGGCCTCCTTCGAAGTGTCTCAACAGCATTCAGGGGTGCAACTTCAAGTCTTGGTGCCTTATAAACCTCCGCCACATTTAGCCCCTCAAACTCTTCTTTGATAGCAGCCATTTCAGGCGGCCTCAGTGGTTTCACGGCACAAGGGCGGAGCGGGGTGTTGAGCTGAACCTCATCAGGTGAGAGGCTCCTAGCAATTTCTGCCATTTCCCTACAGTAGAGCTTATTTGCATCAATGAACATTATCTGGATAGCGAGCTTCCCTTTGTAATTCTCCCTGAATAGCTTGATGCCCTGGACTATCTCATCGATGGAGTAGCCCCCGCAAGGTCTGTTTATCTTGCGAAAAAGCTTCTCCTCCGGGGCATCTACTTTGGCTACCACCACGTCTGCCTTAGCGAGGTCACGTCGTACATCCTCCCTGGGCATGAGCGAGGAATTTGTCAGCACCGCTACAGGCAGATGGAGGACTGATTTGGCTATCGGGATGGCTTGACCGATGTTGCTGGCTAATGTAGGCTCACCCACGCCGGAGAATGTGACAAAGTCAGCCTCTATTTCCCTCAGCGTCTGAAGTTCGTTAATGAATTGATCGAGGGACACAAACTCTCTTCTCTCCGCTAGGGGGTAAAGGGTTGTGCCCAATTGACAATAGATGCAATCAAAGGTGCAGGTCTTGCCATCTGTGCATAAAAGGTCGATACCCAGCGACCTTCCCAGTCGCCATGAGGGGACGGGGCCGTAGATAATGGAGTTTATCACGCTTAACCTTCCTCATTTCCTGAGCTACCTGTTGGATATCTCCCAGCCACGATTACCGCGAACCCGGCATCGGAGGAAAAACCCTCCTGTGGGGGCTCCGTATGCTCGACCTCGCCCGGCTTCTGAAAGAGCGTGGAAAGCACCCGCTCGATTTCGAATCCCGCCTGTCTGAGGAACCTCTCGACCTCTTTATAGCTATAGAAGGTGGCGTGTCGATAGAAACAATGCCCTTCTTCCCCCTTTGCCTGATAAAATCGCCCCCAGGGGCTTTCCAACAACACGAGTCCCAGCACCACCTTGCCGTCCTCCTTTAGGAAGCGGTTGGCCTCCTTCACAATCTTCAAGGGTGAATTAACAAAACAAATGGTAACGATATAAAACGCCGTGCCAAGAGACTCATTCCCAATAGGGGCATCCTCTCCTCTGCCAAGAAATACGTTTATACCGCGATTCCTCGCCATATCAAGAAGTTTGATCGATGGGTCAAGACCGATCTCTATCCCAAGGGAGTGGGCGAAACGGCCACTGCCCACACCTACCTCGATCCAGGGCTTTGGCAGCGAGGGCAGCACTTTCTGGAAGGCTTTGACCTCTATAGCAAAGATCAGCTTCCCCTTGTCTTCGAACCAGGCATCGTATGTCGAAG